>Ga0187892_10001422_pt1 | contig 54779 bp, 45 predicted proteins | sample MA1701073metaG_FD_139345 | JGI IMG/M metagenome (GOLD analysis project Ga0187892, IMG submission 139345) | Bio-ooze microbial communities from a basaltic lava cave in the Kipuka Kanohina Cave System on the Island of Hawaii, USA - MA170107-3 metaG ...
GCTGATTCAAACTCCAAGTAGCCCTTTAACCCGGCTTAGTCCAACACCGAATTGTGTGGCGGCTTTCTTGCGTGCTGCTCGCGGCGCCTCTCCCCCCGCGCCACACTAATTCTTAATTCGTTAAGCCCAGCCGTGCGACCTGGCTTGGAGTGCTAGAAAGAGCTAGCTATCGGTGCGAATGGAACGAGGCGGGACTAACATGTGGAATTAGAGAAGGTGAAATTGATCCTGTAGGCGGAGGAACTGTCCGCCTGACGGCAGATCATAAGAGACCACACTCAGTTGATCCTACGTCTGACCCAGACGATCCTGAGCAGTGGCAGGCCCTTTGCGGTCGTCATCAGGTAATCAAGAAGAACTTCTGGGATAATCAGACAGGGAAACTAAATACTTATGCTGTGGTGCAAGCCGCTTCCAGGATTGAGAAACGAGAGATCCTACAGTTCTTGCTGCACCACTTTGGTTACGAAGTTTTGAAGGAAGGTCGCATTCTGAAAGAGGTGAAACCAAAACGTGTCTAGCATAGCTGCGAGAGAGATAAGCGGCGGAGAATACGGTTCTCAGTCGATGAAAATCGCAATCGAAGATGCCCTACGAACCCAAGGAATTGCCATCCTTCCACCCATGGATGTCCAAGAGAGCATTGGGTTGCTTAAAAAGGTTGGGATAAGACCGACGACGACGATCCTCGATCCTTGGTATAACAAGGGTTTTGGTGGCGTCAGATCGGACTACAAAGATTACATTCAGAGAATTTTGGCAGAAACCGCTGGTTTATCTGACCATGCATATCTTTGGGGATTTCCAGAGATAGTAGCGTTTTTCGTTGACCATCTCCCAGAGCCTTTTCATTTAGTGGCTTGGCTGACTTGGTACTATAAAAACAACCCTTCGGTAATTCGCGGTTGGCGCTCAGCGCAAATGGCGTGCTTACATTTATCCCGCCCAGGCGCGAAGCTCTATCCTGAGCACTTCTTAAACGATGTGCAAAAGGAAAAGCTCGCAGCTGGGAAGCTGCGTTATATGCCTGGACCGACTAGTGTCATAGAAGCGTCGCTGAACATTGGGTTTGTTGGACGAAAAGAACAAACCGGACACCCAGCTCAGAAACCTCTTACGGTATTCAAGCCCTTGATTGAAATGACCACTAAGCCAGGCGACGTCTTGTTTGATCCTATGAGCGGCTCTGGCACCACAGCCGATGCCGCAAAGCAGTTGGGTCGGTGCGCAATTATCTGTGACCACTCGGAAGAATACACAGCCATTGCAGAACGCCGCCTGAATACTCCTCGTCTCACCAATGTTTACCCCTCAAAAAACTGGGATCCGGCGCATACTCCTACGGTTTAGGACGCACGAGGGCCGCTACGCAAGCCTCTAAATGACTGCCTCTCTTATGTTTAACCCATCGTCGTGACTTTGAGTCTGTGCAGTTAACCGGCGTCAAACCTCAGACGGTCACTTTTGTTGGGGTTTTTGACAGCTGCGGCAAATCGTTTGACGCCTCGCGGCCCGCCTCCTTAAGATGTTTGCCACCGAGCAAAACCCCTAACTCGGATTCCCCAGTCTGAGCGGGTAATCAAAGGTTCTCGCCAATTTCGCAACGCAAAGCTGATCCTCGAATCTGAAGATCGACTTTTTACCAGTGTCTGGGAGCCCGGGCGATGAATGAGATAAAAAAGTTTTTCGGCGACGCTTTTCGCCACCTGGGAGGTAATCGCCCCGTTCCTGAGATCGAGGTTCGATTCTATCCTTACGCGGGTTTGCACCACACCATTCGGATACGCTCAGGCAGGGTCTACGTTCGTCTCTCAGACATCTGCAAAGGGGGTCCACCGGACGTCATGCGAGCTCTGGCTTTCGTGCTGGTGGCAAGATTGCTAGGCAAGCGCATTCCGGAAGTGCACAACCGCGTGTACCAGGCTTACTCAGTAACCTCTGAGGTAATGCGTTCTTCGGATTTGGCCAGACGTCGGAGAGGACGCAAATTGATCTCGACTGCGCATGGTGAAGCCTACGACCTCGACAAGATGTTTGCGAAGTTGAATCGACGTTATTTTCACGCAGGACTGGAAAAACCCACGCTGACGTGGTCACAAAGACGAACTCGCAATATCCTGGGTCACCACGATCGAGTTCATGAAACGATAACAATCAGCAAGACCCTCGACACCCACGAGGTTCCGGAAGAGTTCGTTGAGTTCATTCTTTATCACGAGATGCTTCACATTAAGCATCCGGCTCGGCTGATCAACGGCCGACGTTACTATCATACCAGTGCTTTCCGCCTTGATGAGCGCCGTTTTCCTCATTATGAAGACGCGCAAAAATGGCTTGAGCGTATTGCCAGACAGCGCCGCGTCCCCCGGGCTCGAGCAGCTTAGTTCTTTTTGGAACCTTACCGGAGGTCATACGTTTAGACAGGTGAGGTAGGTGGGCTCCTCAGAAAAGGCGGCCGATCCGAACTTTAAGACGGTTTGGATACGAGCCGCCTTTTTTCCGTCAACCGAGTCACATGCCGCGCATCGTTCGATCGAGCCTCCGCTGGACAAAGAGCCGAGCGGCTCGCTAGACTACGCATTTTGTTGAGTAGCTTGTTGCTCTCACCATACGATTTGACACGCTTTTGTACACCTACTGATGGAGAATGAAATCGATTTATGGCTATCCCAGCAACACAAATTAGACGCGGCATGGTAATCGTTTTCGCAGGCCAGCCGTGCAAAGTTATGGAGTTTCGCCACCATACACCCGGGAATCTCCGTGCGATGGTTCAAACAAAACTCCGAAATATTATGACCGGTTCGTCTTTCGAGCACCGTTTCCGGTCCGCTGATACCGTGGAGCGCGCGAGTCTCGAGCAGCACGAAATGGAATACCTTTACTCAGACGGCTCTCATCATCACTTCATGAATACCGAGAACTACGAGCAAATCGCGCTCAGTGAGGACGACCTGGGCGATGCTGCTCAATGGCTTAATCCGGGACTGCGGCTGCAAACCGAATTTTACGAGGGCGTCCCAGTAGGTATAGATCTTCCACCATCTTTGGAACTCACTGTCACGAGTACCGAGCCTTCGCTGAAGGGCGCGACCGTCTCAAACGTTAATAAGCCAGCCACACTTGAAAACGGCGTCACTATCACCGTCCCTCCATTTGTAAATGCGGGAGATCGCATTCGTGTTGACCCTACTGAAGGACGGTATATTGAACGGGCGAAGTGAATCGCCGCGATTCAATGCCTGGTAGACGATTGCTTCGCCGTCGCCAGTTTAGAGTCCCAGCTTTAGTGACTTGACTGAGCAAACCGCAACCTGAAGGTTGTTCTCTGAACTCATTCGGCCCCCCATGTACTTCGTCTACAGCCTGCTCTTGAGCCTCGGTTTTCTGGTATTGCTTCCTCGATTTCTCTTCGACGCCTTACGCCAGGGTAAGTATGTGACCGGATTTCGGCAACGTCTCGGTTCTCTTCCCGAGATCCGACATGAAAGCGGACCGGTGATTTGGCTGCATTGCGTTTCGGTCGGAGAGTCGCAAGCAGCGCGGCCCCTTGTTCAATCCATCCGCAGACGTTTCCCAAATCACTCTCTGGTAATCTCCACGATAACCGTGAGCGGGCAAAACGTCGCGTGTGAACTCTTCAAAGACGAGGCCACTTACGTCTTCTATTTTCCCTTTGATTGGCGCTGGACGGTTCGTCGGGCCCTTCAGTCTATCAGGCCTTCTGCCGTACTTATTATGGAGACCGAACTCTGGCCGCGCTTCTTGCGGGAGTGCCAAACCCGTCAAATACCAGTAGCCCTCGTCAACGGCCGCCTCTCGAGACAATCCTTTCGTCGTTACAAATTGATCAGAGGTTTCATCTCTCGAGTGCTTGCCTCTCTGAAGCTCGCTGTCATGCAAAGTGAAGGCGATGCGGATCGAATTCGCCGGCTCGGACTCAGTCCAGACAAAGTGTTCGTGTCTGGCAGCTTGAAATTCGACGCAGGTGCGATGTCCGTGCCCGTTTCGCTCGTGACTGAGTTCCGCGAAAGATTCAATCTCGCTAATCAGACCACTTTGATTCTGGCGGCCAGCACACACGCTCCGGAAGAGGCTACCGTCCTTGAAGCCCTGAAACGCCTGAAAACCAGTTCTCGGCCACATGCGCGGCTTTTGCTGGCGCCGCGCCACCCGGAACGTTTCGGAGAGGTTGCAGGCTTGATTGAGAAGTCCGGTCTGACCTGGACTCGCCGCACGAGGCGAGCGGCCACAACAGACTCCTCATGCGACGTAATCCTGCTGGATACTATCGGAGAACTGCCCGGAGTTTATTCGTTGGCTACTGTCGTCTTTGTCGGTGGAAGCATAGTCAACAAAGGCGGACACAACATACTCGAGCCGGCGGCTGTCGGCTCTGCAATTATTACCGGCGCACACACCTACAACTTCGACGCCATCGTAAGGGCGTTCGTGAAGGAAGAAGCGATAGTACAATTACCTCGATTGACCCAGGCGGATGCCGCAGTGGAGCTTGTCCGCGTTGTTGAAAAATTGCTTTCCAAAGAGGAGCTGCGGGAAGAACTCGGGAGGCGCGCGAAGCTCATGGTTGATCAGAATCTAGGGGCAACTAACAAGACCCTGGATCTCCTCGATCCCGTCCTGGGAAACAAAGAGCTCGCCAACCAACAACCCAGCTCAATTACCGCGACCGGTGTCTAACCGAATGGGCGTCACTTCCAACCTGGTTCTTCCACCTCTAAGTACGATTTATGCAATCGTAACGAAAGCGCGGCTCGTTGCTTACCAGAAGGGTTGGTTCTCCGTAACTGCGCTTCCCGTTCCGGTAGTCAGCGTGGGGAACTTAACCACGGGCGGCACGGGCAAAACGCCGATGGTTGAATTTGTCTGCCGGATGCTCGCACGCGACCATAAAAAGGTATGCGTCCTCACTCGAGGTTACGGACGAACGAATCCTCGATCCCGCGTTGTTGTCTCTGACGGATTCAAGATCGCGGCAGATTCGGAAGTGACCGGCGACGAGCCATTGTTGCTCGCTGAGGCTCTCAAAGGTGTTGCGGCGGTTGTCAGCGATGCCGATCGAGTCGCGGCAGGCAGATGGGCCGTGGAGAATCTGGGTGCTGAGGTGCTTGTCCTGGACGATGGGTTCCAGCACCTTCGACTGGCGCGAAATCTCAACATCGTTACGATTGACGCAACCAACCCGTGGGGCGGCGGTCATCTTCTTCCACGTGGCAGGCTTCGCGAATCGCCGGAAGGCCTGCGGCGGGCGGATTGTGTAGTGATCACCAGAGCTGACCAAAGCAAAGACCTGGTTTCACTGCGTGACGCAATCAGACGATTCTCTAACGCCCGCCCGGTATTCACGTCTGTGATGAAGGTCAGAGGAACTATGACGGTTGATTCCGGGCTTTCGACAGAGCTCGATTCATTACCGCAACCGACTGCTGCTTTCGCTGGAATCGGGAATCCGAGGGCCTTCTTCGATCAGTTGAATCGTGCCGGGGTCGATCTGGCTTTCAGTAAGGCCTTTCCGAACCACCACAGGTACAGCCAGTCAGATCTCGATGAATTAATTCAAGAGGCCGGAAGACTTGCCGCACAAAGTTTAGTCACGACCGCGAAGGATGCCGTTAAGTTGCGCAGCCTTAGTCTGGAAATACCCTGTTATGTGCTGGACATTGAGGTCGCGATCGACGAGAAGGACAAGTTTGTCGAAATGATTCGCGCTGCCCTCAGTAGGTAGTTCTTCAAACTCCATCTGGAGCCTGCACGCTGGGTTTGGCCGCCGGAGTTGAGGTTCCGGGCGGCGGCACATTCTGGTTTGTATTCATCTGACGTGGTGAGGGCAAAGGGACATCCGCACTTGGACGATTGGCATTCTGACTAGAGTTCTGATTGGCCTGAGTGTTTGCGTTGGTGTTCTCAACTGGACTAGCTGTTTCCTGGGGCGAGGCGTTGGCGTTCGTATTCGCGTTAACCGCTTGATTCGTACTTGGCCCGCCGGAAGGAATTCCCGCCTCTCGAGCTCCGGTGGGTGGAGGTGAGGGTTGTACGGGCTGACTATTCGGATCTGCAACGAGTGAAGGCTGAGACTGATTGGTGTTTGAAGGTTCTGAGTTCCGCGTGAAAGCGAAGACAACTGCGAAAACAACCAACAACCCGGCGAACGAGGGAATCAAAACCTTCCACAGATTCAGGCCTCTATCCTGCGATCCAGGCCGCATCTCCGTTGTTCGCGCCCCCACAGTTGGTCCCGTCGCAACCTCTATCCGAGGTCGCACAACCGTTTCCTCATCCGGCTCGTTTGACGTTAGAGATGCGGGAGTCGAAGTTGCTGTGGGGGCTACTGGGCGATGACTGCCGGATATCCCAGCCTGAGCCGCGCTCCCCTCGGGACCGGCGGCGATGGTCAGGTCCTCAACCAAATCGGCCACCACTTGATAACGATCCGCGGTCGACTTCGCCAACGCCCGCGCCACAACTCGATCCACTGTGAAGGGCAGGTCGGGTCTCTCCTGCAAGACCGAAGGAGCCGGCTCTTGCAGATGCTTCATCATAATTGTAGTGGGCGAATCCCCAGCAAAGGGCACATGCCCAACGAACATCTCGTACATGATGACGCCGAGCGAATAGATATCGGAGCGAGCATCTATGTCCTGAGCCTGGGAACATTGCTCCGGCGACATGTACTGTGGAGTTCCGATCACCAGGTTTGGAGCCGTCAGTTCCGGGTTGTAACCACCTTCTGGCTCTATGATCTTCGCGATTCCGAAGTCCAGCACCTTGGCATATTCCGGACCTGTAGCGTCGGACAGCATGATGTTTTCGCTCTTGAGATCCCGGTGCACCACGCCCTGAGCATGGGCCGCGTCCAGCGCGCTACCGACCTGCCTGACAATTTCAACAACCCGCGCCAGCGGCATTGGACCCTCATTCCGGATAATCTCCTTAAGAGTCTTTCCGATGAGATACTCCATCACCAAAAACACTATTCCGTCTTCGGATTCTCCGAAGTCAGTGACGCTGATGGCATGCGGGTTGGATATGCGTGAAGCGGCCCGAGCTTCCCTGGAGAAGCGCGCTACGATCTTTTCATCAGCGGCGAGCGAGGGTCTTAGCACCTTGATGGCCACGGTCTTGTCCATCAAAACGTGCGTGCCGCGATAAACGGTTCCCATACCGCCTTCGTTAAGTCGTTCATCAATGCGGTACTTGTCGATGAGGATTTGCCCGATTAACGAGTCGTCAGTTTTTTCGAGCGCAAGGCCATCAGAAGGACACAGGGTTGTTGTGTCAGGATACTCTGTTCCACACCTCGGACATTTCTTCATCTGCCGGTTGCGCCCTTTACGATTTGTCTTGGGAGATGTTGTCAGCCTATCACACAGCTTAAAAGACAAGCAAAGTTGTCAGCATTATCAAAAAAATAATGCGAGCGAAGACAAGAGCTTCGCTCGCATAATCAAACAATCCAGACTGTTTCCAGTTAGACCTTCGCGAACACGACCAGCAAGGCAAACAAAACCAGAGACTCGATTAGCGCTAATCCCAGAATCATCATTGTCTGGATGCGGCCCGCAGCACCTGGATTACGTGCGGCACCTTCGCAAGCGGCAGCTCCGATTCGTGATTGGCCGAGCGCACCACCAACTACCGCAATAGCAAAACCGACTCCGGCGGCGATCGCCTTAAGCCCCTCGCCGCTACCTTCCGCGGGCGGTGCTCCTCCTTGTGCAAGTGCCGGCATGGCCGTCATCAAGAGGCCGACTACCGCGAAGAATAGAATTCTGACTTTTCTCATCGTTGCTTCTCCTTCTGAAGCAATGCCTCAGAATGTCTACAATGTGACTTTCTCGAGAGGACGCAGACTGGCTCTGGTTATGATGTCGTCTGAGTCCGGTATCCACCGCCCCTCTTACAACGGCGCTCCAGCGAAACAGACAGTCCTGCTTCACGAACTCGAAGCTATGATCTGCCAGCTTGTCCTACGGAGATTGCACATCTATTGATTGGTCTGCGCGTCAACGTGCGCGGGCGCGTTTGCCTGCGTCGCTCAATCGCACACTGGTATTACTCAAAAATCAGGAAACTGCCAGAGCCTCTTGCGGCGTTTCCGAACCGTGAGCACCGTGCTCACCATGCTCGGCATGTTCATGCTCATCGTGTGGCGCATGCGACACCTCGCTGAGGTAGAGCTGCGACAGCAGGATAAAGACGAAGGTCTGTATGAAAGCTACAAACACACTGAGGCCCATCAGCATGATTAATACTGGCACCATCCAATAAGTCCACGGTGGCCGAAGCGCGGCCATGGTTCCGAAAACTTGCTCGTCTGCAAAAATATTGCCGAACAAACGAATACCCAGTGAAAACGGTCGGATGAAATTGCTGATCAATTCAATTGGAAAGATCAACGGCGCGATCCACCATATCGGCCCCGCCAGGTGCTTGAGGTGGCCGATAACGCCATTCTCAGCTATGCCTATGTAGTTGTAGTAAAGAAAAGAACTGAGTCCCAGCGCGAACGTCACGCTCACTGCCGCAGTCGGTGACATGAAGAGCGGGAACAGCCCCATTAGGTTGGAGACGAGGACCAACACCGCGAACGTCATGACCACTGGGAAATACTTCAGTCCATGTGGCCCTACGATGTCGGCGAGCATGTCGCGAACAGCGAGCACGCCCAGCTCCAGACTCTGTTGACCATGTCCTGGTTCTTCAACCGACAGCCTGCCTTTAAGAATCCAAATGATTGTGACGCTCAAGATGCAGGCAATGACGAACATCACCGTGTACCAGGGAATTGCAGTTTCCGGACTGTATGGCCCAAAAACAGCTTCGGGCGTCGTATTAAACTTCGCGAAAAACCACTGCCAGAACTTGAAGGTCGATTGCATCTGGAGCTTGTAAACCGGCTCACCCAGGTAGTGATTGACGAATTCAACAATGATTGGCGTGTGATGCGCCGCCTGGGCTTTTTCCCCATGCGCAGCGGCAGAATCGAGCAACCAGAACATTAACGAGTTTCCTCTCGATGTATGATGACGAAATAGAACTCTCTCAGCGCTTCAACGAAAAGAGCAATCACGAAGCTGCACAATCCAACAATAGTCGCCGACAAAGAAACAATCTGGAGCTTGTAAGCTGTCAAAACAGCCGCGAAGACTACCAGGTACCTCAGAACGAAATGGGCTACCGTGATTCTTGGCTTCGTTCCTCGTCCGAGCGCCATGTCGAAAGCTGCCGAGATAGATGAGCGCATCCAGTGCAGGTTAAGTAACGACAAGAGACCTCCCAAGAGTAGTCCCGTCGTTACGCGCCACGTCGCGAATGGCACACTAATAATTGCTGCCAACGCCACCGCGCCTGCCATAGTGCGCATAAGACGCACATCGATACTGTTCGAGGTCGGAAGCGGCATTTCACTCATACTGTCAGCAGTTTTCTTGATCACGAAGCGGGTGATTTTACACGGGAAATCGCCGAATTGTCGAGGCAAGGACTAATTGACACCAACCATTTCGTGCTGCTTCGTGTGAATTCGTGGATCGTCATTCTCGGCCGGAAACAAGCACACGAAGCCACATCCTTTCAGTTGAGCTTCGACGTCAGTCTTATGAACTGGTAAAAGCCAACGGCCGCTCCCAGCACCAAGCCGATCCCCATCAACCACGGTCCGCTTCCTAACCAACGATCCAATGCCCAGCCAACGCCGCAGAGTGCAGCGACTGAGGCAAAAAGACTGATCGCCGCTGCATATGCGATTCCGCTCTTGCGATTCGTCTCTTGATCGTCCCGTCCGGCCATGAATCACCAGCTCTCCCGGGTCAGGAAGTTCCTGGGGACATTGTAGAGCAACGCGCGTCGAGAGTGACGCATTGAGTCGTGGATGAAGCAGACATGCGTGCACCAACAGGCCTTGCCGCCGTCTATCGCATTCAGCTCGGTTTGTCGCTCATGCGCCGCCCAAAGCTCGCCGAAGTCGTAATCGAAGTCGCTGAGAGTGGCAAACTTCTCGCGCAGTTCACAGGCGCGCACATCGCCGTTGTAGTCAATCACAGCCGTCGTTTCGCCGGCCGTACACGGGAAAGGCCAGGCGGTGGATTTCTGGAAGTTCGCGTGTTGAGTCCGGTAGTGAGTCGTAATAGCGCCCACGTAAGCAACATTCTTGACGAAGCGTTTGCCGGCATCATCGTCGGCGAACATTCGATCACCATATCGCTTGGTCAAGCGCGAAACGAACGAATACATACCTGGCAGAACTTCTGGTGGAATCTGCTTAATTGAATCACCGACCAGGGTTTCACCCCGAACGATGTTGAAATACTGCCCGTCGAGTCGAAAGTTTTCCCACATGTACTCGGCCAGTTTCTCAATCTCGGTGTGATTCTCAGCGCACACGACGGTATTCACGTTGAGGCGAAAACGATCCTGATATTTCTGCTTCAGTGGATAGACCGACTCGATACACTCGAGAGCCTTCCGCCAATTGCCAGGTACGCCGCGAATCCGGTCGTGGGTTTCGCCGTAACCGTCAAGTGCGATGTTCAGGTATAGGTCGAGCTGCGGATGGTAGTTGAGTGCCTCGTCGACAATCTCGTAAACCCTCGACTTGATCAGCGCGTTGGTCGGAATGATAACGCGATCGACACCGTTATTTTTTACGAACGTTCTGATGATCTCGGTAACATCACGCCGCAGGGTCGGTTCGCCGCCTGACAGCCACAGATCGGTAATCGCCGGCATCGTGCTGGAGACCTTGGCGATCTGATCGAAGGTCATATCTCCGGGATGATTCAACTCTTCGTGATAGAAACAGGTCTTGCAGAAGGCGTTGCAGCGGGAGGTGACAAACAGGATGACGGTGCCGAGGCGTCTCTTGCGGCCTGTCTCTCGGAGGAGTTGAACTAGCTGGACTGCTTTGTTGGGCATGAGAGTTATAGGACCTATGGGGCCTATAGGACCTATTTCTTATAGGACCTATGGGACCTATGGGACCTATAGGACCTATTGATGATGACAGCTTCAGTGGGTGATTTCAATTCGTAGATAATTCCACGCCATTCAATTCGGCTTGAAAACGCGGCGGCGATCGCGTTCCAAAGATACAACGCCGAAGCAATTGGCCAGAGGAAGAGGTGAGCGAGACGGGTTCTGCGCAACTCTCTGCTGTGCTGCGCTAAAACAGTTTCCACGGCGCGAAAACGGATGTGAGCCTTCGCTACTCCTAGTCCAAAAATCAACAGCAAGATCGCTGCGGCAATCAAAATTGACTCTCCGAGTGCCAGCCGAGCGACGAACAGTCCTATTCCCCCAAAGAACACCAAACAAAAAAGCAGGCTGCCGATGAGCACAGCCTTCCACAGATGTGAAGCGTACGTCCGCGTGATTTTCAATTGACGCGTGGAGAACTCCAACAACTCGTGAGCGCTGCAGTCTTCCAAAGAGGCAGTCAGGCAACGAGGCACAAAATGAATCGGCAGCCCGGCTGATTTAAGCACTCGGGTGATGGTGAAATCGTCTGAAACGGTACCTTGCCAATGTTGCCTGATGTTCAGTCGTTCAAGAGTCTCTCGGCGAATGGCTGTCGAACCGCCCCAGCAGAAGTTCTTGTCGACATTCGGACCAAGAGCGGAAGCAATCGAAGCGTTCCAAACTGAACAGAGATGTGAAGCGAATCCTCTTCTTTCCGGAATGAACCAACGATAGCCAGTCGCCGCACCTACGTTTTCAGCTCGCAAGGGCGCGACCAAAGAGCGTAGCCAGTCGGTGCCCGGGTGGCAGTCGGCGTCGACAAAAACCAGCACCTCGGTTCGAGAGTCGATCTCCTTAACAGCAACCCGCAGGTTGTGAACTTTCTGACCGCAATCGGTTGCCGGCCCAGAGATAACGATGCGCGTCGATATTTGATTCGCTTGGGTCTCCGACCGTATCAACTCGCCGATAACCGTTAAGGACGGATCGTCATCCTGGTCAGTGACGAAGACAATTTCATAATTTGGGTAGTCCTGTCGAAAGAGTGTAACGAGGTTATCCCGCAGTCCCTGATCCAGGCCCCGACAGGGAGCAATTACGGAAACGAACGGAGTGAAGTCTGGGAGTGGTTTCGTAACTTCGGAGTGCACGAACCGCGCAAAGCGAAGGCCATCGCGAACCGAATTAATGCCCAACCAAATTACGATTGCAGAAAGAAAATAGAATAGGTACATAAATTGAAAAGGCGATGCTTTGAATCAAAACATCGCCAGAGCTACCACGCTATTGTTTGGCAATTCTACTTCAGCGCAACTCCCGCGATACTTGCCAGGGGAGCAACCAACTTCTGAGTCAGACTAATGAGAGGCTGCGGGTAGATTCCGATAAAAATAATTCCGGCCAGTGAAGCAATCAGTGCCGTCTTTAGCGCCGGCGAGAGTTCGAGTGGCTGATTGTCGGCAACCCGATCGCCGAGATACATCACCTTGATAAAACGCACGTAATAGTAGAACGAAACGACCGTGTTAATGATCGCCCAAATAGCCAGCCAGTAGTACCAGGTCTTGCCTTCAGTCTGGCCACGCTGCAGCAGGCCGCCGAAGAGGAAATACTTACCGATGAAGCCGCCGGTCATCGGCAGGCCCCCGAGTGAAAGCATGTAAACTGCCATCATCGCCGCCAGGCTGGGAGCTTTCTGGGCCAGGCCAGTCATGTCGTCAACGTTGTCGCCGACGATTCCCTTTCGTCGAAGACTTATGATCACGCCAAACGCTCCCATATTCATTAGCGTGTAGACCAGCAGGTAGATGATCAATCCGGTGTAGCCGTAGGCATTTCCCGCGACTAACCCCAGAAGCAGATAGCCTGCGTTTGAGATCGAGGAATACGCGAGCAATCGCTTCGCGTTCTCCTGCGTCACCGCCGCCCAATTTCCGACCATGATCGTGATGGCTGCTACCAGGCCTAGCAACGGAGCCCAATCGTCGCGCATGCTGGGCAAGGCTTCGAGAAAGATTCGCGCAAACAATGCAAAGCTGGCTGCTTTCGACCCGGTGGAAAGGAACGCCGTGACCGAAGTAGGCGCGCCTTCGTACGCGTCAGGGGCCCACATGTGAAACGGCACGGCAGCGATCTTGAAGAACAACCCGGCAGCCAGCGCGATCATTCCCAGCAGAAGCATGGGCCGCATTTTAGCCACGCCGTCGCCCACCGTATCGGCCTGAATGAGTCCGATCAGACTCCCAAGTTCTCGGCCGATGTCGCCCAGGTTCGTCGAGCCGGCTATTCCGTAGAGCAAAGACATTCCATACAACAGGACGCCGGAGGAGAACGCGCCCAGGAGAAAATACTTCATGGCCGCTTCGTTCGAACGCTTCTCGCGTTTAGTGAAAGCCACGAGCACGTAGAAAGTCAGGGCCATCAATTCAAGGCTGATGAAGAGAGTGATGAGGTCGTAACCGCAGGCCAGGAACATCATGCCAACGGTGGCGAAAAGAAGCAGAGCGTAGTACTCCCCGTGCTGTTCGCCCTCGATATCCAGGTAACGGGTGGAAACCGCAATCGCCAGCGCCGCAGCGATCAGGAAGATGCCCTTGAATATGAGAGCGAAGCCATCGATGCGAACCATGCCGTAGAAACCGTCGAGTGGTAACAAGTCAGCGCTTTGCCACCACTGCACTCCCAGCGAAGCTCCGGCCAACGCCAGACCGACGAGTCCAAAATAAGCAGTCAGTTTGCTCTTTCGGTACGGCAGTACCACTTCCATTACCAGCACGATGCATGCGCAGGTAGTCAGGATCAGCTCGGGCACGATCAACAGGAGATCGGCCAGGTTGAATAGGGCGGTGGTGTTGGCTTGAAGGAGAAACATTGCGTTGGTTCTTGATCTTGATTCTTTGCTGGCTATCTCTCCAATGCGGCGCGCCCGGGCACCGGCTCCGCAGGCATGTCGGGAATCGGATAATTCGGCCGCACCTGCCTTACTACTACGTTTACCGGTTTCCCAATGTAATCAAGAAATGGTTTCGGATAGACGCCGATCCAGAGAGATGCGATTACCAGCGGAACCATGTAAGCCCACTCGCGAGCATTCAGGTCCGGTAGCTTCTCATTCTTTGGATTATCAATGGTGCCGAAGAACATTCGCTGATAGAGCCAGAGCATGTAGCCCGCGTTGAGGATTATTCCCAACGCTCCCCACGCCGCCCACATCGGGTTGGCCTCAAAGGCACCGCGCAGCGCCAGGAACTCTGATATGAAAACGCAAAGCAGTGGCAGACCAATCGCCGTCATCGCCATGGCCAGAAAGACTGCGGCATATCCGGGCATGACATGTGACAGACCGCCAAACTCCGCGACGCTCCGCGTGTGACGTCGCTCATAGATAATGCCCACCAGTAGAAAGAGCGCACCGGAGTAGATACCGTGGTTGACCATGTGAAGCACCGCCCCGTTGATTCCGTTTGGATTCAAGGAAAACAGGCCCAGGATCACTATGCCCATCGACGAAACCGACGAATAGGCGACGAGCTTCTTAATGTCTCCGTCTTTCTTCACCACGAAGTACATCGCCGCCAAAGCGCCGTAGATGATTCCGACGATGGCCAGGAAGATCATTACGCTCCGCACTCCAAACGAGCCGAAATACGATTCGTCAGCGGACGCCGCCGGAAACATCGGCAAATTAAAACGGAAGAACCCATACGTTCCCAATTTCAGCAAAATACCGGCGAGGATCACCGAACCCGCAGTTGGCGCCTCCACGTGAGCGTCAGGAAGCCACGTGTGAAACGGGAACATTGGCACCTTGATCGCAAAACCAAGGGCGAAGGCAAAGAACAGCAACACCTGCATGGTGCCCATGGGAATCACCGAACCCATGGCCTGCATATACATGATATTGAATGTGCCGGCGCCGCTTTTCGCCGCGATGACGGCATTGTTAAGCATCGCCCCGGCTAACGCATCGCCGCGACCGATATTCGCAAGCGTGGCGGCGCTAATCTGATTGGCGAGTAACGCATCCTGGGTAAGGAAATACATCTTCAAAACGCCCAGCAGCATCACCACCGAACCAACCAGCGTGTAAAGGAAAAACTTAATCGCTGCGTAAAGCCGGTTCTCACCGCCCCAGATACCAATCAGGAAGTACATCGGCACCAGAGAGACCTCGAAGAACAGATAGAAGAGGAACAGATCCATCGAGGTAAACACACCCACCACAGCGGTCTGCAGCAGCAGCAACAGAACGTAATATTCTTTCTCGCGTTTCTTGATGTAGTTCCAGGAAGAGAGCGAGGCAATCACGCCCAGCAGGGTTGTTAGAACCACGAGAAGCACCGCCACACCGTCAACACCCATTTGATACCTGGCTCCGATTACCGGAATCCACTGGTAGTCCTCGATAAACTGCATGCCGCCGGTAACCCGGTCGTACCGCAAGAGGAACAGCGAGATGATGAAAGCGACTCCGAACCAGGCGGTGGCAAACTTCTTAATCGTGTTGGTCTGATCCTTTTTGATGAGAGCCAGGATCACGATTGCGCCGAGGGCGGGTAGCCACGTGACGATGGAAAGAATGTAGCTGTTCATAAGTTATTGATCCGTCGTTGGTCCGCGGTCAGAGACCAAAAGCGAATATTGCCTTAAAAAAGTTTAAGATATCGCCGGTAAAGAACAACGCTACGGCCGCTACGAGCCCCAGCACCATTACGAGGGCATAGTTTGAAGTGAATCCTGTTTGCGCCGCCCGTAGCAGTGGCGACATCAGACGAATGATGAAAGCAGCAATTGCATTGACCAGGCCATCAACGAAGTATTGATCGACGAGGCCTGTAATCCGACTCGAGAGCCGCGTAAGCCAGGCAGAACCGTTTACCAGTCCGTCAATAGCTTTGGCATCGAAGGTGTAGACAGCCCGTGCCGCATCCATCACTCGCCGCGTGATGGCCCAGCCATAAAATTCATCAACCCAGTACTTGTTGTAACTCGCAACGTAAAGTGGCTTCAGTCGAGCAGCCCAAATCTCCGGCAGGTTTGGACGCCAGACGTAGAACAAAAATCCTAGCCCAATACCAATCGCCGCCACGACGAGCGAGATCACTATGAACAGCCACTCTGCCGCGGTGTGACTGCCCAGAGCCTTTTCCGCGGCATGAGCCAGGTTGAACCCTTCGGCTGCGTGCGTCGTGGCTGCGGCCGCTTCGCCAGTGTGGGCTTCAACCGGTGCGTGCGTATCGGCGGTCGTTGCCGGCACTGTCTGCCCCTCGTGTCCGACCGTAGCGAGGGAATGCGGCTGATTAAACTCGCCGGTTTGGGAATTCCAGATGAGCGGATCCAAGAAGGTCACGATATTCAATCGTCCGCCCGGATGATCACTTCCGGTGATGAATTTGAATGCGGGTCCGACACCAACGAACCCTCCAATCGTTGCCAGCACCGCCAGGACGACGAGCGGAGCTACCATCGATCGGGGAGATTCGTGCGGCACATGAGCATGATGTCCCGGCGTCTCATGATCTGAGTGAGCCTCGTGCCCTGGTGTGTGCACGTGAGTATCTCGAAACTTTTCCTTGCCCCAGAAAGTCATCGCCACCAGACGAGTCATATAGAACGCCGTACAAGTGGCGGCTATTGTTCCTACCAACCAGACGATCCAACCGACCGGGACCTCGGTAGTCGAAGCTGCTTTCCACAGGATTTCATCCTTCGACCAAAAACCGCTGAAGGGGATTATCCCGCAGATCGCCAACCATCCAGCCAGGAACGTCATGTAGGTGTAGGGCATGTACTTCTTCAAGCCGCCCATGCGTCGCATATCCTGCTCATGATGCATGCCGTGAATCACGCTGCCGGCGCCCAGGAACATGAGGGCCTTGAAGAATGCGTGGGTCATCACATGGAAAATGCCAATCGCAAAAGCGCCGACGCCGCAGGCCATGAACATAAAACCAAGCTGCGAGACGGTTGAATATGCCAGGACCTTCTTGATGTCGTTTTGAGTGATGCCAATCGTCGCGGCGAAAAGGGCCGTGGCTGCTCCAACCAGCGCAACTATCGTCATCATCGTCTTGGAATGCTGAAAGATGACATTGGTCCGGGTGACCATATAAAGACCTGCCGTCACCATGGTCGCGGCGTGGATCAGAGCGGAGACCGGAGTCGGACCAGCCATCGCATCGGGCAGCCAGACGTGCAAAGGCAACTGGGCAGATTTTCCGCAGGCGCCTACGAAGAGGCCTAAGGCGATCCACGAGAGAACCCCCCAATGCCATAAACCTTCGACGGGGTAATCCTTCGCCTGGGCAAACACGTCGGTATATTGAGCTGTGCCGAAAGTGGCAATAACTCCGAAGATAGCGAGCGCGAAGCCAAAGTCGCCAATACGATTGGTGATGAAAGCTTTTCGTGAGGCGTCGGCCGCCTCCTGTCGGCTGAAGTAGTAGCCAATCAAGAGGTAGGAACAAAGACCAACGCCTTCCCAGCCTACGAACATCATGAGAAAGTTCGAGCCCATCACCAGGACGAGCATCGAGAACATGAACATCCCCATGTAGGCGAAGAAGCGATAATAGCCGGTCTCGCCGTGCATGTAGCCGGTAGCGAAGACGAAAATACACAAGCCGACGCCAGTGACCACCAGCATGAAAATGGAAGAGAGAGGATCAAGCTGATAGCTCCATTCGACATTCAGCACCGAGCTGCGCGGCACGTCAGTTCCCGTCGAAAGGATCGTCTTCAGTTTGTCGCGTTCCTCCGGCGCCATTTCAGCAAGCCTCTTGTCCGACTCTTGCAGAGCCGCCATCGCCGATCGCTCAGCCGAACCCTGGGTGATGTTGACTGCGCCGCCCGGAATCCAGGTGAAGCTACCCTGAGTTGTGATGTAGGGACTGGGCCAGATTGCATGGCCGCCGAAGCCGTAGGAATAAACCGCTGCGAGACTTATCAAAAATGAAAGCGCCACCGACCCGACCGCAACTCCGCCTATGAGCTTCTCGGAAAAACGGAACTTCCTGCCGAACAGCCCGTTGATGGCGGCGCCGGCCAGAGGTAGAAGGGGAACAAGCCAGATGTAGCGATACATAGTTAGCAGTCAGCCTGTCCGGAGTCCGTTGTGCTAACACCCCACTGACAACCGACTAACGGTTACCACTTCAGAATATCAATTTCATCAATCCAGATCGTTTCTTTGTTCCGGTAAAGCGCAATGACGATTCCTAATCCAATAGCTGCTTCTGCCGCAGCTACCACAATCACGAAGACCGAAAAAACTTGTCCGGCCACTGCGTTCACGTTGCCCGTGTCCTGCAAGTAACGTGAGAAAGCAATGAAGTTCAGATTTGCCGCGTTGAGAATCAACTCGATCGACATGAAGATGACGATGATATTGCGGCGAGTTAGGACTCCAGCGACGCCGATAATGAACAACAGCGCGCCTACCACCAGAAACTTGGAGAGGTCAGGATGCTTCGCGCCTTCAGTCATTGCCGAGAGGCGTCCGCCCGTCGCTTCCTGAAAGAACAGAGCCAAGATGGGAGTCAGGAACATCAACATACTTATTCGCTTCAGGCGGCTGGCGGGATTTCAGCCAAACTCGGGTCGGGCATTCCCTCTTCTCGCAAGGCCTCAGGTGGAACATCGTCTGCGGCAGCTTCCTGTTTGAGCGTGCGCGCCAGCATTACTGATCCAATGATTGCCACCAGCAACAGAACACTGGCGATCTCGAAGGGGAGCGACGCGTAACGGTATAGGCTGTTGCCTACTCTCTCCGTCTCGTTCGTGATCCTGCTAGTGCCGGTAGCACCCGATTTCAAACTATCTTCCTGGCGCGCCCGCTGGCCTGCGACGCCCGCCAGCTTTGCTTCATCACGTTTCTGCAAACCCTGGTATCCGGAGCTGATCGCGAACAGTAATCCGATTACTAACATGAGACAGAAGAAGAGACTGGCACCCACCTGGCGCGGTTTGTTATGTATCTCCGCTCGCCCCATCTCTTCCGCACCCACGTTTACGAGCATGATGACAAAGAGAAACAGCACCATCACGCCCCCGACATAAACGAGGATCTGGACACCCGCAATGAACTCGGCGCCCATCAGGATAAAGAGCGCAGCGACTGACATGAGTGAAGAAATCAGGAAGAGTGCACTGTGGACGGCGTTGCGCGCCATTACGGTGAGCAGTCCCGCGAAGATGGCGGCGATGGAGAAAACCCAGAAGAATACGGCTTCCCAACCAGATAGGATCATTTACGATTGCCAACTGCCGATTGCCAATTGCCGATTGTGTGATGAGATGAACCGCCAAGCCGCCAAGAGCGCCAAGAAATCAAGAGTAGAAAACTGAATGGTCTTTCCGCCGTTGCTTCTCTTGGCGTTCTTGGCGCCTTGGCGGTTCATCTCAGCTTGTGTACTTCACGGTTTCGCGGCCCTGCTCCAGCATCTCGCGATTCCAGACGAAACCCGCTCGCGAATAAGTGGCGAGCTCGAAGTCCTGCGTGAGCTCGAGGCACGATGTGGGACATGCTTCCTGGCACAACGCGCAAAACATGCAGCGCGAGGTATCAAAAATGAACTCGTCGAGCACCTTCTTCTTTCGCGGCTTACCGGCAACAATGATCTCCACGTCCATCGCCAGCACATCAATGCAGTCTTCCGGACAGGCGATAGCGCAAAGGTTGCAGGCAATGCATAACGTATCGTGGGTTTCCGGATCCATGTTGAGCCGCGGAGCTCCATGAAAGCGAGGCGCTACGTCTGGGCGGACTTTCGGGTACTGCTCGGTGTAGATGCCCTTCCCAGCGACCGAGTCTTTATCTAACGCCGCACCGATGTTGTACTTCAACGTCAGACGCAGACCTTTTAGAAGATCGGCCATGAAGAAGCGTTTAAGCTTGTCTACGAATTTCGGTTTTGGGATTCTCACCAACGGCATAGTTTCTGTCTTTCTCGGATCTCGAATCGATCGTTTCCAATAAACCGCCAAGGCGCCAAGAGCGCCAAGTCAGAAAAACTTAAAACATCAACCCGGCTGACCAGCAGCGTGGCGACCTTGGCGTCTTGGCGGTTAATCAATCGCGGGCCTCTTAAAGGGATCCCCTACCCGACCAGCACGAAATTCGAAATTCGCAATTCGAAATCCGAAATTTTCACTCCGACACCGGCGCTACAGCCGGCTTGCCCTGAGGCAGGTTTACCAATCTGATGTTTCTTCTTTGACTCTTCAGATTGAAGTCGCGCGAACGCCAGTTGATCCTGGACAGCAGCGCGCCCATAACAAACAGACCAACAAACCCGAAAACAATCATCACAGTTTTACCCGCGGTCGTCAGATCCAATCCAAGGTTAAGCGATTCGATTGTTCTAAAACCTCGCCAGCCGTTCAGCGCTTGAACCACAAAAACTGCGATGGCAGAGAGTCCGATGTTTATGAGCGCGGACGGAATCAACCACTTCCATCCGATGTCCATCAACTGATCGTAGCGAAACCGCGGCAGAGTCCAGCGCAACCAGAAATACAGATACAGGACGATGGCTAACTTCGTGATAAAGACCAGAAGGCTGACTATAACATACAGATTGTGATAGCCCTTTGCTTCAGTCAGCCGGTAAACAAACGGAAAATACCAGCCGCCGAGATAAACCGTCACTGCCACTGCTGACACGACGGCCATCGCCGCATACTCGGCCATGAAGAAAAGTGACCAGCGAAATCCTGAGTACTCAGTGTGAAATCCCGCCACCAGTTCTGATTCCGCCTCAGGCAGATCAAACGGCGCACGATTGTTCTCGGCAATACCGCTGACCAGAAAAATCAGAAAGCCGGCAGGTTGGTAAAGAAGATACCAAATCGAATCACTGCCTTGAGCAGCTACGATGCCAGACAACGACAGAGTACGAGCAAACATCAGCGCGCCAATCAGCGACAGGCCCATCGCGACTTCGTATGAGACCATTTGGGCGCTGGAACGCAGCGCGCCGAGCAGTGCGTATTTTGAATTCGACGACCAGCCGGCCAGGATCAATGCCAGGACGCCTACACTCGATACTGCTAGAACAAAAAGTAATCCGATGTTGAGGTCGGTAATAACCCCCCAGTCGGGCGCAAAAGGAATAACCGCGAAGACAATAAACGCGGCAGCCACTGCGATGTAGGGCGCGATGTAGAAAATCCCACGGTCCGCTTTGTCCGGTATGAAGTCTTCTTTGGTAAGCAGCTTGATCCCGTCGGCAATTGGTTGCAGCAATCCCCACGGGCCAACTCGCATCGGTCCCAGCCGAGCCTGCATAAACGCGGACAACTTTCGCTCGAGATAGGTTCCGTAGGCCACCCAGCCCGCGACGATTGTCACCACCAGGCCTATTTGAATGAACGGCCAGACGACGTTGTTTATCGCTTCCGCGCTGAAGACATTCAGCAGCAGCTCGTCGATGAAATTAATTGGCGCGAAGAAAAGCATTCTACCTGTCGATCTCTCCCAACACGATGTCTAACGTTCCAATAATCGCAACCACATCGGCCACCAGATGGCCAACGCACATCTGCTTCAACGCTTGTAGGTTGATCAAGGAAGGCGGTCGCACACGCATGCGCCACGGTTGAGCAGTGCCGTCCGACACCAGATAGCAACCGATCTCACCTTTCGGGCCTTCTATTGAATGGTAATAGTCTCCCACCGGCAGCTTGATAACTTTTGGTAACTTCGCATTAACCGGGCCATCAGGAAGATTGTCCATAGCCTGATCGATGATTCGTCGCGACTGCCTCATCTCCTCGAGACGGACGAGATAGCGATCGTAAGTGTCGCCGTTTTCTCCGAGTGGTATATCAAAATCCATGTCGGCGTAAGCGGCATATGGGCGAGCCTTGCGAATATCCCAGGCGACGCCGGAACCGCGCAGAGCCGGACCTGACAAACCAATCGCTACTGCTTCTTCCCCGGAAATCACGCCAATCCCAACTGTTCGGCTTAGCCAGATCCGGTTTTCGGAAAGAACCGTCTCGTATTCATCAAGACGGGTCGGGAAGTTACTAACAAAGCGACGCACGTCCTTTTCAAAATCGTCGTAAACGTCGTTAGGCATGCCGCCGATGCGCCAGGCATGACAGGTCAATCGCGCGCCGAACTGGCGTTCGAAAATCTTGAGAATCTCCTCGCGTTCGCGCAGCGCCCACAGGAGCACTGTGACTGCTCCGATGTCTAATGCATGAGTTGCGAGCCAAAGCAGGTGCGAAGCAATGCGGTTGAACTCGGTCAGAATTGTGCGGATGTAATGGGCGCGCGGGGGAACTGCCAAACACATCATCTGCTCAACCGTCTCTACCCATACCAGACCGTTGGAGACTGCGGCGATGTAGTCGAGCCGGTCCCAGTAAGGCGCGATCATGGTGTACATGCGATTCTCGGCAATCTTCTCCATGCCGCGATGCAGGTAGCCAATATCGCAATCGAGATCAATCACCGTTTCGCCGTCGAGTTTCAGGATCACCCGCAACACACCGTGAGTCGACGGATGCTGCGGCCCCATGTTCAGCACCATCTCAGGGCTGTCAAGAAGGGTTTCTTGTGTAGTGGCGATTTCTACCTGATGCATAAAACTGTTCTATTTGTCCGACACACTTTAGTTTGTCGTTGAGTTACACTAACGACGAGTCAAACTGAATCGGGTAACTGCATCCCAAGAAAACCCGTAGCGTAACTCATCGACAAACTGAAGTGTGTCGGACATTCAAGCCGCGGCCGGTTCGGGTTCGTCCGGCAGATAGCAACCGGTAACGCTCCACGGCTCGATGATCAGTCCGATCTCCTTTGCTTCCCCGGCCGACCGTTTCTCGACCAGCTTAGCGATCAGCGCTTGGGCCGCGCTTGCCTTGTTCCAGACATTTCGGGGCGCTGCGGTCTCAGTAATGACGAAACCCGCCACCTTCGCCGCCTCAGGCGACTCGAAGACCTTTGCTTCGTAATGCGCGGCGATCTCTTTAGGGGTCATCTCAACATTGGCGATTGCCGATTGCCGATTGCCGATTGGAAAGTATGTTCACCGCAACGAGCCAATTGGCAATTGGCAATTGGCAATCGGCAATCCATTACTTGTCTTTCGGCATTACTTCCTTGCCGCTTTGGAGAATTTCTCGCATCATCCGCTCCTCTGGCACTGAGAGAATTTCCAGACCATAGGCGCGTCGTTGTTCCAACTGCTCACGCTGGACCTCCGTCATCTCAGGCAGATGCCTCTCGGTCCACTGATTCTCAACAAACTCCAACGCGACGTCTTTCCTCAGCGGGTGCCCTTCCCAGTCGGGTGGTAATAATAAGCGGCGCAGATCAGGATGGTTCCTGAACTTCACGCCAAACAGATCAAACACTTCGCGCTCCATCCAGTTTGCTGCCGGCCAAACACCCGTAACGCTTTCAACCCCATCTTCGGTAGTCGCCACGTTTATACGGACGCGTTGGTTGGCGCTGATTGAATAGAGGTTGTAAACGACTTCGAAAGGCGCTTCCTTGCGATCAGGGACGTGAACGCAGGTCAGGTCAGACAGGTAATTGAACGGGGTTGTAGTCTCACGCTTTAGAAAATCGCAAACTTCGACGATTTGTTGGCCGTCAACTCTTACCGAGAGTTGACCTATGAATTCGACGGCCTCAACTATCACACCGTCAAATCTGTCTTTTAACTTCTTAACCAACTCATGGTTTGAAGCGTCGACCGGCTTTGGGCCTTCCTCTTTCTTCTTGACTGGCGCCTTGGGTGCTTCAGTAGCAGTGGAAGGTTGGGATGGTGCAGTGCCGCTGAGAGATTCTTTAGCAGCAGCGACGCGAGACTTCGCCTGCTCCACCATCGCTGCTTTTTCGGCATCAGCTCCAGCCAATACTCCCGCCGCAGGAATATCGGAAGGGGCCGGTGTGCCAGTTGCCTCTTGCTCTTTGGAAACGTCAGGCTGACCGGGTTGCTGGTTTTCGGGTTTGTTCTCTTCAGCCATTTCAGGTTTCGAGAATTTGAATTACACCGTTACCTGCAAATGCGACGCGGCTGAGCGCCACGAGTGCGCAGATATCACACGCAAAATGTTAAATGCTTTGAACAAAGGACGGCGAAATTCGATTTAAACACGGCGGAAATTTGATGTCAACCAGCTTATTTTCTGACCTGTTGCGTGGTCAGAGAAGCGTCGAAACCACTGTTCTACTTGACGATAGGAGACCGTGCCACCTATCATGACATGTTTGATAAGTGCACGATGTTGCCGACTATAGACAAGGAAGACAAAAGTAATGAAGCCGGAAATTCACCCCGCATACAATGAGATAACAGTTACCTGTGCCTGCGGTGAGACATTTAAGACCCGTTCGACTCGAAAAGGCGATCTTCACGTGGAAATTTGCTCTGCCTGCCACCCATTTTTTACCGGCAAGCAGAAACTGGTAGACACAGCGGGACGCGTAGATCGTTTCAATAAACGCTACGGTAAGAAAACGGCCGAAACCACCGTTTCCACGAAATAAAAGTGACCCGAAGTATTCGAAACCAACACTAGCAGCCTTTCAGGAAACGGACGCCGGCTGAATCGTCGGTTGCCTGGTGCCAGCACCTTGCGACTGCCGCACGAGCCGGCGTTAGTGTTTTGTTGGAGGGTCTTTTGTTGAGAGTCCAAGCTTTAGCTAGCCGCTCTCGAAACACTTCCACCTAACGTTCCCGACTCTAAACAGTTCTGAGGTGCAAGCGTGAGTACAAACGAAAGAGATTTGATTGTCGGTGGCCAGGCTGTTATTGAGGGCGTAATGATGCGCACTCCAAGCGCCTATGCAGTGGCAGTGCGCAAGGCAGACGGCAGTATCGTAAAGCTGGCGGCGCGGTTACCGAAGTGGAGCGATAAGTACCCGCTCTTGAAGCTGCCGATCCTGCGCGGCGGTGCGGTGCTCGTACAGTCAATGGGTTTGGGAATCAAAGCACTAAACTACTCCGCCAACGAAGCTTTCGCAGATGCTGAGGAGAGCGAGGCAAAAGAGGTTCAGGTTGCTCTTAAGCCAGCTGTGATCGAAGGCGAGGGCGACTTTGCCGGCGTCACCGGAGCAGTGCCAGGTTTGTTTCCGATTCCAACCACGAAACGACCTAAGGACGAACTCAAGAAAGGTGGAACGACCGCTGCGGCGGGTTCAATCATCTTCGCAATCATTTTCAATGTGCTGCTATTTGTTGCGGCACCGCTACTGCTGACGAATGCGATCTTTATTGGGGCGGGTTGGGCGCCCTCGCCGAGTACTGAAGCTGTTTCAAGTGCGCCTCAATCCCAGCCCTCGCAGGCGGCTCCTTCAGTTGGAAATTCAAACGTCTCGCCGGCGAGCGAAGCATGGTACGCGCGAGCCTGGAAAGCTATTCGCACTTATCTGCATCCGGTACGTCCTTCAGTCTTGTTCAACCTGATCGACGGCATGATTCGGATGACGTTTTTCCTGATCATGATTTTCAGTTTCTCCCTGATCAAAGACATCAGACGTGTTTTCCAGTATCACGGTGCCGAACATAAGACTGTGTTTACGTGGGAGGCAGGCTTGCCCCTGACTGTGGACAATGCGCGTCCGCAACCCAGGCAACACCCGCGATGCGGCACAAGTTTTCTGATGGTGGTAATGCTGGTCTCCATTGTTTCGTTCTCTGTGATTAAGTTTGATTCGCTGCTCTATAATTTCCTGGTCCGATTGGCGCTGGTTCCCGTTGTCGCTGGAATTTCCTACGAGATCATTCGTCTGTCGGCGAAGAAGGAGAGCGGCTGGGTGTTTAAGTTGATCACTCGACCTGGTGTTTGGCTGCAGAACGTCACCACGCAGGAACCGGACGACCAACAACTCGAGGTTGCGATTGAAGCACTGAAAGAATCGTTAAAGCTCGAACCGCAAACGGGTGAGCCGGCAATGGCGCCGCTGTCATAAGGAGGTGTTTAGAGTCCAGCCTTCAGGCTGCGGCAGGCTAAAGCGCAGACTCTAAACAAAGAAGTCATGATCGACAGACTAGATCAAATCGAGACGCGCTACGAAGAACTCACCAACGAGCTCTCTTCACCTGAGTTGCTCGCGAATCAGTCGGCGTATGCGAAGGCGGCCAAGCAACATCGGAGTCTCGGCGAAATTGTAGAGAAGTACCGCACCTGGAAAACATTGAAAGAAGAGTTGACTGGGGCGCGCGAGCTGCTGGAGACAGCTGACGACGACGAAATGCGTGAGATGGCGCGTCTTGAAGTCGAATCTCTGCAAGGAAAGATCGAGAGTACCGAAAAGGATCTAAAACTACTCCTGATTCCCACTGATCCGAATGATGAAAAGAACGTTATTGTCGAGATTCGTGCGGGAACCGGGGGCGACGAGGCCAGCTTGTTTGCCGCCGAAGTTCTCCGGATGTATCAGCGTTATTCAGAGCGGCAGGGATGGCGTTTCGAAGTTCTCGATGCATCTGAGTCCGGGATTGGCGGTGTCAAGGAAGCGATCGCGTTGATTGAAGGCGACAATGTTTATTCCAAGCTTAAGCACGAATCAGGAGTGCATCGGGTGCAACGTGTGCCCCAGACTGAGGCCAGTGGTCGAATTCACACCTCGGCGATTACTGTCGCTGTCTTACCGGAAGCGGAAGAAGTTGACGTAAAGATCGATCCAAAAGACTTGCGTATTGACACCTTCTGCTCGTCAGGTCCGGGCGGTCAGTCAGTCAACACAACCTACTCAGCTGTTCGGATCACTCACTTGCCGACCAACGTGGTCGTCTCGATGCAGGACGAGAAGTCTCAAATCAAAAATCGCGAGAAGGCCATGCGTGTACTCCGCGCTCGTTTGCAGGAGATCGAGGAGCAAAAGCAGCACGATGCGGTGGCCAGCGAGCGACGTTCAATGGTTGGCAGCGGCGATCGCTCCGAGAAGATCCGCACTTACAATTTCAAAGATAATCGCGTTTCGGACCATCGGATTGGCCTCACAATTCATCAGTTGGATCTGGTAATGGAGGGCAACCTCGACCAGATCATCCAGGCCCTCGTTAACCACTACCAGGCAGAGAAGCTCAAGTCGGAAGCTGTGGCAGCCTGAGACATTGCCAATTGCCGATTGCCGATTGCCGATTTTAGAATAACTTTAAAGTTAGAAGTTTACGCATGGAGACCTCACCTCATGAATGCGGAAGATTTGAAAAAACGAACGAAACTGTTTGCACTGCGCGTCCTCAAACTCGTCGCGGCGTTGCCAAATACAGTGATAGGACGAACAATTGGGGGCCAACTCGCCCGTTCAGGAACCTCCGTAGGATCGAACTACCGCGCAGCTTGTCGGGGTAGATCTCGGGCCGAGTTCATCGCCAAGCTGGGAATCGTGGAGGAGGAAGCGGACGAAAGCGCTTTCTGGCTGGAACTAGTTATCGAAGGGAAACTTCTAAAACCAACTAGAGTCGAATCACTGTTGGCTGAAGCAAGCCAACTTGCCAAAATAATGGCTCAATCTCGCATTTCGGCTTCCAGGGCTCTACCAAAACGCAATCGGCAATCGGCAATTGGCAATCGGCAATGACAACGACTCACGTTCTGCTGATACGTCACGGCCAATCTCAGGGCAATGCCCAAGGCCGCTTTGGCGGACACACCGACACGCCACTGTCTCCTCGTGGTCGTAAACAAGCGCGGATTACCGCCCAGGCCCTGGCCTCCGAAACTTTTAACGCGATCTACTGTAGCGACCTACCACGGGCGATTGAGACCGCGAGTCCTCTGGCAAAGCTGGCGGGGATCGAACTACAACCAACCGACGCCTTTCGCGAGCGAAGTGTAGGCGTGATGGAAGGTCTAACGTTTGAAGAAGCTGCTGCAAAGCATTCCGAACATTATGCTGCGCTGCTCCGCAGAGACTTCGAACACGTACTGCTGGGCGGAGAGAGTTACCGACAAACACTCGACCGCGCCTCACGAAAACTCGACGAAGCCATCGAACGCCACAAAGGTGGACGTATTGCCGTCTTCACGCACACCGGTACGATCTGCATACTCGTACTTCATCTCATGGGCGCGCTCGACGCTCCTGAGCTGCGACCGGTTTGGATTGCCAGCAGGAATTGTGGAATCAGCCGCTTCGAACTGCGCGACGACGGCTTTGTGAGAGTGCTATCAATCAACGACACACGGCATCTGAATGGGCTGTGACTGCGGTTGAGTCGGAATCGGCAAGTTCGAGTTCTGATTCAACCAGCGCCGAAGGCGCGAATAAGTTAGCCAGGGCAAGCGCGTAGCGAAGCGGAGCGCCTTTTGGAGTGCGGTGACCTGTCACCGCTTTGGTCTGAGGCGGCTTGACGCCGGTGATTCGGTAGAGCGACCTCCGCGTATCCGCGACAGGTCGCGTAAGACAAAAGCGGTGACAGGTCACCGCACTCCAAATTAGCGCGCTTCGCTACGCGCTTGCCCCTGGCTCCTTATGCCTCAATTGAATCTACGGTATACCCAGCCGCGCCCGCTCAGCAGCACTCCACTCACAAAGCGCTCGAACATCATCCTGAGAAAGCTTCGCACTACGGTGAATCCAGGTGTAAGAGGCCATGGGCATTGCGCCGATTTTCACTTCGTCGCAGATTTCTTCCAATTTGTTTGCAGCCCGACGGTTGTCAAGTCGGCCCCACTCGGAGAAATTGAGGTGTTCCCTTCCCTCATTGACGTGATCGACGAGCAACCATGAAGCCGGGGCGAAGTTGCTGTACCAGGGCCAGCGAGTTGAATTTGAATGACAATCATGGCAGGAACGATCGAGAATTGAGGCGACCTGAGGCGGTATTTGCAATCGAGCTGGCATGGTTTGAGAGGGATCGACTTGCGGATTGGTCCGCGCCGGTCTCATGAATTGGACACCTAACAGAACACAAATCAACACCAGAGCAAGCCACTTCAAAACCTTCCGTATTATCTTCACGCGCGCATCCTCCGACGACGCCTCCAAAAGAACGCCGCAGCTGAAATAATCGCCACCCCGATCGCGGTCATGCTGTACTTCATGCGGTCATCGTTCACGAGGAAAGCGAGGGTGCTTTCAGCTGACGTGCCGGCCTTTGTCAAAAGCGAAGGTCGAGATTCTGCTCCAGGATCCTGGGCGCCCACGGTAGCGAGATGCGCGATCTCACCACCTGGCCCAAGCTTTCGAATTCGCGGACCACTCGAGAGATTTGGCAAGGTGAAGCCCACTTCGAGCACAAATACGTCGTTGCCCGCGGCAACCGCACCCGTGGGAAAGAAAGGAGGCTCGCTTCGAAGGACCACCTGAACCTTTCCTTCTTTGTCGACCTTCAACACTCTTCTGTTTCCGGAATCCGCCAGATAAACATAGCCGGCGGAATCCACCGCCAAGCCCGCAAGAGATCCGTATTTGCCGCCAAACAATCTCTGACTGTCTTCGGAACCTGGGCGAGTAAGATCGGCGGCAAGCGTAGAAACATTTCCATCCATCGTTACTTTCCTAAGGAAGGCACCGTCGGCGAGATACAAGGTCCCATCAGGACCAAACGCGATGCCGCCCACAGAGCCGAACCGCGCCATCGAACCCTTGCCGTCCGCGTGACCGTAAGCGCCTCCTGCATGAATCTCAACCGAGCCATCCGGACTCCGACGCAAGAGTAACGTCTGCGTTTTGGTGTGGTTGTTCTGCTCGATCGAGTACATGTTGCCGGCGCGGTCCCGCCAAATGCTCCAACCCCTCGGCGGATTCTCAGTGGTCTCCAGCAAGTAAGTGAACTGACCTTCGGGCGTCATTCTCCAGACGTTGCTCGGCCAGCCTTTTGTAGTTTGGTTATAGCTCACATCCGCTCCATAGACATTGTCATGTTCGTCGATGGAGAGTTCATGAACGTGGCGACCAGGCACACCGGCGCGGAACACTGTCAACCTCCGCTCGGTATCGAGTTTCCAGATGGTTTCCAGATCACTGAAGTAGACGTTACCTGCTCGATCAGCGACAATTCCGTTGGCGGGATGTGCTTCTGCAGCCGCCGGGGCAAACACAGAGAGTAAAACCAGTAAACCAATTATGGTCAGCCTAAGTTTCACGTCCGTTCTTGCCTCACTATCATTTACTCAGGGAAAGAGATTAGTCGAATCGGAGGTGTCTTACTCACAATCACTTTCCCGTACAGTTGTTTGTGCACCGTTCGACCTTGATGTCGCGCACCGCTCGAAGCACGCCGTCGTTGCCACGAGTCAGGCTCAGAATCGGTGAGAAACTTCCCTTTCCAGCAAACTTCTGGCGTTGGTCACTGGTGACGAACGGATCGTCCGCGAAGATATACTCATCGATCCAATACTCAGGATAATCCGGACCCGAGATGTAAGCGTGAATGTGGGCCGCGTTGCGCGTGCCCGGATAGGATCCGGGCTTAATGGTTCGGAATTCATAACGCCCGTCTGCGCCAGTGCGGATTTGGCCGTGTATCCGTGTGTTCCGATTATCGCCGTCCGAACCTGAGGTCGAATAATTGCCGGCGGCGTCCGTTTGGTATACATAGAGGTTTATTCCCGAAAGCGGCGTGCGACCGTCCGGTGCGTAGATGGTTCCGGAGACGCCAAAGGTTCTCCGCGTTCGCCATCGGCAACAATCGTCGCCTTCCATGAAACGCTGGCTGGCTTTTCCGCGGCCGCGGAAAGCGAGCGAGTTTGACTGCACCCCAACAACGGAAGTGTTCCAAACTCGAGCACGACCACAGCCAACGCTAAGGCCGAAGTGTTTTTAAGAAAGTTTCTGCGTTTGAGATTTGTTGCTGTCGTAGGGTTCATAACATCGCCTCCTATAACTCTTTTCCGTCAGCACTGAAGTGTCACGTTGATTGCACAGACTAAAGGAACCTCTGATCAACTCGCATAATGGAAAGTCTAGCGCGATGGAGTCAGTACCACCTCGCGGTAGCGGGTGGGTTCTTACGCAATCGAGGCCTGATTTCTGGCTAAACGACCCACCCGCTACCGCGAGGTGGTACTGACTCCATCGCGCAAGGACCGTCGCAATCGGGACTTGATCAGAGCTTCCTAAAGTCTATGCTACCTGCACAGAAGTCTGTGCTACTTCTTACCTTCAAATCCTTTGACTTTACTCAGCGAGCGGGTCCAAAGGTGTATCCATGCCTTGCGCAGAGTCGAGTCGTTGCTCCAGTTGTTTTCCATGTGCCCCTTCCAAAGGTGGAGCATCTTATCGTCAAGTTGCAAAACACCCTCGCGAGTTACACCCGCGGGAGGTGGAATGAGCTCTGCCATGCGCTCATACACCTGCACTCGACCAGGCCCGTCGACTCTGTACAGCAAATGCCAAAGCGAAAGCGTATCGCGAGGGCGCGACTCTTTGAGCAAAGTCTCAATCGTCGGCTGCCATTCGGAAGACTTCTGAAACTCAAAGTCGAGCTTAGCCAAAGCTGATCGAAATGTTTCCGTAGCATCTTCAAAATAAGGCGTGCCGGGTCCGATGCCCGGGCGCGTCGCGCAGGCTGCTCCTGCCGGAACTACAGATTCAATGTTTCTCAATTGCAACGCGACCCAGCCCGAAGTGACCCGCAGTAAACTCCCACCGGCATCATCTACTTCGAGGGTGTAGGCGCAACCCAGATCGGCAGCAACCGCAGAAGGAGTGTCGACAAAGAAGAGTCGGGGAGGGGCCCAGATTTTTGCGCTCAATCGACCGCGGGCTAGTTCCAGACGATGTTCTGTGGCCCTGGTTTCGATCAGCCGCACCCTGGTGTTGGGATCGATTTCCACGTTGCCGATCGTGCTCACATTAATCTTCGCTCTTGACTCGTGATCCGTGACGAGCCACTCGCCAACGGCGAGCCGGCTGTTTTCGTTGACTCTCGCCGAGCCAATCATAGGTGCGCCGGTCAACCTTGCGACTTCCCAGTAAGCACGGGATTCTTGTCGATAAACCCAGAAAATCCCCAGACCGATCGCGATAATCAGACTAGCTGCAACCGCTATGAGCGGGCGTTGCCAGGTTCGAACGCGAATGGGCCTGTCGAAAACGGGCGCTCGGCTAACCGTTTGGCGGTCAAGGAGTGTTTCCAGGTCGTTCCAGAGAGAATCAGGAGCTTCAATTTGAGGAAGGTTCTCAGCGAACTTCACTCCCAACTTGATCTCATTAAACTCAGCTCGGCATCGTTGACAACCGATCAAGTGCTCGGCGATCTGCCTCGATCGATCTGCCGGCAATTCGCCGTGGCAATAAGCAGATAATTCTTTCGCGACGTGCTTTCCAAACATATTACTCTCCCAAAACCACTTGATCGCGCAGGTGTGCCAGGCGACGAGCCAACTCTTTGTGCCCGCGATTTAGTCGAGAAGCAACCGTGCCTGTCGAACAACCCAAAACCTCCGCGATCTCTTCGTAAGAAAACCCCTCCACGTATTTGAGTAAGATGGCCATGCGGAAATTGGGTTTCAGCTGCCTGACGGCGTCCTTCACTGACTCCGCCAACTCCCTTCGCTCGTAGCGTCGCTCGGGCGGCTTTCGCTCTCTGTTCTCCTTTTTGAAAGTCACATCATCAAGTCCCAGATAGCGGTGCCGTTTCCTTTGCTCGTCGATGCAGGAATTTACAACGAGACGATGAAGCCATGTGCTGAACTGCGACTCGCCGCGGAACTGTCCGATCGTGGTCATCAGCTTCAAAAATATTTGCTGGGTAACATCGCTTGCTGCTGTGTGATCGCCATGAAGGGAGTAGACGGCAATTGAAAAAACCCGATCTTTGTAGGCTTCAAACAACAGTCTGAATGCTTCACGGTCGCCGTTCTGACAGGCCTTGATTACGCGGTCATCAGTCTTCGGTTCGGCCATTGCAGCGAGCTGCTCCATCCCCGCCTCCGTTTGCTTGCCGTCAATGATTAGACGGGGGTTGGTCAGATTTTCTTCCAATCACTGAAATCGGCATCAATGAATGCAAAAAACCGGTTCTCTTCACTTACGGTCACAACCGGGGCCTACGGGGAGGTCATCCTGAAGGTTCTTCTTTCGACGGTCAGGCACGATCCACGAATTAACACGAAGTATCACGAAACAGAGACCTTTTTTGTGTAGATTCGTGTTACTTCGTGGATCGTCCTTTAGTCCGGAGTTCAAAGAATCAGCGATTGACTGAGCTATCCGCCGCAAAACGTTACTGGGTCAGTTTGGCAAGCTCCATGACCAGCACCACTCTCATTCACACCGTGGCTTCAGCCCGGTGACCCTCGGAGCGGTCAAGACTAATGACCGTTTCAACGGTTTTCCCTCGGCCATTCAGAACTTTAATGCCCCCGGCAGCAAAACCGTTGAAACGGTTCTGAGGTTTCCACGAACCTGCGTGGGTCACCGGGCTGAAGCCACGGTGTGAATGAGAGTGGCTGGGACTGAGGAACCAGTAAGAGGCGACGTTTGGGACTTGTTCAGAGATCGTGATTCGTTAACGCGCGAGATGACTTCCGAGATCCAGGCGCAACTTCAGGGCACGCGAATCAACCAAAATCGACACGATCCACGAACATCACACGAAACCACGAACGCGTCGTAGTTAGTGTTGTTTCGTGTGATGCGCGTGGATCGTTCAGTTCGTGAGCACAATGCTCAAGAAGAAGAGGTTTAGCAACTGTCTTAAAGACTCCAAAATTTACGACTGCTTAGGGCGTAACCCTCACCAATAACTCTGTCCCCGACTCCAGCTTCAGTTCTTTACTTCCCTGCACTGCCAACGAGCCTGCCCCAGCCGCCCCACCCACGATTAACCCTATCGCCGCACCTTTGCCGCCGCCGGCGATCGCACCAATGATTGCACCGGCTGTGGCCCCGATCCCCGCGCGCTTCGCCGTCTGATTGCCGCGGCTTCCTGACTGCACACCACCCTCGTCGTCGGCCCGCCCCGAATCGTTGCCATAAACGTGGGTGACGTAACCATGCAGCGTTCCCGTGCTTCCATCTCGCAGGCGGATGGAGTCAAATTCAATGTTCATGGTGGTGCGCCCCTTGACCTTTCCCGACTTTTGAATCGAGCTAACGTGGCCGTATACGATGGCCTCGTCGTAGCGATCAGGATCGACAACCGTAGCAGTAAATCTATCGCCTACTCGCGACTCCTCGCTCGAGAGATCGTTGTTCAAACGGACTTTCAGCTCCGTGTTTGTTGGCACGCTCACAACGGTAGGAGCCTTCTTCACGACTTTACTAGCCGTGGTCTTGCGCTTCGGCGTGGTCTTGCGCTTCGGCGTGGTCTTGCGCTTCGGCGTGCTCTTGGTAGTTGTCGATTTCGGTTTTAAAACGGGAGCCCCTGGATCGGTCTGGGCCGAAACCAACGAAGGCGCCGCAAAGAGAACTACTACAAAAAACAAAACTGACTTGGTTAGATTCATCGCTTTCCTCCTGCTGGTGTTAAGTTGAAGAGATCGAGAAAAACTTGGCACCTTCGTCAAGAAACAGAGGTCGAAATTAGAATTCGAACCAGCCGCCGCTACACCAGTCTCACTGAATCTGGAGAATCAACGCTGTTAGTTTGATCTTCGGTAGGAGCGTAACCGAAAAGGTCCTTATTTGGCTGCGGGGGCAGCATATCGGCAGTGATACCACGAACCGATGCTATATGTTGGCGGAGCTTCGCGGCCACATACATTCCTCCACCAAACATGCATGCGAGTCCGATTGCCCCGTCCAGGAATCGTAGGACGAATGCCCCCAGAAACACTAACCCGATTAGTTTACCCGACGCCATTCTCACTCGGCCCCGCTCGTTAACGTAGTCAGACAAGGACGACGGCCAACGAAAAAGCCAAAGGAAGTTGTAAAAAGGTATGAAGTGACGGCCGACCGCCTCTCCTGGAGTGATCGGGTATTGGTTGCTTGAGAGTTCCGCAAGCAGTTTATGAAAGCGGTGCACACAAAAAAGCCAGTAGGTCCAACCCGAGAGCATGATCAGGGTGAATCCGAAGTTGAACGACTCCTCATCCACGCCCGGAAGAAAGAGTGCAAACTCGGCGACGAAGAAAGCGGCCGCAAAAACAAAACCGAGTCCGACCCGGGCCAACGAGCTTCTGGGAACTACTTCGTCAAATTGCGCGGCTGGACGATTCTCAACAATTGAATTGAACATGAATATTGCTCTCCTGGTGGGGTCGAACTACGAGGTTCGAACCGCCGTAGAGTCGTAGGAATGCAAAGAGGCGAGGTTTCTTAGTCAGACGGTTATAACAGCCTTTGACTCGTCGGTTTTGATTGCGGAATCAGAAGATTCGTCATCACCTTCGAGGCTGCGCTGTCGTCGCACGCTGCCATCAGATTCGAAGATGTATGCCGAAGGCGCCTCACGCATGATGATGTCCTGCAAACGCATCAAGCCATAAAGCAAAGCTTCCGGCCGAGGCGGGCATCCCGGAATGTAGACATCAACCGGAATGCAGCGATCAACTCCCTGCATCGTCGAGTAGGAATCAAACGGGCCACCGGTCGAAGCGCAGGCCCCCATAGCAATTGCCCATTTGGGTTCCGGCATCTGATCAAAAACTCGTCGGACGACCGGGCCCATCTTCAGCGTAACCGTTCCGGCAATGATGATCAGATCACTCTGACGCGGACTAGGGCGAAACACGCCGGCACCGAAGCGATCGATGTCAAAACGTCCAGCGCCGGTAGCGATCATCTCGATGGCGCAACACGCCAAGCCAAAGGTCATGGGCCAAAGCGCCGATTTGCGAGCCCAATTCACCACTGGCGCGCCGAGATCCAGTGCCTTCGCCGCGACATTGCGCCGCAACGAATTAATGATCGAGTCGACGGTGGTTAGTACAAAACCTTCTTGATGTTCTGCCATAAGAAGAATTTCGAATTTCGGATTTCGAATTGCGAATTTCGTTTAATTCAAGGGTCCGACTTTCTTCGATCCTTAATAACTAAGTGAGTTAAAAAACACTACGGAATTCAATAACCGCGAAATCCGAAATTCGCAATTCGAAATCCGAAATTCTCTCAGGCCCATTCCAGCGCGCCCTTGCGCCAGGCGTAGTAATAACCGACTACCAGAATGCCGATGAAGACAAACATCTCCACTATCGCGAACTTAGTGAACGAGAAGTCTTCGCCCATGAAAATAATGGCCCAGGGCAGCAGGAAGATCGTCTCGACGTCGAAGATCAGAAACAACATGGCTACGATGTAGTAGCGCACGGTGAAACGATCGTGAGCCTCTGTCTTTGGGTCGATGCCACACTCATAAGGACGCATCTTCGACTTTTCCCATTTGATCGGCCGGAGAAACCGTCCCAGAACAATCGGCAGGACGGGAAATACGATCGCCACCAAAAAGAAGATCATCACCGGCCAGTAAGCCGTGATTGAACTACCTACGTTCTTTACATTTGCGACTGGGGCAGCGGCGCTCTCTTGGAGCAGGAGGATCGTGTTAAGCGATAACATCATCAGCTGGAGTTGTTGATCGGGCCGTGCGGCTGTTGGAGCAAAAAGATTCTAGGCATCGACGTAACAGGTTGTCAATTGAGAGATATGTCCGACATGCTTTAGCTTGTCGATGACTCTCGCGAGAACATTCTGGCCATGACCACGACAAACTGAAGTTTATCGGACACTTTCTCAACGCCCGATCGCCGTACTCGATTGCCAGGATGAACGTTTTCACCAGCTCGGCTTGTATGAAATTGCCGTTGAACTGGTTCAGCTTCGCTCTACTCCTTCTCACTATGCCTTCCCCCCAACGAAACGGCTCATTTCGTGTTGTTTCGTGTGTATTCGTGGATCGGTCGTTTTCATCCACGTAACTCACCGACTCGCTTGAGCGACGTAAGGCAGACGATTACCGAGGGGCCGGGTCTTCAACAAAATGCCGCCGTCTTTTGTGCTCGACGATTACTGTCGATCACTGGTCACAGTGCCAGTGATGGTAAAAGCTCCGCGCTGAATACCCGTTAGCGGTCGCTGAGTCGTGTAGGTCCCGCCCTGCACCTGCGACGGGCTGATGCTGATCCTCTCGAAGTTCGCGCTTCCCATGCTGATAATCCCGGGGGACTTATTTTCCAGCACGAGCGGCACCGGCGCTTTAATTCCTTCCAGCCCGAGAACCGTCACCGTCAGCGTCGTCTGCTCTCCCCTGAGCAGGTCGAGCTTCGGAGCCGAGAGCCTGATGCCAATGCTGCGGAACTCGCCGGTGGCCGTCCGGCCCTGCTCGCTTACCACCAACTGGGTCGGCCCAATCAGGATGTTTCCATTCCGCACCACCAGCTGCCGCGGCGACTCTGCCAGTATCTCCATCCGCTCGCCTCCCACCGTTAAGGTTGTTGTCTTGAAATCACCGTCGAAAGTGCCGGTGACTTCGACAGGCCTCCCTTGCTGGCCCATCGTAGGAAGACCAAACTCCTGCGCCGGCAGCCGAGTCAGTTGCTGTGACGCGACAGGTAGTTCGCACCTGGCGACTTCTTTCCCCTTTTTGTCTCTTAGCACCAGGTAAGTAATGCTGATAGCCGCTGGGATGAAAAGCTTGAGGATGCGATCGGTGGAGGAACTTTGTTGCTTCTCGATCTGGACCACATAGCCGCTGAGTTCTCCCTGGTTTTGTGTGCGTGTTTTATCGTCTTGGCCTTCGGCTTCGGCGACTACGGTGCCGGAGATCGTGTCGCCAGCGGAGATGTTGTCAGGCAGGTTAACGTAGATTTTTCCTCGCGGAGTATCGAATGTGGTCGTGTTGAGGCCGCCCGTCACATCGCTCGCGACGGCGAATCCTGGTGAGGCGGATGAGCTAACGGCCGAGTTTGTCCGAGTGCCGCCTTCCGTGACTTCGACATAATCCTTTTTTTGCGGATCCCAGGTGTACCTTCTTTTCTCGCCATTTGCATCCACCTCGAATCGCGATCCGCCAATCCGGTTTTGGTTCTTATCGAAAATCTTCACCTCGTTGTAGATTTCGTTTCCTTTGGAGTCAGTTTTTAAATGCTTCAGGGTGGCCAACTGCTTACCGCCATCATCGGTACGGTTGTAGATAAATGTGTTGACCGTCTTCTGCTCACCTATTCCGTAGGTAGTCGTCTCTTTCTCCATCTCTCTTACTTTATTGTCGTACCAAATACTTTTGTAGACACGACCCTTGCCGTCTACATAGTCAATTCTCGTTCCCTTCGTTCCATATCTCGTGTCGTCGTACGTGTACTCTCGTTTGCCTCCTCCAGATTGCCCTCCAGTTTGCGCAAGCGCGGGGCCTCTTGCTAACGCGATATTTGTGAAGAGAACGACGATTGTTAAGAAGTAACTCAACAAAACACGAAAAAGATTCTTTCTGTAGCGTTTCATAGCTCGAACCTCCGCTTTCGGAAATGTTTGCGCGTTGGACGCCCATTGCCTACGGCAAAGAAAAACAGGTCTCTCCTGGTGGTTCCTACCGCTCAAATGAAAACCCTATTTGGTCGGTGCTTGACCGCCCGCCGTCGGTCGCCACGACTCTGACGCGGGCGTCGCGCGGACGTCCGCGAATCGGAATGACGAAGGACGTGTTCGTTTGCTCGTATGAAACGAGGCGCCAGTTACGGCCGCCGTCCGGCGAGTAGTACACCGAATAACTCAACGAGTCGCCGTCTGGATCAGTGGCCCTCCATGTGACTGGAAGACCATTTGTCGTCGAACGTACGACTTCGTGCGAACCGGGTGTCAGAATCTTGACCGAGGGAGGACTAGTGCTGAGAGTTTTGGTGTCGAGCACGCCGGCCGGTCCAACCAGTTCGACGCGATGAAGCGCTGGAAATGTTTCAACTCGGAAGGTGAAGGGAATGATTGTGCGCTCGCGCTCGATGTCTGGAATTTTCCAGACCGCTGTGAATGGATATTCGGCCAGGACTCCGCCGGCGCGGTCGCGCAGGACGATCGAGAACTGCTCGGCGGTGCGTTGTCCCTTTGCCAACTCGGTCTCGCCCCGCAGCTCATAGAACTTATCGAACGATCCGGTGACACTCTGTCCGCTCCTCTTGAGATATCCACGCACAAGCAACAAGTCGGGGTCTGGTGTGCCGACCAGATATTTCAGCAAGTGCCAGTAACTACACTGTGTAATCCACGTGTCGGCCCCAAAAGCCGGGCCCATCACAGCGCGCACACGATCCATACGCGTATGTTGGTACGACCCGACAACGACGCCATTGCCATAGTTTGCGTCGGCGCTGTTGTGATAATTCAGGCCGCACTCGCTTACCATCTGTTTCTCGGCCCAGGGGAAGGGTGTCGTGTGTATGAACTCGTGCGCTATGGTGTACTGGGTCGCGGCGGGTTGGAGTACGAAGACCTTTTGAGAAACGGCGTAAGCGAAAGTTCCCTGGGGGTCCGTTGTTAAGGCGAAGTCTTTTTCTGAGAGTAGCACTCCAATCTTCTCGCCACCGGTCAGCGATGAAGCGGTTCCGAATCGCTGGCCGATGGCGGCGATCAGACTGTCTTGCGTTTCTGCCGTGTTGCCCAGCGAGCGCAGATCATGCGCCGGATCGGCCTTCGCAGTTATCGAGCTGGGCTTAACGGGTAGAAATTCATCCATCAAATAGCTGAGCAGCACCAGCCTCGATGCCTGGGTTTCGAGGTCGAATGATTGCGAAACCGGGTCGCTCAGGATCACCGGCACGAAGCGAAACTTTGGCGCTTGCGTCACTATCGCATCACCTCTTACGACAACCTTCAGGCCAGTCGGTGTCCCGTTATTGCGAACGAGTTCTCCTTCGATCCGATAACTCCCCGGACTGTCGATTTTGAACGAGTGAGTTTCTGGAATTCCAATCGACGAAAGCAGCGACGCCTCGAACGGCTGCACAGGCCCGATAGGTCCATCCAGAGGTATTGCGTTCTCCGCGCGCCTGTCCTCGTAGACGACTTCCTTCTTCCCACCATAAAAGAGCGTGAAGCGAAACTTCACAGGAGTGAGCCTGGTCCCGTTTGTAGTACCGCGTATGAAAATACGCACGCGCCTGTCTTCGCGAATACCAAACAGCGCGGTCCTCCGACCTACTACCATCTTCAACTCCGCCACCCACGATGCAGGTCCAGTCCGGGTCAAACGTTTCGTCGGCTTGTCCTCGAAATACTCATCGTCCTGCCAGACTCCCTGGCTCGGCTCGAACCGGCCTTCGGTGACCGTCGCGGACGGCGTTGGACTCGGACGCGAAAAAGGGTCCGGCGTTGGGGACGAGACCGCAATAGCCGTTGCCGGCGGTCGCTCCTTTGCTCGCTTAGCCTCTGCTTCGAACTGCGAGATGTATTCTCGCAGACTCGTCGCCGTGCTATCGCTAATCTCGCCGGCCGCGACTGCCTTTTGCACATAAGTGCGCGCGCGGTTGAGTTGACTCAGCGCTTCGTCGGCCCGAGTTCCTGCGTCCTCACCCCGACCTGCGGCGTCGCTCGCATCGCCCGCGAGTTGACGTCCACGTCGAAATGTATCTGTGGCGGTGTCAAACCAAGTCTCCGCATCCGGCAAGGTTTTTAGCCAGACATCGTAGAGACGCGCGTCGAGGCGAGCGCTGATTCGGAATCCCCCAGGTGTAATTCCAGTCAACACGCGCTCGGTTGAAAAGCCATCCTGCGCTTGAGGGTTGACGGTGATGTTCTGACGATCGCCGCCGCTCATGCTCACGATCTCCGTAGACTCATTCAGGAGCACGAGCGGCGTAACTTCCTTTAGTCCCTTCAGACCGCTGACCGTGATTCGTAGAGTCGTCTGCTCGCCGCGAAGTAATTTCAGTTTGTCCGCCCCAAGCCTGACCGCAAGAATCCGCACCTGACCCTCTGAGACAACTCCAAGCTCGTCACACTTTAGTGCGGCAACACCGGGCGAGTTAGTGGTGTGGCGCGCTATAACTTTTCCTTGAGATTCCGCCAGCGGCGCAAGCTCGACGCCGTTGATGGTCAATTTTGTGTTTGCGAAGTCGCCGTCGAAGGGACCGCGAATCTCGAAAGGCCGTCCCTGTTCGATCAGGCTGGGATAGTCGAACGACTCAGGAGGTGTCAGAAGCCTTGATCCGACTGACAACTCCTCGCGGGCAATCTCTCTGCGGTCGCTGTCTTTGAGAAGCAGCGGAACCGGCGCGTAGCTTGCGCTTATCGGAACCGACCATTTGAATCTCTGGCTCCCGGCGCGCACCTCCTGGCCGGCTAGATCAATAACGTGATTATTGAGCGCCTCGGCATTTTGCAACCGTTCGCGCTCATTTCCACCTGCGGGCAAAACCGAAACTGTTCCGGAGAGCGTAGCTCCAGCGGTCACGTCGTCAGGCAGATGGACAGTTACTTTACCGCGCTCCGATAAGAACTCGACGGAACGCAGACCGTCACGGGGCGGAACGTCAATGGCGGGAGGACTGCTTTGCGCAACCTCTCCCGACCCGTTCCCGGCTCTAATCCGCCACCAGGGATTGATAATCGGGAGCTCGCCTCGGTCCGTGTCCGCGGCGATGCCGGCAACATGGCTCCCTTGTTCATAGCGCACCGGGCGGCCATCTTTAGCTTGACCTACGAATAAAGTGGTTGTGACGACGATCGCCACAACACAAGAGAGCAAAACTGGTTCGCGCTTGAAATAACTCATTGTCGTTAGCTAGTCACCGTGCCAGTTATGTTAAAAGTCCGGTAGCACTTTGCGGCCCCAAGCCGCCATCGGCGCTCACGGTGACACCAGGCCGCGTTGGGATTGGTCGCCTTGATCGTTTCTTGTGACAGTGGCTGTAATGGTAAAGCCGCCGCGCTCGATGCCTGTGAGTGGTCGCTCGGTCGTGTAACTGCCTTGCCGGACTTCGCCCGGCGCGATCATCACTTGCTGCAAGTTGCCGCCCCCCATGCTGATCACACCCGGCGATTTGTTTTCTATGACGAGTGGGATGCTCTCGCGCAGGTCTTCAAGTCCGGTTACGACGATGGTTAGCGTCGTTCCTTCACCTCGGAGGAGATTGAGCTTTGGTGCTGAGAGACTGATACCGAGACTGCGAAACGGGCCGCGCCGCACCTGATTGCCTTCGCGTAATTCGATTTCCGTCAATCCTGCGCGGTTGGAGGTATTGACTGCGATGACTCGTCGCGGTGATTCGGCGCGGAGTTGCATGTCCTGGCCGCCGACGTTGACGCGTGTGGTGTCGAGCTGGCCATCGAACGAGCCTATGATCTGGATTGGCTGGCCCTCTTGCCCCAGCGTTGGAAGCGTGAATTCTGGAATTGCCGGCAGGCTAGAAGCGACGGGAACTTCCGAACGACAAACCTCTTTTCCTTTTTTGTCTCTGAGAATCAGATAAGTCGCGGCGGCAGGTGCCACGAGTCTGAGGATGCCTCCAGCGGAAATGGTTTGTTGTTGTTGTCCGAACTCGATGACGTACTCGCTCAGTTCGCGTTGATGTTTTGTGCGCTGTTTCGGGTCTTCACCTTTCGCCTCGGCGACGACGGTGCCGGAGAGGGTGTCGCCGGCGGCCATGTCGCTCGGCAGGTTGACGTAGATCGTGCCCTGCGGCGCGGTGAAGGTGGCGACGCTGAGTCCTGTGACAACGGTGCTCGCTGCTTGATAGCCGCTGCTGGCTGACGTCCTGCGCGCGAACCCGTCCATCGCTTCGAGGGTAGCTCGTGCACTCTCGGCGACTGCCACGGGGCGGTTATCGCTTGCGTCTGACGGCGTCGGTGTGGTGGAGGGCGGCACCTTTTCCCACCTTCCCGTATCCGGGTTGAACCTAGTGCCATCTTTAATTTCCTGGAATCTTCGCTCTAGAAAATTCCAAAATAGATTCTCCGGCACAGGCTCCCAGCGTCTCGTTTCCGGATCCCACATCGCTCGTGTATGGCGCCCCGGCTCGGGAAATCGCTCATAGGTTTCTTGGTACTGGCGTCCGCCATATTTGTCGTAAACGGTGGTCACCTCGCGCGTTTTCCCTTTAATAGGGTCGAAGTGTTCAATTCGCACCTGCTCCTCCTGCCCGTTCGGGAAGACAGTATCTATAAATTTCTCGCTCACTTTAACGCCTAACGCATACTCATCTTCTCGGAGCACCTGTCCAGTCTTGTTTTTGTACACCAACTTGTACTTGCCCCCGCCAAGGTCAACCCGCTCGGGTTCGCCCACAGGTTTATCATCTACAAGTCGTATCGGGGTCGGCGCAGGTTGTTGAGCCTGTGCGCTCTCTGCGAAGAGAGTGAGGCAGGCAAAGAGCACCAGCGAGGTCAAAAGCAATCGGGCGATGCCGTTCGCAAGTTTTCTCCTTTGGATATTCATTTTGTAATCTCCTAAGGGCGTGTTTGACTCAGTGATTCGAGGCAAATGAGCAATTCTGAATCTGATGTTTCGAGAAAATGGATTTCCAGTGCATCTACCCGTCTAAAGACTTCCCGCAGGCTTGAACCTGACACCCGAGCTCCGGAGGAAGTCATAAACGGAGCGTTTTCCGCCACTTTGCTCACAAAGTAAGAAGGCCGGTCTTCCAGGCTTGTCAGTCACAAAAAACTCGTGTCGTTCAAACATAAAACTCGACCGACCTGGTGTTTTTTTTCCTCATTTGGGGCTCAGTACTGGTGCAATCTGGATTGGGTTTCTCTTATTCACACCGTGGCTTCAGCCCGGTGCCAAACAAGATCCGGATGCATCGAACCGTTCTAACGGTTTTCCTCGCGACAAGTGGGGAAACCGTTGGAACAGTTCCTGGGATATATGAGTCACGCTTTTCCGCAGGGCTGAAGCCACGGTGTGAATAAGAGAATCCAAACGAAACTCGCAGTTCTGGAGACGAGGAAAGTGGGCCGCTGTTTCAATAAAAACAGAAATTACCCTGCCCGATTCGTTTCCGTCTGTACCGACAGTGCCGACGATGGTAAAAGTTCCACGCTGAATACCCGTGAGCGGTCGCTGAGTCGTGTAGATCCCACCCTGCACCTGAGATGGACTGATTGTGATTCTCTCGATGTTCGCGCTTCCCATGCTGATAATCCCGGGAGACTTATTCTCCAGCACGAGTGGCACCGGCGCTTTAATTCCTTCCAGCCCGAGAACCGTCACCGTCAGCGTCGTCTGCTCTCCCCTTAGTAGGTCGAGCTTCGGGGCCGAGAGCCTGATGCCAAGGCTGCGGAACGGACCGCGCCGCACTTGATCGCCCTCACGGATTTCGATCTCGTTAAGCCCGACGCGCTCGCTCGTGTTACGCGCGATGAGTCGGCGCGGCGATTCGGCGAGCAGTTGCACGTCCTGTCCGCTGATGCGGACGCGCGTCGTGTCGAGGTTTCCGTCGAAGGAGCCTCTGATCTCGACGGCGCTACCGTGTTGTCCCAGAACGGGCAGCGTGAAGTCCACGATGGTCGGCAGACTCGAAGCGACCGGAACTTCCGAGCGGCAGACCTCTTTCCCCTTTCTGTCCCTGAGAATCAAATAGGTGGTGGTGCTGATCGCGGAGGGCAGCGCGAGTTTCAGGACGCGCCCGGCGGAGATGGTACTTTTTTGTTGTCCCAACTCGACGACGTATTCGCTCAACTCTTGTTGATTTCTCGTACGGGTTTTTGGGTCTTCGCCTTTTGGCTCGGCGACGACGGTGCCGAAGAGGGTGTCGCCCGCCGCCATGTCGCTCGGCAGGTTGACGTAGATCATGCCCTGCGGCGCGGTGAAGGTGGCGACGCTCAGGCCGTTGGCTACTGTGCTCTCCGCCCCGTAGCCGGGGCTGGCCGACGTGCTGCGTTTGATTCCATCCATCGAGTCGAGTGTGGCGCGTGCGTTGTCAGGGGCGGCGCGGTTCTCAGTTGCGTCTGAAGGCGGTGGAGCGGTGGAGGGAGGCACTTCTTCCCTTTCTCCAGTCTTCGCGTTAAACCGTTCCCATTTTTCTGTCTCCGGGTTAAAGAATTCGAGGTGGCCCGTCACCTCGTTGAACCGCAGCCGCTCCCATTTTCCTGTCTCCGGGTTAAAGAATTCGTACTGGCGCGTCTCCTTGTTGAACCGCTGCCGCTCCCATGTTCCCCTCCCCAGATTGTAGGATTCGTCCTCCAACACAGGCTCCCAACGTTTTGTCTCTCGATTCCATTTCTCGCGGATGCGTGAGCGATCACGTTTTCCATCCTTATCGTAGAATAAAGTATCGCGCTTTATGGGATTTCCAAATCTGTCGTACAAAATCTCCTCCTCCCGCGTTCCCCCGTCGCTGAGGGGGTACCTTAGACCGACAGCACCCTCCTGCCCGTTAAGGTAGTATGAATCGATTTCTTTCGAGCGCAGTAGAATGCCTACCGCGTACTCTTCCTCCCTAATGACAATTTTATCTTTATTTCGATACACCAAATTGTACTTGCCGCCGTCAAACTCAACCCGCTCGGGTTCGCCCACGGATATATGATTGCGAACAGGTTTCAGCGTTGACCGTTGCGCCTGCGCAGTCTCCGTGCAGAGAGTGATGCAAGCGAAGAGAACAAGCGAGGTCAAAAGCAAAACGGGGGCCGATGTTCGCAAGACTGGAGTTTCGGATTTTCATTTTCGCAATCTCCTATGGGGCTGTTCTACTGATGGAATCGAGGCAGATAAGCAACTCGGAATCCGATGTTTCGAGAAAATGGATTTCTGCAGCCTCCACCCGTCTAAAGATTTCCCGCTGGCTTGAACCTGATACTCGAGCGGTCCCTCTTTACGACTAACTCAATACAGAACCGGGAGCGGTAGCGAGCGCATCCAAGCTTGGAAATCATTTAACCAATCGATAAAGGGTGGCTATCCCGTTATTCGACAGTAAGCTTATCTTGTTGAGTGCGGTCGCTACCGCTCCCGGTTCTGTAACGTTACTGTCCGAAGCGATCGCCATACTCGATCGACAGGATGAAGGCCTTCACCATTTCGGCTTGTATGAAATTGCCGTTGAACTGGTTCAGCTTCGCCAGCCAGAAGTTATAGCCATCAAAGTTCATATCGGGCGCTGCATCCGGATCCCTGCGCAGGTAACCGAAATACTGGGCCAGCACAAACGCGCGATTCCTCTCAGCCTGAGCCAGGTCAGAATCCTCCGCCACCAATCGCAGGGCACGAGCGCGTGTAATGGTGCTTGCATTCAAGGCTGCGACGAGAGTGTCGCGCTCGCTTTGCGAAAGCGCGCCACCGGTATTCACGTTCAGGGCGTCGACATACTGCGCGTTCGACATCCCGTTATAGAGCGTTGTGAACTGTGCGCGAGTGACAAACTCATCGAAGTACGAAACCTTGTTTGCTTCGAGTTGCTGCTGCCAATCACCGATTCCAACTCGCACTCCATCGCCGATCCGCCGCGAACCGGCAAGAAAGTCGCGCAACAGAATCGGCACCGGTTTGCCGGGCAGATTTCCAAACGCAGCTTTGTGTGTGCGATGCACGAGAAATCCAGTCTCCTGATATTCGATTGAAAGGAAGAAAGCGCCTGACACGTTGTTGTGGCAAACCTGAAGGTCAGGATTGCCACAGCCCGTAGTCTGGCCCACCCAAAAATTCAAGCCGTCCGTGTCAGGCACACGGCCCAGAAAGTCGGAGTAGTTTTGACGTACGAAGAACGTGGGGTTGAAGCTGGCGTCTCTCACCGGACTGGGGCCAGTGGACGTGTCGTTGTCCGTGATATTGACGGTCGCGGTGCTCTGCGCACCCAGCACCGCGCCAACAGCGTCGCTCAAAGTAAGGTTAAAACTCTCGCCGTCATCGTCAAAAGCATCATCCGTTATCAATACTTCGAAGGTCTTACTGGTCTCACCCGGCGCGAAACGAATTCTGCCGATGACAGCCGTGAAATCTCTCCTCTCCGAAGCCATGCCGTCGGTGGTGGCATAGCTGACAAAGGCCTCGGCGGTCGTCGGGCCGCTGCGCGTGACGGTGACAGTCACGCTTTGCGCGTCTTCCGCGGGGTTGTAAGTTGCAGGGTTAAATTGCACGGTCATCGACGGCGTTGGTGTTGGCGTCGGCGTGGGAGTCGGAGTAGGTGTCGGCGGCGGGGTATCTGTCGTGGTAGTCGCCGTCGAGGAGTTGTTGTTTGTATTCGGATCGGGTGTGGTGCCTGAGGCAACGCTGGCCGTGTTGTTGATGATCGTGCCACCTGCGACTGAATCGTTCACACGGGCAACCAGAGTGATGACCGCCTGCGCGCCAATACCGAGTGAGTCGAAGGTGATCTGTCGCGCGTTGCCGATGCCGCCGCAGGTGCCGCCGCCTGTCGCAGCGCACGAGACGAAGGTTGTCGTGTTGGGGAGCGTGTCGGTGACGGCGACGTTCCCGGCGATGTTCGGTCCGGCGTTGGTGATGGTGATGGTGTAGGTGATCTCTGCCCCGGGCAGGACCGGGTCGGGTGAATCTGTTTTGGTAATCGAGAGGTCGGCTGAGGTTGTCGCGCCGGTGACTTGACGGCACTGTGAAAAGCTGGACGTAGCTATCGGATTCCCCATCGCGTCAAGCCGGGTCGAGGTCGAGGTGATGAACTTACCAGAGGAAACGGGCGCTGAAGTCGTGAAGTTAAAAGCCGCGTTGCGGCTTGCGTCCGTCGTGACGTTGGTCGTGCCGATGAAAAACTGGCCTTCGCCGAAGTCGTTCGGCGCGGCGGCGTTGCAGGCGTCATTGGCGAAGAATTCGATTCTGAAAGGGGTTGAGGCCTGGCTGTTGAGCGTACCTTGAATGTTGGTGCTGTTGCCGGTCGTCATGGCCTGCGTGACGACGGGAAAGTTGTCCATGCCGGAGGGCGAGTTGGGCGTGTGAAATATACCGAAGCCGGTGTTGTTGAAGATGTGGTTTCTGAGGATGATAGTCTGGCCACTGAACACTCCGACGCCGTTGTTGAAGGCGATGATATTGCCTTCGCCCGGCATGAGACCGCCGGTGATATTGGCTGCCACACCATTGTTAGCATTGGGTACTGGATTAACGCCGCTCCAGTCTGTGCCGATGAAGTTGCCCTGCACTTTATTGTTCACGCCGTCGGTGGCTTCAACAGCTAGAAAGCCATCATTGCCGGAGATGACGTTGCGTAATATCGAATTATTGTTGCCGTCGAGGCGGACAATCACGCCTTCGCGGGCGTTGCCTAAGTCCCCTGAGCCGCTCGCGTTCGTGCCGATGAGGTTGTCTGTAATCATGTTTCCGTTGCCGCTGACAATTGTCACGCCGGTTCCGCCAAAGGGCCCGAAGCCGTCGTTGCCGGAAAGCAAATTGAACCGGATGGTGGTGTTGTCTCCGCGAGTAAAGACGCCGCCAAAAGCGTTGCCGCGGTCGAGCGTGCCGGTCGCATCCGTGCCGATGTAGTTGCCCAGGACAAAATTTCCATTGTCCTCGATAGAGACGCCAATGCCATTGCCACTGCCGATGCCCGCGTTGGCAGAGATGACGTTGCGCGCTCCGGCCACCGCGCCGCCGATGGTGTTATTGGTTGCGCCGGCGTCCATGGTGATGCCGGTGAAATTCGGCAGCGGCGTCACGCCGTCCGCAGCCAGTCCGATGTGGTTGCCTTGTACGAGATTGTTGGTCGCGCCGAAACCTAAGTTCACGCCGCCGCCAACGTTGTTGGTTCCGTTGCCGGAGATGACGTTGCCTGCCGTCGGGGTCGTCCCGCCGATGGTGTTACTCGTCGCGCCATTTAGGTGCAAGCCAAAACCTGAATTCCCAGTGACGGCATTACTTTGAATCAGATTGCCATTCACCGGCGTGATGTTGGGAAAGACTCCAATACCGTCGAATCGGCTATTGATAATCGTGTTTCCTGCTCCGGGCTGAGTCCCGCCGATAACGCTATTCGACGAGAGGACGAGAATGCATACGTCATTACACGCGCCGGTGCTGCTAGCATTCCTGCCGATGTTGTTTTTCTGATTTGTTCCTCCAAGTCCAGCGTTCGGGGGACAGCAGACCACACCCTGAACTTCTCCTTTGCTTTCTAAGGTTACGGCTGTAGCGCTGATGTTGAAGCTACAGGACGCCGCCGGCACAGTCCCGCCGATTGTGCAAGTGACGTTGATGCCTGGGGGTGGCCCACCAGACGGTGGAGTGCAGACGACGCCTCTTTGGTTGTTCTCAAAGTCAATGCCCTCGGCTCGATTGTTCGGGCCAAGCAACTTCACGCCAGTGTTGGCGAAGTTTGTGATGCGAAGATTCCTCAGGACGGCGTTCGGTCCGAGGGATTGTAACGCGATCCTTTGATCTTCCTGGCCCGGCATGGGAGGAGGGAGATTGCTCCCGTCAATCGTCACTTTCGCCGGTTGTCCGCTACCGTCCGTAGTTGACCCGTCAATGGTTACTGTATTAGTGATACGCGGCATCGGGCTGTTGGGGTCAAATAATCCTATGTCCCTGAAGACCAAAGCGGTGAAGGTGCCGGGCTCGAAATTGCTCTCCTGAATCGCCGCCCGCAGCGTACATGGCGGCTCTTGCTGTTCACCGTTGTTCGCCGTGACGCTGTTCACCGTGCTGCAGATCCCATCGCCCGGATTGGCGTCCGGCTCATCGCCGGTGGAATTCACCGTGAAGGTTTGCGTCGGCTCTGTCTGAAGTACTGCCGGCTCGCTCTGCCCGGCCTGCAAGACCACCACATCACTCAGCCCGTCCCCGTTCAGACGCATCGGCAGCGCCGCCACCGCCGCGCCGTCGAGAGACCCGCCGACGCGCAGACGCGGGGAAACGGAGATGTTTTCTCGTCCTTCTCGTTTGCGCTTTCCATAATTCGTCTCCTCATCCGCCACCAACACGCGCATCTGCCCGCCCTCGCCATCCAGCAACAACAGATCATCCTCCCAACGCGGCGAAACGCGGGCCGCAATCAATTGCAGCGACGATGCGGCATCCAAACTCGTCAGGCTCATTGCGCCTGTCACCTGCCATTCAACTCTTGCTCCTTCTCTCCCTTTCTCCCTTTCTCCCTTTCTCCCTTTCTCCGGTAACACGCCGCGTGTCATCACCTGCAAGCCGCCGTCTGCCGTCAGCACGGCTACGTCCGTCTGCCCTTCGCCGGTGAAATCGCCAACTGCCAGCGTCTTCACCTCAGCAGCAAACTTATGCCGCGAGACACGGGCCGGTTCGACATCGTCGCGCTGCTCTTCGCTCAGCGACAACTTTCTGTCGCGCCCCGCGACGATCTGCACTTCGTTCCCAGCCGCAATCGCCAGGTCGTAAGCGTAATGCTCGTCCAACAAACCCAAACCAAAAGCCGTCGCCGGCGCGGGCAAAGTGAAAACTTCCGGCTCGCCGCGCAACGCACCCAATGGCGATTCGAAGACCAGAGCTTGCGCGCCCTCTGGGCTCTCTACGCCCACGACCAAATCAGCCAGACCGTCGGCGCGGTTAATCTCGCCGATTGCGAACGCCGTCACAGCCCCCGGCAATGCGATGCGTTCGGCCTGCGCCAAATGCCCGCGCCCGTCCCCCTTCAACCAATGCAAAGCCGTTCCGCCTTTGTTCGCTGCAACTACATCCCAATGTCCGTCCGCGTCGAAATCGCCCGCCTCCAAAAAGTCCGGCGCAACCGCCAACTCAAAGACCATCGCCGGCGCAAGAAACGGCAAGTCTACGAACTCGCCACCCTTCTTGCGTTCCAATGCCTCCGCCGTATTTGGATAAACTGAATCGACGTTTCCGCGCCGCAACGTAATGATTCCACCGCCATCGGGACCCGCGTAACCGCTCAACAGATCGGGCATCCCATCCTCGTCGAAATCAGATGAGGCCAATGCAGTCGGTCGCGCGCTCCCCGACTCTAGTGCTTCGCGCGCCGCCTCCGAACCAACGTACTGCGCCTGCAGGTCGCGACTCTCACCGAAGTTGATGGAACGGTCGCCCTCAACCGCAGGGCGCAGGTTCAAGGGCGCGTGTTCGGCCTTAGCCCCGGCCACACGAATGGACGGCTTTAAGCCTTCCGCCAAAACGTGCCTGATGGGCGGCAGCCACAAGTAGCCCGCAAGGGCGAGCAGAGCTGATAAGCATGCAAGTGGCAGTTTTCGGGCTATGTGTTCTGCAATGTGGCGACTCGGATTTCTCATGACATTACTCCTTTAGGTGGGGCATTCACCAGTTGTCGGAACTGCTCAACATACTGAAATTCGCAGGTTGGGAAGGGCGGTTTACCCCCGCTTGCCTCGGAACCCGCTCAGCTCAAAAACAATTGGTTCTGTAATGGTTAGTCTGGGCCAACTAAGCGGGTAAACCGCCCTTCCCAACCTGCTAATTTCCGTCCCTTGAGCCACTCGATACAGAACCGTTTGCGGTAGCCAATGGATGCCGGCACTCAACTTATTCTGTACTTTTCGATTAGTTTCAGACTGCCCACTATGTGCTTTCGAAACAATGTCGACCGACAGTTTCAGCTAGTTCGTCGGCCACGACTCGCTTGGTAGACATTCAGATTGAGTGCCAGCATCCATTGGCTACCGCAAACGGTTCTGTGAATTGAGCGCTTCTGCCTGGTTGAATGCCATGATCCATTGGCTACCGAGACTGTGTAAAAACTCTGACGAAAAAAACTCTTCGAAAAATCTTGGCTCACAATTGAAGCCAATGAATCCCTGCACTCAAACCCGAGCCTCAGCAATTCAACACGAGCGTCGGCCACTCAACACACAGAACCATTTGCGGTAGCCAATGGATCCTGCACTCAACTTAAGCAATGCCTCTAAAAACCTTTACCTTACGATCTGATCGAGAATTGCATGGAAACTCCTGCGGGTCGGTGGTTCCTCTTAAGTTGAGTGCTGGATCCATTGGCTACCGCAAATGGTTCTGTGAGTTGATCGATTGTTCTCTCATGGCCGAATTCACCTGTCTTGATTGAGCGAATCGAGGCAGATGAGCAGCGCGCCTTCGGGCGTTTCCTGAAAATGTACTTCCCCTGCCTCTATCCGGCGGAAGATCTCACGCAGGCTCTCACCCGAGGACCGGGCCGCCTCCGCCGGCGTCACGAAGCGGGCGTTCCCACCGCATTGAACGCACCGGGAGAAGGTCGGCCCACGAGACGTTTGGGCCGCAAAGAACTCACTCCGTTCGACCGTCAATTCGACCGTCCTCGAAGTCCTTTTTCGCCTCATCCTTCGCTCCTGAAAAATGTTGCTTCCGACTTCGCCTCGGTACTAGAATGCGCCTGTCAACGGCGCCCGGCTGCGGATCATCACGAACCGCCTTTTTTCTTTAAGCCCGCGGCAGCAGGCGGGAGCATAAAGCCTGGGGCGTGAGCCCCAGGTCACTGCGAACAAGAGTCTCGAGCCTGCGAAGGCAGGCGACAGTGCAAACCAAATCCGCGCCCGTCTCCAACTAAGCGCTGCCGCCCGTTCCACGGGCTGGTGCTCATCTTCCCTGCTCTTCCTGGGGCTCACGGCCCCAGGCTTTATGCTGTCGCCCGCTTACGCAGGCTGGATTCATTACGCAGCTGGATTCAAACGATGGTCCTTGAATAATCCGGACCAACTACTTCAAAACCTCGTTACGTCTCAGGCGGCAGACCTTAAGTAAGCGGCCGCAGAAAAGTCTTTAAGAAGTTCTGAAAAAGTTTCCGAGAAGTTATGAACGCGGCTATGAGTAAGCAAGTCAGGCACTTATCCGAGTAAGACTCTATCGGTTAAACCTCGACGAACAAGTCCCAAAAAAATTGTGAAGACGCGTTATGAGTAGGCGAGCAAAACATTTCTATGAATTTGACTCTTTTCGTCTGGATCCCGACGAGCAGGTTCTCTTCAGCGATGGCCAGCCGGTTCCTCTATCGCCAAAGCTCTTCGACACGCTGCTAGTGCTGGTTCGTGAGAGCGGTCACATCGTCGAGAAGGACGAACTGATCAAACAGGTCTGGCCAGACACCTTTGTTGAGGAAAACAATCTCTCGCAATACATCTCGACGCTGAGAAAGACACTGGGAGACGAGCGGCACGAGCAGCGCTACATCGAGACCGTGCCCCGTCGCGGCTACCGTTTTGCCGGCGGCGTCCGCGAGGTCTGGGACGATAACGATGCTGTCGTCGGCGCCACGCACACGAGAGTCAGTCTGGTGGTTAGAGAGGAGACTGAGGAAAAGGAAGAACTGATACGCGCGGAAGATTTGTCTGATGCCCGATCAACACATATCCGCAACCGCGTGTTTCTTGCCGCCGGCATATTGCTGTTGGTCGGTGCGATAGTAACGCTTAGTTGGCGGTCGAACCTGACAAACATCACCACGGAAGCAAGTAAAACCGAGCCGACTACTGGCACCACGCCTTTTCGTTCGGTAGCGGTGCTGCCTTTCAAAACGATCGGTGCAGAAAAAGAGAATGAATATTTAGGGCTGGGCATCGCCGACACCCTCATCGCCAAGCTCAGCCGCGTGCGGCAAATCAGCGTTCGCCCGGTCAGCGCCGTTCATCGTTATACGGGTTTGGCGCAAGACCCGGTAGCGGCGGGACGTGAATTGAAGGTTGACGTTGTGCTTGACGGACGAATCCAACAGGCGGACGGACGCATCCGAGCAACTGTTGAGATGTGGAACGCGCGCGAGGGCGCAAGGCTGTGGACGCAGACATTGGACGTGAAACGCACGGACATCTTCACTCTGCAAGATGAAATCGCCGCGCGGGTTACAAATGCTCTCCCGTCTGTGCTTTCTAGTGAAGAGAACGCACTCATCACCAAGCGGCACACAACAAACCCGGAGGCTTACGAGGCTTATCTCAAAGGACGTTACTTTTGGAATAAACGCACGTACGAAGATTACAGAAAAGCGTACGCGTACTTTCAGAAAGCAATTGAAATAGACCCGAACTACGCGCTCGCCTTTGCGGGGTTGGCGGATTGTTATGCACTTGGCGGAGGCGCCTTGAAGGCGCCAAGAAAGAAAATGGAGGAAGCGGCTAATCGCGCTTTGGAGCTTGATGAAACACTCGCTGAACCGCGTGCTGCTCTGGCGTATTATCAGGGCGCACTCGATTGGGAGTGGGAAGAGGCTGAAAAGAATTTTCAGCAGGCCATAAGTTTGAACCCGAACTACGCAACGGCTCGCCACTGGCACGCTTACAATCTTGCATCAATAGGACGCCTGACGGAAGCAGTTGCCGAAATTAAACAGGCTCAGGAACTAGACCCGCTCTCGGTCATCATCACAACGGATGTCGGACACATACTCTATTTTGCGCGGCAGTACGACGAAGCGATAGCGCAATACCGCAAAGCGCTCGAAATGGATGCGAACTTCGCCGTCGCTCGCTTGCGTTTGGGCGAGGCCTATGTGCAAAAAGGAATGTACACGGAAGCCGTTGCTGAGATGAAACGTGCGCTCGCGCTCTACCCAAACAACGTATCTATAATGTCCTGGCTGGGATATGCCCAAGCACTTGGAGGAAACCGGAACGCTACAAAACAAATCCTCGCCGAGGTCAAACGCAGACAGGAACAAGATCACTTTCATACATATAATATCGCGCTCATCCACGCTGCTCTCGGCGAGAAAGAAGAAGCTTTTTCATGGCTGGAAAAAGCCGTTGAGGAGCACAATAGCGATCTGGCGCCCATCTTATCCGAACCGATGCTTGACAATTTTCGTTCGGACACGCGATTCGTAAACCTGTTGCGGCGCATGAACCTCACATAGACTGGGCTCTAATGACGCAAATCCTACACACGGCAGTGTGTAGATCGTTCAAGTCCTTTCTACCAACCGCGCTTCCAAAAGAATTCATCAATCCTACACACGGCAGTGTGTAGATCGTTCAAGTCCTTTCTACCAACCAGCGCTCCCCTGGGAATTCAGCAAATCCCACACACGGCAGTGTGTAGATCGTTCAAGTCCTTTCTACCAACCAGCGCTCCCCTAGGAATTCATCAAATCCTACACACGGCAGTGTGTAGATGCTTCAAGTCCTTTCTATAGACATCAGCTAC
>Ga0187892_10001423_pt1 | contig 54749 bp, 33 predicted proteins | sample MA1701073metaG_FD_139345 | JGI IMG/M metagenome (GOLD analysis project Ga0187892, IMG submission 139345) | Bio-ooze microbial communities from a basaltic lava cave in the Kipuka Kanohina Cave System on the Island of Hawaii, USA - MA170107-3 metaG ...
AAGCCCGGCCCCCGCTCGTGCCCGATCTGTTTGTCAGCCTCGACGTGCAGCCGCACCAGGACTGGTATGCGAAAGAGCACCGTTCGTACTTCGTGTGGGAGTTCGGCAAAGTCCCGGAGGTTGTGGTCGAGGTGGTCTCGAACCGTGAAGGCGGCGAATTGGACCGCAAGCTGGACGGCTATGCGGAAATCGGCGTGCCGTATTACGTCGTCTACGACCCGCAACTCCATCTGGGCGAGGAGACGCTGCGAGTCTTCGCCTTGCGCGACGGCGTCTACCAGGAACTGGAGCAGCCGGCGCTGGCGCGCGTAGGTCTGCGCTTGACGCGGTGGGACGGAGTCTTTGAAGGCCACTTCGACACGTGGTTGCGCTGGTGCGATGCGAAAGGCCGCTTGCTGCTGACCGGGGAAGAGCGCGCGGCGGAGGAGGCTGTCGCCCGTCGCGAGGCCGAAGAGCGCGCTACGGAGGAGGCTGTCGCCCGTCGCGAGGCCGAAGAGCGCGCTACGGAGGAGGCCGTCGCCCGTCGCGAGGCCGAAGAGCGCGCTACGGAGGCTGAAGACCGCGTGGCGGAGGAAGCCACTGCCCGTCGTGAGGCCGAAGACCGCGCGGCCCGGCTGGCCGCCAGATTGCGCGAATTGGGCGTTGACCCGGAGCAGTTCTAACCAGGCCAAACTCAAAGAGCAGAAAAATGCCGGGCAGAAAAATGGCGGCCACCGCGTCTGGTCGCCATTTTTCTGCCCGGCATTTTTTTGCTGTTCCGCCTGAGATCAGCCCATCGAACCCGCCTCAGCGTTGGCGCGGCGACGAAGAAGGGGTCAGGCTGGCGGCGATGAGCCACCGCCCTTCCGCCGCGCGCCACACCGCCACATCAGCCTTACCGTCGCCGTCGTAATCGCCCGGCGCCGGCGCGTCGCCGAAAATCAGCGCGCCCCAGACGGTTCGCAGCTCGCGCCGCCCTTCGCTGCCGCGAATGAACCACTCGCCCGTCCATCCGCGCCAGACCGCCAGGTCGTCCCGTCCGTCGCCGTCGTAATCAGCCGGCGCGGGCGCATCGCCCAGCGCGCCCCACTGCGCTTCCTGCTCCTCGCCATTTGCGCTCAGCCGGATCAGCCAGTGGCCACTCGCCGGACTGAAGAGCGCCAGGTCGGTCTTCCCGTCGCCGTCGTAATCAGCCGGCGCGGGCGTATGGTCGCGCTTGCCGAAGACGATGATGCGTTCGGCGTCCTCGCTGCTGAAGTAGATCAGCCACGCGCCTTCCGCCGCGCGCCACAGCGCCAGATCGGCCTGCCCGTCGCCATCGTAATCAGCCGGGACCGGCGTGTCGCCTTTCGCGCCGAATTGCCCTTCGAGCAACTCGCCGCTCGCGCTCAGCCTGACCAGCCAAGTTCCGTCGGCAGGCCGCCAGACCGCCAGGTCGAACCTCCGGTCGCCGTCGTAATCGGCGGAAGCCACCACATCGCCCGGCTCGCCCAGTTGCTGTTCATCGAGCGCGTGGTCGGAACTGCGCCGGATCGTCCAGCGCCCGGTCTTCGGTTCCCACGACGCCAGATCGCTCACGCCATCGCCGTCGAAGTCGTTCTTCGTCGCTTTGCCAGCGGCCATCGCCGCCGCCCCGTTGCTGATCACCACCGTGTAGGCGCGGCTGCCCGCGCAACCGTCAGCCCGCTTGGCCTCGATCGTGAAGTTGTAAGTTCCGGCGGCGGTCGGCGTGCCGCTCACCACTTTGAGAATGTTGTTGAGCGTGACGCCGGGCGGCAGCGATCCCACAGTCACTGTGAAGTTGTACGTGCCAGACGGAGTCACGCCCGCGAGACTGCCGGAGTAAGCTCTGCGGACGCCGCCGCTTGCGGGCAGCGCGGGCAAGTTGATTGTCGGACAACTGTTGCCGGGTTTGATCGTCACCTTGTAGTCCCGCGCGCCGGCGCACTTCCCAAAGCAGGTGGCGCGGATGGTGAAGTTGAAATCGCCGCTCGTCGTCGGCGATCCGCTGATCTTTCCGGTCTCCGCGTTGAGCAACAGGCCCGGAGGCATGGCGCCGGCGACCACCTGGAAGTCGCAAGTGGCGCCGCCGCCACCCGGAACCGCCGTGAGGTTTGCGTTGTAGGGCACGCCGACCATGCCGTCGTGCAGCGTCGGTGGATTGACAGTTATCGTCGTTGGGCAGGTGACCGCGATCGTCAACTGCCGGCTGCCGGAGCAATTGCCGAAAGCCGTCGCCGTCACCGTGAAGGTGAACGACCCGCCTTGCTCGGGCGCGCCGGTGATTGCGCCGTCACTCGAAAGCGTTAAACCCGGCGGCAGGCTACCCGCAGGCGCCGAGAAACCGTAGCTCGGCCCCGAAGGCGAAGCCGACAGCGTCTGGTTGTAAGGCGTGCCACCCACGCCGCCCGGCAGGCTGGTTTGGTTGATCGAGATCGCCGGGCAGTCAACCTGGAGTTTGAAGCTGGCGTCGGTCGTTGCGCCGCAATTGTCAGTCGCGCGGACGATGATCGTGTGCGCTCCACCGGGCGTGGCGTTTGTGACCGATACCACGCCCGACGAATTGATCGTCGGCGCGGTCGTCAACGCTGGCGTCACGCTGACTATGGCGTAGCCGGTGATGTTGCCGTTGTCGGTGGCCGTCGTTGGATTGACGGTGGTCGAACCGCCCGCCGCGACATTCTGGTCGGCATAGGCGAGCGTTGGAGCGGAGTTGTCATTGACCGTCACGTTGAGCGTCGCCGCCGTCGTCGCGCCGATGCTGTCGGTAACGCTCAGCGTGAAACTCGCGTTGGTCGCCGTGCAATCCGCCACCACGTCGGCTTTCACGACGCCGGCGGCGCTGACCGTGATGTTCGACACCGTTACGCCATTGGCCGTCGCGCTCGTCGAACCGTTGACCTTGACGATCAATGTGTTCTCGGCGTCTTCGGCGTCGTTGACGTTGGCGATGGTCGAATTCGACGACGGGCTGCCTTGTTGCCGCGTGATCGCAACAGCGCTGATTGTCGGCGCAGTGTTGACCGTCAGCGTGAAGGTTTTGGTCGTCGCCGCGCCGCAGTTGTCGGTCACGGTCACGGTGATTGTGTAAACGCCCGGCGGATTGGCGCTGGTGATCGTCAGGGCGCCGGTCGAGGTATCGCCGCTGAACGAACCAGTGAATGTGTTTGGCGAAGCCGCAGCCGTGACGCTCGCAATCGAACCGTTATCGGCAGGCGCCGCGCTCGGAGTGACCGTCACGTTGCCGCCCGGAACGACCGTCGTGTTGGCGTAATTGCCTGCCGTCGGCGCAGTGTTGGCGTTGACCGTCACGGTGAGCGCCGCCGTCGCCGTTGCGCCGATGTTGTCGGTTACGGTCAGCGTGAAATTGGCCGTCGCCGCCGCGCAACTCGCCCCGACATCAGCCGTCACTACGCCGCCCGCGTTCACCGCAATGTTCGACACCGTCACGCCATTAACCGTCGCGCTCGCGCCGTTGTTGACCGTCACCACCAGGGTGTTGAGCGCCTGGTCGGGATCGCTCACATTGGCGATGGTCGAATTCGACGATGGGCTGCCCTGCGTGCGGGCGGCAGCGACGGCGTTGATCGTCGGCGGCGTGCTGACGCTCAACGTGAAGGTCCTGGTCGTCGTCGCGCCGCAGTTATCGGTCACCGTCACGGTGATCGTGTAAACGCCCACTGGCCCGGCATTGATGATCGCCACGTCGCCTGTGGCCAGGTTGGTGACGAATGTTCCGGTGAAGGTCGCGGGCGAGGCCGCCGCTGTTACGCTGGCAATCGAGCCGTTGTCCGCAGGCGCGGCGGACGGCGGTGAAGTCACGCTGCCGCCGGTGGCCACGAACTTGTCGGGATAATTGCCGACGGTCGGCGCGGGGTTCGGATTGACCGTCACGTTGAGCGGCCCCGCCGCCGAAGCGCCAACGTTGTCGGTCACCGAGAGCGTAAAGCTCGCGTCGGTCGCCACGCACGAAGCTATGACATCGGCCGTCACCACGCCGCCTGCGCTAATGTTGATGTTCGAGACCGTCACGCCATTGACCGTCGCGCTCGCGCCGCCGTTGACCTTGACCGTCAACGTGTTCAAAGGCTGATCGGTGTCGCTCACGTTAGCAATGGTCGAGTTGGACGATGGGCTGCCCGCCGTGCGCGTCACGGCCACTGGCGTAATCATTGGCGGATTGTTGACCGTCAGCGTGAAGGTCTTGACCGTCGTCGCGTTGCAGTTGTCGGTCACGGTCACGGTGATCGTGTAGACGCCTGCGGGCGCGGCGTTGCTGATCGAGACTTTGCCGGAGCCGGAGAAGGGAGTGATCGTTCCGGTGAAGCCCGCCGAAGCCGAAGCCGCGATGTTCTGAACGAATCCGTTGTCTGCGGTTCCGGCGTCCGGCGTTACATCCACACTGCCGCCAACGCCGACGCTCGTGTTGGCGTAATCGCCGACGGATGGTGGTGAATTGGGAGTCGTCGTCACGCTGAGCGTCGCGTTGTTTGTTAAACCACCGCTATCGGTGACTGCCAACGTGAATGTCGCGTCGCTGGCCGTGCAACTAGCCACCACGTCCGCCGTCACGACACCCGCATTGCTCACCGCGATGCCAGAGACCGTCACGCCATTGACCGTTGCTGTTGGCCCACCATTGACCGTCAAGACCAGGGTGTTCAAACCGCCCGGCTGATCCACGTCGCTGACGTTGGCGATGGCCGAGTTCGACGCTGCCGAACCTTGTTGCCGCGAATTGGCGACCGCTGCAATCGTTGGCGGAGCGTTGACGTGAACCTGGAACGGCGCGTCGGTCGTCGCGCCGCAGTTGTCGGTCGCGCGGATCGTGATCGTGTAGGTTCCACCCGCCGCCCCCGAGTTCGAGAGCGAGACCACGCCTGAACTATTGACCGAAGCCGTCCCGGTGAACCCGCCCTGGTTTTGTACGACGACGCTCTCGACTCTGCCATTGTCGCTCGGCCCGGTGGGCGGAATGACTGTAGTCGAAGCTCCAACATTGACCGTCACGGAAGCCGGATAAGTCAGCGTGGGTGGCGTGTTGGGTGTGACGGCGACGTTCAACGCCTTATTGTCTGTCGCGCCTTTGTTGTCGGTCACGGTGAGCGTGAAGCTCGCATTCGTGGCCGCGCAATCGGCGACGACATCCGCCGTCACCGCGCCCGTTCCCCCCACGACAATGTTCGAGACCGTCACGCCGTTGACCGTGGCGCTGGTCGAGCCGTTGACCGTCACGGTCAGCGACCCGCCGTCGGCGTCGCTCACGTTGGCGATAGTCGAATTAATCACGGGGCTGCCTTGCTGGCGCGAAGCGGGTATTGGATTGATCACCGGCGCGGTGTTGACCGTCAGCGTGAAGGTCTTCTGCGTCGTCACGCCGCAGTTATCAAGCACTGTTATGGTGATTGTGTAAATCCCCGCCGGGCCAGCGTTATTGATTGTCACCTTGCCGGAGCCGGAGGAGGGAAGGATCGTTCCAGTGAAGGTGTTTGGCGAAGCCGTCGCTGACACGTTCTGGACAAAGCCATTGTCGTCGGTTCCGGCGTCCGGCGTGACCATCACGCTGCCGCCCGGCGCGACCGTGGCGTTGGGGAAATTGCCGATGGTCGGTGGCGTGTTAGCCACAACCGTGACCGTGAAAGTTGCAGACGCCGTCAGGCTGCCGTCGCTCACCGTCAACGTTACTGTGTTGTCGCCCACAATCGCGTTACAGCCCGCCGCCAGCGTTGCTGTGACCACGCCGTTGGTGTTGGTGATTGGGCCGACGATGATGCCCGCCGGCACACTCGTCGCCGTCACAGTCAAGGAGCCAGCCGGTGTCTGGGCGTCACTCACTGCGGCGATCTGCACAGCCGCTCCCGCCGCGCTGCCCTGCTGGCGCGTGAACACTCCGCCGGCTGTGATCATCGGCGGGTCGTTGATGGCGCCGCAGGCCGAGAACTCCGACGTGTTGCCGTTGTTGTCAGTCGCCGTCGCGGTGATGAATGGCTTGCCCGCTACCGGCGTGAAGGGAAAACTAAAGCTGCCGGGCGCGGCCAGTGAGGTAAAGCCCAAGTAAACTTCGCCTTCGCCATTGCCTGACGCGTCGCAGGCCGCGTTGGCGAAGAACTCTATGCGCACCGGGTAAGCGCTGTTCGCCACGGCGCTGTCGAGCGAGCCGCTAATTACCGTGCTGGTGGCGGAAATAAGCACGGGGAAGTTTTGCAGGTTGTTCTGCCCGGAGTCGCTATCGTTGGAATCGTTGCTCGTTACGCTATTTGCCCCAAGGTCAATGCCCAGCGCCCTGTTCGCGAAGATGGCGTTGCCGAGGATGCGGTTGTTGAGGGAATTGTCCAACAGGCTGACCCCATTGGCCGCGTTGAAAGCGATGATGTTGCGATCGTCTGGCGTTAAGCCTCCAACCGTAGCGCCGCTGCTGGCCTGGATCGTGATGCCATCGCCAGGTGTGAGCGGGCCGCCCGACCCCGCCTGGTTGCCGAGCGGGGTTGCGCCGTCCGCGGCGACGCCGATGTAATTGCCCTGAATGACAGTGTTGTTGGCTGTATCCAGGCGGATGCCGACGCCCTGGTTGCCGCTGATGACGTTGCGCGCCGCAGCCCCGCTTCCGCCAATGTGGTTGTTGTTCGACGACTCGATGAGGATCAGCCCGAACCGATTGGGCAGCGCGCTTGCGCCGGCGGCGTCAACGCCAATGTAGTTCCCGGCGATGACGTTCGACGACGCTCCGAGTTGCAGGTTGACGCCGGCGCCGTTGGCGATAGTGTTGCCCGAAATGACGTTGCGTTCCGCGAAATCGCTCACGCCATCGCTGTTTGTGCCAATAATGTTGCTGACGCCCCCGGCGATCCAAACACCGCGGTGGTTGGCCAATGCGGAAGCGCCATCCGCGCTGACGCCCAGATAGTTGCCATTGATCCAGTTACGCGCAGCCACCGCGCCGTTCAAGTTAATCGCGGCGGCGTTGAAGCGGTTGATGACCAGGCCGCGCACGCAAGAGTCGCCGCAACCGAGCACCAGCCCATTGCCGTTGGCGCCCGCGTTCGTCCCTTCAATTTCCACCAGCAACGTGGCATTGCCGCCCACAGCGAGCGTATTGCGCGTCGCTCCCGGCTGTGTATATCCATCAATGTTGACAGGCTTGCTGATTTGCGGGAGTTGAGAATTGGGCGTGATCGTCCTTACCCCGCCGCCGGCAAGGTCGAAGGCGATGAGGCCGCCACCAGCCGCGTTGTTGTCGAGAATAGCCTGGCGCAGGGAACCCGATCCGCTGTTGGCGGTCGTGGTGACGACATACTTCTGCGCCTCGAACGCGCCGATGTCCACGGCGTCAACGTTATCGCCGTTGCCGTCAATGTTACGCGCCAACCCGCGTTGGTCATTGGCGGGAGCGCCGCTGCTTGCGCCAGCGTCAATCGCCGGGCTGCCGCACTGTAAGGCGTGGGTCTGTGTCGCGCCGCCGTAATCGCCCAGCGGCGCCAGCTTCGGATTGACGTTGTTCTGATCGCCCGGCTGGTTGAGCGCCCTGGAGGCCGAGGCGTCGCTGCTGAGATTGGCGCCTTGCGAAGCCAGCGTGGAGTTGTTGAAGAAATTCTCGCCTGTGTTATTGGCGAAGATGGTGTTTTTGAGGTTTGTCGTGGCGTTGGAACCACTGCCGCCCTGGCTCAGGTTGTGAAGGCCGCCGCCCTCGCCCGCCAGGTTCGAGGTGTTGAAGGCGACCGTGCTGTTGAGCAGAGTCAAGGTGGCGACGCCGGAGGTTCCGAAGTTGGCCAGGCCTCCACCTCTGCTGGATGCGGTGTTGCCGCTGATCGTGGTGTTGGTTACGACAGCCGTGCCGTTATCATTGCCGAGACCGCCGCCGTTGACTGCGTTGTTGCCGCTGATGGTGGAGTTGTTGACGATCAGCGAGCCGCCGCTGTTATGCAGCCCGCCGCCGTTGTTGCTCGCGGTGTTGCCGGTAATGGCGCAGCCGTTGATCGTCAGGTCGCCGCTGTTGTCAATGCCGCCGCCGTTGCTGGCGCTGCCGTTACTGATCGTCAGTTTGTTGATGACGACCGCCTTGCCGGTATTGACCTCGAAGATGCGGAAGGCCGCGACGGCATTGCGCCGCACGGTCAGTTGCTTCGCGCCGGGGCCGTTGATAGTCAGGTTCGGATGATTCAACGAGGGCAGGAACGAGGCCAGGTTGATCACGCCCGTCACGCTGAAGTTGATCGTCAGCGGCGAACAGGCGGCGAGCGCGTTGGCTTCCAGGATGGCTGCGCGCAACGTGCAGACGCCGTTGCCCGGCGCAGTTTCGCAAACGCCGTCGCCGGTGTTGGCGTCCGCAGCGTCGCCCAAGTCGTTGACGGTCAACGAAGTCGGACAACCTACCATACTGGTGACAGGCGCGCCGCAGCCCGCGCTCGGCGTGTCTGCCGCCGTGCAAATATTCGGATTGGGCGCCGCGCCGCCGCCGGCTGGGTCAACCGAGACGCGATTGGTCACGCTCGCGCCAGCCAGGCTGGCGTAGGGCCGGACGACGACGCTGAGCGCCGCGTTCGCGCCGCCGCTGGCTGCAATCGTCCCGCTGAACGCGCAGGTGATCGTGCCGGCGGGCGGAGCGCCGGATGACGGCGAGCAAGTCCAACCCGCGCCGCCCGCGCTGATCAGAGCGACGTCCGGTGGGATGGCGTCTTTGACTGTCGCTGTTGTGGCTGCCCCGTTGCCGTTATTGGTCACGGTAATCGTGTAAGTGGAATTGCCGCCGACCACGAGCGGCGGCGACGGATTGCTCTTGCTGACTGAGAGGATAGGCCCGATGACCGTCAGGTCGAAGGTCGCGTCGGTCGTCGCGCCGCAATTGTCAGTCGCGCGGATGGTGATCTTATGCTTTCCGACCGGCGCGGCGTTGCTGATCGAAACGACGCCGGTGGCCGGGTGAACGCTGATGTCGCCGGTATACGTGCCCTTGCTGTGCACGACGATGGGATCGAGCGAGCCGTTATCGCTTGGCCCGGTCGCCGGATTGACGGCCGTCGCGCCGTTGAAGGCGACCGAGGCGTCGTTATAGCTGAGCGTCGGCTGCGGATTAGTTACGACGTTGACCGTCAGCGTGCAGGTGGCCATCGCGCCGTAGACGTCAGTCACCTTAACGGTGAAGGTCGAGTTGGTCGCCGCGCAGGAAGCCTGCACGCTGGCCGTGACCTTGCCCGAACTATCAACTGACGGACTGCCGATGGTCACGCCCGAACCACCCAGCGGCGTGACCATCACCGTCAAGTTCTCTTCCGGCTGATCGGCGTCGTTAACCGTGGCGATATGCAGGTTTGCCGCGGGGCTGCCTTGCGTGACGCTGATCGTTTCGCAGTCGGCGGCCGGCGGCGTGTTGACCGTCAACGCTGCCGATGCGCTGCCACCCGCGCCGCCGTTGGATGACGTCACGTTCCCGGTCGTGTTGACCTTCAGACCAGCGGTCGTCGCCTTGATCCTGACGCTGAAGTCGCAGGTGGTGTTGACCGGAATGGCCGCGCCGCTGACGCTGACGCTAGTGGCTCCGGCAATCGGATTGAAAACGCCCGTCGAGCAACTGTTGATGGGCCCCGGCGCCGCATCCACTGCCAGACCCGCCGGAAGGTTGTCAATGACGCCCACGCCGGTCAGCGCCACGGTGTTGGCCGCCGGGTTGGTGATGGATAGTTTCAAAGTCGTGACGCCGCCGAGCAGGATCAGGTCCGGCGTGAAAGACTTGGCGATCTGTGGCGGCGCTACGACCGTGTGTGGCTCAGTGTCGGAACTGGGGTTGAAGTTTGCGTCGCCCGCATAGCTCGCCGTCAATGTGCGGGCGCCAGCCGTCGTCAAAGCCAGCGCGCAAGATCCTGACCCGGACATAAGCGCGCCCGCGCAGGAGTTCACGCCGTCGCTGACCGTGACGTTGCCAGTTGGTGTTCCACTGCCGGGAGCGGCGGCCACGACTGTGAAGTTGACCGTGACGCTCTGCCCGACAGCCGAGGAATCGGGATTGTCAGAGGTGATGGTCGTCACCGTATCGGCTTTGTTGACGGTGTGCGGCTCGTTGGCTGACACGCTGCCGTTGTACTTTGAATCGCCCGCATAGGTCGCAATCAGCGTGCGATTGCCGACCGTGGTCAGCGCCAGCGTGCAGGAGCCTGCGACGACTGTTCCAGTGCAGGAATTCACCCCGTCGCTGACCGTCACGTCGCCGGTTGGCGCGCCGCTACCCGGCGCGTTGGCCGTGACCGTGAAGCTGACGGTCACATTCTGGCCGACGACGGATGGATCCGGATTGTCGCTGATGATCACGGTCGTCGTATCGGCCTTGTTGACCTGATGCCCGGCGCCTGCCGACGCGCTGCCGTTGAAGTTCGAGTCGCCCGCATAAGTCGCGATCAACGTCCGGCTGCCTACTGTGAAGAGCGTCAACGCGCATTGCCCAGCCGCGACTGTGCCCGTGCAGGAGTTCACACCGTCGGTCACGGTTACGTTACCAGCCGGGGCTCCACCGCCGGGCGGATTGACTGTCACCGTGTAATTGACTGTGAATGACTGCCCGACGACTGTCGGGTCAGGCGTGTCGGCAGTGATGGTGGTTGTCGTGTCGGCTTTGTTAACGGTGTGTGGTTCGTTTGGCGACGCGCTGGGGTTGAACCTCGCGTCGCCCGCGTAGGTGGCCGTCAGCGCGCGCGATCCAACTGTCGTCAGCGTAATGACGCAGGAACCTGTGGCGACTGTGCCCGTGCAGGAATTGATTCCATCGCTGACCGTTACGTTGCCGGTCGGCGCGCCACTGCCGGGCGGCTTGGGCGTCACCGTGAAGCTGACCACGAAGTTCTGGCCCGTCACTGTGGGGTCGGGCGTGTCAGAGGTGATCGTGGTGATCGTATCGGCTTTGTTGACCGTGTGCGGCTCGGGCGACGACGCGCTGCCATTGAAGTTTGAGTCGCCCTCATAAGTTGCGGTCAGCGCTCGATTGCCGACCGTCGTCAGCGTCAGCATGCAGAAGCCTGCGCCGACTGTGCCCGTGCAGGAATTCACGCCGTCGCTGACCGTCACATTCCCTGTCGGAGAGACGCCGCCAAGCGGATTGGGCGTGACCGTGTAATTGACCCTGATGCTTTCCCCGAAGACCGACGGGTCAGGGTTGTCGGAAATGATCCTGGTCGTCGTGTTGGCCTTGTTGATGTTGATTGAAAGGGGCTTCGTCGCCGTACAGCCATTGGCGCCTGTTGCTCTGACCATGAAGTTGAACATGCCTGTTGTAGTCGGCGCGCCGGAGATCACTCCGCTTGCCTGATCCAATGTCAGTCCGGGCGGCAGTTGGGGCGGGATCCCCGGCTCCACGCTCCAGGTCACGGGCGCAATCCCGCCCGTTTGGGTGAGCGCCAGGCTGTAAGGGGCGCCGACTATGCCGTCGGGCAATGGCGACTGCGTGTTGATCGTAATTACCTGATCAACTCTGACCACGACGTTGTCCAGTCCCCAGCTCTCGTCTTCGAGCGATTGCAACCCTGTCCCGGAAAAATCGAGCTTGAGCGAACCGCCGGTATGAGAGAAGGTATGGGTCAACCGGTAGACGGTGTCCCCTCCGTAGCCGAGCGTGTCGACTTCAAATGCGCCGGAGCGCCCGGGGATGTCAGTCCCCGGATAGTTGCCCGGGTAAGTTTGAAAATTGCCGCCGCTGCCGGAATTACTCAAAGTCGCGCGCAGCAGGTTCGGCCCGCCCGCCACGCTCAGATCGAAAATGTCCGGCCCACAACACCAATTGCCGCTGCCATCCCACGATTTGAGGATGAACAGGTCGAACGAGACCGTCGCCTTCGTGTGCGCTGGCAGGTTGTTCAACGTCAGGCTGGCTGTCTGGTTGACGAACTCGCCCAGAAACCTGCGCCCGCCGGCGGGTGTCACGCTGGTCGTCGTGTTCGACCATTCGGCGCCGACCGTCCCCTCGAAGTCGCTCCGGTAAATTTCACGCAAGCATTCGATGACGTCCAGGCGGCCCGGCGGCGAGGCTGAACTCGCCGCGAAGCAACTCCCGGCGCTCGGAGTGAATGCGGCTTCGATGGTGTAAGTCCCCGCCGTCCCGCCCGGCAGCGTGTAATTCGCATCGGCCATGCCATTGTTGACCGGCGCCGAGACCGGGCTGCCGATGGGCGTCGCCCCATTCCTGACCTGAAAAGTAACTGTGCCGCCGTTGATCGGCCCGCCCGTGCCGCTGATGACCGTGGCGTGCAGCGCGATGCTCTGGTTGCTCGCGCTGAAGCCCGTGGCGACGTTGGGAACTGAGACCACCGCCCGCGAATCCGCGATCCTGATCGAGATGTTGTCCAGCCCCCAGCCTTCGTCGCTGGCGCCTTGTAGTCCGATGCCGGCAAAGTCGAGTTGGAGTGCGCTACCGCTGTGCGCGAAGGTTCGGGTCACCCGGTAAACCGCGCTGCCGCCGAAACCAATGGGATAACCGAGCGTGTTGATTTCAGCGGCGCCGGAAAAAGGCGGGTTACTGGCGCCGGGATAGTTGGCGGGGAAAGATTGAGTCGGGACTCCGAAGGTGGCCCGGACCAGAGTTGGCCCTCCCGCGACGCTCAACTGAAAAATATCCGGCCCACAGCAGAAGTCGCCGTTCCCGTCCCACGACCTGAAGATGTATAGATCGAAGGCGACCGTGACCTGGTTGTGCTGTGGCAGATTGTTTCGCGTCAGGCTGACCGTTTGCGACGAGAACTCGCCCAGAAATCGGCGTCCACCAGCCGGCGTCACGGCGGTGGAGGTATTCGACCATTCGGAACCCACCGCCCCCTCGAAATTGTGCCGGTAAACTTCCACGCTGCTGCAAACCACAGTGAGCGTAGCCGCCCCGACGCTGGCGTTGAAGCAACCGCCGCTGTTGGGGCTAAACGTGGCCTCAATTATGTAACTCCCCACCGCCGTCCCGCCTGGCAGAGTGTAGGTTGCGCTGGCTATGCCGTTGCTCACGGGAACAGTGACTGGCGCGCCGATCAACGTGGCCCCGTTCTTAATCCGGAATGTGACCGCGCCGTCATTGAGCAATCCACCCGCGTTGTTGATAACAGTGGCGCGCAGAGGTACGCCCTGGTCGCTGGCGCTGAAGTCTACGGTGGTTGAAACGGGGGCGGTCACAGTGCCGTTCGCGGAAGAGGAGGTGACAGTGACGGGGAACGTGCAAGTCGACATATTGTCCGATATGTCTGTCGCTTTACAGGTCACGGTTGTCGTTCCGATCGGAAACGACGATCCCGGCGCCGGAACGCAATCCACTGACTTAACCCCACAGTTATCCGTGGCCGTTGGCTTTGGGTAATTCACGATCGCTGAACATTGCCCCGGATCCGCGTTGGCGGTGACTGGCGGACACGGGCTGAGCGGTGGGGGTTCCTTGTCCTTGACCGTCACGGTGAACGAGCAGCTAGACATGTTGCAGGCCATGTCGGTCGCCGTGCAATTAACTGGCGTCGGGCCTAGCGGAAAGATCGAGCCGGAAGGCGGGTTGCACACCACCGTCGCCGGAGGCGTTTGAGTTTCTATGGCCGTCACGTTGTAGAACACTTGAGCGTCGCATCTTCCCGGAGAGGTATTAACCTCAATCGGCGGGCAATTGGGGAGTGGCGGCGTCGTGTCCGAAATAGTTGTGATTGATCCGCCGTCCGAGTAAGTGTCGGGGCCTATTTCTTGGCCGCGCTGGCCGTCTTGATTGCTACCTCCACCCTGTTGCCCGCCTATGCCACCCTCTACGCTATTGCCGGAAAAAGTGGTGTTAATGAGGGTGACGGCGCCAAAGGTGTTGAAAATCGCTCCTCCAATCCCTGCGCCGCCGCCGCCGCCGCCGCCGCCATTGAAGTGTCCATTTGCATCACCACCTTTGCCTCCCTTGAAAAGACTGATTCCTCCTGTACTCTCATCGGCTGCTTTATTCCTATCCCCGGCGCCGCCGCCGCCGCCGCCGCCGCCAAAATTGCCAACACCTCCTCGACCGGATTCGCCGCCGCCGCCGCCGCCACCGCCGAAACCGCCATTTCCGCCATTGCCGCGGGTGTCTGCCTGGCCGGGCGCGTCCTCGCCGCCGCCGCCGCCGCCGCCGCCATATCCTCCATTTCCGCCATTCCGTTCTTCGCCGCCGCCGCCACCACCACCACCATCCCCTCCATCATCACCCTTGACACCTGTGTTTCCACCTTTTCCTCCGTTCGCGTTACCTCCTGCGCCACCTGTGTTTCCCGAACCATTTCCGCCATTTCCCCCGATTGCATTACCGCCGCCGCCGCCGCCAGCGTCGCTATCGCCGTCGTTAGTTGTCGCCCCGCCATTGCCGCCAGAACCGCCGCCGCCGCCGCCGCCGTCTGGCCCATCGTCACTGGCCGTGCTGCTCTGGTTTCCGTTGCCACCATTGCCGCCCAGTCCGCCGCCGCCGCCGCCGCCACCGGCCGTATCATTTGGATTGCTCTGTCCGCCTCGACCGCCGTCGCCGCCTCGCGCCACGTTGTCCGACAGAGTGCCCTTGATCACGGTCAGCGTCCCGCGATTGAAGATCGCGCCACCAAGCCCTGCGCCGCCGCCGCCGCCCCCGCCGTCGTCGCGCGGCCCACTCCCACCATTACCGCCCCGCGCCAAGCCGCCGCTCAAAACGACACCCTGCAGCGTGAGATTGCCTGTAGGCGCAACATAAAAAAATCGGAAACTTTCAGCAGATGAACGGCGGGTGATGGTCGCGAAGCCGCAGCTACCCAGAATTGTGATGTTAGTGCTGATTACCGGCAGTCCATTGAAGCCGTATATGGCATTATCGCGTCCCGTAAGCTCGATTCTCATGCCAGCAGGTATCACAATGGTGTCTGCGCCGCTGCCCGCTGGGCAACCGCCCTGAGGCGTGTCCGTCTCGGCGGCCCTGATCGCGTCACGCAGCTTGCATCCAGATCCGCCAGTGCCGCCTGAATCGTCATTAACGGTGATGGTCGCCATCATCGACGCGGACGACGATTTTACGCTTGCCCCGCTCGAGGCTGAGCGTGGAGCGACAACCGCTTTCATCCCTGCCACAGCGCGCGCCGCCGCCCACCACCGGTTCACCTGTTCAATCAGCCCCGGTGTGTGTCCGCCGGCCTGAACGCGCCAACCGATGACGCCCAACCCACAAGCGATCAGCAATGCGCAGAGCGCAAACACCAAGATGCGCGGCCTGCGGGCCGTTTTATCCCACCACGACGAGTGAAGCATGCGAGTACCTCCTGGGGCGCCAACGTCAGTTGCTTTCAAAGATCAATGAGGATCGGGCTGAAGCTGAAAACAGACAAAACTCGACCTGATGACCTGTTTACAAATAAAACTTAAATCCGAACCTGGATTGTGATTTGACCCGCTCGCTGTCCAGTGAGTCTTCAGTGAGCGTGAGGTAATGGTCGCCGGTAAACCTCTCGAACCGGAGATGGGGGTCCTGCCACTACATGCGTAATTCGGCGGGGGAACAGGTCATTATATTTTGAGAAAATTCGACCTGCGCAGATAGTCGGTCAGTTCGGCTCTCAGGTAATGGCTTCGTCCAGTGAGGAAAACCGGAAGACGGGGCGCAAATTACCGCACGGTTCCGAATCGGTCAACCAAAAAAAACGGGGCGTGAACCGTGACCTCCCCGTAGACCCCCGTCTAGCGTCACGACTCACGCCCCGTCTGCTAAGCGATTCCGCAGGCAGTTGATTGCGCCAGTTCCATCACCAGTTCATTGCCGCCTGAGGCGCCGGAATCTCCTTAGTTCAATTCCGGCGTCCAACCGCTCTCATCTAGCATTAGCGGAATCCGGGCGCGAAAACTTGAATGAGCGTGAAAATATTTTTTACCTGGCCGGAGGTTCACAGATTGACCAGCTTGTGGTCGCGCGATCCCGGCTCGACCTCTTCGTAAAGCCGGTCAATCAATTCGTATCCGTAACGCGCGAGGAAGTAAGTGATGTTGATCTCGCGCTCCTGCAGATTTTTGTTGGGATAGAGCGCGGCGAACAACCGCTCGATCTGCTGCTTCGTCGTCTCGTCGCGCTGGCTGCGGTTGTGAACGAAGCGGGTGCGGAGGTTGTGGAGTTGGTAGAAAATCTTTTCGCGCCCGCCTTTCAACGCATCGGCCAGCGTCGGGTCTACCGCAGTCAATGATGCGCGCAGCTTTTCGAGTTGCGCGTCAAAGACTTTTTCGGCTTCGTCGAAGACCAGCGTCGTGTTCTGGTCGAGGCTGCCTTCGACCACCGTCTTCATCACCTCTTCGAAGCCGTGGAACAGATCGGTGAATTCGAGGCCGTATTTGGCCATCGTTTTGGCGTGACGCTTTTCGATCAGCGTGAAGCTGGCGCGCGGCAGCACAACCGGATCAACCCGGTTGAGCAATGAATAGTTTGGGCGCAATTGCGCGAAGTAGGCGATCTCGGCGGGGCCCCCGATGTAGGCTACGGTCGGCAGCAGGAAATCCTGCACAATCGGGCGCAGCGTCACGTTCGGGCTGAAACACGACGGGCAGCGCTCGACCGTGTCGAGCAATTCATCAGCGGCGAAGCTTTTCTCACCGTTTTTCAGATAGAAGCGCCCGTCGTCGCGCCGCACCATCGCTGTGCGGCGGCCCTCGTCGAGCATAAACAGCGGCACGGCTTCGGGACTGGTGTAAACCTGAGCGTGGTAGCCGGAGGCTTCGAGCGCCAAGCTCTCGTTGACCAGCGCGGCGGCGAATTCGGGCGCGCGCGACATCGCGCGGGCGTATATTTTTCCGGCGACCTGCTTCAAACGATCATCGAGCGGGTTGATCAGCGCCACGCCGAAATGCCCGAACAACTTCATCATCATCTTGCCGAAGGCGTCTGCGAAACTCACGCCCGCCCTGTACGAATCGCGCAGGTCGGCGGCCAGTCGTGGCATGAATTCCGATTCGGGCAACGCGGCGATCAATTCGTCAATATTGGCCGAAATCTCTTCGCGAAGTTTGACGTGGCCGACAGGTTTGCCTTCCTTCGGCGAGCAGCCGGTGTAGGTGACAGTGACTACCCGTCCTTCGCGGTTGACCAGGCGAGTGTGGTTGACCTCTTCGAAGTCGTGGTCTTCGGCGGCGATCCAGAACATTGGCACGGCGTTGACGCCCTGCGCGCGAAGATGCTCGGTCAGCTTGATGGCGGTCAAAGCTTTGAGGACGGTGTAAAGCGGGCCGGTGAAAAGCCCCGCCTGCTGCCCTGTGATGACGACGACCGAATCCGGCTGGCGCAGGCGTTCGAGGTTGGCAAAAGTTAGCGGCCCAGCGCCCGCTCGCGCGTTTTGATCGGCGAGCGCATCGGCCACTGCGTCGCGCGAGAAAGCCTGCGCCGCCACTTCCCGCGAGCGCGAAACGAGCGACGCGAGGTCGAGTCCGGCGGGTTGATAAAAGCGCGAGACGCGGTCGAAGTCGTAAAGAAAATCGTTGAAGAGCCGGGTCGTGCGCGGAATCTGACTGAAACTGATCGCGTTGTTCGTCATTACCTTCTCCTTCTCCGAAACAATGACAAACCACGAAGATACGAAGCCCATCAGACAGAAAAATGTGGGACAGAAAAATTGCAGATCTTATCTTTCTGTCCTGCATCTTTCTGTCTGGTGGCCGAACCGATGATCAAAGCTTCGTGGTTCAACTTCAATCGGCATATTCGGGCGTGACGGTTTGCTCTATCTCTCGCCATCGCCCGTCTTCGCTTTGCTCGAACAGACCACTTTCTTCGATGGCCTTCTCGATGTCAGCGCGCTCTTCGTCCGTCGGAATGGGCATCGGCGAACGCGGCAGGAAGCCGTACAGCCCGACCACGTCCATCGCCGCCTTCAGATGCCCGATACCGCTCGCCGCGGTCACGCGCGCCAACGCGGCCAGCCGCTTCTGCAATTCACTGGCGCGTTCGTAATTGCCGTGGCGATACGCGCGTTCAATCGCGCAAGCCGTCTTCGGCGCGAAGGCGCTAACCGCCAGCACCGCGCCTGCGCATCCCGCCTCCAACCCTTCGGTCAGAATCGCGGGCGAGCCGACCAGCACGTTGAAATCTCCGGCTCGCAATTCGCGGAACAGCTCTTTCAACGCCGCCAGATCGCCGGAGCTTTCCTTCAACCCGATGATGTTCGGATGCTCGGCCAATCGCGCCACGGTCTCCTGCATCAGGTAGACGCCGGCGAATTGCGGGATCAGGTAAATCATCACCGGGATCGGGGCGTTATCAGCAATGCGCGTGTAATGCGCTTCGTGATGTTCGTCCTGGAGAACTTTCTTGTAATAGAACGGCGTGATAACGACTGCGCCATCCGCGCCCAGTTCGTGCGCGCGCCGCGTCATTTCGATGGTCTGCCGCGTTGACAATTCGCCCGTTCCGGCCAGCAACAGCTTGTCCGGCGACATCGAGTGGCGCACGGTTTCAATGATCGAGAGTTTTTCATCCGTCGTCAGATGCGGAAACTCGGCGGTCGAACCCAGAATCAGATAGCCGAGCAGATCGGTCTGATTCCAAGATTCAATGTTCTCTTTCAATTTTTCGTGATTGACCTCGCCGTCGTAATCGAACGGCGTAGGCAGCGCGGCAATGATACCGTTGAGATTGAGTGACATAGGTTACAGTCAGAGGTTTGAGTTGAGAGTTGTAACCACTCGGGCAGGATGCGGTACGGGGAACGTCGCGCATGGCGTTGAGTTAAGCCATTGCCCATTGCCAATCGGTCATTGCCAATTGTTTCGCAGGTAAAGGTAGCCAAACTTCCTGCGAAACAATTGGCAATGACCGATTGGCAATGGGCAATTGTCTGCCGCCTCTCGCCTTAACTCAACGCCACTGCGCCGACGCTCTCTGCGCCGCATCCCGGCTAAGTAGTCATGGATTGTTTACGTTTGTTGATCGTCTCTTGCATGACCGGAAATCGAGCGGGCATTATAGCGGCGCTGGTCAGTGGCGGCAAATTCGGCTTAGCATCATCTATGAATTTACCGATCTTCAGTGACAATCTGAAATCTTCGGCGTCGTGGACTGCGCAGCTTGCGCGCGAGCAGGCGGCGTGGGATCAGGCGCTTCAGTCAGACGAATCGCGCCGTTTGGTTGAAGCTCGTGTCCGCGAAGAACAAATCCAACAGGCGTTGCGGCGCACGGAGCAGGGAATCAGCGAAGAGAGATTGATCGAAGCAGCCGGTCTGGTTTCATCGTGGGCTTCGGCGCCGGACGCGGAATTCAGCGTCGAACGCCTGCTCGATCTCCATCGCGCATTGACCGGCGCGCCAGCGGGCGAAGATGTTTTGCGAAAGACCGAGCCGCTGCCCATCAACGCGATGCACGATCCGACGCCGGCCTTGCTCCTGCCGCGAATGCTCGACAACGCTTTCGACTGGTTCAGCACGGAGAGTTTCAAAGACCTGCACCCGGTCGAACGCGCGGCGGTTGTCTATCTTCGACTGCTCGATCTGTACCCTTTCCCGGCGAACGCCGAGATGACCGCGTTGTTGGCCGCCAGCTTTTACACCGAACGCGATGGTTTGCCGCCGCTCGTCATCTTCGCCGACGAGACGACGCTGGCGCGATACCGGCACGCGCTCGAAGCGGCTTTCAGGATGTTGACCCAGCCGCTGGTCGAATTCTTCGCCGAGATGCTCGTGCGCGCGATGCGGGTCGGATTGGACGGCGAACAATGAAGCGTAAGCCTGCCCGGTTGCCGGAAGAAGTCGTTCAACTGCTCGCGCCGTTCTTTCCGGGCTTCGATCTGAGCCGGATTCGCATTCACGAAGGCATCCCGCGTTACGTCGTCGGCAATCCGGTCGGATACGCCGACCGAAACAACATTTACTTCGCGCCGGGCTTATACCGCGTTGACACGATCGAGGGGCTGGTATTGATTGCGCACGAGGTGGCGCATTGTCTGCAATACCACCGGCACGGCGTCTGGCGATTCCGTGCGCGTTACCTCGCCGCTTATTTCAAAAACCGGCTTCGCGGGATGGATCATTTGAAAGCCTATCGCCGCATCCCGTTCGAGATCGAAGCGCGCGACATCGAAGCGGAAGTCTACCGGGCGCTGAAAGAACTGCAATCACGACTGGTTTGAAACACGATGAAAGAAGAATCGAAGAACAATCAACGCGGAAAATTTCACCTGGCGCCGTCCGCCTCGGCGATCCTGGAGCTGGCGCCTGAATCGCTCGATAAGTTCGCGGAGATGACCGCGCGCTGGCACGCCTACGATCTGGACGAGACTTTGCGGTTGCCGCCTGAAAAGGCGCGTGAAGTTCTGGATGAATTGGTTGACCGTTTGCGCGACAACTATCCGTTCTTCCATCCGAGCTACGCCGGGCAGATGTTGAAACCACCGCACCCGATTGCGTCCGTCGCCTACTTCATCGCGCAACAGATCAATCCGAACAACCACGCGCTGGACGGCGGCCCGGCGACGGCGAAGATGGAGACGGAGGTCGTGGCTGAACTGGCGCGGATGTTCGGCTACGACACTCATCTCGGTCACCTGACTTCGAGTGGAACGATTGCCAACCTGGAAGCGTTGTGGGTCGCGCGTTCATTGCATCCTGACAAGGCGATCGCTTTTTCAGCCGAAGCGCATTACACACACTCGCGGATGTGCGAAGTGATCGGGGCGAAGGCAGTGGAGATCGAAGTTGATGATCGCGGGCGAATGAACCTGGACGACCTGCGCGAGAAGTTGGAGGCGGGCGGCGTCGGCACAGTGGTGATGACCGCGGGCACGACGGCGCTCGGCGCGGTCGACCCAATTGACCAGGCGCTGGAGCTTCAGCGCGATTTCGATTTCCGCATTCACGTTGACGCGGCTTACGGCGGATTTTTCAAATTGCTGGCCGATGAGGATGAATTGCTCGGCGAAGGGGCGGCTGCGGCTTATCGCGCCATTGCCAACACGGAGAGCGTGGTCGTTGATCCGCATAAACACGGATTGCAGCCTTACGGATGCGGCGCGGTGATTTTCCGCGATCCGGCGGTCGGACGGTTTTACAAACACGATTCGCCGTACACCTACTTCACGTCGAACGATCTGCACCTGGGCGAGATCAGCCTGGAATGTTCGCGCGCGGGAGCGGCGGCGGCGGCGTTGTGGGCGACGCTGAGGTGCTTCCCGCTCGAATCGGAAGCCGGGCTGGGCGCGGTGTTGCGAAAGACGCGGAAGGCGGCGCTGCGGTGGGCGAAGCTGATTGAAGAGAGTGATGAGTTGCGACTGGTGCTTCAACCATCGCTCGACATCATCAATTTTTACGCTGTGACCGAAGGGTTGCGAGTTTCGCAGATCAGTCAGCTTACGCATCGCGTGTTTGAAGCGTTGATGAACGATGCAGGGCATCCGATCTACCTGGCGAAATTCAACGCCAAGCCGCAGTTGCTGGCCGGGCATTCGGACTTGATCTGGGACGCGCCGGTGATGACCGTGTTTCGCAGCGTGTTGATGAGGCCGGAGCAGTTAGGGTATGCGCCGGTCTTGCACGAAGCAGTCTTATTGAAGTTGACGGGATAGGGAATACGGAACAAACGGAAATAACAGAACATACGGAAAGTGGAGAATGGGATGAATGAAGATAAACAAAACGAGCACGAATACCCGCACTGGAACCGCGTTTACGGCGCCGTCATCGTCTACACCATCATTTTGATCGTCGGCCTGTGGGCCTTCTCGCGGATGTTTCAATAACCAGAGGATCACAAGATGCATTGGCTCGATTGGGCGATTGTCGCGGCTTATCTGGTCTACATCGTTTACGACGGCTTGCGGCTGACGAAGAAGAGCAACGAGATCGAAGGCTATTTTCTGGCGCATCGCAGTCTGCCGTGGTGGGCCGTGGGCTTGTCGGTGATGGCGACGCAGCTTTCGGCCATCACGCTGGTCGGCACGACGGGGCAGGCTTACGCCGACGGGATGCGGTTCATTCAGTTCTATTTCGGCTTGCCGTTCGCGATGGTGATTTTGTGTATGACCGTCGTGCCGTTCTTTTACCGCGCCAAAGTCTACACGGCTTACGAATATCTGGAGCGGCGGTTCGACGCGAAGACGCGGGCGCTGACCAGCTTCTTCTTTTTGATTTCGCGCGGGCTGTCGTGCGGCGTGATCGTGGCGGCGCCTTCGGTGATCCTGTCAATAGTGTTTGGCTGGAACGAATTGACGACGATTCTGGTGATGGGATTGACGACGACGCTCTACACGATGTTCGGCGGCGTGCAGGCGGTAACGTGGACTGACGTGAAGCAGATGATCATCGTCTTCGTCGGTCTGTTCGTCGTGCTCGTCGTCATCATCAGCCAGTTCCCGGCGGGCGTTTCGATTGGCGACGCGATGTCGCTGGCCGGGGCAGCGGGGCGAATGAAGACGGTTGACACCAGCTTCAAGCTGAACGAAACCTACACGCTGTGGTCGGGGTTGATCGGCGGAATGTTTCTGGCGCTTTCTTATTTCGGCTGCGACCAGAGCCAGGTGCAGAGGTTTTTGACGGCGCGTTCGGTGTCCGAAGGCCGCACGTCGCTGTTGATGAGCGCGTTCGTCAAAATCCCGATGCAGGTTCTGATCTTGTTCATCGGCGTGATGGTTTTCGTGTTTTATCAGTTCGTTCAGCCGCCGCTGGTTTTCAAATCCGATGATCGAGCGAAGGTCGAGCAGCGCGTCGAGTATCAACAACTGAACTCCGAATACGCGCAAGCCTTCGCCGCGCGCCAGCAGGCCGCGCTCGATTTTGCCCACACCGAAAATCAGAGCGACGCCGCCAGGCAGAGTTTCCTCGCCGCCAACACGCAGATGAACGACATCCGCAAGCGCGCGGGCGATCTGGTTCGCGGTGAAACGGGCAAACCGCTCAACGATGTCAACTACGTCTTCCCGACGTTCGTCACTACCTACGCGCCGGCGGGCGTGATCGGGCTGATTATCGCGGCGATCTTTGCGGCGGCGATGAGTTCGATCTCGGCGGAACTGGCGTCGCTTTCGACGGCGACAGTGATTGATTTCTATCGCCGGCATTTCCGCAAGGAAGCGCCGGATGCGCATTACCTGATGGTCTCGAAGCTGGCGACCGGGTTCTGGGGCATCTTCGCCTGCGTCGTGGCGATCTACGCCGGGCGGTTGGGTTCATTTATCGAAGTGGTCAACAAATTCGGCTCGTATTTCTACGGCTCGCTGCTTGGCGTGTTTGTGTTGGCGATTGGGACGAAGCGGGCGACGGGCAATGGGGCGTTCTTCGGATTGATCGCCGGATTGGCGACCGTGGCTGGCGTCGCCAATTTCGCCTGGGTGGCGAGCCAGTGGTTCAAACTTACCGGGCAGGAAAATCTGCTGAAGATACAAGCTCACTTCAACGTGAGCTTTCTCTGGTACAACGTCATCGGTTGCGTCGCGGTCGTGGTGGTCGGAATGTTGATCAGCTTGCTCGAACGGCGTGGTCAATTGAAGGAAGGCGAATGAGAAAGAGATTGAAGCTGTCGTTATTGATCTTTCGACGGATGTTATTCGCCAGGCAGTCTCCTGTGGTATAACGTGACTGGTTGTCTGGTGGTGGTCGTTGTCGGAATGTGGTTGAGTTTGATAGCAATGAAAGAGAGGTAATGCATGATTGCGACATTGCAGACGGTTCAGGAAAAGTTGGAAAAGCTCTCACCGCAAAGACAGGCTGAGGTCGTTGATTTTATCGATTTCCTGCTGAGCAGGGAGGCGCCGAAACCTGGCCCCAAGATGACGCTTGACTGGGCTGGCGCGCTGGAGGATATGCGCGACGAGTACACCTCAGTCGAGTTACAGCGACAAGCGAACGTTTGGAGGGAAGAGGGCGGAAACAAAGATGAGGATCCTGATTGATACAAATGTCTTCCTCGAGGTGTTGCTCAACCAGCGGCAAGCGCAGGCTGCGAAAGATTTCCTTCTCAAATCCGATCAGCATGAGTTTTTCATCTCCAATTTCGCGCTGCATTCGATTTGTGTGATACTGCTTCGCCGCCGGAAGATCACGCCGCTCGAAAAATTTCTAGCTGATACGATCGGAGCCGGACGTGTTGCAGTGCTCTCACTCGTTTCGAGCGAGTTGACATTGGTAATTGACTCTACACAACTCCTCGGGCTTGATTTCGACGATGCCTATCAATACGTTGTGGCAGAGAAACATAACCTGACTTTGGTCAGCTTTGACAGCGGCTTCGATAGCACCCCGCGTGGCCGTCAGCATCCACAGGCAATCGTATGAACGATGAACAAATCAAACCAGGTCGCGGATTGCGTTTCGATTGGGCTGATGGCCCGGACGATCCGCCTGAGCCGTACACTTCGGTCGAACTCCAGCACTTGGCCACTGAATGGCGGATCGAATCTCAGATGAAAGTGCTCAGAGAGTTATTGCAAGAGAACACCGAAGACGAACTCCCGCAAAACCCCGAAAACACCCAAGAATCAAAATGAAAAAACAGATTGCCTTTCTACTTGCCTTCTCGCTGATTTTTCAGTCTTTGCTGATTCCTGTCGCCGCCGACACTCGCCCCGCGCCCGAAGACCGTGGCGCCAGCGGATTGGCATTGACGCTCCGCCGTCTGCAAACCATCGCCAGCATGCTGCACACCGCCGCGCATCCCGATGATGAAAGCACTGAGTTGCTGGCTTACCTCGCGCGGGGGCAGGGAGCGCGCGTCGCCTATCTTTCGCTCAATCGCGGCGAAGGCGGGCAGAACGGCATTGGCCCCGAATTGTGGGAAGGTTTGGGCGTGATTCGCACCGAAGAACTGCTCTCGGCGCGCAAGCTCGACGGCACCGAGCAATATTTCACCCGCGCGATGGATTTCGGCTACACGCGCTCGGCGGAAGAGACGCTGCAGAAATGGAACCGCGAGGAAGTGCTGGGCGATCTGGTTCGCGTGATTCGAATGATGCGTCCACTGGTCGTCGTCAACGGTTTCAGCGGCACGACGGGCGATGGCCACGGCCAGCATCAGGTTGCCGGAATGCTCACGCCCGAAGCCATCAAGGCCGCCGCCGACCCCGCGCGCTTCCCCGAACAGATCGTGAAAGAAGGCTTGCAGCCGTGGCAGGTGTTGAAGGTTTATAGTCGCCGGTTCGGACAAGCGTCGTCAGGACCGCGCGCCGAATTTGATGTCGGCGTTTACGACCCTGTGCTCGGACGTTCGTATGCTGAGCTGGCTGCCGACGGGCGCAGCCGCCATCGCTCGCAGGATTTCGGCATGATCCAGGCTCGCGGATCGCAGCCGCGCGCATTCCCCCGATTGCAGAGCTCGGTTCAAGCGCCCGATGTCGAAAAGTCGCTGTTCACCGGCATTGACGTGACCGGCGCCGGCGTTGCGAAGTTCGCTGGCAAGGAAGGCGAGCGGATGCTGCCCGCTTTGACAAAGATCAAGGAGCTTGCCGCGAAGGCGTTGTCTGAATTTCGCATCGAACAGCCGGAAGCAATCGCGCCGCATCTGGCCGCAGGGCTGCGCGAAGTCCGCGCCTTGCGAGCGACGCTCGGCTCGCTCGACCCTGTCTCGAAGGCGACGGTTGATGGAATGCTGGCGCGCAAGGAGCAGGAGTTCAACGACGCGCTGGTCAAATCGCACGGCGTGATCGTTGACGCATTGAGCAACACCGAGATCGTCACGCCCGGCGAAGCGGTTGATGTTTCGGCCAATGTTTTTCTGGGCCGCTCGGCGCTCGGCGAGAACGGTTCGGCGTCTGCTTCTCCGAACATCAAGCTCGTTGCGCCCGCCGGCTGGCGCGTCGAACCGGTTCAGGTTGAGCAGGAGCAGCTCACGGGCATTCAGGCGTTTATGCGCGGGCGCGAGAAGGCCGACATCACTTCGCGCTTCCGCGCCACGATTCCCGGCAACGAACAGCCGACCCAACCATACTGGCTGGCCAAACCAAGAACGAAAGACCAATTCGATTGGGACGACACAATGCCGCGCAATCTGCCGTTCGCACCCGCCATCGCTCACGCGCGAGTCGAACTGACGCTCGGCGGCGAGCGCGTGGTCGTCAACCAGCCGGTCGAGTATCGCTTCTCGGACAAGACCTTCGGCGAAATCCGCCGCGAGTTGAAAGTCGCGCCGGCGTTGACGCTGACGGTTCATCCACAGCTTCTGATCATCCCTGCCGCAGGCGCTGATCGCACACGCGAGATTTCGGTCGAGGTCACTCACAACGCCCGGAAGAAGACCGACGGCGCGGTCAAACTCGTCGCGCCACAGGGTTGGAAGGTCGAAGCCGATGATCGCCCGCTGGCCTTCACACGTCAGAACGAAAGGACTGCACGCGCGTTCAAAGTCACACCACCCGCTGGGGCGAACGGAGTGTTTGATCTGAAAGCCGTCGCCGGAGCCGGCGGTCGCGAATACGCCAGCGGCTACTCGGTGATTTCATACCCGCACATCGAATCGCATTTCATTTACCGCCCCGCGACGGCGAAAGTCGAAGTCTTCGACGTGAAGGTCGCGAGCAACCTGAAGGTCGGTTACGTGATGGGCAGCGGCGATGACGGACCGGAAGCTCTGCGGCAGATGGGCGTCAACGTCAAACTCATCGGCGCAGCCGAACTGGCGTCAGGCGACCTGTCGGTTTACGACACCATCGTGCTCGGCATCCGCGTTTATGAAGTGAATGACGATGTGATGGCGAACAACAAACGCCTGCTCGATTACGTCTCGAATGGTGGAACATTGATCGTGCAGTACAACAAGAACGAGTACGTCAACGGAAACTTCGCGCCTTATCCAGTGAAGATGGCGCGCGGCGACCGCGTGACCGACGAGAACGCGGCCGTAACCGTGCTCGTCCCCGACCACCCGCTCTTCAATTTCCCGAACAAGATCACCGGCGAAGACTGGAAAGGATGGGTGCAGGAGCGTGGCTTGTATTTCCTGAGCGACTGGGATCAGCGTTACACGCCGTTGCTCGCCTCATCTGACGATCCGGGCAATCCGCTCAAGGGCGGGCAATTGATCGCGCAAGTTGGGAGAGGTAATTACATTTTCACCGGCTATTCGTGGTTCCGGCAGTTTCCGGCAGGCGTGCCGGGGGCGTATCGGTTATTCGCGAATATGGTGAGTCTGCCAAAAGCAAACGGCATGAAGTGATCCGCCTCACTTCGGCGAGACGACTGTGGAGGCCTTCTTGAAGAGGGGCCGGATCGAGACTACGCTCACAGCGAAAGAACAAAGGCCTGCCAAAGCGAGATACTTTTCATAGCCTTTCAAGGTGGGCGGCAGCGTGCTGTTCAAGTGTGAAGCAAGGCCGAAGTAGCAGATGTATAGTGACGGCAGGATATTGCAGCCGGAGAGGAAAACGGCCATAACCGAGCCAATGTCGCTGTAGTCGAATCGCCTTTGGCGAATGACTGTGATCAGAGAGAGAGCAACTGCGCAAGCGACGCCAGTTCCGGTGGTGAACTCAGAGAAGTCTGGCATGTGTTTGTTTTCTCCCTTGCGGCGGAAAAAACAACTTCCGCGATCGAGCGCCTCTTTTGTCGTTGAATGCTGTGGTGAGGCCAGAGGGCTGATGTTGAGCGAGGCTAGCGTTTCTTTTCAGAGAGTAGAATCGCTAGCAACCCTATTGCTCCACCGACAATGCTCCCCGTAATCCGGGCTATTTGCCAGCCAAAGGCTATCCCGCCGCCAATTGTGGCGAGGCATCTCGAGGCAATGGCGGCAGCGCTGTTTGGATGAAGAATGTCACGAAACATTTCGGTCGGTGTTTTAGCGCCTGATTCAACTTCGGAGATTGCTGATGGTGACGTTGCCATAATTATCCTCCAGACCCGATAACTGTTGCTTCACATTGTCAATTCCGAATGATAATGGCCTGTCAAAGCATAGTCAAAGTCGGACGAACCTCGATTTGAGAAGATAAGGCCTCGCGCCCTATATGCCCACACTGGACGACGCACAATCCGCTCTGGAACGCCACTTCGGCTTCAGCCGCTTCCGCGAAGGCCAGGCCGGCGTGGTCGAAGCCGTGCTGGCCGGCCAGGACGTGATTGTCGTGATGCCCACCGGTAGTGGCAAATCGCTCTGCTATCAACTCCCCGCGCTGCTCTTCGACGGGACGACGCTGGTCATCTCGCCGCTCATCGCGTTGATGAAGGATCAGGTTGACGCGCTCAATGCCCGCGACATCGCCGCCACGTTCATCAACAGCTCGATCAGCTTCGACGATCAGATGGCGCGGCTGCGCGCGATGGCGCGCGGCGAGTACCGGCTGGTTTACGTCGCGCCGGAGCGTTTTCGCAATTCGCGCTTCGTCGAATCGTTGCAGGGGATCAACATCTCGCTCTTCGCCGTTGACGAAGCGCACTGCATTTCACAATGGGGGCACGATTTCCGACCTGACTATTTGCGGTTGCGCGAAGCCGCTGAAGCGATCGGTCGTCCGCGGATCATCGCGCTCACGGCCACGGCCACGCCTCAAGTCCGCGCGGATATCGCCAAACAACTCGGCCTGAAAAATCCCGCTGATTTCATCGCGGGCTTCGACCGGCATAACCTGACGCTGCGGGTCGAGCCTTGCAAGAACGAGCAGGAGCGCATCACGCGCGCTTACCGCATCATCAAGTCCGCGAAAGGTTGTGGGATCATTTACGCCTCGACGCGCAAGACCGTTGAAGACGTCACGAACAAATTGAAGAACCTCGGCTTGAAGGTTGGCGCTTATCACGCCGGGATGGATGAGACCCGCCGCGCGCGGATTCAGGATCACTTCATGGCCGGCGACCTCGACGCCATCGTCGCCACCAACGCCTTCGGGATGGGCGTGGACAAATCCGACATCCGCTTCGTCACGCATTACAACCTGCCAGGCTCGGTCGAGGCTTACTACCAGGAAGTCGGGCGCGCGGGCCGCGACGGTTTGCCTTCGATCTGCACTTTGCTCTTCAACTACATTGACACCGGCACCCACGAATTCTTCATCGAAGGCAGTTATCCGCCGCGACCGTTGATCGAGACAATCTATTCGAGCCTGCTCAGTTTGGGGCAGGAGGCAATCTATCTTTCGGCGAAAGAGATCTCCGCGCGGGTTGGAATCAAGAGTGAGATGGCGGTCAACTCCTCGCTCGTTTACCTGGAAAAAGCCGGGCACATCGAACGCGGGCAGGGAATCAGGGTGATTGATCACGCGCCTGTGGTTCAGTTGCGGGTTGATTGGAACGACATCGCGCGGCGCGAAGCCGCCGAGCGGCGCAAGCTGCGCGAGATGGTCAATTTCGCTTATCACGAGCAATGCCTGCGGGCTTTCATCCTGCGTTACTTCGGCGACCGCAAAGTCGTCGCGAATTGCCGTTGCTCCAACTGCCAGCCGCAGATGAAGTGGGGCGACGTGGCGAACGCCGAATCGAAACAGCCGCAGGCCGCCGAAAGCAAAACCGCAGCCGAAGCCGCGCCGCCAAGCGGCCCGCGCGCGCTGACAGACGAAGAGCATCTGGCTGCGCGAAAGATTCTGAGTTGCGTCGCGCGTCTGGAAGAGAGGTTTGGCAAAGGGACGGTCGCCAGCGTGCTGCGCGGGTCGAAGGCCAAGAATGTCATCGCCCACCAACTCGACCAGCTTTCGACCTACGGATTGCTCAGCGAATACTCGCAGGACGACCTGACGCGGTTCATCAACGCCTTGATCGTCGCTGGTTGCGTCAACCAGAGCAGCGGCGCTTATCCGACGGTCAGCCTCACGCCGCTCGGACGCGAAGTGATGTTGGATAAAACGCGGGTCGAGTTGGACCTTGAAGCCGTCGAAGCCGACACGAGCGACGAAGAGATCGCGCTGCTGCCGGCTTACAGCGAGACGCGCGAACAGACTTATGAACTTTACCGCCGAGGCCTCGGCGTTGAGCAGATTGCCGCGAAGCGTGGCTTCAAACCGGGGACGATCAAAGAGCATCTGGCCGCGCTGATCGAAGAAGGGCGCGAGGTCAACGTTGATGATTTGGTTGACGCTGTGGATCGCGCGTTGATCGAAGCGGCGGCGCGGGAGAGCGAGATCGAAGGATTGCGGCCAATCAAGGACAAATTGCCGGAACGGATCGGGTATGACTCAATTCGTCTGGTCGTCGCCAACCTCAAAAGGCGCAAAAAGGCTTGATGCTTTGTCAGGCAATGTGGTACACAGTCCGATCAATTTCACGCATTTTTGCTTCCCTATCCCTAAATCAAAGAAAGTCGAGTCAAAAAACATGACCTCAACAGCAACAGCCACTGCGCCCGAACGTCAAATCGCCGGGACTCAGACCAGTGAGCTTCAAACCGATGAGAAATTGATCCGCACGATCTGCCTGACCGCGCAGCCGATGACGCGTGAAGCGTTCAAGCCCTATGGCGAATTGATCGGCGAACGCGGTGGCGTCGAGCTTGATCTAGGCGGCGGATGCGCCAGTGTGGTCGCGCAAACCGTCGAGCCTCGCCCGCTCCAATTTGATTTCCTCGGCCGTCACGAGCGGACCGAGCAGGTCTTCGCGCCGCTGGGCGGAACGCGATCAATCATCGCCGTCGCGCCGCCGTGCGAGGACGGGGCGGCCACGCCGGACGCCGATCGGATGGCGGCTTTTGTGGTAGACGGCACGTGCGCCTTCAAACTGCATCGCGGCGCATGGCACACCAGCGCGTTCCCGTTGGACAACCGCGCGACGTTCCTGGTGCTGGACCGCGAAGGCACTCTCGAAGAGGATTTCGACCTGCGCGACCTGAAAACGTCGCTCGGCGTCGTGGTCGAAATAAAACAATAACTTTCAGACGGGGTGGTTGAATGGCGCTCGAATGATGTTTGCCTTCTCAATCGCCCCGTAATCATTTTTGATCGTGAGGTAAAGAAGAAGTGATTGATCGAAGTTTTCGTCTGAGCATCGGATTCGTTTTTATTCTCTCTCTCGTTTTGTCCGCTTGTGGCGGTTCGAGCAGCGTGGTTTCGGACTCGGCGTCGCAATCCGCCAAGCCGGCTGCGGCGCCGTCAGTTCAAACGAGCGAAACATCGGCGGCTGCGCCAACCGCTCCGACGCCGGCGCCGAGCGTTGCGGTGAAGGCCACGCCCTCGCCGACTCCCAACCCGCTCCTCAAACAGGCGGCGGCGCAACCCGGCGTGCCAGTGGCTGTGCCAGATTCGGTCAAACGTCCGTTGAACGCCGAGGAGATGCAGAAAGCGTTGCAGCAATTGCCGCCCGAAGTGCGCCAGCGAATTATGGGAATGCAGAAACTGCCCACGCCTTCGCCGCAACCGACGAAGAAGTGATGAGTGATGAAAGTGAACAATCGAAACTCGCGCTGGCCTTTTCGGTCGGCGCGATCATCACGTCGAACATCGTGGGCGGAATCCTCGTCGGATATTTTCTCGACCGCTGGCTGGAAACCAAACCCTGGATGATTGTGACCGGAGCCATCCTGGGCACGATCGGCGCCTTCCTGGGGCTTTACCGAATTATGAATCGTCTGAATCGCAGCGACTGATCCTGAGCGCGCGCGCAGGGATGCGCGCGTACCCGGGGTTCCGGAGCCTGATCCCATGACCAGAATCAAAAACCTTTCCGTTCTCCCTCTCTCCTTCGCGCTCCTCTCGATTTTCACGACCGGCAGTTCCGTGCGAGCGATTCAATCGTCGCAGACGGAAGCGCGCCCCTATTTCACCGAGCCTGCTCTGTCGCCCGACCGCTCCGAGATCGCCTTCGTTTCGGGCGGCGACATCTGGACTGCGCCGGCGCCCGGGGGCGAAGCGCGGTTGCTCATCTCGCATGCGGCCAGCGAATCGCGACCGTTGTATTCGCCTGACGGCAAGCGGCTGGCGTTCATTTCGACCCGCACAGGCAACGGCGATATTTACACGCTGACGTTTGAAACGGGCGAGTTGAAGCGGCTGACTTTCGACGAAGCGGGCGATCAGTTGGACGCCTGGTCGCGCGACGGGCGCTGGCTCTATTTCTCTTCGACCAGCCGCGACATTTCGGGGATGAACGACCTTTTTCGCTTGAGCGCCGAGGGCGGGACGCCGATGCAGATCAGCGCGGATCGTTACGCGAACGAATACTGGGCCGCGCCATCGCCCGACGGGAACAGCATCGCGTTCACCGCGCGCGGCATCACGTCGTCGCAATGGTGGCGCAACGGGCGCAGCCACATAGACGAATGCGAAATCTGGCTGCTGCGCGACAGCGGCTACCAACGCTTCACAGATGGCGGCGCGAAGGAGATGTGGCCGATGTGGAGCGCCGACGGCAAACAGGTTTATTTCGTCTCTGACCGCGGCGGCGCGCAGAACGTGTGGATGAAGCAGGTTGGCGGCGCGGCGAAACAGATCACGAAGTTCAAAGACGGGCGCGTGCTCTGGCCTAACATTTCGGCGGACGGCAAGCTGATTGTCTTCGAGCGCAATTTCAAAATCTGGAAGCTGGACACGGGCAACGGCAATGCGAGCGAAGTGGCGATCACTCGTCGTGGCGCGCCCGCCGGGCCTGCGATTGACAGGATGAACGTCAGCAGCCAGTTGAGCGAGCTGGCGCTCTCGCCCGATGGGAAGAAGGTCGCTTTCGTTGCGCACGGCGAGGTCTTCGCGGCTTCGGCGAAAGACAGTGGCGACGCCGCGCGCGTGACGCGAACGCACTCGGCGGAATCGCAGATCGTCTGGTCGTCCGACAGCAAAAAGCTGGCATACGTTTCCGACCGCGAAGGCGCGTTCAACATCTACCTTTACGACTTTACGACGAACAGTGAAACGCCGTTGACACGCAGCGTCGGCAGCAACTACTCGCCGTCGTTTTCGCCCGACGGCAAGACGCTGGCTTTCATCCGCGACGGACGCGAACTGCGAGCGATTGATCTGGAAACGAAGCAGGAGCGGTCACTGGCGACTGGCTATCTGGAACGCCCGCCGATTGCCGGCAGTCAGGCTTTCGCCTGGTCGCCCGACAACAAATGGATCGCCTATCTTTCCGTGGGCGAACGCGCGTTCACCAACCTCCACGTGGTTCCGGTCGCGGGCGGCGAGAGCAAGCCGGTCAGCTTTCTGGCCAACGTCTTCAGCGGCTCAGTCTCGTGGAGTCCCGACGGCAAATACATTTTGTTCAACACCACTCAGCGGACTGAGGATGGACGTTTGGCGCGAGTTGATCTGATCCCGCGCACGCCGAAGTTCCGCGAAGACCAGTTCCGCGATCTGTTCAAAGAGCAGACGCCACAGCGACCGGAGCCTCGCCCGGCGACAAGCGAGCCGCAGGTCGCCACGCAAACTCCAACGAGCGACAAGCTAAGAACTGATAAAGACGAGAAGAAGCCGGTCGAGGTGGTGTTCGACGGCATCCGCCAGCGGCTGAGTTTTCTGCCAGTGGGAGTGGACGCCGGATCGCAAACGATCAGCCCCGACGGCAAGTGGGTGTTGATGACGGCGAGCGCCGAAGGCCAGCAGAACCTCTACATCTACTCGCTCGACGAATTGTCGCGCGAGCCGGCGGTCGCGCGGCAACTCACTTCAACTCCCGGCTTCAAACGCGACGCGCAATTCACGCCCGACAGCAAAGAGGTCTACTACATCGAACAAGGCCGCATCAACATCGTCAACCTCGACAACCGGCAGACGCGCGCGCTCAACGGCGCCGCCGAGATGGACGTTGATTTTGCGAAGGAGAAGATGGAGGTCTTCCATCAGGCCTGGAGTTATTTGCGCGATCATTTTTACGACGCGAACTTCCACGGCGTGAACTGGGCGTCGGTGCGCGACGTTTACGAGCCGCAGGTCGCGGGCGCGCGAACGCCTGATGAGATGCGGCGGTTGATCAACCTGATGGTCGGTGAATTGAACGCCTCGCACCTGGGAATCGGCGGGCCGTTCACCGGAGGGCAGGCGCAGGCCGTCGGACGACTCGGTCTTCGCTTCGACCGCGTCGAATACGAAACCAAAGGACTCTTGCGCGTCAGCGAAGTCATCGCGCTCAGCCCCGCCGCTATCTCCGGCCAGATCAAGGCCGGCGACTACCTGGTCGCGGTTGACGACGCGCAGATCGAGCGGCAGACCAACCTCGACGAACTGCTCGCCAACAAAGCCGGGCGCCGCGTCGCGCTGAAGATCGCTCCGACCGGCGATGGCGCGGACGCCCGCGAAGTCGTCGTGCAACCGGTCAGTCAGGGAACCGAGAAGGGGCTGCTTTATCGCCAATGGGTACACGAGCGCCGCGCTTACGTCGAGAAGGCCAGCAACGGCCGGCTCGGTTACGTCCACATGCCGGATATGGGCATGGGATCGTTGATGCAGCTTTACGCCGACCTCGACACCGAAAACCACGCGCGCGAAGGCGTGGTCGTTGACGTGCGCAACAACAACGGCGGCTTCGTCAACGCTTACGCGATTGATGTCTTTGCGCGGCGCGGTTATATGACGATGACGGTGCGCGGCTATCCGCCGGCGCCTGCGCGCACCATGCTCGGCCAACGCGCGTTGGAACGCCCGACGATCCTCCTCACCAACCAGCATTCGCTCTCCGACGCCGAAGATTTCACCGAAGGTTATCGCGCGTTGAAGCTGGGCAAAGTCGTGGGCGAGCCGACCGCCGGCTGGATCATCTACACCTGGGGCGCGACGTTAATTGATGGGTCGAGCTTCCGCCTGCCGCGACAAAAGATTCAAGACAGCGCCGGAATGGTGATGGAACTGAATCCGCGCCAGGTTGACGTGCGCGTCGTGCGCCCGATCGGTGAAAGCTACACCGGCAAAGACAGCCAGCTTGACGCGGCGGTGAGCGAGTTGCTCAAACAGCTCGGGGCACGCGAGGCGGGCGGCAGTGGCGGCGCAAAATCTCAGCGTCAGTGAACGCGAAATCAGAACGTGACCCGCTTCGGCCTTTCCGTTTTAAGTCTTCCTAACAGCCTTGACTACGATTTATAAGAGGAGCATAGTCACGAGGACTTCGGAAACAAAAAGCCCCGAGACTTCAATTACCGAACAAACAAAGGCGGGGCGCGCTGTGCCTAGCGTCTTATATCAAAAGCCAACACAAACAAAACTTGATTATCAGAAAACAGAGAAGGGAAATATGCAACGAAAAATTTTCACTCTCATCGGAGCTGTTGCCATGGCCGCAACAATTATTATCCTGGCGCAGTCAAGCAAGATTGCGGAGCCGGTCAACACAAAAGCAGCGCCGCAGTTGGCAAAGCTGGAAGTGGCGCAGATTCCAGAAGTGACGCTCTCAGGCGAGATTGCGCCCAATGGGTCGCACGGTACTTTAAAGCTCTCAATCCGAAACGACAGCAAAAAGCCCATAGATGGCGTTGTCGTTTCGATTGACAACGAAACCTTGCGAATTGACAAAACAACAGCAAAAGGTACCGCGTGGCGCGTGGTAAATCGGAAGATTCACCCAGACATGGACGCACTGCATCAAAAGCACAATCATCCGGTTTTGCCGGGCGAGGAAGTTAGTCTCACGGATGAACAAATTTTGCTTGATGAGGGCTACGTTGCTGTTCAGAAAATGACAGCGCGCATTGCCTACGTCAGATTCGTTGACGGTTCACATGTCGGGGAGGATCGCAGAGGGCGATTACTTACAGACGTAACGATAGGCGCGGAGAAGTACAAAAGGTGGCTCACTGCAAAGTATCTCGCGGCGGGTAGGTCGAAAGAGGTATTGGCAAGCCTGCTAAACGCGCCTGGCCTGCCGTCCGACCTAGATGTTCCAAAGGGCGGGCCAGAGCGTACCGGCGCGTTCATATACAGAAACCATTTTCGCCGCGCCCTCGCGGAGAATACTTTAAACCCGGATGCGATTCTGAAATAAGGGGGATTTATGGTCAAAAGACTTTTTGCTTTATTGTTGCTGGCGATCGGCTTGTTGGTTTCCGCTCAGTCCCAGAGCTACCATTTTATCTATGACTGCCAATATGACACTGGCTCCGGTCAGACCAGTTGGAGTTGTACGGATGAAAGCACATACTGCGATGGGATCGGTGGTATTGGCGCTAGTATTGACTATATCTACAAACGTTGCAATTTCCCGTCTTGCGGTTACAATTCGCCGGGGTTGAAACAGTGCTATCGCACGTCCACTATTGATATTGATTACACTTGCGGCGGAAGCGATCAGTGTGAGCCATATGGATACCTCAACGGCGGCTACACTAAGATCGTATGCACCAGTGGGGGAGTAGAATACGCATACTATGACTGTTGCACTTGCGGAGCGTGCAGTTAGTAAGTAGTCCAGCCGCGCTACTCGGGACCACAAAGTAACAAAGCAATGTTACTCTGAGTAATAAAAAGTAACATCACGTTACTTAGTCAACTAACAAGCTTCACTGACATTCGATAGAAGGAGCAAGCAGCGTCCCGCGTAGCGCGCGCCGATGATATGGAACTGGTGCCCAAATCCGCCGAAGGCCAGAGGCTGGAACCGGAGCGCGCTCGCTACCGCAGTGCCGATTCGACTGATGCGCAAGTATAATCGGTGTCGGCAACCGACTGACAAAGGAGTAGTTGATGAAATGGCTGTTGATCCGCGATACATCCCACACCCTTCTCCACCGGTAGCGGTGTCTACCGAACCGATCTGGCGCTTGAGCGTTGAGCATTATCACGAAATGATCAATGCGGGCATTCTGACCGATGACGACCCGGTTGAATTGCTGGAAGGAATGCTGGTTTACAAAATGCCGAAGAAGCCACCGCATACCTTGACCACAGACCTAACACGCGAATCGCTTGCGCGGTTGCTCCCGCCTGGCTGGCACGTAAAAGGGGAGGCGCCGATCACGACCGAAGACAGCGAACCGGAACCCGACGTCGCGGTTATCCGGGGCGCGCGGCGCGATTATTCAGAACGCCATCCTAGCCCAGGCGATGTCGCGCTGGTGATCGAAGTCTCTGATACCACACTGCGGCGCGACCGCGGCTTGAAGAAACGACTTTACGCCCGCGCCAGAATCCCCGTCTATTTGATCATCAACCTGCCTGAGAGCCAGATCGAGGTCTACACCTCGCCGACCGGAGAGGCCGAAGAGCCTGACTATCAGCAGCGCCAGGACTACGGCCCGGATGACGAAGTCCCGATCATCATCGAGGGGCGCGAGGTGGGACGCCTGCTGGCGCGAGAAATATTGCCGTAATCTCAAATGCTGTACTCAAACCTGTTTTTCCGCCTTTCACTCATCGCCCTCATCGCGTTGCTTGCCGCCAGCGTCAACTCCAGCCAAAGCCAAGCGCAACGCGATTCCAAACATCCGGTTCAATTGGTCAACGGCTATCCGCAGTTCCAACTCAACGGTCAACCGTTCTTCGCTCACAGCGCCGCGTTCTTTTACAACCGCATCCCGCGCGACGAGTGGGGCGCTTCGCTGGCCAAGCTCAAAGCGATGGGCGTCAACACGATTGACCTTTACGTCGCCTGGAACTGGCACGAGCCGGAGGAGGGCAAACCGGATTTCGACGGGCGCACGAATCCGCGCCGCGACGTGAAAGGCTTGCTGGAGATGATTGACGAGATGGGATTCGCCGTCATCGCGCGCCCAGGCCCGGTGATCTTGAACGAGTGGAAGAATGGCGGTTATCCCGACTGGCTGCTCAGGCGGCCCGAATATCAAATGAACGAAGTGGCGCGGCTCGATGGGCATTACCCGCCGCTGTCAGGTTTGGGTCCGACCAATTCCGAAGAGGCGAGCCGGCAATGGCTGGCGAACGAGACGCATTTGAAATACACGCGCAAATGGTTCGGCGACGTGATGCGCGAGTTGTTGAAAGACCGGCAGGTGACCAATAGCGGCAACCTGATTGCGATTCAGCTTGATGATGATCAAGCCATCAATCGCGCGAACTACAACGGCCCGGTCTTTTGGAAGTACATGAACACGCTGGCTGGTTATTTGCGCGAAGCTGGCGCGACTGTGCCGCTTTATCTCAATCCGACCGATATGCGGGTTTCAGCCGCAGGCGCGCCACACGATGTCGGCGTGATGGGGCAGTGGTATTTCAACTTCGGCAGCGACCCGACGCTTCGTTGGGAAGACACGGCGACCTTGCAGTTTTACACCGAGACCTTGAAGACGCAGCCACACTTCCCGCCGATGATCATCGAATACCAAGCCGGATGGTACGGCACGGGCGATGACACTTACGCGAAGACTGCCGACCCGACCAACACGTTGCTCTCGTCGCGCGTGATGATCGGGCACGGCTTGCGCGGGCTGAACTACTTTCCAGTCCAGGACACGATCTATCCGGCAGGTTACGAAGTTCCCTGGGCGAATCACCACTACACGTGGGAGTCGGCATTGAACCTGGCTCGTGAAGAAAGACCGCGCGCTTCAGCCGTTCATCGCAACGGAAGATTGATCGCGGGGTTGGGACGCGAACTGGCCGCCACGCACAAAGCCGCAGACCTGGGGCTGGTTTATCCGATCAGTTCGTTCGATCAGCCGTCGTTGACGCGCGACGACGTGATGCGGATTTCGCAGACGCAGATGCGGATCCAGCAGTACTGCCAGTTGAACCAGCTCGCGGTCAAATACATTGATCTTGAGTTCCAGCCGCTTGAGAGTTTGAAACGGCACAAGGCGTTGTTGCTGCCGGTTTTTGATGGAGAGCGGGGGAGCGGAGACGCGACGAAGCTTCGGCTTTCTGAAACCGCGCGACGCAAGCTGGTTGATTACGTGAAGGCCGGCGGGATTTTGGTTTGCACGCCCGTCGCGCCTCAAATCGAAGAACTCGGCGCCAGCGAGCGTGTGGTCGTCATCCCGGATTTCTGGCGAGCGGTTCCGATAGAGCCTGGCAAAGCGAAACGCGACGACGTGATCGCCACCGCGCAGAATGCTTCCGTAGAGTTTGTCAGCCGGTTGTCGCGGCTGGGCGTGAACAGACGGGTCAAAGCGCGAGTGGCGCTGGAAGGAGACAGGCAACCCGCCGCGTCATCCGCTGGCGCCACGATCGAGCCGAGTTTCATTGCCACGCAATTGATCTCCGGCGAGAGCGATCACGGCTTTTTGAGCGTAGTCAATTTCGATGACCGCCGCGCGATGCGCCTCAGCTTGAACGTCGCTGATGAAACGACGGCGAATGGCCGCCTCGAATTGCCGGAGTTCAGGCTGCGCCCGCGCGACGCGATGATGCTGCCGTTGCAGTTGCCGCTCAGGGAGGGCGGGAAGGAGAAGGTCGTTTATGCGACCACCGAGTTGATAAAACGCGAGGTGGCGAACGGCAAAATCTTCCTGCGGTTCTACGCGCCCGATCCAGCGGAGGTCGTTCTGGATTTGCCGCACGCTCCTCAAGGAATGATCAGCGTTGACGGCGCGCCAGTCGCCGCCAATTACGACGCGCAGAAAGAATGGTTGACGATCAAACTCGTTCCGCCGAGGACTCGAAAAGAGGATGATTCCGACCGCCGCGACCACGAACACGACGTCGAGATCGTTTACGAAACAGGTCTGCCTGAAGTGAACGTCAAAACTGCGCGGCTGAACATCGGCGCCGGCAATCAGGTCGTCGTTGACGTGGCCAATCGCACGTCCCAGCCGCTCAAAGGCAAGCTCCGCTTGATTACAACTCGCCTCTTCAAGTCGGAGCAGTTAAGCCTCGACGTTGGCCTCACGTTGCGCGAGACCAGACAGTTCAAATTCAATCTACCTGTCAGCGCCAAAGCCGTCGAAGGCGATCAGGTGGTTTGGCGCGCGGTGTTGGACACCGGCGCGCGGCAATATTTCTCGCCATCGGTTTCCGCTGAGATTCTCCCGCGCTTCAATTGGCGCGTCTTTCCGAGAGGCGCCTGGCCGCTGCGCGCAGATACGCAGGCCGTGATCAATCCGCCGTTGATCTATCCCTCCGATGACAACGCTACCGCAGCCAAATTCAATTTGCGGATGAACAACAACGGCGCCGAGGAGATCACAATCACTCGCCAGTCGCTGCTCGTTAATTCGCTGCCTCTGAAGCTCAAGCCGGATGAAGAGTTCCTGAGCGCGTACACCTACAACTTCCCGCCCGGGACCAAGGCGGCGTTGAATCCATTCGCCGTGACGATCGGCGACGGGAAGACGACGGAAACTGCCAGAGTGAATTTCGTCGCGCTCAGGAAAGGCGAGGCCGTGGCTTTCGCTTACGACATTGATCGAGACGGATTCGACGACTACGTTCTCGAAAACGAGCATCTGCGCTTGATCGTTTCGCCCAACGCCGGGGCGCGCGCTTTCGCGCTGATCAACAAACGCACGGGCGCGAATGTCTTCACCAGCGTAGGCGGCTTGCGCGACAAATTCGTAGAACTCGATCCGCAAGACCCGACCCGCAATCCTCGCCGTAAACGTGGGATGTACGGAACCTTCAATCGCGCGTACACCGCTGAAATCAAAGAGGGAATGGGCAGCCGCGTGGTTCTGGCGTTGAGCCACGACGCGCCGGACGTTTACCCCGCGGGCGCGCGCGTCGAACGCGCCGTCGTTTTGAATGCGGGCGCTGAACATTTCATCGTTGATTACCGCGTCACGCCTTCTCCCAAAACCGCTGACGGCAAACAGGCCTTTTGGTCTTCAAATTCAATCACGGTCGGCGATCCGATCAATAAAGCTCGGCGTTTCGTCGCGGCTGACGGCCCCTTCGATTTCGCGCCGGCGAAGAGTCGCCCGTTGAACGTTGCGAGCGGCTGGGTCGCCGCGCAAATTTCCGAGCGGGAAACTTTCGGAATCTTTTGGCGCGAGCCGGAGGTCGGCGCGGCGGAAATTGAGATGAAAGACTTTTCCTCGGTAGTCAACGTGAAGTTCAAACCCTTCGTGAAGGCTGAAGCGCACGTCTTTCGCCTGGCTTTCTATTTTGGCTCGATGCGGGCTGAGCAATTCGCCGCTACGCGCGCGCGGATTTTAGGCGAGTACAGGGAGCGGTAGCGACTTGGCGCTTCCTCATCGCGCTCTTCAAGCAGCGCCAGGTCGCTACCGCTCCCTGTACCGTCGCCGCCTCGGCCGCACCGACCGCTTGATCGCTGACCAGACAATATCAGCCGTTGTGTGAGCCAGCGCTCCCAGCCACAGCCCAGCGAAAGCTCCCCAGAGGTACTGCCTGTCAGTGTCATCCAAAAACGTGAACAGATCGGCCTTCACCACGTCAAATTCGGCCTGCCAGGTTGTCTGCTGTCCGTGAACGTAGCGGTTGCGGGCATAAAGCACAGTGGCGGCGAACAAAGAGAAAACGATCAGGAAGTAGGCGATGCGGATGACCGTGCCCAGGATCGGTCCGTGCGAAAGTTTCGACCGGTGCGGCAATGCGGCCTGGTAAGGCTTCCACAAAAACTTCAACGGCCCCCAGCGGCGATAAGGTTTGCTGTCCAGATCGAGATCAGGCCCGAACATCAAACCCGAAAATAACATGGCGACCGTGGCGATGATCGAAGTCGTATGGTCGCCCCAGTACATCTCCGCCGCGAGGAAGGTGAACGGAATGAGGGCGTAAGTTATCGAATCGTGCGCGCGAGCGTTCGGCATACGCGATTCTTAACACGCTCTGAATCAGCCAGTCAACGTTGTTGTTTTCACTGCCCCGCGTTTAAAAAGCAGGGAGAGAATCACCGACAAGCTGATAACGGCGCCGATGATTCCCAGTGACAAAGTTATCGGAAACTTGCCGCCGTACCATTCGTTCAACCAGACCATCTTCAAGCCGACAAAGATAAGCACAACAGCCAGGCCGTATTTGAGCAGGTGGAATTTATCCATCGCGCCGGCCAGCAGGAAATACATCGCGCGCAGGCCCAGAATCGCAAAGATGTTCGAGGTGAAGACGAGCAGCGGCTCGGCGGTGATCGCAAAAATCGCGGGCACCGAGTCAACCGCGAAGATCACGTCCGTCAATTCGAGAACCAGCAGCGCGATGAACAGCGGGGTGGCGTGAATGACGCCGTTGATCCTGACGAAAAATCGCTGCCCGTCCATTTTTCCGGTCACCGGAACGAATTTGCGGAACAGGCGGATCAAAGGATTCTTGTCCGGCTCAAGCTCCTTTTCCGGCGAGAACATCATCTTGACGCCGGTGAAGATCAGGAACGCGCCGAAGACCAGGACGACCCAATGGTATTGCATCAACACCGAACCCAAGACAATGAAGATCGCCCGGAACACCAAAGCCCCGATGATGCCGTAAAACAACACTCGATGCTGGTAGGTGGCGGGCACGGCGAAGTAACTGAACACCAGCACGAACACGAAGATGTTATCCACGGACAACGATTTCTCGATGATGTACCCGGTCAAGAATTCGAGGCCGATCTGCCCGGCGGCTGCTTCAGGATCGAATCCCGGGATCGCCACCAGCCGAGGGTCCTGCGGAAATTTCCAGAGCGCGTACTGGTAGAGCGCGTAATTAAACGCCAGCGCCAGCGCTACCCAGACCACGCTCCACAGCGCCGCTTCACGGAACGTCACCTCGTGCGCTTTGCGATGGAATACTCCCAGATCGAGCGCGAGTAACAGAAAAACGAAAAGGGTGAAGCCGAGGTAGGCCCACCAGTAATCAGCAAAAGGGAAGAGGTCAATGCTCATAATCTTCAAGCCAGGGTTACTTCGGGCAACACTACTCCCGCCGGGGCGTTGACGCCGAGTGGTAGCTCGATGTCAACGCCTCGCCGGTTTCGGTTTGGTTTTGTTAGCCGGATTGTTTAATCGAAGTCGAAGATTTCGCCGAGGAACGATTTGCGCTTGCGTCCGTAACGTTTGTAGTGATCGTCGTCATCATCGTGTTTCACATAATGATGGTCACGATGGCGCTCGGCTTCGTAATCAGGTTCGGAAACCGCTGCTGAACGTTGGATGATCTTGTCGAGTTCGCCGCGATCCAGCCACACGCCGCGGCACTTCGGACAATAATCAATCTCTACTCCCTGGCGGTCAGCCATCGTGAGCGCCACGTTACAAACAGGACAATTCATAAGCCTCCATTTTGAATGAACGATGCGGTTGTTTTGTTCTCAAACTCCGAATGCCGCGGTTTACGACATAGCGCGATAACCCGCCCCTGCGACACTCTGATCGGGGCGGCGCGCCAGAGCTTCCAGTCGCGCGACGCGCTCGTCGGTCGACGGATGCGTGCTGAACAGTTTGGCGATCCCACCGCCAGTGAACGGATTGATGATGAACATGTGCGCGGTCGCCGGATTGCCCGAATGGATCGGAATCTGCTGGCTCCAGCTTTCGATATTGCGCAGCGCGCTCGCCAGCGCCTGTGGGTCGTTGGTCATCCGCGCTCCGGCCTCGTCGGCCATATATTCGCGCGAACGCGAGATGGCCATCTGGATCATCGGCGCGGCGATCATCGCAATCACCATCCCGACGATCAAGGCGATTGGATTGGGACTTTCGTCGTCGTCCGAACTTCCGCCGAAGAACATCGCGAACTGCGCCAAGTAGCCCAAGGCTCCGGCCAGCGAAGCCGCAATGGTCATGATCAACGTGTCGCGGTTCGCCACGTGGCTAAGCTCGTGGCCGATTACGCCCGCCAGTTCGCGCCGGTCGAGCATTTGCATCAAACCGACCGTGCAGGCCACCGCCGCGTTCTGCGGGTTGCGCCCCGTGGCGAAAGCGTTCGGCGTCTCTTCGGGAATGATATAAACGCGCGGCATCGGCATGTTGGCGCGCTGCACCAGGTCGCGCACGATGCCATAAAGCTCTGGCGCATCCGCCTCGGTGGCTTCCTGCGCGTTGTAAGAGCGGAGCACGATCTTGTCAGACCACCAGTAGCTGACGAAGTTCATCACGCCGGCGAACACGATGGCGATTATCAAACCTGTTTGCCCGCCGATGGCCTGGCCCAGGAAGAGCACCAGCGCCGTCAACGCGGCCAGCAGCAGTAAACTCTTCATTCGATTGATTCCAGTCATGTCTTCTCCTCCACAAACGTGGGACAAGATGCCATCTTGTCCCACAATGTAAAAAAGACCTTTTGCGGTCAGGCCGTTTCAGGCGCCGCAAAAGGTCTTGATCTTTTGGCCTCGAACGGCCTCGCTGACGAGCCGGATCGCTTTTTCCGAAGCAATCGTCTTGACGACTCAATCAGACCTTCGCTTGATGCGAAGATGATCTACTCCCCTTTTGAATTGAAATCTGAAAATAGCTAAACCTGACGAAAGCGTCAAGTACCCCGCAATTAAATGCCGCTAAAACCAGAGTTGGTTATTATGTTTGTGTTATCAGTTTGACCCAGCCTTCGCTCTCGTGGCCGAAGCGAAACAATTCAGGGTGAAGCCGTTCCGCCAGAATCTCCAGCGATTCAACCAGCCGTGGTCCTGGACGATTGAAATACTGATTGCCGTCGGCGACGAACACGCGCCCCGATTTCACCGCTTTCAAATCGCCCCATCCGGGTTTGCTCGCCAGCAGGTCTGTCTCCTGCAAAGTTCGCGCAATGTCGAAGCCGCAGGGCGAGATGAAGATCACGTCTGGATCTGCGGCGACCAGTTCCTCCCACGTCATCCACGGCGAATGTTTGCCCGCTTCGCCGAACAAGTTCACGCCGCCGGCCATCTCGACCAACTCCGGCATCCAATTACCAGCGGCCATCAACGGATCAATCCATTCGACGCAGGCGACGGTCGGACGCGAACTGGCTGTGCGCGCTTTCTCCGCGATTTCATTCATCCGCCGCTGCAAATCTTCCACGACCTGATCTCCCCGTTCGGGCGCGCCCAATGTTTCGGCCACGCGGCGAATGTCCATCCACACGTCCGCCAGCGCGTTCGGTTCGAGCGAAACGATCACGGGCTGCGAACTGGTGAACTGGCAGACAGCCTGTTCGACATCTTTCAAGCTGACCGCGCAGACTTCGCATTGCGATTGGGTGACGATGTGTGTTGGTTGCAACCGTTCGAGCAAATCGGCGTCAACGCGATAAACGCTCAGAGCTTCCTGCAGGATGGCTTTGACGCGCTGATCAATCTCGTAGCTCAGACCTTCGACTTCAAACTTCGGGCTGGTGCAAACGGGCAAGCTTTTGACCGAGGCAGGGAAGTCGCATTCGTGCGACCGCCCGACCATTTGCTGCTCGAAGCCGAGCGCGCAGACGATCTCCGTGGCGCTGGCGATCAGTGAGATGATGCGTGGTTCAGGCATTTTGGTTTAACGGCGTGAGTTGTGACTGGTTTCGACCGCGCGCAACGCTCGCCCCCGGATCAATTCATTGACCACCGGGTCGAGGTAATACTCCACGATCCACTCAATGACGGGAACGCAGACCGCATCGCCGAAGCCGAAGAGCGCCTGGTTCACGGGCGCGGATATTTTGTAATCGTCCGCGCCCATCAAGCGGGCGCATTCGCGCGGGGTGAGCAGCCGGACGAAAAATTTTCCCTTGCCCGCTTTGAATAAAATCTGCCTGCCGCTGCCGCCACGCGGCGTGCGCAAACATCCGGCTATTCCGTCCGTCCTCAACTCGGCCATAGACCTGCCGTTCCTGACGCGGCGAAAGACCGTGCCATAAGACCATTGGGAGCCGGCGATCATCCGCTCCGCCGTCGCCCGGTGTTGAGGACTCATCTGATTCAGCAGATATTCCGCGCGCTCCTCGCTCCACCACTCAGGCGCGTCGTCGGGCAAATCTTCGAGGATGTCTTCCAGCTTGACGCCGGTTTGCGGCGGCGACGGCAAGCTGCGCAAACTCCATTTGATCTCCGGGTGCGACAGAATGAATTGCGCCAGAGCTTTTGGTCGCAGTTCCTGGTTGTGGAAGTGTTCGGTCTGAGGCTGCGCGCGATCTTCGGCTTCATCCCGCCTCACTCCGACGATGAAGAGACGTTGTCTGCTTTGAGGCGTGAAGCGCGCCGCGTCCAGCGTGAAAGCGTCAACGCTGTAGCCGAGTTTGTCGAGCGCCAGTAACGCCTCTCTGAAATCATCGCCGCTGTGCGAAGTCAAAAAACCGGTGACGTTTTCGATCAGGACGATGGGCGGGCGGCGGCTCTTCATCTTGTCGAGGATGCGAACGAACCCCCAAAAAGCCGACGATTGCTTGCCATCAAGTCCGCTGCGCGAACCGGCCAGCGAAAGATCGTTGCAAGGGAAAGAAGCCGTCGCCAGAGTCACGGTCGAAACTGCGCTCGCCCGAAGGCTATGAATATCGCCCAGCGTGAAATGCTTATCCGCGTCGCCGAAGTGCGCGTCGTACATCTCGCGTTTCTGCCGGTCAATGTCGTTGGCGAAAGCGACCGACCAGCCCTGGCGCTCAAGCCCCATCCTGACCAGTCCGATGCCCGCGAAAAATTCAGCGAAGGTCTTCTGGGGGATCACCGACATCGGACTCGGTTTGAAATCGTCTTCCAGCGAGCGCAAGGTCGTCTCCAGGCATTCTTCCAGGTTGTTTCGGATATCGCTCTCCCAGAACCGGATCACTGTCCAGCCTTGCGACATCAATTCGGCGGTGACGGCGCAATCCCGGCGCATGTTGCGGCGGATTTTTTTCAACCAGTAATCCCTCGACGCTGTCTGCTGGAATTGATCTTCGAGCGAAGAGAGGTTGCGCCGCTCCCACTGGCCGCCGTGCCAGAAATCGCCGTCAATGAAGATGATCGTTTTGTGCGCTGCCAGAACAATGTCGGGTTTGCCAGGCAGCTTGGCCGAGTTGGCCCGGTAACGCAGACCTCTGGCCCAGAGCGCCTTGCGAAATCGCATTTCCGGGGTTGTGTCGCTCCCGCGAACTTTCCGCATGATCGCGGAGATGTCTCTTGCGCCTGTCATAGTTGGTTCAGGCCATCGGAAACAGAAAAATGTCAGACAGAAAAATGAAGACCATCGCCATTTTTCTGTCTGACATTTTTCTGTTTTTGTCCTGCTCCTCCGCGCCGAAGCTACACGCACTTCGAGAAACCGCAATCCCGGCACGTATAACATCCGCCCGCATACTCAATCTGGTTACTGCTGCATTCCGGGCAGGTGGTGATCACCTTCTTCGCGTCAACCGCCGCTGGCGTGGGAATTGCGCTGGCGATGTTTGCCGTCGGCTGTGCGGTTGGTTGCGGCACAGATTGAGCCATCGCCTGCTTCGCCGCTGCTCGCGCGGAATCGGGCTGGTTCATCAAGCGACGCTTGGTGACCAGGATGCATTCGGCTACGACCTGTTCGGGCGAAGTGCAGAGCCGTTCGTTGAACCAGATCGAATGGTTGCCAATGACTTTGTTCAGGCTGGCGGCGACTTCCTCTGGCCCGAATCCGCCGCGCAGCATCTTCGACGCCAGCAGGCCGACCGAGACCGAGAGTCCGGCGCCGGTAGCGAAAACTTCCAGCACCCGCTCGCCGTCGTGATTGATCGTGACGTAGAGGTTTTGATGATCGAACGGAATCTGCCACGTCGAACCGGTCAGCTCGCGCGGGCGTTCGATCTTGCCATGCGCGTCAACTCTGGCGGGCAGGATTGTCGGAGCGAGGTCGTCGGCGGTTTGGGCTGCCGTTTCGACTTTGGCTTGGGCCGCCGTTTCGGATTTCTGCTCGGTCGTGACCGCCGTCAGCACCTGATTGTCGCGCGAGCCGTCACGGTAATAGCTGACGGCTTTGACGCCGACTTTCCAGGCCAGGCGATGGACGCGATCGGTGTCTTCAATCGTGTAACTCGACGGCGCGTTCACGGTCTTCGAGATCGAATTATCAACGTGATCCTGGAAAGCTTTGAGCACGCGCAGGTGATCGTCGGGCATGAGCGTCATCACGTCCACGAAATATTCGGGCAGCTTGTCGCGGTTTTCGACGATGAAACTGGCCGCGCGCTCGATTGACGCCGGATCGTTGTTGTCCAACTCGACGCCGAGGACTTTGGCGGCGATCGGGTGCGCGTAAGTGCGCGTGCCGAGCGTGTCGCGGCGGACGTAAGCGTAAGAGAAATTCGGCTCGCAACCCGAACTGGTTTCGGCCACCAGCGAGATCGTCCCTGTGGGCGCAACCGTGCTGACTTCGTAATTGCGCGGCGTGAGCGGGATCGAGCGGTCGAGGCCGACTTCGTTGTAGATCAGATCTTCATACAGATTGCGGTTCGGCTCGAATTCGGGCATCACGCCTTTCTCCTGTCCGAGCGCGAACGAAGCCTTCCAAGATTCCTTGCGGAAGAAGTCCATCATCTGGTCGGCAAAGGCGGCGGACTCTTCGCTGCCATACGAGATGCGTTTTTGCAGGCACAGATCGGCGAAGCCCATGATGCCGAGTCCGACCGGACGAGTGCGATGCACCACGTCGTTAATCTGCGACAGCGGCCAATCGCATACATCAACCACATTGTCCAGGAACCGCACAGACCAGTAGATGTCGTTGGCGAAACGATCCCAGTCAACGTCGTCGGTCTTCTCGTTGTAATACTTCGCCACGTCAATCGAGCCGAGGTTGCAGGCGTTGTAGTCATGCAATGCCTGCTCTGCACATGGATTAGTTGCGCGCTTCGGACCCATCGAATTCATCAACGGATTGTGCCTGTTCACGTTGTCAATGAAGATGATGCCGGGTTCGGCCCAACGATGCGTTGACGAGATGATGCGATGCCAGATGTCGGGCGCGAAAACCATCCCCGGCTTCGGCGGCTGTTGGCCCTGGTAAGTGTAATAGCCGCCCTGGCCGTCGTTGGCTTGTGGATCGAAGACCGGGCGCTCCCACGGACGGCCTTCGAATTCAGTCTGAAGCCATTCGTTGTTCTCAACGGCTTTGAGGAATTTGTCCGTGACCGTGACCGAGATGTTGAAGTTGGTCAAACTCTTCTGATCGTTCTTGGCGTGGATGAAGCGCAGAATGTCGGGATGCTGCACGGCCAGGATGCCCATGTTGGCGCCGCGACGAACCCCGCCTTGCTTAACGGTTTCGGTCATCGTGTTGACGATCTGCATGAACGAAACGGGGCCGGAAGCCATTCCTCGGCCTTCGCCGACGGGCGTGCCTGCGGGACGAAGACGCTCGTAAGTCATTCCCGTTCCGCCGCCTGACTGGTGGATGAGCGCGCAGTATTTCGCGTGCTCCATAATTCCATCGAGTGAATCGGGCACTGGCAACACAAAACACGCCGCCAACTGAGCCTTCGGTTTGCCTGCATTGACCAGACAGGGTGTATTCGGAACAAAAGCGCGGGTTTCCATCAGCCGCATCAGATTGAGCATGAACTCTTCGCGGCCCTGCGGATCGGTTTCGGCTTTGGCGACGTGACTGACCACTCGTTTGACTATGTCATCCCACTGTTCGAGCGGATTGCCTTTGATGTCTTTTAGTGAATAACGTTTGGCGACGACGCGTTGGGCGTTGATGCCGAGCGGAGAATGGTGAGTCGCAGGGGTAAACGATTGAATGATTTTTTGCTTGCTTACGCTCATGGTGCCTTCCTTGGATTTTTTGTTCTTTGTTCTTGTTCCTGTGGTTAACGGTTTTTTGGCAAATTTATGGGTTTTGATAAAGAGCAAAAGAGCGAAAACGGCGATGAAACAGGTGAATAGTCTCGTTGGGAAAATAACCGAAGCTCAGGCTCGGCCAAAGGTCAGGTCGGGGTGCGGGTCGCCGCGCGAGGCAGGTCGCGTGGGCGAAACATCGGGAGTCCAAGGCTTGAAACGCTTGCGGCAAAATCGCTGAAAAGCGTCGCGCCATTGTGGGGTTTACTGTCCTTTTAGCTTTGAGCGACGGCGAATATAAAGCACTAGATGCTGAGTTGTCAACGGGACTTTCAACTATATCTTGTGGTTTTTCGTAAATGCTGGCAGGCAAAAGCGATATTCCTTTGAAGCGAATTTTGAAGGTCTCAAGCCGGTGTGAGAGGGCGTTTTGCAGCCGCTGAAATCGGATTCGGAAGTTGGTCAGAGGGAAGAGGTTTAGCGGAGAGGAGGGTTGTCCTCTCCGCTGTTTTGAGTGCCAGGCGACGGCTATCTCGCCGCTGCTTGCGGAGTTTTCAGTCGCGCCGTGACCGCGTCCCAGTCAATGTTCTGAAAGAAGGCTTCGATATATTTGGGTCGTTCCGCCGGAACGTAATCGAGGATGAAGGCGTGCTCCCACACATCCATAACCAGCACGGGGTTGAAACCGGCAATGTTCCCGATTTCGTGCAACGTGATCCAGTGATTCGACAAACGGCCGTTCGACGGATCCTGGTAACAGACAGCCCAACCCACACCGCGCATCTTGCCGATGCTGACGAAGTCGTTTTTCCAGGTTTCGTAGCTGCCGTGGCTCGCTTCGGCGGCGGTATAGAAGGCCGAGTTTTTGTCGGGGTCAACCGAGCCGTCTTTCTTCATATTGCCGAAGTAATATTCGTGCAGCACCATGCCGTTGTACTCGAAACCGAGTCTGCGGGTCAGCTCGGAATAAGCAGGCATCTTGTCCGCAGTGACCGCTCCCTCCTTTAAAATCTCCGATAATTTTTCCGTCAGCCGATTGGTCTCGTTGACGTAGCCCTGATAAAGCTTGAAGTGAATTTCCAGCGTCCGATCGGAAATGCCTTTGAGCCCGCTCAAATTGAATTGTTTTGCCTGATAAGAATGATTGGCCATCAATGCCATTGATTCTCTCCTTCTTTTGATATGAATGGTGGTCAATAGATTCAAACTTCAACGAGGAAGAGCAATTCTTCTCGCCAACTTCATCATAGCTGTTGCGAGCATTCGGAACAAACCGGCGCTGAGGACAGGGAGGTTTGACTGGTGATGTGGAAGTGAGGTGGCGCAATTTGCCAAATTGCGCCACATTCTCAAAGTGGTGTTTACTTGATGATCACACCGGGATAGTGCGTGATTCCCATGAAAAGCAACATCGGCAATGAGAGCCAGGCGTTGGTGCGCGAAGCGAGGAAAGCGCGGCGCGCCAGTTTGGCTGACTCCGCCGGAATCGGTGTTCCGTTTTCGGCGTTATCCTTGGTCCAGGCGATGATCTTCTTCTGCGCGCGCCAGATGATGCCCCAGACGTTGAGCATCATAATGATGCCCAGCCCACCGCCGATCCCGATGGCGATGGTCTTGTTGCCTTTGAAGAAGTAGAGCACCAGATACGACATCAAGATCGTCACAATCGCCACCAGCGCCGCCAGCACTCGCCCGTCGTTGATCTTGTGGATCAGGGCGTAGATGATCACCCAGGTAATGATCACGATTAGCAGCCACAGGCCAAGCCACGACCACACATTGGCGTTCGCCGCATTGGCGTCAGGAGGCATTATGTACATCGCGTAGTAAGTCAGTCCGACGAAAACCGTCACTACGGCGCCCCAGCGGAAATACCACAAAGCGCGCGGCATCAATTTGGGTATGACTATGCCCTTGGTCGGCCCATCCAATTCTTTCATCAATGGAACGTTAACGAGGTTGAAGAAGTAAAGTATCCCGATCCACACGATGCCGGCCACAAAATGCGCCCAGCGCAGCAGCAGGTGCGCGAGAACGTCTCCTGACGGCACAGCCAGCCAGCTTCCGTCGCTTGTTGCAGATTGCTGCAAAACCAAAGCAAGAAAAGCCGGAACGTCAAACAAAGGCTCAGCGAGCATATGACCTCCTTAAGCTAGATAAGTTGTCTTGTTAATTTCAGATTCGGTGGTGAAATCTCGATCCGCCCGCGCTCAAGCCCGTACCATCTGGCTTGTCAGGCTGGTAAAGCGGGGCAACGATAATCTGCTTACTCGCGCAATGTCAATTGATTGGGAAGGATTGGCCGAGCTGATTGGGTGAGGCGAAGTCGGCGCAAAGAAGAAGCCCGCTCCGAAGAGCGGGCTTCCGGCTTGAAAAGTCTGGATTCGACCGCCTTGTCTATTCCTGCGACTGCACTATGAGGAACCGTCCTCCGTTCGTGTCGCGCACGCGGAGCATGGCCGATTTCCGGTCGCCGAGTTTTTGCAGCGCCGCGTTGAATTCGGTGACGTTGGTCACGGGTTGTTTGGCGACCTCTTCGATCACTGTGCCGCGGCGCAGACCTGAGAAAGCGGCGTTGCTTTCCGGTTCAACTTCAGCGACCAGGACGCCGCGAGTGTTTTCAGGCACTCTCGCCGCGCGAATGTTTTCAGGCGACAGGTTTTCAACGCGAACGCCCGAAAGCAGACCCGAGGCGGCGTTGGGTTCGGCGCCGCCGGGAGCGTTATTGGCCAGGGCTTTCGGTTCGACTTCCGCGAGCTTCACACTCAACTCCCGCTCCGCGTTGTCGCGCCAGATTTTAAACTTAACCGTCGTTTCAGGAGCGGTTTGCGAGGCGAGGTTGCGCAATTGCGAGCTGTCCTGAATCCGCTGCCCCTGGAATTCGGTGATGACGTCGCCGGGCCTGACGCCGGCCTGATCAGCCGGATCGCCCTTCGTCACATCCTGAACCAGAGCGCCCAGCGTACCCTTGTAACCAAATTGCTCGGCCAGTTCAGGCGTGACCGAAGTGACCACCACTCCCAGTTTGCCGCGTCGCACTTTGCCGTTGCGGAGCAGTTGATCCATCACGTTGCGAGCCATTGTGGACGGAATGGCGAAACCGATGCCGATGTTGCCGCCCGCGCCGCCCGCGAGAATTTGCGAAGGAATACCGATCAATTCGCCGCGCAGATTGACGAGCGCGCCGCCTGAATTGCCACGGTTGATCGCGGCGTCGGTCTGCAAAAAGTCTTCATAAGGCCGGTCCTGAACTCTGCCACCGCGAGCGGTGCTGCGTCCCTTGGCGCTGATAATGCCCATCGTCACCGTCTGCCCAATGCCGAGAGGGTTGCCGACAGCGAGCACCAGGTCGCCGACCTGAATCTGGTTCGAATCGCCGAAGGGGACGGTCGGGAAATTGCCGCCTTCGATCTTGATCACGGCCAGGTCGCTTGGCGGATCGGTTCCGACGACTTTGGCGTCCAGAATGCGCCGGTCGTTGAGTTCGACCTTGATCTCCTCGGCCCCGTCGACGACGTGATTGTTGGTGAGGATGTAACCGTCGGGGCTGACGATCACGCCCGACCCGGCGCCGCTGGGCACCAGAGGCCTTTTGCCATCGTTTTGCGGCGGGCGGGGGACGGAGCGGCGGCGCGGCGTTCCTTCATCATCCTGGTCCGGATTCTCGAAGAAATCGCGGAATGGATCGATGAAGAACGGCGCCCGCTGCTGGTTGGCGCGGCTCCTGACGTTGATGATTACGACGGCGGGCGTGACTGATTTGGCGATTGACGAAAACCCGCCATTGAGCGTGACCTGTTCGTTGATCCTCGAATCGGATGAAACGTAGATGGGGATTTTCGTTTCGCCGCCTTTGAACCAGCCTTTGGTTGTGGCGGCCGAACCGAAGACCGCGCCGGCGATCAACACGCCGACGACGATCAGACTCAAGATCGTCCAATTTCGCCGTTGTGAACGACGGCCTGCATTGATGATGCGGTCAAATTCTGTTTCCATACCTCTCAGCTCCTCTTTCAGACAAAGTTTCGACTGGCGTCAAATTTCAACTTGCATGGGCGATTGGGGCGATTGTTTTCACCGGCGGCGCCGGTGAAGAATTTGGGCGGCGCCATAGCCTGTTACGTTCAACGCACAGGCTGAAGTTTCACCGCCGCGCGAAAAATCATCTTAGCAATGGCTTCGAGTGTTTTCAAGAAATCGAATTGGACGCGAATCGCTATCACTTGTTGAGCGTGGCCAGGCGCGCGGCCAAACGTCCACCCTCATGACAAGTCATGCAGGTGATGCTGCTGTCGGCGGCGGCCTTGGGATTCGCCTTCCATTGTTTGGCGACTGGCTCGTAGGGCGTGTCGCGCAGCAGCGTGAGTATCTTGTCGAAGTATTGCGTTGCCTCCTCAGTTCGTCCGGTGCGCAGGGCAGATTGCGCCAGCCCGCCGAGAAGCTCGCCACGAATGTGCACTGGAAGTTTTTCGACGATGGGAGCCTGGTGTTTCCAGAGCACCTGGTATGCGTCGTAAGCTTGCGCCCACGCCGCGTCGCGGTTCTCCTTCGGCAGCCGATCGGCGAAGATTGCGTAGCTGCCTCCGGCGACTGCGGCGACGCCGTCGCCTTCGGGCTGAAGCTGGCGGGCTTGAGCGAAAAGATCGAGCGCTTCGCGGTAATATTTCTGAAACTCGTCGTGGCGTTTGTTTTCGTGGGCGCGGACGGCGCGGTAAAGCGCCGCGCCGCCTTTCCAGGCCAGCAAATCAGCTTTAACGCCGGGACGTTTTTCGAGCAGCGACTGGATGTTCTTCTCACCCCTGGCGAAACGTTCCATGTCGTCCGTCAAAAATCCGGCGAAGATATCTTCACGAACCAGAGTGTGATGAGTAAGCCGGGAGTCTGAGAGCGGCGGTTCGAGCGACTGGGCCACGGCCACAGTCACGAACACGACGACGAGAAGAGTTTTAAGAAGAGTTCTGTTGATAACACACATAGCTTGTGCCTCCTGAGTAAATGTTCGACGAAGTTATGGCGCTTGTAGCGGGCCATTTTAGCTCTGTTCAGAAGCGATGGACAGGATTCAAGCGAGAGCTTGCTCATTCTTTTTGGCGTTGCAGATCAACGACCGCTTTCATCGATTTTCCTTCGTGCTCTGCTTTCGCTTCGCCCTTCAAATGTCCGTCAACCAATGTCAGCTCGAATTTTATCAGCGGCTCGTCGGACTGGACTTCAAAAGTGATCTTGTTGCCTTCGATTTTGCCTTTCTGAATCGCCCACTGTTGATTGGGGTTCGGTCCAGCCGTTCCCGTAAGCTCAGCTCCCTTCTGCTTTAAGTCCATGAAAGCCTGGGCATCTTTGGTGTCCCCATCCGAGGACGTCATAAGGACATGAATTGACCTCTACAAAGTGAACTGGTTGCAAGTTTCACGCTTTACAAAACTCTCTAAGATTGATGAGTGTGAAGGCGATCAGCTTGAATCCGCGATGACGTTTTTGCTTGGTCTCAAAACGTAAGAGCAGGCGTTTGA
>Ga0187892_10001424_pt1 | contig 54739 bp, 47 predicted proteins | sample MA1701073metaG_FD_139345 | JGI IMG/M metagenome (GOLD analysis project Ga0187892, IMG submission 139345) | Bio-ooze microbial communities from a basaltic lava cave in the Kipuka Kanohina Cave System on the Island of Hawaii, USA - MA170107-3 metaG ...
ACCGCGTCGACCTCCTCTCCGGCCAGAAGACGGGCTTCTACCTGGACCAGCGCGACGCCCGCGACCTGGTGCAGGCGCTCGCGCGCGGGCGCCGCGTGCTCGACCTCTTCTGCTACACGGGGGGCTTCGGCGTCGCGGCCGCCCGCGGCGGCGCGGCCCGGGTCACGGGGGTCGACTCCTCGGCGGCGGCCCTGGAGCTCGCCGGGGAGAACCTGGCGCTGAACGCCCCGGGCGTCGCCGCCCTGCTCGTGCGCGGGGACGGCTTCGAGTACGTGCGCCGCGAGGCGGAGGCCTTCGACCTCCTGGTGGTGGACCCGCCGCCGCTGGCCCGGAGCGCCCGCGACGTGGCGCACGCCTGCCGGGCCATCAAGGACGTGCTCCTCCACGCGCTCCGCCGCGCGGCCCCGGGGGCCCTGCTGCTGGCCTTCTCCTGCTCGCACCACGTGGGGCCCGAGCTCTTCCGCAAGGTCGCCTTCGCCGCGGCCCTCGACGCGGGGCGGAGCGCGCGCGTGCTCAGAACCCTGGGCGCCTCCGCCGACCACCCGGTCTCGCTGGATCACCCGGAGGGGGCCTACCTGACGGGCCTCCTCCTCGAGACGTGAGCGCGCGAGACGCGGCCGCCGCCGCCCTCGAGCGCGGCCGCGCCTTCGTCGCGGCCCGGGGCGGCGCCCTCGAGCGCGCCCGCGCGGAGGCCCTCCGGGCGCCGGAGCGGGTCCCCGCCCTGGTGGCGCTCCTCGAGGGCCGTCTCCCGGGCGAGGCGGAGACCCTCCCGGGCGCGGCCCTCGAGGTCCTCGCGGCTCTCGACGACGCGCGGGCCCTCGAGGTCCCCCTGGCCGAGCGGGTCTGCCGGGCGCTGGCGGCCGCGCAGGAGGAGGATGGCTCCTGGGCCCTCGCGCCCGGGGATCCCCCGGCGGAGCGGCTCGTCGCCACCGGCATGCTGGCCGGCCATCTGGCCCGCAGCCGCTTCGGCCGCCCGGAGGGGCTCGAGCGCGCCGCAGACTTCCTGGGCGCGCACTTCTCGCCCGAGCGCGTGAAGGGCGGCGAGGCGTGGGGCGCGCTCGCCGCCTACGCCCACTGCTTCGCGAACGTCTCCCACGAGGCCTCCGACGGGATCCTCCAGTGGTGCGGCCGCGAGCTCGAGCGCGGCTACCGGAGCCGCCTCTTCGACGCGGTGCGCGCGGCGCGCGTCCTCGCGCTCTGCGACGCCGGCGCCATCCCCGGCGCCCGGCTCGACGCCGGAGGGCTCGCCCTCGCGGTCGTCGCCGAGCAGCAGGCCGACGGCGGCTGGCTCGAAGCCTCGGACCCCGGGCCCGCCGCCCGCGTGGCCCACACCTTGCTCGCCCTCTCGGTCCTCGCGCGGGGGCGCTGATCGGGAGCGCCCGGTCGCCGCGCATCGCCGGGGGAGCTCCGGGCCCCGCCGCAATCGTACGCTCCCGGTCGGGGACGGGCACCCCCCTTCTGCGCCTACAATGCTGCCGGGCATGGGGATTGGCGCCGGCGAGGTCGCCGGGACCGCAGGTCCCCGTCACGCTTCGACTGGAGGATCGCAGTCATGACGCACCGGCTGTCGCTTCGCTCGCTCTCGAACCTCTTCGCAGGGGCCGCTCTCACCCGGGTCTTCCTGGCCCTCGCCGCGCTGTTCCTGGGCCTGCCCGGGCTCGCCCGCGCGGTTCCGGTGAACGGGCTCTACACCGAAGATTCGCGCTGCGATGTCATCCCGAACCAGACCCTCTCTCACGAGATCGGAGAGAACACCTTCCCCCTGAACGAGCTGATCCTGGTGTTCGTCGGGGTGGGACCGGTCGTGTGCGTCGGAGACGACGGTGTCGCGAACGACTTCGTGGTGCAGATGACGAATCTGAGCTCCATCCCGTACATGGACCTCTTCTTCGTCGCAGACGACGGGATCCTGATCGGGAACGCCGATGGGACGGTCCAGGACCTGATCGGCGCGCCGGGCGTCAGCGCCGACGCGTTCCGCATCGATGGGACCGTGACCGTGACGGGAATCAACGACAATCTCTTTGGCGAGAGCGGGATCGTGAACGAGATCTTCGAGCCCGGCGAGACCTGGCGATTCGTCGTGACCAACGTCGTCTTTCCGGCCAACGTGCCCCCGACGCTGATCTTCGATTCCGTGGGGGGCTTCGCCGGGAGCTCCTTCGGCTTCCCGCCCAGCACGGCCAGCATCCTGGGCACGCCGGTCCCGGAGCCCTCCACGGCGCTCCTCGTCGGCCTCGGTCTCACGGGCCTCGCGCTCCTCGGCCGGCGGGAGGCGCGCCGCGGCTGACCCGAGTCGCTCACTGGGGAGGGAGCCTTGCTACCAGGTCCACTCCCGACCGTCGAAACGCGAGCGCGTCGGCTCATCGAGGAGCCGATCCTCGTCGCGCTCGCGGAGCTGCTGCGCGGCTTTCGCCCAGCCCGACCGGGGACCTGCCGCCGGGAGGATCAGGATCGATCCGTGCCGTGCCCGGACCTCGACCTCGTCCGAGAGCCCGGCCTCCTCGATCAGGGGCTTCGGAAGTCGTACGCCCCTCGAGTTTCCGATCCGGATGAGTCTTGTTCTCATGATGTCCCTCGCCCGCCCCGGTCCGTCCCCCGCGGGCGCGCTCAGGCGACCGCCCATTCCTGCGACAGTAGCGCCGCCTGCTCCAAGACCGTCTGGGTGGCCTTCTCCTGCTTGTCCGGCGGGTAGCCGTACTGGCGCAGGATGCGCTTCACCAGCACGCGCAGCTGCGCGCGCACGTTCTCCCGCAGTGTCCAGTCGATGGTGACGTTGGCGCGGACCGTCGCGACCAGCTCCCGCGCGATGCTGCGCAGGGTCTCGTCGCCCAGCACCTTCACCGCGCTGTCGTTGGTCTCGAGGGCGTCGTAGAAGGCGACCTCGTCCTCCGAGAGGCCCAGCGCCTCGCCGCGCGCGTTCGCCTCGCGCATCTCCCGCGCCAGCTCGATCAGCGCCTCGATCACCTGCGCCGCCTCGACGGCCCGGTTCTGGTAGCGCCGCAGGGCCTGCTCCAGCATCTCGGCGAAGGAGCGGGCCTGCACTGCGTTCTTGCGCCGCCGCGTGCGGATCTCGCCGGAGAGGAGCTTCCGCAGGAGCTCCACGGCGAGGTTGCGCTGGGGCATCCCCTTCACCTCGGCCAGGAATTCTTCGGAGAGGACCCCGATGTCGGGCTTCGCGAGGCCCGCCGCGGCGAAGATGTCCACCACGCCTTCCGGCGCCACCGCTCGCGAGACGATCTGGCGCACGGCCAGGTCGAGCTCCTCCTCGGTCCGCGCCTCGCCCGGTGCGCGTTTGGCCAGGCTCGCGCGCACGGCCTGGAAGAAGGCGACGTCGTCCCGGATGCGCAGGGCCTCCGCGTGGGGCACGGCCAGGGCGAAGGCCTGGGAGAGCTCCCGCACCGCGGCGAGGAGGCGGTTCTTCCCGTCCTCCTGGGCCAGCACGTGCTCCTGCGCCGCCGGGAGGAGGCCCAGCCGCTCGGCCGGCGTCCCCGTCACCCATTTCGACCGGTCGAAGCCGTGCAGGAGGCCGCAGCAGACCTCGTAGCGCGCGAGCATGGCCGCGACGGCCTCCTGCTGGTCGATGGCCGTCTTCCCGGCCCCGCCGCTCTCGGTGTAGGTGGCGAGCGCGGCCTTGAGCTCGTGGGCCAGGCCCAGGTAGTCCACCACCAGCCCGCCGGGCTTGTCGCGGAAGACGCGGTTCACCCGGGCGATGGCCTGCATGAGCCCGTGCCCCCGCATGGGCTTGTCCAGGTACATCGTGTGGAGGGAGGGCGCGTCGAAGCCGGTGAGCCACATGTCCCGGACCAGCACCATCCGCAGCGGGTCGGCGGGGTCGCGGAAGCGCTGGGCCAGGGCCTCGCGGCGCGGCTTGTTGCGGATGTGCGGCTGCCAGTCGAGGGCGTCGCTGGCCGAGCCGGTCATCACGACCTTGATCTCGCCCGCCTCGTCCGCGTCCGCCTGCCAGGCGGGGCGGAGCGCTGCGATCTCGCGGTAGAGCTCCACGCAGATGCGCCGGCTCATGCAGACCACCATGGCCTTCCCGTCCATGGCCTCGAGCCGCCGCTCGAAGTGCTGGACCAGGTCCCGGGCCACGAGCGCCAGGCGCTTCTCCGAGCCGACGATGGCCTCGAGCTGCGCCCAGCGGCTCTTGAGCTTCTCCTTGCGCAGGGTCTCCTCGCCCTCCGTCACCTCCTCGAACTCGGGGTCGATGCGGGGCTTCGCGGACTCCTCCAGCGCGAGCTTGGCGAGCCGGCTCTCGTAGTAGATCGGCACCGTCGCCCGGTCCTCGACCGCGCGCTGGATGTCGTAGACGCTGATGTAGTCGCCGAAGACGGCGCGCGTGTTCTTGTCGGTGAGCTCCACCGGCGTCCCGGTGAACCCGATGAAGGAGGCGTGGGGCAGCGCGTCGCGCATGTGCCGCGCGAAGCCGTCGATGAAGTCGTACTGGCTGCGGTGCGCCTCGTCGGCGATGACCACGATGTTGCGCCGCTCCGAGAGCACCGGCTGGCGGTCGCCCGGGGCCTCGGGCAGGAACTTCTGGATGGTGGTGAAGACCACGCCCCCCGCGTCCACCGCGAGCTTCGCGCGCAGGTCGGCGCGGCTCTCGGCCTGCGCCGGCGGCTGGCGCAGGAGGTCCTGGCAGCGCGAGAAGGTGCCGAAGAGCTGGTCGTCGAGGTCGTTGCGGTCGGTGAGGACCACGAGCGTCGGGTTCGCCATGGCCGGCTCGCGGATCACGCGCCCCGCGTAGAAGGCCATGGTGAGGCTCTTCCCCGAGCCCTGGGTGTGCCAGACCACGCCGATGCGCCGGTCGCCGGGATCGCCGCCGTGGCGCTCCCCCGCCTGGTAGCGGCCCCGGTCCTCCGCCACGCGGTCGGCCGCCTGGAGCTCCGCCGCCCGCAGCGTCTCCGCCACCGCTGCGCGCACCGCGTGGAACTGGTGGTAGCCGGCCGCCTTTTTGGCGAGGCGCCCGCTCCCGTCGTCCTCGAAGACGAGGAAGTGCCCCACCAGGTCGAGGAGGCGCCGCCTCTCGAAGACGCCCTCGATCAGCACCTGGAGCTCGGGGAGCTTTGGGTCGGCCAGCGCCTCGCCGGAGACCGTGCGCCAGGGCTTGAACCACTCCCGGCCGGCGGTGAGGGTCCCGATCCGCGCCTCGAGGCCGTCGGAGACGACGAGGAGCGCGTTGCAGGCAAACAGGGTGGGGAGCTCCGCCCGGTAGGTCTGGAGCTGCTGGAAGGCCGCCCCGATCGTCGCCTCCTCGTCCGCCGCGTTCTTGAGCTCGAGGATCGCGAGCGGGAGCCCGTTCACGAAGAGCACCACGTCGGGCCGGCGCGTGTGCTTGCTCTCGGTCACGCTGAGCTGGTTCACCGCCAGCCAGTCGTTCCGGTCCGGGTCCGCGAAGTCGAGCACCCGCGCCTGCGCCCCGCGAATCCCGCCCCCCGGCGTCCGGTACTCGACCGTCACGCCCTCCACGAGCAGGCGGTGCAGCGCGCGGTTCCGCGCCTCGAGCGTCGGCCCCTCGGGCCGCAGGAGCTTCCGGAAGGCGTCCTCCCGGGCCTCGGCCGGGAGCCCCGGGTTGAGGCGCGCCAGCGCCCCCCGCAGCCGCCGCACCAGCACCACCTCCCCGTAGTCCGCCCGCTCGGCCCCCGGCATCCCCGGCGCGATCTCCGGCCCGTGCGCGACGCTCCAGCCCAGGCCCTGGAGCCAGGAGAGCGCCGCGTCTTCGACGACGGACTCGGTGACGCCGCGGTCGCTCATGGGGACCCATCCTCGAGCAGATTCAGGATGAGCCGGATCATCAGGTCCTTGTGCCTCGCCTCGCTCTCGGCGACCAGGAGGGCGATCGCCACCATGGCGGTATCCGAAAGTCGTAGGCTGCCGTCCTCGCGGACCAGCATGCCGTTTCGCCGCAGGTACTCCAGAAAGAGCAGCGTGCCGATGCGCTTGTTGCCGTCGGAGAAGGGATGGTCCTTGATGAGGAAGTACAAGAGGTGCGCGGCTCGCCCCTGGACGCTGGGGTAGAGCGACTCGCCACCGAAGGTCTGCTCGACGTTTCCGAGGATCGCGGCGAGCTGGTCGCCGCGCTCCTGGCCAAAGAGGCCCATTTCTGCCGCACCCGCCTTCAGCGCATCGCGCAACGCGGCGATGGCGTTGCGAGCGACGTCGATCGGAAGAGTCTCTACCGCCTTCCGTGGGCGGGCGGGGGCATCCGCCAGCCGCCGCTCGTCGTACTCGAGGAGCAGCCGCCAGGCTCGGGTGTATCGCTGAACCACGTCCAGGACTGCCCGGCCTTCGTCCGTGACGAGCCCGCGCCGGGTGAGCGTGCGCGCCAGCAGCCCGATGGCCTGCTCCATCTCGCCGAGCCCCTTCTCGCGCAGTCGCTGCTCGTTGAGCGTATATCCGCGCAGGAGGTGCTCCCGCAGCGTGCGGGTGGCCCAGATTCGGAACTGGGTCCCGCGTTTCGAGTTGACCCGGTACCCGACCGACAGGATGGCGTCGAGGTTGAAGTACTCGACCTGGTAGGTCTTTCCGTCCGCCGCAGTTGTTGCATTTTTTGCAACAGCTGACGCCCGGTCCAGCTCGCCAGAGGTGAACACGTTGCGCAAGTGCCTGGAAACTACGGATTTATCCCGTTCGAAGAGCTCGGCCATCTGGCCCAGGGAGAGCCAGATGGTCTCCCCCTCCAGGCGCACCTCCAGCCGCACCTGGCCGCCACCCTCCTCGTAGACGACCACCTCACCCCCGGGGACGACCGCCCTGCTCTCGGGGAAGGTGGTCACTCCGACGCCTCCGCGTCCTGGATCGCCTTGAGCGTCCTCCCGTCCGCTGTCTTCCACTCGATGCGGCCGTTGGCGCTGCGCCCGAGCACCACGCCGGCTGCCGTGGAGGGCGAGGAGAAGAGGTAATCCTGCGTGAAGGCGTAGCCGTCGCCGAACGCTTTCAGAACGCCGTTCTCGACCAGCGCAGCCCGCAGCTCCTTGAGATACGCGTGGCAGGACGGCACCTCGCTCAACGCAGCCTGGCTCCCCGAGCGGACTGCGAAGCCCTGCGGCGTCTCCATGCCCCGCGCCTCGACGCCCCTGGCGCTCAGAGCCAGCTCCAAGCCGCCTTTCGGGTCGGGGGCCCCCGCCGAGAAGGCGCCCACGCCCAGCACCGGGAAGCACAGCATCATCTCGGCGAGAAAGCCCTCGGCATCGGCCGCGTCGGCCTCTGAGAGCGACGGGAGCTGGGGGGCATTGGCGTTGTCGAGGACGCAGCGCTTCGCCTGGGTCGCCAGCGCCACGAGCCGGGCCTCGAGGTACTGCACGTGCGCCTTGTTCAGGTTCTCGTCCTTGCCAGTGAAGGCGATGCAGCTGGTCCAGAAGTCCTTCTTGGCGGCGTGCTGCTCGAGCCGGAGCCGGATCGGGTCGCCCTCGCCCACGTAGAGGCGCGGCAGCCCCGACTCCTCGGGCGGCCCGACCAGCACGTAGACCCCGGTGCGGGCGAGCTCCCTGCGCTTCCGGGCCTCGCCGAAGAGCGAACGCGGCACGAGGAGGCCGCACCCGCTCCAGTTCGACTTCTCGATCGTCCTCAGCCCGGCCGGATCCCCCGTCGGCAGGAAGATCTTGATGGAGTAGGGCTGATGCGCGCTCACGCAGTCGCCCCTGCGACGAACCGCTCCACATCTCTCACCCGCAGCTCGCCGGAGATGAGCTTGGGTAGCAGCGCGTCGCGCAGGGCGGCGAGGTTACGGGACTCGCGTTCGTTCTGAGCCGTCTTCGCCAGAACCGGATTCGTTAAGCTGGAAAACCGTTCAATGACTGGTCTGGGGGGCTTGGTAACCAGGGTCGCAAGGACGACCTCGGCGCGTACCGCTGGATACGCCGCGCCATCGGCCAGATGAGACAGCCTTTCGATATTCTCTGGTGCCGTGCTCGCCAAGTACACGAGTTCCTCGTCTGCGGTGGTCAAAGGGCGAAGTACTGCGAAGCCGGTGCTGGCGGTGAGTCCTTCGTCGGCGATGTGAGTGTATGACCCGTTGCCAGGCCGTACCGTCCCTATGATCGCGTCGCCAGGCCGCAGCACGCGCTGAGCTCGACTTGGCGCATCTCGTTGCGCGTACATTGACGTGGACGTAATCCGCCCCCACTTTGTGTTCGCCAGGTCGACGTACTCGATTACCTCTGGACGCGTTTCCTTCGACCAGGTCTCTGGGTTCAGGTTGGCATAGTCGGCGAGCGTCCCGAGCGCCCAACCCGCCGGGATCTCACCCAGCTCGGAGTCTTCGAAGCGGTCGGGAAAGAGGTCGGCGAGGGGCTTGGGCAGGCCGGGGTCGCGACCTTCGGCCTTGGCGCGGACGGGGTCGAAGTCCACGAACCATGACTGGAAGAGCGCGCGCGCCATCGCCTCCAGCGTCTCGTTCCTCCGCCGGTTCAGCTCGATCTTGTCGTCCAAGGTGCCGAGGATGTGCGCGATGGCGCGTTGCTCCGGTAGAGGGGGATAAGCAACCTCAAGGGCGCGTGCGTCGCCCTGCGAAATGAATGGTTGTGCAGATCCACGCTTCGGCCAAATGGCTGGGTCACAGGTGAGCCAGTAGAGAAACTCGGTATCCACACTGGGATCGGAAGCCCAAAAACGGATCGTGTTCTTGATACACGACCACTTACCTTTCGCCAGCCAAGTCTTGCCGCAATCAGCGCCGATGGCGCTGAGGACGATACCAGTGCGATCGAAATCGGCATACTCGAGGCAGCCGTCAGGACCGGAGGCACTGTAAGCTGGTATTCCATCGGCTACGTATGCAGCCTTCGTGGTCGAAGTGTCACCCCAAGCCAGGTCTGCGACGTCACCGAGCCGAGCACGCCGCCACCACGGAGGCCACTCACTCGCCATACCCGAGTTCCTTCAGGTTGGCCCGGATGGCGGCGGGCCGGAGGAGGAAGGCGAGCATCTGCTTGTTCCGAACCCGATCGGGCAGCGAGGCTTGGTGGAGGATTCAAGCAGGGCGCGACGAGCGCTGAGCGGGCGCCAACAGCGCTGACCGGCACCGCGGAGTTAAACCCGGCCCGTGCCAGGATCCTACCACGACCTGCATGAGCCCATCTGTTCGCGGTCAGCTCCAGCGCCTTGTGAAAGCTGCGCCGATACTTGCAATAAAAGACTTGACTCTTATAGTGCAAATAGTATGATATTTACATTGTCGGAGGTGCGATATGAGTGACACGGACCGCGGTCCGATCAATGAAATCGAGGCAATTGAGATAGTTGCGAACGCACTTGCGGCTTTGGACGACGCGGCGATTCGGCGGGTCTTGAGGTGGGCTGCGGACCGTTTCGGGGCCAGAGAGGTAGTCGAAGAGCCCGCGGAGCCCGGTGAGGAGGCTGCGCCGGGCGGCGGCTTCGAGCCCGGCCAGTTCGAGGACGTCGCCGACCTGTATGCCGCTGCGAATCCGGGAAGCGACGCGGAGAAGGCACTGGTCGTCGGATACTGGCTGCAGTTCGTGAACGAGGTGCCGGAGTTCGACTCGCAGACGGCGAACAGGGAGCTGAAGCACCTCGGACACGGCGTCTCGAACATTACCGCCGCGCTGACGAATTTGAAAGTCCGGAAGCCACAACTTGTGATTCAGACACGAAAGTCTGGTACTACTCAGCAGGCTCGAAAGAAGTACAAAGTAACCAACGCCGGCAGGCACGCGGTGGAGGCGATGATTCAGCGAAGCCCGCAGAGTTAGCGGCGACCTCGCCGATTAGCGGTCGGCGAGGTCGCCTGGGTGAAGCGTCCGCCCTGGTAGTAGGGCTGGGGACAACCTCACAGAACAAATGTGCAGTGTGCCCGTCCGAGGACTCCCAAGCAAGGCTCGCCTAATCGGACTGCCCCACCGCTTCGGAGGTTCTGGCCATGGCAAACAGGCGCCAGACGTCGAAGAAGGTTGCCTCACAGGCCTCGAAGGTTCTCCGGAACCCGAAGTCGAGTCAGAACGCGAAGGCGGCCGCCGGAAGCGCTCTCTCGCAGACGCGCCCCGGCAAGAAGCGCAAGTAGCGCACAGAGCGCCGGCGGCTCGGACGTACGTACCGAGTCGCCGGCCAATCGTGCCGCCTAACGTTCAGCATCAGCGGCGGCGCGCAGCGCCGTCCGCTGCATGCTGTTGTTAGCCCGCCGCCACCTCGGTCGCCACGCTCGCCGTCGGCCCTGGAGCCTTACGGTCGCCGCTGCAGCCGCGCCTCGTCCGCGCACACTTTCCGTAGGGATCGTATCGCCCTGTTGTGGGGGTTCCAATCCTCGAGGTTCAAGAGCGGTCGGAGCCGCGGCTTGAGAATTGCCTCGAGTGATTCGTACTTCCGTGTGGGCCAAGTGCGGACCTTCAAGTGCTTACGCATCCACTCCGTCAATCTGTCATCGCCAGCGGGATCGAACCGGTAGTTGATGAAGTTGGTCTTGGAGGCGCCGGATCCACGGGGCCGCGCAGCGAGCCCCAGTTGCTCCTTTAGGATGGCGCCCAAGGAGCGCCGAAGGGTCGAGAAGCCTGTCTGGGCAGAGTTGAAATGGTTATCGAACTCGCGAACTTCGAGATCGGAGCTCATGCCGCAGTAGATGAGGCCGCCATCGCCCTCCTTGAAGGGGGCTAGCAGACCTGGCGTGGTAAGTCGGATCCCATATACGCCGGACCGAGGCGGCTCGCCGTTCAGGTGCGCGTGCGCAGTGTCAGTCGTGAGGGCAGCGACAGCTGCCGCGATCTCGGCTTCATCGACGCTCTCGGTGTGTGTCATGGATCCTCCTCTGGTCGGGCTAACGTCTGCCTGAGGCCTTCCTCGTGACGCGCGACTCTGCGCTCGAGTTCGGTAGCGTGGGTTCGGGCAAAGTCGCGCAGCCGGACGAAGGCGCGGACCACGAAGACGCTCATCTCCACCGCCCGTGGGCTGTTCAACACGGAGGCAGCCATGATCGCGCCGTGTTCGGTGAACGCCCAGGGCGGGTAGCGCCGACCCCCACGGCCGGGGTTTGAGATCACAGACTGTGATCTCAAAGCGGCGAACTCCTCCTCCGAGAGCCGGAAGGCGAAGTCCTCCGGGAATCGCTTCCGGTTGCGCCGGATGGCCTGGTTCAGAGCCCGGGTCGAAACCTTGTAGACCGCGGCCAGGTCGTCGTCGAGCATCACCGGCTCCCCCCGGATCGTCCGGATCCGCGCCTCGAGCTGTTGGAGGTCCGAGCCCCGTCTGGCCGTCACTCTTCTGGCGCTCCTTCGATCGCCCCAGAGAGGTAATCGAGGTTCTTCCGAATCTGCTCGTCCAGCTTCGCCGATTCCGCGAGCTGCTCCTCGAGCTGGCGGCGCAGGCGGGTGAACTTCTCCGGGAAGGGCTCGCCGTCGTCGGCCTGGGCCTCGGCGCCGACGTAGCGGCCGGGAGTGAGGACGTGGCCGTGCTTGCGGATCTCGTCGAGGCCGGCGCTCTTGCAGAAGCCGGGGACGTCCTCGTAGGGGCCCGCGTCCTTCTCGCCGCGCCAGGCGTGGTAGGTGCGGGCGATGCGCGCCACCTCCTCGTCCGTGAGCTCGCGGTGGGTGCGGTCCACGAGGCGGCCGAGCTTGCGGGCGTCCAGGAAGAGCACGTGGCCGCGGCGGTCGCGGAAGCGCTGGTTCTTCTTGCCGCGCGCCAGGAACCACAGACACGCCGGGATCTGGGTCGAGTAGAAGAGCTGGCCCGGGAGCGCCAGCATGCAGTCCACGAGGTCCGCCTCGACCAGGTTCTTGCGGATCTCGCCCTCGCCGGACTGGTTGGACGACATGGAGCCGTTGGCGAGGACGAAGCCCGCGACGCCCGTCGGCGCCAGGTGGTGCACGATGTGCTGTACCCAGGCGAAGTTGGCGTTCCCGACGGGCGGGGCGCCGTACTGCCAGCGCTTGTCCTCGCGCAGGCGCTCGCCGCCCCAGTCGGAGACGTTGAAGGGGGGGTTGGCCAGGATGAAGTCCGCCTTGAGGTCCGGGTGGCGGTCGTTGTGGAAGCTGTCGCCGTGGGCGATCTGGCCGTCGATGCCGCGGATCGCCAGGTTCATGCGCGCCAGGCGCCAGGTGGTGTAGTTCGACTCCTGGCCGTAGATGCTGATGTCGGCCTTCGCCTTGCCGCCGTTGCCGTTCCCGCTGGCGTGGGCGCGGATGAACTCCACCGACTGGACGAACATGCCCGAGGACCCGCAGCAGGGGTCGTAGACGCGGCCCTGGTAGGGCTCGAGCATCTCGACGAGCAGCTTCACCACGCAGCGCGGCGTGTAGAACTCGCCGCCCTTCTTGCCCTCGGCGCTCGCGAACTGGGAGAGGAAGTACTCGTAGACCCGGCCCAGCACGTCCTTCGCGCGGCTCTCCTGGTCTCCGACCCGGATGTTGCTCACGAGGTCGATGAGCTGGCCCAGGCGCGGCTTGTCCAGCGCGGGGCGGGCGTAGTCCTTGGGGAGCACGTCCTTCAGCTGCGGGTTGTCGCGCTCGATCCCGGCCATGGCGCCGTCCACGATCTCGCCGATCGAGGGCTCCTTGGCCCGGCCCTTGAGCTCGGGCCAGCGCGCCTCCGCCGGCACCCAGAAGATGTTCTGGGCGCGGTACTCGTCCTTGTCCTCGGGGTCGGCGTTCTGCGCCTTCTCCGCCACGAGCTTCGCGTGCCGCTCCTCGAAGGCGTCGGAGATGTACTTGAGGAAGAGGAGGCCCAGGACGACGTGCTTGTACTCGGCAGCGTCCATGCTGCCGCGCAGCGCATCCGCCATCTCCCAGAGCTGGGCCTCGTAGCCGACCTTGGCGCTGCTCGCGCCGGCCGCAGCGCCCGGCTTCTTCTTCCGCTGCTTCATGCCTCGGTTCCCTCGTTCAGGATCGCCAGGTAGCGATCGTAGGCGAAGACCCGGTTGCGCCGCTTTCCGGTCAGCTCCCGCGCGATGCCGAGCTCCCCGAGGAGCTCCATGGCCGAAGCCGCCGCCGGGAACGAGAGGCCCGACCGCGCGCAGACCTCCTGCATGGACGCGAGCGGTCGCGCCTTGAGGGCCTCCTGCACGCGCAGCGCCGAACCGGCCCGGCGGCCGCGGGGGACGATCTTCTCCCGGTCCTCCGCGAAGAGGGTCATCAGCCGCTGCGCGGTCGAGACCGCGCCTTCGGCCGTCTCGCGCACGCCCTCCAGGAAGAAGACCAGCCACGCCTCCCAGTCGCCATCGCGGCGCACGGCATCGAGATGGGCATAGTACGCGTCGCGATGCTGTTTCAGGTAGAGGCTCAGGTAGAGGAGCGGCTCCCGCAGGACTCCCGCATGGCAGAGCAGGAACACAATCAGGAGGCGGCCGACCCGGCCGTTGCCGTCGAGGAAGGGGTGGATGGATTCGAACTGCACGTGCGCGAGGCCGGCTTGCACGATCACCGGCAAGTGGGTGCCCCCCCCCTGGAGGAAGCGCTCCAGGGCTCCCATGCAGTCCGGGACGAGCGCGGGAGGGGGCGGGACGAAGGCGGCGTTGCCGGGCCTCGTGCCGCCGATCCAGTTCTGCGAGCGCCGGAGCTCGCCCGGGTCCTTCTCGCTTCCGCGTCCGCGGGACAGGAGGACGCCGTGGATCTCGCGCAGCAGGCGATTCGAGAGCGGAAATCCCGCGCGCAGCCGGGCGAGCCCGTGGTCGAGGGCCGCGACGTGGTTCGAGACCTCCTCCACGTCGCCCTGCGGCACGCCCGGCGCCTCGTCGAGCTCGAAGAGCAGGAGATCCGAGAGGGAGGACCGGGTCCCTTCGATCCGGGAGGAGAGGACCGCCTCCTTGCGGACGTAGGCGTAGAGGAAGAGCGCCGGGTCCGGCAGCAGCGTCGAGAGGCTGTCGAGCCGACCGACCGCGAGGAGAGCGGGCTCGAGCGCCCGCTGGAGCTCGCCTTCAAAGGCGAGGGGAGGGACCGGCGGAAGCGGAGCCGGGACGAAGGACTCGACCCGCTCCCCGCCGACGCTCGTGACCTGGTACCGGCCCGTGACGCCGCGCTTCATGGGCGCTCTCCGCCGAGGTCAGGAACCCTGAACAGTGGGCGAGATTATTCAATATTCAGGAGAAAAATTAAATAGCGGTCTGACTCCGGAGCGCAAATAGCGCGAGGCTGCGATCGGGGCCTTGACTTTCGTTTTAATTTCGCTTATTTTGGGATGGTTGCCTCGGATGGCCTCACCACGCGGTCCCGTGGGAGTCCTCGATGGCCAGTGCGGTCTTCGCCGTCGGGCCTGCTGTCGGCCTCGACCCCCGGCTCGAGGTCGAGCGGCGCCTCGCGGGGCTCGTGCGCTCGCAGGCTCCCCTGCGCCGCGCGCACGCGGCCCTGGCGGGGCGGATCGTCGCGACCCGTGCCTGGGAGCGGCTGGGCTTCGCCCGCCTCCGCGACTACGCCGTCGAGCGGGTGGGCCTCTCGGCGCGGGAGCTGCAAGACCTCGCCCACACCGATGCGGCCCTGGCGCAGCTCCCGCAGCTCGAGGCGGCCTTCGTGGCCGGCGAGCTCAGCTGGACGAAGACGCGGCTCCTGTGCCGCGTGGCCGGCGCCGGGGACGAGGCCCGCTGGCTGGCCCTCGCCCGGCCGCTCACGGCCCGGGCCCTGGCGCGCGAGGTGCGGGCGGTGGACCGCGGCTCCCTCGAGGCCGGCGCCCCCGAGACCGACGAGGAGGGCGAGCCCGCGTGGCCCACCGAGGGGGTCGAGATCCGCTGCACCACGAGGGTCACCGCCAAGTTCCACCGCGCGCGGCTCCTCGCTCACCGGGCGGCGGGCCAGCACCTGCCCCCCTGGGCGTGCATGGAGGCCGTGGCGGCGGAGGTCCTCTCGGCGCTCCCGTCCGCGCCGGATCCTGGTCCGCCGGGCTGCAGCGAGGGGGAGGGCGCCAGCTGGGCCGACCGCCGCAGCGCTTCCGCGGATGAGCTCGCGACGCGGGAGGCGCCCGGTGCGAGCGAGGTGTGCGCGCCGGCAAGCGGGTGCGCGCGCCAGGGGCCCGAGAGCGAAGTGCCCGCCGCGCTCCGCGTGGTCGAGCTGCCCACCTTCCTGCGCCCGCTCGTGGCCGGGCTCGACTCGGCCGACCCGTTCGAGCTCGACGCGCGCCTGCGCCGGGCGGTGGTGCTCGAGCAGCGCAGCTGGGCCGAGGTGGGGCTCCTCTTGGGGACGGTCGCGCGCCAGCGCCTGTACCTCCGGCTGGGCTTCTCGAGCCTCGAGATCTATGCGCCCGAGCGGCTCGGGATCTCGCCCCGCAAGGCGCGGGCGCTCCTGCTCCTGGAGCGGGCGGCTCGGGAGTGCCCGGCGCTGCGCGACGCCTGGCGCAGCGCGCGGCTCTCGTGGGTGCAGGCCCACGCGCTCGTGCCGCTCCTCCTGCTGCCCGAGAGCAGACCCTGGCGCGGGGCCTGGATCGCGTGGGCGGAGCGGGTCTCCGTGCGGCGCCTGGAAGCCGATCTCGATGCGGCGCTCCTGCTTCGGGAGACGGACCCCGCGGCCTTCGCTGCGACGGGCGGGCTCCCGGACGAGCGGCAAACGGGTGCGCGGCCCATGGCCCCGGAAGGCAATCCCCACCCGGGTCCAGGTCCGCGGACCGGGGAAGCCGGGGAAGGTGGGGAAGCCTTCGAGACGGGGCGCTTCTTCTTCATGGCTCCCCGGGACGTGGCGCGGCTCTTCCGCGCAGTGGTCTGCTCGGTGCGGCGGGCCCTTGAGCGCCGGACGGGCCGGCCCGCCAGCGAGGGCGAGGCGGCGGAGGCGATGTTCGACCACGCCTTCGAGACCTGGGGAGCAAACGACGGGCGCGTGCGCGCCGAGCACCGGGTCTTCGAGCGGGACGACTGGCGCTGCACGGTGCCGGGCTGCACCTCCTACCGGAACCTCCAGGACCACCACATCACCTTCCGCTCGGCGGGCGGCTCGGACGAGCTCGCGAACCGGACCACGCTCTGCGCCTGGCACCACCTGCGCGGCGTCCATGCGGGCCGGGTCCGCTGCGTCGGGCGCGCGCCCGAGGAGCTCCGCTTCGACCTCGGGCTGCGCGAGGGCCGGCCACCGCTCGTCTGCTATCTCCCCGGGGAGGTGAAGGAGGCCCCGTGCTGAACCTGGCCGCCGTCCACGAGGCCCTGGCCGAGGCCTTCCCCGCCCGCGAGTGCCTCGTCTTCCGCGAGCGGCGCCTGAGCTATGCGCAGGTCACGGACCGCACGCGGCGCCTCGCCGACCTGCTGCGCCGCCACGGGCTCGGCCGGCGCCGCAGCCGCGCGGGGCTCGCGGGCTGGGAGTCGGGCCAGGACCACGTGGCCCTCTACCTCTACAACGGAAACGAGTACCTGGAGGGGATGCTCGGCGCCTTCAAGGCCTGCGCGGCGCCCTTCAACGTGAACTACCGCTACGTGGACGAGGAGCTCCTCTACCTCTTCCGCGACGCCGACGCGCGGGCGGTGGTCTACCACGCGAGCTTCGCCCCGACCCTGGCGCGCATCCGGGGGCAGCTGCCCGGCGTGCGGCTCTGGCTCCAGGTGGCCGACGAGTCCGGCGAGGCGCTCCTCCCGGGCGCGCTCGACTACGAAGAGGCGCTGGCGGCGGCGGAGCCCCGCGAGCCCGGCGGCCTCTCGCCCGACGACCTCTACATCCTCTACACGGGCGGGACGACCGGCCTTCCCAAGGGCGTTCTCTGGCGCCAGGAGGACATCTTCCGCGCCGGTCTCTACACCGAGGAGGTCGGGGGCCTCGCGGACGTGGTGGCGCGGGCCCGCGCGCGGGAGGGCGAGCTCCGCACGCTCCCGGCCCCGCCCTTCATGCACGGCGCCGCCCACTGGCTCGCCCTCAACATGTGGCACGTGGGGGGCACCGTGATCGTGCAGTCGCAGCCGCGCCGCCTCGACCCCCGCGACCTCTGGTCCACGGTGGAGCGCGAGCGGGTGACCGCGCTGAGCATCGTGGGCGACGCCTTCGCCCGCCCGCTCCTCGACGAGCTCGCGCGCGGCTCCTACGACCTCTCCTCGCTCCGGCTCCTCGCGACCGGCGGCGCCATCCTCTCGGCCTCCCTCAAGCGGGAGTTCCTGGAGCGCCTCCCCGGGCTCCGCATCCGCGACGTGCTCGGCTCCTCGGAGAGCGGGGCGCAGGCGGTCTGGCTCTCGGGGTCCGGCGAGCCCGCTGCGAGCGGAGATTTCTCCCCGGGCCCGGGAAACGTCGTCCTCGCGGAGGACCTCTCGCGCGTGCTTCCGCCGGGGAGCCCCGAGCTGGGCTGGCTGGCCCGCGCCGGGCGCGTGCCGCAGGGCTACCTCGGGGACCCGGAGAAGACCGCGCGCGCCTTCCCGGTCGTGGCGGGCGTGCGCTACGCCGTTCCGGGCGACCGCGCCCGGCAGCGCGCCGACGGGACGCTCGAGCTCCTGGGACGCGACGCGGTCACCATCAACACGGGCGGCGAGAAGGTCTTCGCCGAGGAGGTGGAGCAGGCCCTCAAGCACCACCCGGCGGTCTTCGACGCCGTGGTGGTGGGGATTCCGCACCCGCGCTGGGGCCAGCAGGTGACGGCGGTGGTGCGCTGCCGGGTGGGGCTCCGCGCGAGCCCCGAGGAGCTGCGCGAGGCCGCGGGGCGCCTGCTCGCCCCCTTCAAGCTCCCCCGGGCCTTCGTCTTCGTGGACGAGGTCGTGCGCGCGCCCAGCGGCAAGCCCGACTACCGCTGGGCCCGCGAGGCGGCCCTCGCGAGTCTCGGTCAGGCCAGGTAGCCGCCGTCGATGGCCAGCTCCGCGCCGGTCACGTAGCGCGACTCGTCGGAGGCCAGGTAGACGCAGCCCCAGGCGATGTCGTCGGGCACGCCGAAATAGGGCAGGGGGATCGCGTTCTCGAGCCACTCGCGCTGGCCCGGGATCGCGAGCATCTCGGAGGTCTGGTCGCCGCTCTCGATGAAGCCCGTGGAGATGGTGTTCACCCGGATCCGCTGCTTCGCGTACTCCACGGCCATCGAGCGCGTGAGTGCGTTCATGGAGCCCTTGGTGGCGGTGTAGGCGTCCATCTGCGGCGCGCCGCGCACGGCCACGCCCGACGACACGTTGATGATCGACCCGCCGCCCGCCGCGATCATCGCGGGGATCGAGTGCTTGCAGCACCAGACGAGGCCCCAGACGTTGGTCTGGAGGGCCTCGGCCAGGACCTCGTTGGGAAGCTCGGCCACCTGGGTGTCGCCCAGTCGGGGCAGGCCCACCAGGTGGGTGGCGGCTGCGTTGTTGACGAGCGTGGTGAGCTTGCCGAACTCGTCCACCGCCGTGCGAACCGCCCGCACCACGTCCGGCTCCTTCCCGATGTCGGTCTGCACGAAGAGCGCGCGGCCGCCCGCCCGGCGGATCTCCGCCTCCGCCGCCCGGCCGGGCTCGGCGCTGCGACCGGCCAGCACGACCGCGGCGCCCTCGCTGGCGAAGCGCCGGGCGACGCCCCGGCCGATCCCCTTCGTGGCCCCGGTCACGAGCACCACCTTGCCCTCGAGCCGCATGTCGCATCCCTCCCTGCTGGGGCGCGCGCCCGCTCAGCCATCCGCCAGGATCGCCCGGCGGAAGGCGCGGATGCGCGCCGCGTTGGCGCCGAGGTCGCCCCGGCCGTCGCGCGACCTGGAGCGCACGTCGACCACGCTGCCCTGCCCGGAGGCGGATTCCCGGATCCGGACCACCACGTCGTCGACGAAGCGGAAGACGCGCGAGGTGGCCTGTGCCTCGAGGATCCCCGCGGCGCCGCTGCGGGCGACGATCTTCAGGCCGATCCGGAGCGCCGACCGGCGCGCCGCGCCGAAGGCCTTGCGGGGCGGGAGCTCGAGCTCGATCGGGACGAGATCCGGATAGGCCTCGCGCGTGACGCGGGCCAGCTCGCCCCCGGCATAGCCCATGTCGCGGCCCCGGTTCGGCCGGAGGCGCGCGATGGCGTCGAAGAGCGGCGGGTCGTCCGGGTCGGTGGTGATGTCGTTCACGGGGGGCAGGCCGCGGGCGGGTGCCACCGCCGCCGCCAGCAGCGCCACGAGGAGCAGCCCCGCCCCGAACCCGCGCACGGCGCGGGCGCGGCCGGGGCGACCGCCGGCCCGGCGCGTGCGCCAGATCCCGATCGCGCCCACCGCCAGGGCGAGAAGGCCCACGGCGCTGCCCAGCAGGAAGGCGTTGAAGCCCCGCATCGGCGTGAAGGCGCCCAGCCGGATCAGGAGCGGCCCGCCCCCGGCGAGGCACAGGGCGGCCACGCCCAGCCCCTCCGCCGCGGTCGCGATCCGCGAGGGCCTCTCCACCGCCTCCCGCCTCCCTCCACGGGGCTCCCTCCCCGGGAAGGGCGCAGCATAACACGGTACGTTCTGCCCCGAACCGTCCACCGGGGGCCTGCATGGACCTCGTGCGCAGCGAGACCCGCGGCGCCGTCCGCGTGCTCACCCTGAACCGCCCCGCGGCGCTGAACGCGCTCGACAGCGCGATGCTCGAGGCTCTCGGCGCGCGCTGTCGCGAGGTCGCGGAGAGCCCCGAGCTGCGCGCGCTGGTGCTCACCGGGGAGGGGCGCGCCTTCGCGGCGGGGGCCGACATCGCCGAGATGCGGAGCCTGAGCCCCGCCGAGGCCGTGGCCTTCAGCTGCCTGGGCCACCGGGTGACGGCCGCCCTCGAGGCGCTTCCGGTTCCCACCATCGCCGCCGTCGGGGGCTACGCGCTCGGCGGAGGCTGCGAGCTCGCGCTGGCCTGCGACTGGATCTACGCCTCGACGCGGGCGCGCTTCGGCCAGCCCGAGGTGAACCTGGGCCTCATCCCGGGATTCGGCGGGACCTCGCGCCTGCCGCGTCGGGTGGGCCCCGCCTGGGCCCGCGAGCTGGTGCTCGCCGGCGAGCCCATCGACGCCGAGACCGCGCTGCGCATCGGCCTCGTGAACCGCGTCTTCGAGCCGGAGGAGCTCCTCGCCGCGGCGGTGCGGGCCGGGGAGACCATCGCGCGCAGGGGACCCCTCGCGGTGGCGGCGGCCAAGCGCGTCCTGCAGGAGGGCCAGGACGCCGACGTGCGCGTGGCCCACGCCCTCGAGCAGCAGGCCTTTGGCGCGATCTCCGCGAGCGCCGACCGCGCCGAGGGCATCGACGCCTTCCTCGCCAAGCGCGATCCGGTCTTTCGAGGCCGTTAGTTCACGTAGCCCAGGTCCCGCAGGTGCTGGAGCTCCTGGGGGCTGAGCGTGCCCGTCCGCTCGGTGGGAACGCGCTGGGCCTCGCCCAGGGCGATCTGCGCCCGGAGCGCGCGCTCGAGGGCATCGGCGCGCTCGGGCTCCCGCGCGGCCAGGTCGTCCCTCTCCTGCGGATCGGCGGAGAGGCTGAAGAGCTGCCGCCCGCCGCGCGCGAGGTCGAGGACGAGCTTGCGGTCCGCGGCCGGATCCGCCCAGGAGCGCAGGTCGAGGGCGAAGCGGCGGGTCTCGGCGTAGGCCGGGGGAGCCGACCGGGCCTCGCCGCGGATGGCCGGGAAGAGGCTCGTGCCCGCCATCGAAGCCGGAGCCGCGAGCCCCAGGGCCTCGAGCAGGGTGGGGGCCAGGTCCTGGTTGCGGGCCAGCGCCGAGACCTCGCCGCGCGGCTCGCCGCCCGGGAAGCGCAGCAGGAGCGGCACGTGCACCAGGCTGTTGCGCAGGGACCTCGAATGGCCCCACAGCCCGTGCTCGTGGAACTCCTCGCCGTGGTCGACCGCCACGGCCAGGATCGCGCGCTCGAGGAGCCCGCGGGCGCGCAGCCCCTCCACGAACTCGCCCAGCCGGTCGTCGGCGTAGCGGACCTTGCGGTCGTAGGCGCGCCGCGTGCGCTCCTCGAGGCTCAGGGCCTCGTCGCTCCCGAAGAGCTCCCCGTAGCCCGGCGCCGGGCGGTAGACGGGCTCCCCGTCCTGGAGCCGGTCGAAGTGGGGGTCGAAGAGGTGGACCCAGAGGAAGAAGGGGCGCGCGGGCGGCGCGCCCAGGTGGGCGTCGAGCCAACGGTTCGCCGCCCCGAACACGCAGCCGGCCTCGCCCCACATGCAGGAGCGCTGGTCGAAGTGCTCGAAGCCCTGGGCGAAGCCCTGCTCCACCCGCAGGTGGCCGTTGGTGGAGAAGCCCGCGGTGGCGAAGCCGTGCTCCCGCAGCACCTCGGGGAGCATGACGTAGCGGTCCGAGAAGTACTCGAGCCGGACCTCCTCCTCTTCGGCGCGCTCCGAAGGCCCGCGCTGGCCGGGCTTCGGGAGCGGCGTCACCCCCTCCTTCACGCCGAAGACCGCCGGCGAGAGCGAGGAGAAGAGGGAGAGCATGGAGGGGAGCGTCCAGGAGGACTGGGCGAAGCAGCGCGCGAAGTAGACGCCCTCCCCGGCCAGGCGATCGAGGGCGGGGGTGGTGGCGCGGGCGTGCCCGTTCCGGCTCAGGTGGTCCTGGCGCAGGGTGTCGATCGTGATGAGCACGACGGAGGTCCGGTCGGGGAGCGCCGCGGTGGGCGCGAGCCGCCACAGGACCGAGTAGCCGTCGTCGTAGAGGGGGGAGCCCGCGGCGCTTTTCGCCAGGGCCTCGCGCTGGGGGGGCCACTCGCCCAGCGACCAGCGCGTGACGAGCGCGTAGTCGGCGCCCGCCCGGGCCAGGTTCCGGCGCAGCGCTTCCCCGTCCTGGGCCAGCCCCCGCGTATCCCACGCGCTCCACCAGCGGGCGCCGTTCTCCCGGGCGCGCTGCCAGCTCTCGTGGAGCGGCGCGCGGGGCGAGCCGTCCGCGTCGACCCGGACCGGTACGCGCTCCAGGGAGCGCCCGAAGATCGGATAGAACTGGGTGTACTCGTAGGGCTCGGACATGAAGAAGGCGATCCGCGCACCCGCCGGAAGGGTCTCGAGGGCGCGCCAGGCATCGCCCACGGGGCCGCGCGGCGCGCGGAAGGAGAAGAGGCTCTCGTCGGTGAGGCGCTGCTTCGCCGGGGTCCAGAGGGCCTGGAGGGCGAAGACGGCCGCCAGCGCGGCGGAGAGCCGCAGGGGCCGGAGCGGCAGCGCGCGCAGCGCGGTGGCCGCGGGCCGGTGCAGCAGCAGCACGGCCAGCGCGCCGAGGAAGGCGGCCAGGGAGAGCAGCGCCTCCAGGCGCCAGGAGGTCGCGACGGCGACGACGGCGGCGCTGCCGAAGAGCGCGCGCCCGGGAGCGCCTTCGCGGAGCCGCTCGGCGAAGAGCGCCAGACCGATCGCGAAGGGGAGCAGCAGGAATCGCAGGTAGCCCGCGTGGAGCTCCGTGTCGGGGCGGTTGCCCGTGGCCGAGAAGGGCAGGAACGGGTAGACGAGGAGGAGGCTCGCGCCGCAGAGCACGAGGAGCAGGCGCAGCCGCCGACCGGCCGGGTCGACGCGGGAGCCGGGGCCGAGGGATCGCAGGGCGCCGAGGTAGCCGAGGGCCGAGAGCAGCGCGAGGCCCGGCGGCCAGTTGAGGCGGCTCACGATGGTGTCGCGCCAGAGGCCGAGGTCGAGGGGCGCCGCCGCCAGGTGCGAGGCCAGGCGCGTCTGCGCCTGGGCGGCGGCGTCGAAGGGGCCCTCGAAGGGGCCCAGGTCGGCGGGAAACACGGGGTTCCCGGTGAGGAGCGCGTTGCGCAGGTACCAGTAGCTCCCGGTGGAGAGCAGGCCGGCGACGAAGGCGGCCAGCCGGCCGAGGCGCGGAGCCGGGAGCACGGCGCCGGCGCCGATCACCAGAGCCACCGGGAGGAAGAAGGACTTGCAGCCCACGGCGAAGCCGGCGAGGAGCCCGCTCGCCGCGGCGTCGGCCAGCGCCGGGGGGCCGCCGCCGCGGCTGGGGATCAGGAAGGCCAGGGCCGCCAGGCACGCGGCCGCGGCGGCCAGGTCGGTCGCGGAGTAGCTCCGGCTCGGAAACCAGACCACGTAGGAGGCGAAGAAGAGGGCGAGGGTTCCGGAGACGGCGAGGCCGCGGCCGCCGAGCTCCCGGGCCAGCAGGCCCAGCGAGGTCGCGGCGACGATCCCCCAGCACAGGGCCGCGAGGCTCGCGTGGGCGTCGCGGCCGAAGGGGAGCACGAACCAGAGCGAGAGGAGTTCGGCGTTCATGGGGAAGTAGGACTGGAAGGTGAAGGGCACGAGCCGGATCGCGCCGTCGACGAGCCAGCGGGTGGGGTGCACGGCGTGGTAGGTGAGATCGTCCCAGATGAAGGAGGTGCCGAGCAGCGCCGTCTTGAAGGCGAAGGCGGCCAGGAGCCCGCCGGCCAGGGCGAGGCTCGCGAGGGCCAGGGGATCTCCGGGAGCGGGGGCGGTCGCCGCGGGCCGAGCGACGTCCGGGCCCGCGAAGGGCCAGCGCCGCCACAGGAAGAGGAGGCTCGGCGCCCCGAGCGCGCCGAGCAGCGCGCTCACGGCGAGCCGCTCGAGCCCGAAGAGGTGGTTTGCGACGAGGAGCGCGCCGGTCGCCACGAGCGGAAAGGCGCCGAGGGCGGCGAGGCCGCGCCGCCACGGCTCCCGGCCGCGGAAGGCGAGCTCCGCGAGGGCCAGCGCCACGGCGATCGCGAGGCACTGGTTCCAGAGGAAGAGAGCTCCGCCGCGCATGCCGCTCCGCGAGAGGACGAGGGGGCCGTATGGTAGCCTGCGCGCGATGGTGCGGGGCCCGATCGCCCGGCGAGAACGGCGGGGAGGACGCGCGCGCCGGGCCCTGCTTCTCGCCGGCGCGCTCGGCCTCGGGAGCGCCTGCGCGCGGCAGCTCCCGCCGGTGGATCGCGTCGTGCTCGTGACCCTCGACACGCTGCGCGCGGACCACCTGTCCTGCTACGGCTATCCGCGGCCCACGGCGCCCTTCCTGGCGCGGCTGGCCGCCGAGGGCATCGTCTTCGAGAACGCCTTCACCGCCTCGGCCCACACCGGGCCCTCCCACGCCTCGCTCCTGACGTCGCTCTTCCCCTACCAGCACCAGCTGCTGGTGAACGGAGCCCCCCTCGCCCCCGAGACCCTCCAGCTGGGGCGCCTGTTCCTCGACGCCGGCTACGACACGGCGGGCGTGGTGGCGGTGCGCTTCCTGAAGGAGCTGCGGGCGGGCTTCCGCCACTTCGAAGTGGCGGCGCCCGTGCGGCTCGAGGAGAAGGTGCGCTACGACGGGCAGGCGGTCCTCGAGGCCGCGCTGCGCTGGCTCGAGGGACAGCCGCGCCAGGCTCGCTTCCTGCTCTGGCTCCATTTCTACGACGTGCACGAGTGGAGCCAGCCGGACGAGCACACCCGCCGTTCGGTCGTCGAGGTGCGCTCGGGGACGGAGCTCGCCCCCCCGGCGCTGCTCGCGCACCTCTCGGGCGCGCAGGGGCTGCGCCCGGAGGCCTTCGCGGAGCGGGGGCTCGAGCTCCTGCGCTCGGTCGACGAGTACGACGGGAGGATCCGCTACGTGGATGGCCTCCTGGAGCAGCTCTTCGAGTCCGTGCAGGGGAGCTTCGACGGCCGCTCGCTCTGGGTCGTGACGTCGGACCACGGCGAGGGCCTGGGCGCCCACGGCTACCTGGGCCACGGGAAGCAGCACTACCAGGCGGAGCTCCGCGTCCCCCTGCTCTTCTCCTTCTCCGATGGCTGGCTGCGCGGGCGGCGGGTGGGCGAGCTGGTGCGCCTGGTCGACCTCCTGCCCACCCTGGCGGAGCTCATCGGGCGGCCCCTGGATCGCGAGGCCGCCCGCGTGGAGGGGCGCTCCCTGCTGCCGCTCCTGCTCGGGGACCCCGGGGGCTTCCCCGTGCGCCACTCCTTCGCGGAGCGGCGCCCGGCCCGGGAGATGCGCGGCTGGGCCGGCGAGCTCTACTCGCTGCACGGCCTCGAGCACAAGTACGTCGCCGCGAGCGCGAGCGGGGACGAGTTCTACGACCTGCGCGCGGATCCCCTCGAGACCGCGAGCCGGATGGACGGGCCTTCGCCGGCCCGCGACGAGCTCCGGCGCCTGCTCCTGGAGCGCGTCGCGGCCGCCCGCTCCGCCCACGCCGCCTCCGCCGCCGGCGCCCGCGCCACCCCCGAGCACGAGGCCGAGCTGCGCGCCCTCGGCTACCTGGACTGAAGCGATCCGAACTAAAGGTACGGAAGCCGGGCGGCGGTCTTCTCGATGGCGCCGCCGGCCTCGAGCAGGACGGCGGTCGCGTTCCAGGTGCCCGCCAGGAGCTGCTGGCGCGCGCCCGCGGGCATGCGCACCGGGGCGGTCCCCGCCCGCGAGGTCACGGTCATGGCCGCGAGGTCGAGGACCACCTCGCGGGCCGGCTCGAGGTCCACCGCGTCCATCAGGGCGGTCAGGTCGCGGGGCTCGAGGGTCGCGGCCGGGAGGCCGAGCGCCGTGCAGTTGCCCGCGAAGATCTCGGCGAAGGAGCCCCCGAGGAAGGCGCGGAAGCCGCGCCGCATCAGGGCCTGGGGTGCGTGCTCGCGCGAGGAGCCGCAGCCGAAATTGCGGCCCACGACCAGCAGCGACGCCCCCGCGAAGCGCGCGTCGTCGAGGGGGTGATTGCCCTTGGCCTGCTCGCGATCGTCGGCGAAGGCGTGCTCGCCGAGCCCCTCGAAGCTCACGATGCGCAGGTAGCGGGCCGGGATGATGCGGTCCGTGTCGACGTCGTCGCCGCGCAGCACGCAGGCGCGACCCGCCACGCGCTCGACGCCCTTGCTCGCCTCGCCCGCCCTCACAGGAGCTCCCGCACGTCGACGACGCGCCCGCGCAGCGCCGCCGCCGCCACCATGGCCGGCGACATCAGGAGCGTGCGCCCGGTCGGCGAGCCCTGCCGGCCCTTGAAGTTGCGGTTGCTGGAGGAGGCGCAGACCTCGCGGCCCACGAGCCGGTCCGGGTTCATCGCCAGGCACATGGAGCAGCCGGCGCTCCGCCAGTCGAAGCCCGCCGCGCGGAAGACGGCGTCGAGCCCCTCCGCCTCGGCGTCCCGCGCCACCGCCTGGGAGCCCGGCACGACGAGGGCGCGCACGCCCGGCGCCACCCGGCCCCCGCGCGCCACGCGCGCCGCCTCCCGGAGATCCGTGAGGCGCGCGTTGGTGCAGGAGCCGATGAAGGCCACGTCGATGGGGGTCCCGGCGATGGGCGCGCCGGGGTCGAGCCCCATGTAGGCCAGGGCCTCCTCGAGGGAGGCGCGGTCCTCCGGCGCCGCGTCCTCCGGGCGCGGCAGCCTCTCGTCCACGCCGACGTTCTGGCCCGGATTGATGCCGAAGCTCACCGCCGGCGCGAGCCCGCTCGCGTCGATCGGGACCCGGTCGTCGTAGCGGGCGCCGGGGCCGCTCGCGATCTCCCGCCACCAGGCCCGCGCGCGCTCGAAGTCCTCGCCCCGGGGCGCGTAGCGGCGCCCGCGCAGCCAGGCGAAGGTCGTGTCGTCGGGATTCACGTAGCCGCAGCGCGCGCCGCCCTCGATCGACATGTTGCAGACGGTGAGCCGCTCCTCCATGCCCATCGCCTCGATCACCGGCCCCGCGTACTCGTAGGCGTAGCCCACGCCCCCCTTGACGCCGAGCCGGCGGATGATCGCCAGGATCACGTCCTTGGCGTAGACCCCGGCGCCGAGCCTGCCGGTGACCTCGATCCGCCGGACGCGCGGACGCGTCAGGCTCAGGCACTGGGTCGCCAGCACGTCGCGGACCTGGGTCGTGCCGATTCCGAAGGCCACCGCGCCCAGGGCGCCGTGGGTGGAGGTGTGGCTGTCGCCGCAGGCGATCGTCATGCCCGGCTGGGTGAGCCCCAGCTCCGGCCCGATCACGTGCACGATGCCCTGGTGACCGCTCGCCTGGTCGAAGAACTCGATCCCGGCCTCGGCGACGTTTCGCTCCAGGGCGGCGATCATGCCCTCGGCCAGCGGGTCCGCGTAGGGGCGCCGGGCCCCGTCGGTGGGAAGGATGTGGTCGACCGTCGCGAAGGTGCGGGAGGGGAAGCGCACGCGGAGCCCCATCTCCCGCAGCGCCTCGAAGGCCTGGGGCGTCGTGACCTCGTGGATCAGGTGGAGCCCGATGAAGAGCTGGGTCTCCCCGCCCGGGAGCTCCCGCACCGTGTGCAGGTCCCAGACCCGGTCGAAGAGGCTCTTCGTCGCGTCGCTCACGGGGAAGAGATAGCACGCGGCGGGAGCTCGGCCTCGAGCTCGCGCAGGCGGCGCTCGAGCCGAACGCGCTCCCGGGCGTAGTCCGGATCGGCGACCCGGTTCTCGAGCTGGAACGGGTCGCGGCGGAGATCGTAGAGCTCTCGCTCGCCGGTCTCGTACTCGACCCAGCTCAGGCCCCCCGCCACGTCCCGCACGCCGACGAAGTCCGGCATCGGCTCTCCGGCGTCGAGCGCACCCCCGCGGTCCACGAGCACGCGCCCGTAGAGGGCGTGGCCGGCGAGCGAGCGGTCCAGGAACGAGACGAGGCCCTGGTCGGGCCAGAGCAGGAAGCGCACGCCGGGCAGCGAGGCCTCCACCGATCGCCCGAGCTCCCGCGCGGTGAGCTGCGGCGACGCCTGGATCGGAACCCGCAGGGCGCCGTCGGAGACCCCGTCCCCGCCGTCGAACTCGAAGGCGGTGCGGGCGCGCGGTCTCACGCGCGGGTCGCCGTGGAAGAGCTCGTAGCGGTCGCCATCGGCCGGAAGCCCCCCGAAGAGGAGCCCCGTGTGGCGCTGCGGGCGCCGGTAGGCGATCCGGTAGTCCGTGCGCCAGCCCGGGGGCGGCTCGCTCCGGAGCCAGCCGGCGAAGCTCTCGCCGTCGAGGCCAGCGGGGACCGCGGCCCCCGCCAGCGCCGCCAGGGTCGGCGCGACGTCGGCGTTCAGCACCGGGGCAGCGCGGGCGCCCCGGGCGGCGGGCGGGAGGCGAGGGTCGAGGACCAGGAGCGGCACGCGCTGGCACTCCTCGTAGGCGCAGCCCTTGTGCTGCCCCATCAGGCGGTGGGCGCCCCAGCTCGCGCCGTTGTCGCTCGTGAGCAGCAGGACGGTCTCCTCCGCCGCGCCGAGCTCCTCGAGGTCGTCGAGGATCGCCCCGAGCTGCTCGTCCACGGCGAGGAGCGCCTCGTAGGCGCGCTGGCGCACGCGGTCGCCGACCTCGATCTCCGCCTCGCTCGCCGCGATGCGCCGCAGCCAGCGCGGCTTGTCCGAGACGTCGGCCTCGTTCCAGTTGGGCGGGCGCCAGGGCGGAAGGTCGCGGAAGCGATCGCGGTGCCGGTCCGCGGGCACCGGCAGCTCGCGCTCCACGTGGGGCGCGTAGGGCGCCCAGACGGCGAAGAAGGGCTGGCCGGCGGCCAGCGCCTCGCGCGCGAACTCGCGCAGCCGGAGCGCGCCGAGATCGGTTCCGTACTGGGCGTCGCTGGCGGCGTCGTCGAAGCTCGCCACGGAGCCGTCCTCCTGGACCACGCGGTAGGGAAGGCCGTGGATCCCGCCGTAGTGTTCCGGCGAGACCAGGGCCCAGAAGCGGTCCCAGCCCGGCGGCACGTAGAAGCCGCCCTGCGGCCCCCGGCCCGCCTCCGTCTCCGGCCAGTACGCGTTCAGGTACTTGCCGAAGAGGCCGGTGCGGTAGCCCGCCGCGCGCAGCCAGACGGCCGCGGTCTCGCGGTCGGCGCCCGTCTCCCGGAAGAGGTCGGCGCCGCCGATCTCGCCGTCGACCTGCCAGATCCCGTGGGAGTGCGCGTCGCGCCCGGTGAGGAGCGAGGCCCGGCTCGGGGTGCAGACCGCCACCGGCGCGAAGGCGTTCTCGAAGACGACCGCCCGCGAGAGGATGCGCTCCCGCAGGATCGGCATCCGGTCGAGGCCATCGGGGCGGGCGTCGTCGAGGTTCACGAGCAGGAGGTTGGGCCGCTCCCCCGGCGGCGGATCCGCGCCCCGTCCGCAGCCGGCGGCCAGGGCCAGGCCGGCGAGGCCGATGGCTCGGGCCCGGGCGGCGGATCTCCTCCCCACCCCGCCGATGCTACCCGCCCGGCTGGGTGACGTCAGTCGGTGTCGGCCGTTCGACCGCCAGCCAGAACGCGCCCGGGAGCTCCGCGGCCATGCCCAGGACGCCGATCAGGAGCGAGAGCGCGAGCCCCTCCTCCCCCGAGACCCCGTAGCGGCCGAGCAGGGTCACGAAGGCGGCCTCTCGCACGCCGAGACCGCCCAGCGACACGGGGGCCATGGTGGCGAAGATCACCAGGGGCACCACGACCAGGTAGGCCGGCGGGGGAGCCGCGAGGCCGATCGCCGCGGCGGCGGCCATCACCACCGCGACGCGCAGCAGGGTGTTCCCGACCGCCAGGAGCAGGGCCCGCCCGAGGAGCCCCGGCTGGCGGCGGAACCCCTCGAGCCGCTCGAAGATCCCGGCGACCGGGCGGCGCAGGCGCTCGAAGCGCAGCGAGCGGAGCAGGCGATCGGCGAGCCGGCGGGCGGCGGGCGCCGAGGCCAGCCCGAAGCCCAGGGCCAGCGCCGCGAGGCCGCCCAGCGCCCAGGGCTCCGCGTGGGGCAGGGGCGAGCGCGGGTCGAGGAGCGAGCCCGCGAGCACCACCAGCATCAGGCCCGCGAGGCCGGCGATCCGGTCCATCAGGATCGACGTGAAGGAGGTGGTGGGGTCCCCGGTCGACCGGGCCAGGCCGTAGCCGCGCAGGAGCTCCATTCCCGCGGAGCCCGGCAGGAACTGGCCCGCGAAGCTTCCCATGAACGTGATCCGCACGACGAGCCCGAGCGAGAGCGTCGGGTGGCGCACGCGCAGCAGCACCCACCACTTGTAGGCGCCGTAGACCCCCTCGGCGAGCATGAGCAGGAGCACGAGCCCCACCCAGCCGAGCTGGGCGCGGGCGAGGCGCGCGGCGGCGTCGCCCAGGTCGAGCCCGCGCAGCAGGAGCGCGAGGAGCAGCACGCTCACCAGGGCCTGGAGCCAGCGCCGGCCGGGCACGGCCCTGCGACGGTTCTGCGCATCCACGAAGCCGCACCTCGCCCCACGCGGCGGCCGAAGCCCGGTGGCACTGGGTTTCGGCTCGGCGCCGCCCGGCCTTGACGGCCCGGCGGCCTCCCTCGATCCGCTCAGTCGATCAGGATGGGGCGGTCGATCGGCGGGTCCTCGATCGCGGTGGTGTGGCCGTCCGCCCAGGAGATCACCAGGCGCCCGGCGCGACCGCCCGTCCCGAGGCCGAAGACCAGATCCGGGGTCTGGTCGGTGCCCATGCCCACGCTGGTCGAGACCTCGCGCGCGTAGCTGTGCCCCGCTCCCTCCAGGCGCACGCGCGCGCCCAGCGCGCGCACCGCGTCGGGCATCCGGACCAGGACGCTCTTCCCGCTGCTGCGGTTCAGGTAGGCGCGGCTCGGGCTGTCGTTGTTGAGCCAGAAGAGGTCGAGCCGCCCGTCGCCGTCGAGGTCGGCCAGGACCGGCGAGTTGCTGAACCGGGGGTTCTCCGCCGCCCGCACGGGATGGAAGCGCGGCGGGTCCCCCGCCGCGCCCAGGAGCAGCTTGCCGGGGAACTTGAAGACGCGGTGGACGGGCCACTTGATGTAGTTCTGGGAGACCAGCAGGTCCAGCCGGCCGTCCAGGTTCAGGTCCTCGAAGGCGGCACCCCAGGCGAAGCCCATGCCCGCGAGGCCCGCCTCCCGGGTGATGTCCGTGAAGCGGAAGCCCCCCTCGTTGCGCAGCAGCAGCCAGCCGCCCGCGTAGGGCTGGTCCTCGTGGAGATCCCCGCTGGCCAGGAAGGCCGGGAACGAGTCTCCGACGTTCGGAAAGTACAGGTCCTGGTCCCCGTCGTTGTCGATGTCGCCCACCGCGATTCCCATCCAGAAGCCGTAGCCGGAGGCCAGCGGGACGCTCTCGAAGTCGCCGGCGCCGAGGTTCTTCAGGATCTCCACCTGCCCCGTGTTCTGCGCCACCACCAGATCCTGCAGGCGGTCTCCATCCAGGTCGACGAACACCGAGGTGAAGGTGTTCTGCTTGGAGGCCGTGACAGGGGTCGTGATGTCGGTGAAGCGCAGGTCGCCGTCGTTGCGCAGCAGGACGTTGCGCTTGGCGTGATCCGGCACGTTGAAGGTGGCGGGAACGAAGTGGGGAAAGTCGACGAAGGCGCTCACGTAGAGGTCGCCGTCTCCGTCCCGGTCGATGTCGGAGACGGCGACCGCCAGGGGGACCGAGTCCGGCGGCAGCTGGGTCGGCAGGGCCTCGCCCCGGAAGGCGCCGCCTCCCTCGTTCCGGTAGAGCGTCACCCCATCGTTGCGGCACACGATCAGATCCACGTCGCCGTCCTCGTCGAGATCGATGGCGACCGACCCGTAGGTCGCGCGCAGCGACGAGAGGCCGGTCCCCGCGATGCGATCGACGAGCCGCCCGTCGCTCAGGCCGAGGAGCGCGTCGGCCTGTCCCTCGCCACCCCCGACGAAGATCTCGAAGCGCCCGTCCCCCTCCAGGTCGATCACGGAGGCGCCGGTCAGGTGGTGCGCCTTCTCGCGGTCCCAGGCGTGGGCGAACCCGACCGGGATCTCCTCGAACCGGGGCTCCGCGATTCCGGCGGGCGGATCGCGCAGGGGCTCGCGGGGGTAGATCCACGAGCAGCCCGCCAGCGCGCCTCCGGCCAGGAGCGACCCGAGGAGCGCGGGCAGCGGGCTGCGCGGGAGCGACGGGGACGCGGTCATCGCGCTATTGCCTCACGAACTTGACGCTGCCCACCGGCGTGGGGCGACCGTCCTTCGCGAAGTAGGCCGACGCGCTGGGCTGCACGGGGCCGCGCGGCTGCATGTCCGCGTCGAGGGCGCGGTAGCTGGTGGCCGAGTCGGTCCCCACGTCCCAGGCGTAGAGGGTCGCGGTCTTCTCGGCCACCCAGGCCCCGCCCTCGTGGAGATCCACGTCCACCGCCACGGCGCACCAGTCGGGGCTCGGGGCGATCATCGCGGCGATCGACACCTTCGGGTGCGCCTCGTCGATCTCGAAGCTCGTGGTGGCGCTCCCTGGGACGCTGCGCAGCGGGTCGGGCGTCTCGATCAGCGCGCCGGCGCTGCCCTTCTGGATCGCGGCCCGGATCTCGGCGTCGAGGGGCTGGTGCTTGCCCTCCTCGCAGAGCTTCTCGAGCCCCGGGGTCGCCGTCCCGCCCTTCGGGAAGAGCGCGAAGCCCGACCCGTGGGTCGCGCCGATCACGGGCGAGAAGTGCGCGAGCAGCGGGAAGTCCTGCGGGTGGGTCTCGGCGCTCCAGGTGCGCTCGAAGGTCACCTGGTAGCGGGCCTTGGGCTCCGCCCCGGCGCCGAAGGGAGAGAGGAGACCGAGGCTGACGAGGAGCGAAGTCGGATACCGCATGATTCGGGACCTCCGTGCGCGGACCCCTTGGGGCGCCGCGCGTCCTGGCTGAGTGACGCCCGGACAGATGCCGCCCCCCGGGTCCGAGTGACATCCGGGGCCTCCGGGGGTCCTGCGCAACGCCTGGGCGGCGCATGCCCAAGCGCGAGGCAGATCCGCCGCTCCGCGGGCCGGCGGCGCGGGATCCGCGCGCTCCCGGGCGGAACGCATCTTGCACTTCGCCGGGGGGGCAGGCGCGGGGCGGGGCGCTCGGGCTGCGGGGGTTGACCCGGGCGCCCCCGCTCCGCGTCTCGGGGGTCGAGGTCGGCCGTGAGGAGGTCCGTACGCATTCGCCCCCCGGCGCAGCGGATGTCCACGCGCGACGCCGGGTTCCTCTACCTCGAGCGCCCGCACGCGCGGCTCCACATCGGCTGCGTCGCGCTCCTGGAGGGGAAGCTCGCGCGCGGCGACCTCGCGCGCCGGATCGAAGCCTGCCTGCCCCGCGTGCGCCGCTACGCGCAGCGCGCCCTGCGCGTGCCCTTCTCGTTGGCCCACCCGATCTGGGAGGACGACCCGGCGTTCCGCGCCGCGGACCACGTCCACCGGCGGGCGCTCCCGCCGCCCGGCGGCGAGGTCGAGCTGCTCGAGGCCACGGCGGAGATCCTCGCGCTTCCGCTCGACGGCGATCGGCCGCTCTGGGAGATGCACATCGTGGAGGGCCTCGACGGAGGCCGGACGGCGCTGGTGCAGAAGGTGCACCACTGCATGATCGACGGCGTCTCCGGCGCCCAGCTGCTCGAGTGGCTCCTCGACCGCGAGCCGCTCGCGCCGCCCCCGGTGCCGCGCCTGCCGGCGGTCCCGCAGCTCCCCGGGATGACGCGCCGGATGCGCCGGGCTCTGCTGGAGAACGCGGGCCGCGCGGCCCGGCAGGCCGCGCACGCCGTGGGCGCGCTCACGCGACCGGCGGGAGCGCGGCGGGCGCTCACGGACCTGCGCCGCGCAGCCTGGTCGGCGCTCCAGCTCGCGGTCCGGGACATCCCGGAGCTGCCCTGGAACACGCGCATCGGACCGCGGCGGCGCCTGGCGCTCACGCGGATTCCCCTGGACGGCGTGAAGAGGATCCGCGCGGCGCGGGGCGGGACGCTGAACGACGTGGTCCTGTGCTTCCTGGCGGGGGGGATCCGGCGCTACCTCGAGGGCAACGGGGTCGACGTCCGCAGTCTCGAGATCGTCGCCCTCGTCCCCGTGAGCCTGCGAGGGGCGGAGGAGGTCCAGGGCCTCGGCAACAGGATCTCGGCCATGCTGGTCCCGTTGTGCATCGACCGGCCCGAGGAGACGGCCCGCCTGGAGGCGACGCGAGCCGCCACCGAGCGGCTCAAGTGCGGAGCGGCCTGGGTCGGGTTCGACGCGCTCCTCACGCTCCTCGACGCCGTGCCGCCGTCCCTGGTGGCCCTGGGCGGCCGGCACCTCCCGCTGCGGCGGTTCGCGAACCTGGTGGCGACCAACGTCCCCGGCCCCCGGGAGACGCGCTTCCTGTGCGGGGCGCGGGTGGAGGCGCTCTACCCGGTCGTGCCCGTCACCGACGGACTGGGCCTCGGCATCGGGGTCTTCTCCTACGACGGCTGGCTCCACGTGGGTCTCAACGCCGACGCGGAGGCCGTGCCCGATCTCGAGAAGCTGCGCGCCGGAATCGAGTCGGCCTTCGCGGCCCTGCTCGGCGCGCCCGAGGCGGCCGGCCCCGACCCGCGGCGACGGCTGGATCCGGTGTAGACTGGGGCCCGGCCGGGGTGTAGCTCAGCGGCCAGAGCCTGATCTTTGGGGGATCAGCGTCGTGGGTTCGAATCCCACCACCCCGACCCGTCGCCCCCTCCCGGCCCGATCGCCGGCCGGGCCCCCACGGCACCCCGGGGGACCCCCTCTCGGGCGGCGCGGCGCGGGTTTTCGGCCCTTCGCGTGCCACGCGGGGCGCCCGACGGCCACCTCCCCTGTGGAGGTGCCTCCCACATGACGCGCGACTGGTTCCTCGGTGCTGCCTTCGGCTCGATGGTCTCCACCGTCTTCCTGCTCTCCCTGCTGGTGAGCGCCACGTCCTGAGCGGCTGAGCGTCCGACCTCTCCGGGGCACGGGTCGCGAGCCCGCTCGCGCTAGGCTCGGGCGCCGTGCTCCGCCCCCCCCTCGCCGCACTGCTCTGCGCGGGCCTCGGGTCCGCCCTCGCCCTGGCTGCCGCGGCCGGCGAGGCGCCCGCCAGCGCGGGCTGGCCGGTCACCGGCGGCGACCCGGGCGGCTCGCGCTACTCGCCGCTGCGCGAGATCCACCGCGGCAACGTGGCCCGCCTGGAGGTGGCCTGGGTCTACCGGCACGGCGACGTCTACGACCCGGCCCTGCGCCCGGACGCGCCCCGGCACAGCGCCTTCGAGTCCACGCCGATCCTGGTCGACGGGCGCCTCGTCTTCTCGACCCCCTTCGGCCGCGTGATCGCCCTCGACCCCGAGAGCGGCGCCGAGCTCTGGACCTTCGACCCGGGGCTCGACCTGCGCGCGCGCTATGCGAACGGCTACGTGAGCCGGGGCGTCGCCCACTGGCGCGACGGCGCGGGCGGCGGCCCCTGCGCGAGCCGCATCCTGCACGCCACCGTCGAGGCCAAGCTGATCGCCCTCGACGCCCTGACCGGGCGCCCCTGCCCGGGCTTCGGGAGGGGCGGCACGGTCGACCTGCACGAGGGAGTCACGGGCCTCGCGAAGCCCAGCCACTACAAGCAGACCTCTCCCCCGGTCGTGGTGGGCGACGTGGTGGTGGTGGGCTCCTCGCTGGCCGACGGGCTCGCCCGCCAGCCCTGGGGGGGAGTGCGCGGCTACGACGCCCGCAGCGGTCGCCTGCTCTGGCGCTTCAACACGATCCCGCAGGAGGGGGAGACCGGCACCGAGACCTGGGAGCGCGGGAGCTGGCGCGCGGGCTCGGGGGCGAATCCCTGGGCTCCCATGAGCGCCGACCCCGAGCGCGGCCTCGTCTTCGTGCCGACCAGCACGGCGAGCCCCGACTTCTGGGGCGGCGACCGGCCCGGCGCGAACCTCTTCGCCGACTCCCTCGTGGTGCTGCGCGCCGGAACCGGAGAGCGCGTCTGGCACTACCAGACCCTGCACCACGACCTCTGGGACTACGACGTGGCGTCCCCGCCGAACCTGGTGCGGATCCAGCGCGACGGGCGGGCGCTGGATGCGGTGGTGCAGCTCACCAAGACGGGGCTCACCTTCGTCTTCGAGCGCGAGACCGGCCGGCCGGTCTTCCCGATCGAGGAGCGCCCGGTTCCGAAGAGCGACGTGCCCGGCGAGTGGACCTCGCCCACCCAGCCCTTCCCGACCCGGCCGCCCCCGCTCGCGCCGATCGAGTTCACGGAGGCCGACCTCTGGGACACCTCGCCCGAGCACCTGGCCTTCTGCCGCGACTGGCTGCGGCGACTCCGCAACGAGGGCATCTTCACGCCGCCGAGCCCGCGCGGCTCGATCATCTACCCCTCCTACGGGGGCGGCGCGAACTGGTCGGGGGGCGGCGTCGACCCCGAGCGCGGGGTGCTCTACGTGCCGGTGAACGACGTGGCGCTCGTGGTCCGCGTCGTGCTGCCGCCCCGCGACGGCCAGCGGCGGGGCGCCCTGGCCCGCGCCCGGGCGCGGCTCGCCCCCTGGCGCGCGCCGGGCCCGCGCCCGGAGATCCGCGACGAGCGCTTCATGCGCGGGGACGAGCCCTGCAAGCGGCCTCCCTGGGGCAGCCTCGTGGCGGTGGACCTGAACCGCGGCGAGATCCTGTGGCGGGTGCCGACCGGGCGCGACGCCGACGGCTCCCTGGGCCTCACGAGCATGGGCCCGCCCCTCGTGACCGCCGGCGGGCTCGTCTTCCACGCGGGCACCTGGGAGCCCCGGCTGCGCGCCCACGACGCGGAGACCGGCGCGGTGCTGGCGGGCTTCGAGCTCCCGGCGGGCCTGCACGCCGGGCCCATCACCTACAAGCTGCGGCCCGAGGGGAAGCAGTTCCTGGTGATCGCCCCGGGCGGGCACTTCAGCGTGGGCCGCTTCGCGGGCTCGAAGCGCGGCGACTACGTGATCGCCTACACCCTCCCGGACTGACCGCCGCCCGGGACCCCGAGGCCCGCTGGCTTGCTTCCCCATCCCGGGCATCGGCGGTATCGTGTGGCGCCCCCGCAGCCCGCTGCGCCTCCCGGGGAGAGCCGATGACCAGCGACCTCAGTCCCGAGCTGCGCGAGCGGATCGAGAACACCATCCGCTTCCTCGCCGTCGACGCCGTCGAGAAGGCCGGCAGCGGGCACCCGGGCGCGCCCATGGGGCTGGCGCGCGCCGCCTTCGAGCTCTGGGACCAGCACCTGCGCTTCGACCCGCGCGACCCCGCCTGGGTGCTCCGCGACCGCTTCGTGCTGTCGAACGGCCACGCCTCCATGCTGCTCTACGCGCTGCTCCACCTGTTCGGCTTCGACCTGCCCCTGGACGAGCTCAAGCGCTTCCGCCAGCTCGGCTCGCGCACGCCGGGCCACCCGGAGTACGGCCACACGCCGGGCGTCGAGGTCACGACCGGGCCCCTGGGCCAGGGCTTCGCCCACGGCGTCGGCATGGCCCTGGCGCAGCGGCTCGCGCGCTCGCGCTTCGGGCGCGACGGCGAGGGCCCGGGCTACGGCCTCGTCTACGGAATCACCAGCGACGGCGACCTCATGGAGGGCGTCGCCTCCGAGGCCGCCTCCCTGGCCGGGCACCTGCGCCTCGGGAACCTGATCTACCTCTACGACGACAACCGGATCTCCATCGACGGACCCACGACCCTGGCCTTCGGGGAGGACGTGGGCCGGCGCTTCGAGGCCTACGGCTGGCACGTGCAGAGGGTCGACGGGGGGGACTGGCAGAGCCTGCGCGGCGCGCTCGGCGCGGCGCGCGCGGAGGAGGGGCGCCCTTCGCTCGTCATCACGCGCACCACGATCGGCCTCGGGAGCCCCAACAAGGCCGGCACCTCCAAGGCCCACGGCGAGAAGCTCGGGGCCGAAGAGGTGCGCCTCACCAAGCAGGCGCTGGGCTGGCCCCTCGAGCCCACCTTCCTCGTCCCGGACGATGTGCGCGCCTACCTGGAGGCGCGCGGCGCGGCCAAGCGGCGCGAGCGCGCCGAGGCCGACCGGCGCCTGGCGCGCTGGCGCGACCGGAATCCGAAGCTGGCGGAGGCCTGGGAGGCCGCCCGCGCCGGGCGCCTCCCGGAGAACCTGGCGCAGACCCTGGCCGAGGGACTCGAGGGCGTCGACGAGGCGACCCGCAAGCACGGGACGGTGGTGCTCGAGCGCCTGGCGGGGCTCGCGCCGCACTTCCTGGGCGGGTCGGCGGACCTGGCCGGCTCGGCCGCGCCGCCGCTCCTCAAGGGCCGCGGCAGCGTCGGCCCGGCGGCGGGGGAGGGCGATTCCTTCGCGGGCGGGAACCTCCACTTCGGCGTGCGCGAGCACGCGATGGCCGCCGTGACCAACGGGATCGCGCTCGAGGGGACCTTCCGGCCCTACTGCGGCACCTTCCTGATCTTCAGCGATTACCTGCGCCCCTCGCTCCGGCTCGCGGCGCTGATGCGCGCGCCCTCGATCTTCGTCTTCACCCACGACTCGATCTTCCTGGGCGAGGATGGACCGACCCACCAGCCGATCGAGCAGATCGACGCGCTGCGCGGGATCCCGGAGCTCGTGGTCTTCCGCCCGGCGGACGGGCTCGAGACGGCGGCGGCCTGGGCCTGGGTCGCAGCCCGGGCCCGCGGCCCGGCGCTCCTCCTGCTCTCCCGCCAGAAGCTGAAGGCGCTCCCGCGGCCCGGGGCCTTCCGGCTCGAGGACGTCTGGAAGGGCGCCTACGCCGTGCGGGACCCGGCTGCCGGCGCCCGCGTGATCCTCGTGGCCACGGGCTCGGAGGTGGAGCTGGCCTGTGCTGCCGCGGACGCCCTCGCGGCCGAGGGCGTCGCCGCCCGCGTGGTCTCGCTCCCCTGCCTCGAGCTCTTCCTGGAGCAGCCGCAGGAGTACCAGCGGAGCCTCCTGCCCGGCGACGGGACGCCCGTCGTGGCGGTCGAGGCCGGGCGCGGGGAGAGCCTGCGCCGCCTGGTCGGCGCGCGGGGCCTCGTCTACGGGATCGATCGCTTCGGGGCCTCGGCGCCCCTGGAGCAGCTCGCCCCGCACTTCGGCTTCACGGCGGACCGCCTGGCGGCGCGCGTGCGCGAGCACCTGCGAGCCCTGGAGGCTCCCGGGGCGCGCTAGGCGCCGGGCAGGAGCGTCAAGTCAGGAGCCAGCGGGGACGAAGAGGCCGGGCGGAACGAGGGGTCGGCGATGGACTGGGTCGGCGTGGTCGGTTACGGGGCCCTGGGCGTGCTCGTCCTGGGCTGGCTCGCCGTCTCCTTCAGCGAGCCCGGGCCGCGCCGCGCGCGCCTCGAGTGGCTCTCCGCCAGCGCGTTCTTCCTCGCTCTCGCCTCGCTCTTCACCCACCTCGTCGGGGCCGCCCTCGAGCAGCAGAGCCGCATCCGCCTGGTGGCCTTCGGCTTCCTGCTCGCGCTCTTCACCGCCGGCTTCCTGGTGAGCTCCGTGCAGACCCTCCTCGCCCTGCGCGGCGATCGCAAGGGCGGCGCCAGCGCCACGAACTGACCCGCGCCGGACCGGGCGCCCCGTCCGGCCTCACTCTCCTTGGCTCCGGGGCTCCCGGATCCGACCGCGCTGGGCGTCCCCGACCCAGTAGACACCGTGGCAGCGGTCGCAGGCGAGATAGACCTCCTCGCCGACCGCGAAGACGGCGTCCGGGTCCCTGGACTCCGCCGCCCTGCGCGCGGCGGCGCCGGCCTCGATCAACCCCCGCGAGAGCTGCATCCAGAGCCGGTCGTCCCTCGCGCGCCCTCCCATCATGAGCAGGTTCCCGGACTCCATCAGCGCGACGGCGCTGTTCCGGACCCGGGCCCACTCCTCCTCGGTCCTCGGAGCCCACTCGTCCACGCCGTCCTCGGAGACGACCGTGCCCACGGAATCCCACAGGACGTCCGCAGCGGGGTCGACGATCGAGACCATGAGCTCCTGGACGCTCGCCCTCGGCTGGAACGGCGGTACCGGCGGGGCGGTGCAGCCCGAGAGCAGGAGCGCACCGGCGGGGATCGAGACGAGCAGGGCCCGCATCAGTTACCGTCGGCCTCCATGTCCCTCCTGGGGTTCTGCCAGTGGCTCGCGGAGACCCCCTGGAGCATCGCGCTCCACGAATCGCTCTGGGCGTATCCTCTCGTCGAGTCGACCCACGTCTGGTCCCTGGCCTTGTTCGTGGGCTTCTCCGTGCTGCTGGATCTCCGGCTCCTGGGCCTCGCGATGCAGCGCATCCCGGCGTCGGAGGTCGCCCGGCGCCTGCTGCCGTGGATGGTCGCCGGCTTCGCCCTCATGGTCGTGACGGGGCTCCTGCTCTTCTACGCGATTCCGGTCCGGACCTACCAGAGCCTCTTCTTCCGCATCAAGGTCCTCCTGCTCGCCCTGGCCGGCCTGAACGTCTGGGTGTTCCACGCGACCGTCTGGCGCAGCGTGGCCACGTGGGACCTGGATCCCGTCCCGCCGAGGAGCGCCCGGCGGGCGGGAGCCGCGTCCCTGCTGCTCTGGGTCTGCATCATCTTCGCCGGCCGCATGATCGCGTACAGCTGGTTCGACTGCGACCGCCAACCGCAGCCCGCGGTCGTCAACTGGGCCGCCGGCTGCGTCCTCGGGTCGGAATGACGTCCCTGCTGCCCTTCTTCGAGTGGTGCGAGACGACGCGGCTGGGAGCGGCGATTCGCGACTCGCTCTGGCTGTTCCCCGTGATCGAGGCGGTCCATCTCGTCGCGTTCGCCGTCCTGGGCGGCGCGGTGCTGCTGGTGAACCTGCGGCTCCTCGGGCTGGCGTTCCGGTCGCAGCCCGTCGCCCGACTGGCGCAGGACGCAGCGCCGTGGCTGGGCGGCAGCCTCGCGGTCGCGCTGGTCTCGGGAAGCCTGCTCTTCCTCTCCGAGTCCGTGAAGCTGTACCACAGCGAGCCGTTCCGGCTGAAGATCGCCTCCCTGGTGCTGGCCCTCCTCTTCACCTTCAGCGCGCATCGCAAGGTGACCCTGGCCGACGAGGCGCACGCGAGGCCCTTCGCGGGCAGGCTGGCAGCCGTCGTCTCCCTCGCGCTCTGGGCCGGTGTGGCCTGGGGGGGGCGCTGGATCGGGTTCTCCGGCTGAGGGGCCCCGCGCTACGGAGCCGGCTCGAGGGGACCCGCCTCCGCGGGCTCCGTCGGATCCCGGCCATCTCGGGGCGCGCCGGTTCCCGACGACCCGAGGAAGAGCTTGGTCCCATCGGGGAGCGTCATGTCGCGGCCGTTGGCGCGGTTCGAGCGGTCCTTGCTCTGGTAGCCATCGACGATGACCCGCGTACCCGGCTTCAGGGAATCCCTGGTGAAGCCCCGCCGGAGCAGCGTGTTGGGAGTCCCGGCCTCGACCATCCAGACCTCCCGGGCTCCGCCCTCCTTCTCGATCGCGAGATGGATCCAGGCGTGCGGGTTGACCCACTCCACCTTCGTGATCACGCCTCTCAGGAGAACCGGTCTGTTGGGGTCGAACTCCGCCCCGAACGCGTGGTGGGCCGAGGCGGGGAGCGCCGCCGCGAGGGCGAGCCCCAGGGCCACCCCGACCGCCGCCGCCGTCGCGGGCAGCGGATTCCGTCTCCCGTCCTGGGGATCGGAGCTCACGGCTGCACCCCACCGCTCTTCTCCCGGGCCTCGGCCTCCAGGACCCGGGCACCCCGGAGGATGCCCTCGAAGGAGTAGTTGCCCTCGTGACAGGCGTATTCGTAGAGCCGGTCGTCGGTCGCGACCCAGGGGTATTCTCCGCTCCACGCCTTCGTCCACACGGTGGGATCCTCGACCGTGAACTGGTAGAGGATCGTGCCTTCGCCGACGCGCGTGAAGCGCTCGACCACGTGGAGGTTCTCCGAGGCCGACGCGAGGCCGGGGGTCTTCCCGAAGTGGGTGGTGTCCACCACCAGGGTGTCGCCCTCCCAATGGCCCACCGAATCCCCCACCCACCTTCGGATCCCTTGGGGGGCGTGCTCGCGGTTCAAGGGGATGATGCGGACGTCGTGGACCATCTCGACGAGGATGACCACGTGGTCGCGGGTCTGCACGATGCGCTTCAGATTGTTGTAGGTCACGGGCAGAGAGGGGGGACCGGAGGTCGAGCCGAATCCCAACAGACAGCGCTCGCCCAGCGAGCGCTGCTCCGGGTCGTCGTAGGGGCCGGGTCCTTCGATCCCGAGCCACCAGGCCTCGCCCTTGTTGTCCCCCGCGTTCTCCTTGTAGAGGGCCCGCCGAGCGGCCGCTCTCCGGGCGGCCTCGGGGGTCAGCGGCGGCAAACGGCCGTCGGGCGGATCGACGATGATCGAGCTGCGGATCCCGCCGTCGAGCTGGAACATCCGGGTTCCGCGATCGAGCCAGAGGTAGTTGTAGCCGCCGACGTTGCCTCCAGCGCCGGGCGTTCCGTCCCCTCCCACCGGCGGCGCGGCCCGGTCCGGATCGCTCGGCCGGGCGAGCTGTTCGGTGAGGTCGCGCTCGGCGTTCTCGATGGCCGCCGCCTCCTCCGCCGTCAGGAAGAGCCTCTCTCCGAACTCGACCGACCTCTCCAGCGGCGTCAAGGTCGCCGTCTCCCAGGTGCCCGACAGGTCCGGGGCTCCGTCCAGGGTCCGCGGAACCGTCCAGGCCCTGGCCGGCGCGTCCTGCGCCGAGGCCTGGGCCGCCACGGCGATCGCCACCAGGGCGCCGCCGAGGAGAGCCGCGAGCTGGTCGCCCGGGATCGGTCTCGCTTTCCTCATCGGCTGAGCGGGTTCCTCCGGTACTGCCCGTAGAGCAATTCCTCGACGAACTCGACGCACTTGAAGTCGAGGAGCTGCGCGTCCGGCTCGACCCGGCGATAGAGCGGCATGCGGATCGTCCAGGGTCGCGTGAAGACCTCGGGATCTTCCAGGGTGGCCTCGTACCAGAGGTGATCCGGGGCGATCCGGGTGTATCGCTCCACCACCCGGAGCTTGTCGCTGTGGAAGTTGCCGGACCTGTCGAACCAGGTCTGGTCGTTGAGCCCCGTCACCTCGACGACGAGCGTTTCGCCTTCCCAATGGCCGACCGACTGTCCCATCCAGGAGTCGACGGGCGGTGGACCCGGATCCTCGAGGTACACCTCGCGAGCCGCGCCGGCGTACTGGTAGGCGATGAACAGGGCGTTCTCGCTCTGGAAGATCTGAAAGGGGTGGGGCATGTAGGTCGCCCGGGGCACGCCGGGCAGGTAGCACTTGACCTCCGGATCCCGGCTGAGCCAGCTCTCCCGGTTCTCCCGCCGGCGAGCCGCGGCCTCGGGCTTGTAGGGGATCGGGCCGCCCTCCACGACGCCGAGGCCGCCCGGCACCGCCCCGACGGCCCCGAGCGCGAGCACCGCCGGCGCGGGGAGGGGCCCGTGAGGACCCTCGCGGAGCGCCATGGCGGGCCGCGCCCCGTGCGCCTCGAGGTCGTAGTTCGCCTCGTTCAGGGCCTGCCAGATGCCGTTCAGGTCGGGGTGACCGTCCGGCGCTCGCGGCGCCCGGTAGGGGGCGGGGTGGCCGTCGAAGGGCTGCGTGGCGAGAGCCACGGCGGCGACCGCGGCGGTCACGCTCGCGGCGAGCAACGCGCGTTTCCTCTGGCGGCCGATGCGCACCCGGGGCGACGATGGCATCGGATTGCGCGGAGTGTCAAGCAGGCGACCCGCGGGCGCCGCCCGGGCTAGGCCCGCAGGGCCGCGAGCCGTTCGGCGCTGGCGCGGAGCTCGTCCGCGTCGGCGTAACGGGCGCCGTGGACGACGCGCGTCACCCCCAGGGCGGCGAGGGCCGCGAGCTGCTCCCGGGCCCTCCCCGGGTCTTCGAGGGGGAGGGCGCCCATGGCGGCGATCTCGGGCGGCGGGCGGCCCCGCTCGGCGGCGAGGGCGCGCAGGCGCTCGGCCTGCGGGCGCAGCTTCTCCGGGTCGGTGCCCATCGGCATCCAGCCCTCGCCGAAGCGGAGCGCGCGCTCGAAGGCGTGGGGGGGAGCGCCCCCCACGAAGATCGGGGGCCGCGGGGGCCGCGGCCGGAACAGGAAGGGCTGCCCGTTCGCCCGGGCCTCGTCGCCGGCGAACCAGGCGTGCCAGGACGCGAGGGTCTCGTCGGCCAGCCGGCCGCGCCGCCCGCGGTCGACGCCGAGGGCCCGGAACTCCCCCTCCATCCAGCCGACGCCCACCCCGAGCCGGAGCCGCTGGCCCGAGAGCTCCTGGATCGTCGCGATCTGCTTGGCCGTGGGGAGCGCCGGCCGATACGGGAGGATCAGCACCGCGGTTCCGAGGCCGACGCGCTCCGTCACGGCGGCGAGCCAGGCGAGCGCGGCCAGGGCGTCGAGGTAGCGGCCGCCCGAGCCCTCGGACTGATCGGGCGGGATCGCCAGGTGGTCCACCACCCAGAGCTCGTCGACGCCAGCCCGCTCGGCCGCGTGCGCGCACGCGCGCAGGGTCTCGCGCGTCGACTGGGCTCCCATCGTGCGCAGGACGAGGCCGAGCTTCATGGCGACCCGCCGAGGCTACCAGACCCGAACGCGCGCTGGCTCGCCGCTCCCTCCTCCCGCGCCCGATCCCACTCCGGGCTCCGGCTCGTGGTCCGGGCCCGTCGCGGGAGCGCCGTCCCGAAGATGCGCGGCGAGGAAGCGCTCCAGGCGCTCGCACCAGGCCGCGGCCTGCTCCACCGTCCGAAAGCCGTGCCCGGCGTCCTCGACCACCTGCCATTCGTAGGGCTTCTGATACAGGTCGAGCATTCGCCGCAGGCGTAGGGCGTGCTCGATGTCGACGCGTCGGTCCAGAAGCCCGTGGGCGATGAAAATCGGGACGGGGATCTCCGCGGCGCGGTAGACCGGGGAAGTCGCCCGGAGCGCGTCGTAGTCCGCCTCTGGGTCGCCCGCGATCTGCGCGCGCAGGTCCCGCGCGAGCTCCTGGAACATCGTCCCCTCGAACTCGGTCGAGTGAAGCCAGAGGGCGATGTCCGTGATGCCGGACAGGGTGGCCGCACACCGGTAGCGGCTCGGGAAGCGCAGGCTGCTCATCAGCGCCGAGTAGCCGCCGTAGCTCCCTCCGACGATGCAGGCGCGGTCTCGGTCCACCCAGCCCTGGCCGACCACGTGTGCAACGGCGGCCTCGATGTCATCCTCGATGTGCCCACCCCATTCCCGGAAGCCCGCCTCCTCGAAGGCACGGCCGTACCCCGAAGAGCCGCGGTAGTTGACCTGAAGCACGGCGTAGCCGCGCCCCGCCAGGAACTGGACGGTGGGATCGAAGGCATTTCGGTCGCGCACGCCGATGGGGCCGCCGTGGGGAAGGACCACCAACGGCGGTCGCGCGGCGCCCGGTGGCTGTGCCAGAAGGCCCTCGACCTCCAGGCCGTCGACCGAGTCGACCCGGAAGGCGCGAACCGGAACCATCCGCCGGGCCTCGAGCCAGGGAGCCACCTGGCCCACCTCGTAGGCCTGGCTGGCCTCCACGTCGAAGATGTAAAAGGCACCGGGGTTGACCGCGCTGCTCACGAAGAGGCTGAGCAGGCGCTCGTCACGGCTTCCGTTCACGATCGCCACCACTTCGCCAGCGAAGGCGTTCTCGAGCTTCTCCTGGTGGCGCTTCATCGCGTTCCGGAAATGGTGGTAGCGTTCACTGCCGCCCTCGAAGTACGCGACCGAGAGAAGATCGCGCCCGGAATAGTCGAAGACGACTCGCACGATCTCCGCACTGGGATGCTCGTAGCGCAGGCTTCCAAGTTGCCCGGTGGCCGGGTCCAGCTCGAAGAGCCCGACCGTGTCGCGGTCGCGCCGCGTTGCCACGAGAAGATGGAAATCGTCCTCGGCGAAGCCCAGGGGACTCAGATCGAACTCATCGGCGGGGCCCGATGCCAGGAGACGCCAGGCCGCATCCGGCGCGTCGCGTGCCCAGAGCTTGAGCACAGGCTTCTCGCTCGCCTTGCCGTGACTGGACAGCGCCGCCCTCACGTGTCCGTGGTGGTCTGGGATCCAGTGCACTCCGAGGATGTCGGGCTCCAGCAGGTTTGCGACGCGATTCTCGGCGACGAACTGCCCGGCGTCGCGCCGGGGCCCGACCACGGGGTTGGTCTCCGCCGAGAAGAGCGCCGACAGCTGGACCCGGTAGACCGACGCCCGATCCGTCTCGGGGGCGTAGAGGATCCATCCGACTTGTGCGGGCAGCGAGTCCACGACCTGTCCAGGCGTGTTGAACCAGCGAATGGTCCGCTCCAGGCGCCCGCCATCGAAGCGCAACTGGATTGCCGCGGTCGAGGCCGAGGACCCGGCGTCACGGAGGACGAGCAGGGTATCGTCGCCGGACCACAAGACCTGGGCCAGCTGAGCGCTGAGGTCCAGGGCCTTCACGCGGCTGCGCGAGGGCACGTGATATACGAGGAGTCGCTGGGGCGAGAGGATCACCGCGGCGTAGGTGCCAGTCGGACTGAGGGTGAGCCCCCGCATGGCGGGGTCGAGATCCGCGGCGAAGAGCTCCGTGGCCGTCGGTCCCGCAGAGCCCGCCCGCGCGAGAAGAGCGAGGGCCAGCCAGGCTGCGGTCGCGCGCCGGTGGGTCATCTCATTCCCCTTCCGGCATCGGTTGGAGGGCCTCTGACTCCCGCAGCCCGCGGACCACGGTCTGATACGCGCTCAGGAAGTCGTCGCGGCCGCGGCCCGTGTAGCGGAGCGGATGGCGCAGCAGGAGCTCTGGGTGCTTGCGCTCGAGCAGGTCGAGCATCGTGGAGCTTCGGTTGACGATCCGCGGAAAGAGCCTCTGCGCTCGGCCCGGGCCGGAGTCATGCTCGAGCAGGAGCGCGCCGGCGTAGCACATCGCTCCAGCCTCGACGCGGAACTCCCAGTGGGGATCCCGCCGCATCTGGATCCAGTATCGATAGCCGGGGACCCCGCTGGCCAGATCGATTCGGCTCCAGCGGTACGCCCCGGCCGGGAGGATCACGAGGCGGAGGGAGCCCCCGGCGGGGATTCGGTCGACGGCGATCCCGTTGCCGAGCCAGAGCTTGTCGAGTGCGTGGGGGCTCTCCACGTGGACGATCAGGATTCCCCGGCTCGGGGACAGCTCGACGCTCTGGCCGGGTGCTAGCCCCCGTTCGGCGCAGGCGAGGAGGGCTGCGAGGTTCGCGAGGAAGAGGGCCGCGAGCCGGGCTTCGCGACGACACCCCATGCGTCTTCTCTACCACGCGCGCGGTCCGGCGGTCCATGGGCTCGAGCGGCGCTGCCGGCTCCGATACGGGTGCTCCGCGGCTACCGGGGCTTGCGCTCCAGCCCCTCGAGGAGGCGCGTGGCGATGGCGCGGGCCAGGTGCCGGCGCCCGGCGGGCATCAGGTGGGCGGGGTCGGCGAAGGTGACCTCCGGCACGCCGTCGAAGGCGCCCGTGGCGTCGAGCAGCAGCAGGTCGGGCCGCGCGGCGGCGAGCTCGGCGAAGACGGCGCGCACGGCCGCGGCGCAGGCGCGGAAGTAGGCGCTGCGGCCGGGCATGTCCGCGTCCTCGTGGGCGTTCACCGCCGCCTCGTAGGGGTGCAGCGGCTTCCCCTCCGCCAGCACGCTCACGGGCTGGAAGACGCCCAGGGCGAGCGCCCCCTCCCGGCGCGCGGCATCGGCCAGGTGCACGAGGGCGCCGCGGTAGGCGCGCGCCACCGCCTCCGGCGCCGGCGCCCCGAGCTCCTGCACGCTGGGCGGGTCGAGCTGGCGCAGGAAGAGCGCGAGCTTCGAGCGCTGCACGCGGGTGGCGACCCAGCGCCCGAGGTCGCGCAGCAGGCGCGGGCGCTCGTCCAGGTAGAGGCGCTTCGTGAGGTGGTAGCGCATGGGGACGCCGGCCTCTCCGTTGCGGATGGCGCCGGAGACGTCGTTCGAGCCGTCGAGGCTGATCACCACCTGGGCGCCGAGGGCGCTCAGATGGAGGTCGTAGAGCAGGGCCGACTGCCAGGACACGTAGCCCGGCACGCCGCCGTTCAGCACCTCGATCCGCTGGCCCCGGAGCGCCGGGCTCGCCTCGCGCCGGCCCTCGAGCTCGCGCTGGAGCACCGCCGAGAGCGCCTCGTCGTTGGAGCGCGCCGTGTAGCTCCAGGCGGTGGAGCCCCCCAGGACCAGGATGCGCAGCACCCCCGGTGCCGGCCGGGGATCGATGGCGTCCGCGCGCAGGCCGTAGCGGTTGGTGTGCGCGTGATCGCCCTTCCAGTCGGGCCGCACGCGGTAGCCCAGCCAGGGGTCCGGAACGGTCGCGGTCGAGCGCCCGGCGAGCCGTACCTCGCCGCGCAGCTCGGGCGGGAGCGCCGGGGGCTCCTTCAGCGTGTGGAGCCCGAGGGCGCCCACGAGCTCCGCTCCCGCGAGGGCGAGTCCCACCCCGAGCGCCGCGAGAGCGGCGCGGAGCCGGCGGGAGTCGCGTCGGGGCGCGGTCCTCCCCTCGCCGCCGTCGCCGCCCGCCGGCGTCAGGCGGCGGAGGCCGGCCGCAGCGTGACGAGCTTCCGCTGGTTCTCCTGCATGACCTTCCGCACGTCCTCGTCCGGCAGGTCCTTGAGCTCGTGGACGAAGGAGAGGGGATCCCGCAGCCCCTCTGCGTGCGGAAAGTCCGAGCCGAAGAGCACGTGGTCCACGCCGATCAGCCGGACCAGCTCGTTCACGTCGTCCTCGAAGAAGGGCGCGACCCAGATGTGGCGCCGGAAGGTGTCGAGGGGGTTCTCGGCGAAGGCCTTGGGCTCCTGCCCGTAGGCCTTCTTCAGGTTCTTGAAGAGCCACGGCACCCAGAAGGAGCCGTTCTCGATGCTGCAGACCCGCACGTTCGGGAAGCGCTGGAAGACCCCGTGGCAGATCAGCGCCGCCATCGTGTCGAGGATGTAGCGGCCGAGCCCGGTGGCGACGCCGAAGACGTGGGCCCGGAAGGCCTCGAAGCCGAGGCTCTTCTCGCCGCCGGTGCCCCAGGCGGCGCTGTAGCGGCCGTAGCCGGTGTCGCCGGCGTGGAACGCCACGGTGATCCCCGCCTCGTTCACGCGGGCCCAGAAGGGGTCGTGGTCCCGGTGGCCGAGGGAGGCGCTCTCCAGGCCCTTGGGCACGGGGGCCGGCCGCAGGTAGACCAGGCGCGCGCCCTGCCCGAGGGCCCAGTCGAGCTCCTTCACCGCCTCCGCGGGATCCGCCAGCGAGAGCAGCGGCACCGCGAAGAGGCGCCCCTGGTAGGCGAAGCCCCAATCCTCCAGCAGCCAGCGGTTGAATCCGCGCAGCGCCGCGTGGGTGGCCTCCACGTCGCGGCGCAGGGCCTCCTCGACCCCGCAGGCCAGCGTCGGGAAGAGCAGCACCGATTCGATGCCCTGCTCGTCCAGGAGCTTCACGCGCGCGTCGCGGTCCCGGTACGCGGGGCGGATCGGCTCGAGGTTGCCCCGGAAGAGCTCCGCCTGGCTCTTGCCCTCCGGGTTGATGCCCCGGTAGTAGTCCTCCAGCACGCCGGGCCGGGTGATCGGGTCGAAGGTCGGATTCGGGATGAAGCGGTCGAGGTGGCCGGCGACGAGGATCCGCTTGCGGCCGTCCACGATGCCCCACTGCACGGCGCGCTTCTGCATCTTCCGGTCCACGTGGCGGGTGAAGGCGTCCTCCGCCTCGTAGTAGTGGTTGTCGGCGTCGAAGGGCTGGAAGTCGAGCCTGGCCATCGCGGCACCTCCTCTCGTTCGCAGACCCGATTCTAGCGCGCTCGGGCGGCTCCGGCTGAGAATCGATCGTCCGCCCCGAGGCCCTGACGGCGATTCCCCCGAGCTTCGCTCGCCCTCGGCTCGCTGCGCGCCCTTCGGGCTTGCACCCCGAGCTTCGCTCGCCTTCGGCCCGCTGCGCGCCCTTCGGGCTTGCACCCCGAGCTTCGCTCGCCTTCGGCCCGCTGCGCGCCCTTCGGGCTTGCACCCCGAGCTTCGCTCGCCTTCGGCTCGCTGCGTGCCCTTCGGGCTTGCACCCCGAGCTTCGCTCGCCTTCGGCTCGCTGCGCGCCCTTCGGGCTTGCACCCCGAGCTTCGCTCGCCTTCGGCCCGCTGCGCGCCCTTCGGGCTTGCAGTCAGGCGTATGCGCGCCGGATCGGGTTCTCGGCGTCGGGGCGCGGCCGCTCGGCGATGCAGGCCAGGATGCGGACCGAGGTGCCCTCCACGGCCCGCAGCGCGTGCTCGAGGCGCGAGTCGAAGTAGATCGAGTCGCCCGGCGAGAGGCGGTGGGTCTCCCCCCCCACCCGCACCTCGAGCTCTCCCAGGAGCACGAAGAGGAACTCCTCCCCGTCGTGGCTCGACGCCGGGGCCTCGGAGCCCGGGTCCGGCGGGATCTCGACCAGGAAGGGCGACATGAGCTTGTCGGTGAGCTGGTAGGAGAGCGACTGGTAGCGGTAGTTGAGGGTGCGGGCCGCCTCGCTCTGGGGGAGCACCGTCCAGCGCGCAGCTGCCCGCACCAGCTCGATCCGGCGCTCCGGGATGGCGCGCTGGAAGAAGTGGCCGACGCTCACGCGCAGCGGGCCCCCGAGCTTCACGAGCTCGCCCACCGCCGGTACGGCCCGGGAGGCCTCGATCGCCGCGATGCGGTCCTCCGGGACGCCCGAGCGGCTGGCGAGCTCGGCGGAGGAGAGCCCGCGGTCCTCGCGGATCCGGCGCAGGCGCTCGCCGAGGCCGAGATCGAGCAGCTCCTCTTCGTTCATGGCGCACTCCTCTCCCCGGCGAGCTCGGGAAAGTCGGCCCGCTCGAGGATCTCCTTCACGTCCAGGGCGAAGCGGGCGGCGGCGAGCCCATCGGCGATGCGGTGGTCGACGCTGAGCGAGAGGTTCAGCACCTGCCGCTCGCGGAGCTCTCCCGCCTCGAGGGCGGGGACGGCGCGGATCCGGCCCACGCCCAGGATCGCCACCTCCGGGAGGTTCAGGATCGGGGTCGAGAGGATCCCCCCGAGCCGGCCCAGGGAGGTGATGGTGAAGGTGCTGCCGCGGAGCTCGCCGGGCTCGAGGTCGCCCTCGCGGGCGCGGCGCGCGCGCAGGGCGATGGCCTCCGCGAGCTCGCGCACCGAGAGGCGCGCCGCGTCCCGGATCACGGGCACGAGGAGCCCCTCCTCGGTGGCGGTGGCGATCCCGAGGTGGACGGTCGGCTTCCAGACGATTTCCTCGCGGGCGTCGTCGATGCTCGAGTTGAGCACGCGGTGCTCGCTCCGGGAGAGGGCGCGGACCACCGCGTGGGCGATAAAGGCCAGCGGCGAGAGATCGAGGCCGGCGGCTCGGGAGCGCGCCAGGAGCCCACTCGCGTCCACCTCTTCCACGTAGGTGAAGTGCGCGGCGGTGCGGCGCGCTTGCAGCATGCGGCGCGCGATCGCGCGGCGCAGCCCGCGCAGCGGCTGGCGCTCCCAGTCGGGCTCGTCGGAGGGGGGCTCCGGCGCGCGCTCCGTTCGGGGCGCGCGGGCGCCGGCGGGCCCCGCGGCCTGCCCCGGCGCGTCGGCCGCCGCCCCGCTCCCCGCGGCGGGGAAGGCCTCCACGTCGCGGCGCATGATGCGACCGCGCGGACCGGTCCCGCGCACGAGGCCGAGGTCGACGCCGAGGCGCTTGGCGAGCTCGCGTACCGCGGGCACGGCCTGGGCCTCCTCCCGCGGCGCCGGCGCCCGGGGCGTGGCGCGGAGCTCCGGCTGCGGGCGCGGGCGCTCGGGCATGCGGGGCGGGTGGCCCGCGGCCCGCGCCGCGGGCCCCGCGGTCTCCCGCGCCGCCACCGGTTCCGGACCCGGGGCCGCGGGCTCCGGCGCCCTGCCCGGCGGCGGCGCCGCGGCGCCCGCGCCGTCGTCGATCTCGAGCAGCACGGCGCCCACCGGCACCACGTCGCCGGGCTGGTAGTGGAGGCGGTGCACGCGGCCCGCGCGCGGCGAGGGGATCTCGATCTCCGCCTTGTCCGTGAGGAGCTCGACCAGGATCTGGTCCTCGTGGACCCGGTCGCCCTCGCGGACCTTCCAGGCCACGACCTCGGCCTCCACCACGCCCTCTCCGATGTCCGGCAGCTCGAAGCGATACATGGAACCCCGCTCACCTGCGGCCCGCTGCGCGCCCTTCGGGCTGGCTCAATACTCGATCAGCTCCCGCAGCTCGAAGAGGAGGCGCTCGGCGTTCGGCAGGTAGTGATCCTCGAGCACGTACGGGAAGGGCGTGTCGAAGCCCGTCACGCGCCGCAGCGGCGCCTCGAGCTTCGCGAAGGCGTGCTCCTGCACGGCGGCGAGGAGCTCGGCCCCGAAGCCGCAGGTGCGGGGCGCCTCGTGCACCACCAGGAGCCGCCCGGTCTTCGAGACCGACCGCAGCACGCTGGCCAGGTCGTAGGGGGCCATGCTCACGAGGTCGATCACCTCCACGTCGTAGCCCTCGCCCTCGGCGAGCGCCGCGGCCTCCTGCGCCACCGGCACCATCGCCCCCCAGGCCACCAGGGTGGCGTCGCTGCCGCGCCGCAGCACGACGGCGCGGTCCAGGGGGAGCGTGTAGTAGTCCGCGGGCACCTCGCCCTTGCTGGCGCGGTAGAGGCGCTTGGGCTCCAGGAAGATCACCGGGTCGCGGCACTCGAGGGCGCCGAGCAGCAGGCCCTTCGCGCGGTAGGGGTTCGAGGGGATCACCACGCGGAGCCCCGGCGTGTGGGCGAAGTGGGCCTCCGGGCTCTGGGAGTGGTAGTGGCCGCCGCGGATCCCGCCGCCGTAGGGGGCGCGGATCACCACCTTGGGCGCGTACTGGCCGCCGGAGCGGTAGCGGTACTTGGCCAGCTCGTTCACGATCTGGTCGAAGGCCGGGAAGATGAAGTCGGCGAACTGGACCTCGACCACCGGCTCGAGCTCGCAGAGAGCCATGCCGATCGCCATGCCCACGATCCCCGCCTCCGCCAGCGGCGTGTCGAAGACCCGCTCGGGGCCGTACTTCTCCTGGAGGCCCGCCGTCACGCGGAAGACGCCGCCGAAGAGCCCCACGTCCTCGCCCAGCACGACGGCCGCCGGCTCGCGCTCGAGGTAGAGGTCGAGGGCCTGGTTCAGGGCCTGGATCAGGTTCTGCTGCTTCGCCTCGGGCATCTACGGCACGTCGTGGGCCCGGGCCTCGCGCGCGTGCCAGTAGCGCAGGTAGGCCGCGCGCTGCTCCTCGAGCTGCGGGGACGGCTCCCGGGTCACGTCCTCGAAGAGGCTCTCGAGGGGCGGCGGGGGAAAGGGCTCGCACTCGGCGACGAGCCGCGAGATGCGCTCCTCGAAGCGCGCCTCCGTGTCGCGCTCGAGCTCGTCGCTCCAGATGCCGCGGAAGCGGGCGTGGCGGCGCAGGCGCAGCTGCGGGTCGAGCTCCTGCCAGCGCCGTGCCTCCTCCTCCGAGCGGTAGGCCGAGGGGTCGTCGGCGGTCGAGTGGGCGCCCATCCGGTAGGTGAGGGCCTCGATCAGCGTGGGCCCGCCGCCGCTCCGCGCCCGCTCCACCGCCTGGCCCACCGCGTTGATGACGGCCAGGAAGTCGTTCCCGTCCACCCGGGCGCCGGGGAGCCCATAGCCCTCGGCGCGGGCCGCCAGGCTCTCGGCGGCGGTCTGGAGCGACTCCGGGGTCGAGATCGCGTAGCCGTTGTTCCGGATCACGAAGACCGCGGGCACCCGGAAGACGCCGCTGAAGTTCAGCGCCGTGTGGAAGTCGCCCTGGGAGGCGGTGCCCTCGCCGAGAAAGGCCAGCGCCACCTGCCCGGTCCCCCGCAGGCGCGCCGCGTAGGCGAAGCCGCAGGCGTGGGGCAGCTGGGTGCCCACGGGGCTCGAGACCGAGGGGATGTTCCACCCGCGGTAGCAGTAGTGCACGGGCATCTGGCGGCCCTTGCAGAGGTCCTGGCTGTTCCCGATCAGCTGGTGCAGGAGGAGCTCGAGGGGGATGCCGCGCCAGAGCAGCGAGCCGAGCTCGCGGTAGGTGAGGAAGATCGGGTCCGCGTCGCGCAGGCAGTAGGCCGCGCCGATCGTGGTCGCCTCCTCGCCGGTGCTCGTCATGTAGAAGCCGAGCCGGCCCTGCCGCTGGAGCGCCAGGAAGCGGCGGTCGATGGCGCGGTTCAGCGCCATGCGGTCGAGCACGCGCAAGAGCTCGGAGTCGTCGATCAGCTCGCGGTATTCCTGGGCGCAGCTCCCGTCCTCGTTCAGGATGGCGAAGGGGAGGTCGGACACGGGGCGGTATGATATCGCCCTGGCTCGGGCCTGCAGGGGATCCTTTGAAGCGCGTGCTCGTGGTGTTTCCCACCGCATGGGATGCCAAGCAGCTCGCGGCCTGCCGCATCGGCCTCGGCGCCGAGCTGGAGATCGAGCTCGCCCGTCCGGCCCTCGAGGACTGTCCCTGGCGCTTCGACGTGCTGGGCTTCATCGAAGAGCAGGTCCGGAGGGGCGCCGGCCGCATCCACGGCGTGCTCTCCTCCAGCGACTACCCCGGCGCCGCCGCCGCCGCCGCCATCGCCCGGGGACTCGGGCTCCCCGGGCCGGAGCCCGCCGCCCTGCTGCGCTGCTCCCACAAGTACTATGCGCGCCTGGCGCAGCGCGAGGCCGTCCCCGACGCGACGCCGCCCTTCGCGCTCGTCCCGGCGAGGCTCCCGCTGGCCCCGCTGGCCGGCGTTCCCTTTCCCTGCTTCGTCAAGCCCGTGAAGGGGAGCTTCTCGGTGCTGGCCCGGCGCATCGCCGACGCCGCCGAGCTGGAGGCCTTCCTGGAGCAGGCGGCGGTGCGCGAGTTCACCGAGCTGCACATGCAGATGTTCAACCAGCTCGTGGCCCACTGGACGCCCTTCGAGATCGACGGCGGCCATTTCATCGCCGAGGGGCTCCTGCCGGGCAGCCTCGTCACCGTGGAGGGCTTCGCGGCGGGGGGCGAGGTCGAGATCCTGGGCGTGGTGGATTCGATCCTCCACCCGGAGACCGGGAGCTTCCTGCGCTTCGACTATCCCTCGGCGCTCCCGGAGCCCGTGCAGCAGCGCATGGCCGCGATCGCGCGGCGCGCGATCCAGGGGCTGGGGCTCCGGGACTCGCCCTTCAACGTCGAGATGGCCTTCGACCCGGAGCGCGACCGGATCGGCATCATCGAGGTGAACCCCCGCCTGTGCGGCCAGTTCGCGGACCTCTACCAGAAGGTGGACGGGGTCCACGGCTACGAGGTGGCCCTGGCACTCGCCACCGGCCGGCGCCCCGTTCTGCGCCGCGGCGAAGGCGCGTTCCGCCGCGCCTCGAGCTTCCCGCTGCGGACCTTCGCGCCGGCCCGGGTCCTGTCCGCGCCGGACGCCGCCCGCATCGCGGAGGTGGAGCGCGAGTTTCCCGGGGCGCTCGTGTGGTGCGAGTGCGAGCCCGGTCAGGTGCTCGCCGACTTCACCTCCGGCGAGGACGGCTCGAGCGCTCGCTACGCCGTCGTGAACCTCGGGGCCCCGGACGCGGAGGAGCTCCTGGCCCGCTTCGAGGCGCTGCGCGCCCGCCTGGGCTTCGCGCTCGCCCCCCTCTAGGTTGTCCGATGCCGGAAAGGTGTAGACACCTTGGTCGGATATCGCGGCCGTCCCGGGCTGTCCAGGGTCGGCTGCGCCGACCGCTCCGCGGCTTCGCCCTGGACAGCCCGTGCCGTCCGCGATG
>Ga0187892_10001425_pt1 | contig 54730 bp, 53 predicted proteins | sample MA1701073metaG_FD_139345 | JGI IMG/M metagenome (GOLD analysis project Ga0187892, IMG submission 139345) | Bio-ooze microbial communities from a basaltic lava cave in the Kipuka Kanohina Cave System on the Island of Hawaii, USA - MA170107-3 metaG ...
CGGTGGACAAACGCATTCCTTTTCGATTGCGGCTGCTAAAAAAGCTACTACCGGCGTCCGAGTTACCAATTATTCCACCTCAAATTTTTTCAAAAACCGGTATTTCCGGACAGACACTAGTTAGAGAAACTCGCCCTGGCGCCGGCCGAGGTGATCGCCGCAACCGCGATAATATTGGTGTTGGTATAGCTCGCCGGATAATACGGCGTCGCGTCGTTATTGTCGCCCACGTTGTCGCTGCCGCCGTTGCCCGCCGCCGCGATGAACAAAATCCCCGCCGCGTTGGCGCGCTCGATCGCGTCGTAAAGTCCCTGCGAAAAAGCGCCGCCGCCCCAGGAATTGTTGGTGGCGACGATATTCAAGCCGTGGCGGGTTTTCAAATCGGTCATGTAATCAACAGCCTTGATGGCATTTGCCGTGGTGCCGCCTTTATTGCCCAAAAACTTGGCGACGATGATCTTAACGTTCCAACAAACGCCGACAACGCCGAGGCCATTGCCGCCTTTGGCGCCGATGGTGCCGGCGACGTGTGTGCCGTGATCATCCGCTGTGCCGTCGTAGGTGGTCTTGTTATTACCGGCAAAGTCCCAGCCGTGAAGATCATCTTTATAGCCGTTTCCATCGTTGTCGATGCCGTCATTCGGATCGAAAGGATTCGTCCAAATTTGGCCGGAAAGATCTTGATGCGTATCCATCACGCCCTCGTCGATCACACCGACGTAAACGCTGGCATTTCCGGTATTTCCGGCGGCCCAGGCTTCGCCCGCCTGGCTGCCGTATTGATTCGTTGGAGAAGTGGCGTCGCCGTACATGCCCCACAACGAGCCGTTGGTATAATATGTGTCGTTCGAAGTTGCGTCGTGGGTGTAATAATAATTCGGTTCCGTGTACTCGACGCCGGCCAAGCTGCGGATCGCATTGATCGCAACATTAACCGGCATCGGAGTACGCACGAGGGTCAAACCTTCATCGTCGCCTCTATCGCGCATCGCCCGCGTATGAATTTTTTCACCAACTAAACCGTTTACCGCGCGAAGCGCAGCACCCCGCTGCGTTTCAGGCGCGCCGGCAGCAAACTTCACCATCAGCTCGCCAGGGACAAAGTCAAGGCCGGGGGTTTCTTGGCCGGCTTTTCCCAACGCCGGATTTTCCTGCGCCTCTCCCGACTGAAAAGGCTGATGGCCATTTTGACAGCCAATTATCGCCAGCGAAACCCAAAACATCAACGTTCCCAGCAGCAAAAGCTTTCCGGATATGGCGTTTGATTTTTTCATGGCCGTTTTCTCCTCGCTGGCATTTTAACCGGCTTTTAAAAAAACATTATTTCATCGAAATCGTGTATTGCGTGAAGTGATTGGTCCTGGCCGTCACCGTCTTTTTCACGACGTCAACGACGCCGCCGAGGTCGATCCATTGCCCGAGGGTCTCATCATACCACGCCAACGTCAATCTCTTGGGATCGATGCCGGTGAGATCGGCGTCTTTATAGGAAATCGTGACCGTGACATATTGGTAAAAATAACCGTCCGGCCCAAAATCGACGGTAATGTAATCATCCCGGGAAATGTTGATGGAAAACTCGGCATCTTGCTTGGTGGCATATTTGGGAACTCTGATGCTGTGGCCGGCAAACGCGATCAGGCCGCCATAGTTTGGCCTGATCCACAACGACTTGCTGCGGCCGCGATAATCGCCGGACGGACTGGAGCCGTTTCGAATTTGCTCCTCAACCTCGATAAATTGACTCATGAACTGTTCGCCTTGTTCGGCAAGCAGCAAACGTCTATCAACGACTTCCTGGAGTTTATCTTTAGCCTTTTTGATCTTGTCTAACACTTTCTTGTCATCGCCATCATCATCATCTTCTTCACCCGATCGCGTGAAAGTGAGCTTTGCTATGGCGATGTTAGCTTCCTTGACGACATCATATAATTTGTAGGCCAAGTAGGTGCCCGGATTGTTGTCGGCTATGGCCTTCAACTCGTCGCGAACGGCTTGTAAGTCTTGTACAACTTTGTCGCGGTTATAACCGACTTTGGCCAAAGAGTGGACGCCGCTGCTTTTTAGCCGATTGACCGGCCGGACGGTGTTGGAGGTGGATTGATCTGGCGCTGCTTTGTCCGAAAGTTGTTTGCCTGCCGGGTTGATTGGCGAAATCGGCCCCGGGGTTGGCGCGTCGCTGCAGCTTATTGCAAACAACGCCACGATCGTGAGATAAGCGGCGTAAAAAAGTGAGCGAATCCGATGCTGGCGTTCCATGATGCTCCTCGCTAATGTTTTCGTCTGTTCCATTTCATTCCGTCCGTGGTGTTTATCTTGCTGTGCTGCCGAACCCTACGGGCGTAGCCAGCCCTTGCCGGCAGCAATAGGAAAACGGTTCACAGTAAAAGGTTATCGCATGGCGATGCTGTACTGCGTAAAATGCCACACGTACGCGACGATTTTATTTTTTTTCACTTCGACTTCGCCGTCGGTTTCGACCCACTCGCCGAGGGCTTCGTCGTACCAAACGACCGTCAGGCTTTCAAGATCGATGCCGTCCAGGTCCGCCTTGTCAATATTGATGGTGATCTTCACCTGCTTGTGAAACCAACCGTCGGCGCCGAAATCGACGCGGCGGTGCGGCTTCAAATCAACTTCATAATAATTGTCGGCGTTGTCGAGAATGGTGATCGACATCTCCCGCTCTTCTTTGAGCGCGCCCGGCGGCACTTCCATGGCGTAATCGCAAAGCTTCAAAAACCCGCCTTTTTCATCCATGATTTTCGAAACGCTGCCGCTCTCGCAGCTTTTTTCTTTTTTCTTCAAGCGCTTTTGGGGTTTTGCCGCGCCCTTTTTGGCAAGCGAATTGGCGGAGACGGCGCCGGTTGGTTGAATGGGAGAAAGCTTTGCGGGCGAAGGGTTTTGCTCACAACTCGACAGGAACAACAGGCTTCCGCTTAATCCGACAGCCATGATAGATTGGCGGAACCAATAGAAACGTTTCATGACGCTCCTCAAAAACCGTTAAAAATAACATCCTATTATCCATCCTTGGCGTCATGTTAAGCCCCCGAACAGCCCTGTTTCGGGAGAAAAATTAGGAAAGGTCTTGCAAGGCTGCGCCTGCAAGGTGTCGAAGTATAACGAGGTGAAATAACTTGACGGCCATGATTGTGCAACGGCTATGCCATCATCATAAAGAAAGAAGCTTCGCCGCAAGCGCCTTTGTCAAAACAACCATTTACCCGATCCGTTTTTTTGGCGCATTCAAAACTGTCAGCGCAATAAGACTGCCGGAGCGGAATGTTTTGTTACAGCCAAAGTCGAAGCGTGGAATGTTTCGTTACATCGTTTTGAGCGCCATTCAAAGATGGCCGGTGAACGCTTCCGAGTAAATGTCATGCTGTAAGCATCTTTTTCGATACAAGCGAGATGCCCCGTTGCTTGCAAAAAGAAAAATTTCTTGCTCTTTTGCCGCAGTTTTGCTATAATTTGCCTTCGTCTGTTCAACTTTTCGTGCCAACAGTTTGCGAGGCGTATTGATGAAAAATCGCGGAAGCGGCATACTGCTTCATATCACTTCCCTGCCGTCGGCTTATGGAATCGGCGATCTCGGCCCGGCGGCGTATCGTTTTGTCGATTTTCTTGTTGAGGCGAATCAATGCTTTTGGCAGATTCTGCCGTTGAGTCCGACCTACGCGGCGATGGGCCACTCTCCTTATAGCAGCCATTCCGCCTTTGCCGGAAATCCCCTGCTCATCAGCCCGGAATTGTTGGCGCAGGAGGGTTATCTCAAATCAGCGGACGTTTCCAAACCACCGTTCTTTCCGGCGGGTTATGTCGATTTCGAAACCGTCGTCACGCACAAGAAAAAACTGCTGCAAACCGCCTGGGAGAGAAGCAAAAGACGTTTGCGCCACGACCCGGAGTTTTCGCATTTTTGCCTTGAACACGAGTCGTGGCTCGAGGATTTTTCCCTGTTCATGGCGCTCAAAGAACATTTCAACGAGATGGATTGGGGCAACTGGCCGCCGGAGTTCCGCGATCGCGACAAGCGCGCGCTGGCCGCAGCGCGGAAAAAATTTCGAAGCAGAATCCGCCATGAAAAATTTATTCAATACTTATTTTACCGGCAGTGGTTCGCGCTTAAAAATTATTGCAAAAGCCGGAATTTGCAGTTCATCGGCGATCTGCCGATTTATGTGAGCTATGACAGCGCCGACGTGTGGGCCAATCCCCAGTTCTTTAAATTGAATGAAGAAAAGAAGCCGCTCGGCGTCGCCGGGGTGCCGCCGGATTATTTTAGCGCCACCGGGCAGCTTTGGGGCAACCCGGTTTATCGCTGGGAAGCGCTCAAAGCCACGCGCTACGCCTGGTGGACGAAGCGTTTGGAGCACAATCTTCAGCTTTTCGACGCCATCCGGCTCGATCACTTCCGCGGGTTTGTGGCATTCTGGGAAGTTCCCGCCGGCGAAGAAACCGCCGTCAACGGCAAATGGGTGCAGGCGCCGGTCGAAGATTTTTTCAAAACGCTGTTCCGTCATTTTCCCAGCTTGAATATCATCGCCGAAGATTTGGGCGAGATCACGCCGGATGTTCGCGAAATGATTCATCGTTTTGATTTGCCGGGCATGCGCGTCATCATGTTTGCTTTTGGCGATGATTGCGCCGCCAGCATTCATGCGCCGCATAATTACCCGGAAAATTGCGTCGTGTACACCGGCACGCATGACAACAACACCATCAAAGGCTGGTTCAAAAACGAAGCCGGCCCGGCCGACCGCCGGCGGCTGGCCGATTATCTCGGGCGCGAGGTAAATGAGAAAACCGCGCCGCGGGAGCTGATCCGCCTGCTCATGTCGTCGGTCGCCAAAATCGTGATCATCCCGATGCAGGATATTCTGGGCCTCGGCGAAAAGGCGAGAATGAATTTCCCCGGCAAACCCAACGGCAATTGGGACTGGCGGCTTCGCCGCGAGCAATTGACGCCGGCGCTGACGAAAAAGCTCGCCGCGATGACGCAAATTTATGGAAGAGTGTAATGAGAATTTTTTGCCTGTTCGCCGTCTTGGCGGTTTTGCTCGCCTGCGCCCGCCAGCTTCCGCCTCCCGGCGGCCCGGAAGATCGAACGCCGCCCCAAATTCTTTCCGCCACGCCGGAACCCAACGCCACGCGCGTTTCGCTTTCGGCCCGCCCGCAATTTGTTTTTAGCGAGAAGATCGATCACGCCAGTTTCGAGCAAGCCTTTTTCGTTTCTCCGACGCCGAGTGGTGACAAGAAAACGCGTTTTCGCTGGCGCGGCAAACAGGTCGAAATCGTGTTTCCCGATTCTCTCGACGCGGAGCGCACGTATGTCATCACCGTCGGCACCGACGTGCGCGATCTGCGCGGCAACCGCTTTGAAAGCGCGTTTACGCTGGCCTTCAGCACCGGCGACAGCATCAACACCGGCAAGATTCACGGCAAAATTTTTCACGACAAACGCGCCGGCGTTTTGATCATGGCCTACGTGCTCTCTGCGGAGTTGCCGCAGCCCAATCCGGGCCGCGACGCTGCCGATTATCTCACGCAAGCCGGTGAAAAAGGCGATTTCTCGCTGTCACACCTCAGCGACGGGCGGTATCGCATTTTCGCGCTGGAAGATCGCAGCGGCGATCGTTTCTATAATCACGGCGAAGAACCCCTCGGCGTGCCGAGTCGTGACATTGTTCTCTCGCCGGCGCATCGCCAGGAGCACGAGGTGAATTTGCGGCTGGCGCTGGCCGACACCATTCAACCGCGCTTGACGTCGATCTCGGCGGCGGATCAAACTCATTTCGAAATGAATTTCGACGAAGAAGTCGCGCCGGTTGATTCACTGTGGCGAAGACATGTGCATATCGTGAGCGCCTCCGGCGATTCGCTGAAAATTCTTGCCGCGGCGTCTCATCCGCTTGGCGCGAAACAGGTTTATGCTTTTACCGCGCCGCAGCAAGCCGTGACGTACGACGTGTTTTTTGATCAAATTGCCGATGCCGCGGGAAATCAATTGGATTCCTTGTCCCGGCGGACGCAGTTTTCCGGCAGCGCCAGGCCGGATACGGTTCGCCCGCGCCTTGTCAAAATCACGCCGGCGGATAGCAGTCGCAACGCGCCGGTGACGAGTTATCTCGATCTGATTTTTTCGGAGATGATGGCAAATTCCCCGGCGCTCATTAATTTTTCTCAAAAGAAAATTGCCGGACAAGCCCGACCGCTGGCGATGCTGGATTCAACCGGCAAGGCGGTGAAAGGCAGGGGCGTTTGGCTGAATCCGTTTCAATTTCGTTTTCAACCTGATTCGTTGCTGAAAAGCCGCGCGCAATATTTTGCCAAAATTTTGGCGGATTCGGCTTTCGATCCGAGCGGCAACGCGCTTTTCGATACGCTCAAGCAAATTACTTTTTGGACGATGAATGCGGACACGCTGACGGCGATCAGCGGAAAGCTTGCCGACGCGCAACCCGATGCAACCGGAACGGTTCATCTCAGCTTAAAGCAAGTCGGGGCTTTTAGGAGTTCTTCATTCAGCGCGCCGCCTGCGGCCTCGCGCGCCGGGCCGGAATATTCAATGACGCTGGCCGCGCCCGGGCCTTATCGTTTCGATCACATTCTGCCGGGGCTTTATCAGCTCAGCGCTTTTCGCGACGCCAACAACAACGGGCGCTACGATTTTGGCGCGGCCTTTCCGTTCGCTCCGGCGGAGCGCTTCATCGTTTGGCCGGACACGATGAAAGTCCGCTCGCGCTGGCCGAACGAGGGAAATGATTTTGTGATGCCGTAAGCCGAACGAGCCGGAACCAAAATCACCGCCCACTGAATTTGAACTCCCACAGAATTAAAATCAAAAACCATTTCTGTGGGATTTCTTTTCTGTGGGCAAAAAATCTTTAATTTTTTTGCGCCATCTCTTTTTCTGCATTCCAAACCGTTGCGCGTAGCCTTTCAATGACAAAAAGGTTATTGCTCACCTCATGTTACACACCCGTACTTGATTGTAAAAATCTCGTCTATCGTATTTATTTTTCAGCAATCTGCAGGCTTTGTGCGTATGTTAAAGAATGTTTAAAATCTCACCGAGGAACATTGTATCAAGCCAGAACATTTCCCTTTGGTTTTCCGCAATTTTCCCGCCCATTTTCGCCTCCCAAATCGGTTAATTGTAATATAATGAAGCGTTCGTTTTTAAACAAATGATGAGACACTGGTATATCGTTTGCTAAAAAGAACTGCGTTTATAATTCACCTTGCATGATTTACAACCGTCGTTTGCACTCCAGGGAGATTAGGATTGATCTCGGCCGGTTGGCAAATTCGTGCAGTAATCCACAGGGCTGCGCCCGTAGGGGTTGTTCACGCAACTTTGAGACGCATCAGATGGACGCCAAAAGACTTTCTTACCTTGTTCCGAGGATCGTACAAGGGGAATATTCCCAAGGGGAACTTTGTGAATTTATCAATCTGGTTCAAAAGATTTCGCTCAGTTACCTGAAGTATCAGGAAGTGATCGGCAAGCACATCCGCTGGGAACGCCGCGGCAAAAGCGGCGAGCTCGAGGATATGGCAATCGATTGCGTAGCGGGTTTGTTCATGCGCAACGACAACAACGAGTTCGTGCAATTGCGCCGCTACTTCGGGCCGTATCTCGACAGCACCCCGATGCTGAATGATGTCGAGCTGCTGATCATGCTTCGCCGCTTGGTCATTAAAAAAACCAAGCAAGAGTTGTCCCGTATTTTCAAGGAACGCGACCCCGAGGGCGCGAAGATCATCCGCAACATTCGCGTCGCCGTGAAGAACGCCAAAGATTTGGGCATCTTCCGCGAAATGGGCCGCGAGTATATTTTCTTGCGCAACGGCTCAAGCTCGCGGAGCCTCGCTCATGCCGAGGCGCACGCCGAATCGCCCAAGAAAAAAACCGGCCCGGTCAAGGGCGCGCCGGCCTTTGCGAAAGAATCCTATCATGGCAAAACCGCAAGCGAAACGGCGCCGGCCGTGGCGATGATCAAAGCCGCGGATTTGACCGATGACGAACGGGCTTATCTTCGCAAGGCCAAGCCCAGCATTCCCGAAAAAACGCTGAAGAGCAATTATCTGGAGTTGTCCACCGCCAAAGATCACGTTTCTACGACGATTCGCAAAATGCTCTCGGTGGTGAAAACCGACGAGCGGTTTCAAAACTTTCTCCCAACCGATGTGGTTGCCCGCCTGATTCGCCACACGAATCTTGAAATGGTGCGCACCCGCCTGATTTCCCAAATCGAAGACATCTCGCCGCTCGATTACGTGCGTTTGAAAGAGATCGAGCGCGCCAAGAAAAAAGTCTTGCAGCGCGTCCGGCAAAAGATTCACAGCCAGTACGTGGCCAGCGGCAAAGTCTCGACCGACAAAGGCGAGATTTATTTCAGGACGCTGGCCGATGTGCTGGACGACATCACCCACAGCAAGAAGATCGAATCTTATTTCCGGCATCTGCGCAAATACATTCCGGATTTGACCCAGCGCCGTTATCGCGAAGAAGAGCGAACCATTTTTGAGTATCTCGGCAAATTGACGAAAAAATGGTTCCGCGAGCTTCTGAAAGATTTACTCTAAAACAATTTCAGTTTCGTAATAGGTCTTTTAGGGCGGCAAGGTTTGTTTTTGGGTGTGTTCAGAATACGCCCCCATTAATTTGTTTTCTTTAACAATGCCTTTGCGCCCGAAGACGCTATGATGAAATTACGAAAATGTGCCGGCTCCCCTTTAAAAAATTTTAAAGGGGCGTCGGCATTTTTTCCGTGAATTGTTGGGATTGTCGGTAACTATAGGGCAGGTTTTAAAAAATCTTCCTGAGCTGAAAGATCGCTATCAAGACGATCATGGTAAACGGAAGTTACCATGGGAGTGATCTCTCGGCGATATGGAACATCGCCGCAATCCCTAACTTTTCACGACATGAGCATGAACAAGAATCTGTTGCGCTACCGGAGAGATGCCGTCTCCTTCCTGGGGGAGTTTGACGAGCGATGCCCGGAGGCCGGATTGTTGGAATACATCCTGCTTTCGGCGCACCAAAACCGTGAGTTGTTCGAGCGATTCGAACACCACTTCCTGGTCTGCGAAGCCTGCCAAAGGCGGATTCGCTTGATGGAGCTGTTTTATATCATTCTCAGCGAAGAAATGCAGCGGCCCGTTTCACCAGTAGTCGTTGAGATGGCGCAAAAGCTCGTCGAGCCTTTGCAAGCGTAATTTATCGGGATAAAATTCTCTGTGTGGGCTAAGCACGTAGGATTTCGAGGTGCGGTTGTAAAGCTGTGCCCGTAGGGAATGCAGTTCCTCGTCCTCCTTTTTGCCAGCATTGCGGAATGTAAGGCGTTTTAAAAAACGCCTTTGCCGGTGATGAGGGGGGAATCTTTTTTGAAATTGAAAAGATTCTTCCGGCTTGGTGTTTTTTTGTTTTAAACCAATTCTGCGCCCGCCCTAAGTTTGTTTGTATTCGTTTGCTCAGCCGAGGTTAACTTGAGTCAAATCAAGCTACAATCTCGCTGCCTCGCCTTTTTTTCCACGAAAAAAACCTTGACCGGGTTTGAGAATTCCTTTATATTGATTACTTACCCCGCAACTATCTAAGCGGCGCTGTAGTATGTCTTTTGTAAGCAATAAATTTGATAAAGTGATTTTGCGGGTAATTCCTCATCTTTGATAACGGCAAACTTTGCGGCTGACACCATGGACAATCCGACTATTCTCGTCGCCGACGGCGATCCGAAAAACTTGCAAATTCTGCGCGAAAGCCTGGAAGCCTCCGGTTTTGAAGTGATTGTGGCTTCCGACGGCTTGCAAGCCTGGCAAAAAATTTCTTCCGACGTGCCCGACCTCATCCTCTCGGAAGTGAATCTTCCCAAGCTCGACGGATTTCAACTGCTCGAAAAATTGAAAGCCGATCCGGTCACTTCTTCCATTCCCTTAATGTTTCTCACCAACCGGCGCGAGCTGCAGGATCGCGTGCGCAGCCTGCGCGGCGGCGTCAAAGATTACATGATCAAGCCGCTGCACGTGAAAGAAGTCATCGCGCGCGTGCGGATGATTCTGCGGCGCATGGAACGCATTCGCGAAGAAGACGTCGAATCGGCGCGCAAGCTCGCCGGCCGTTTGGAGGAATTTAGCGTCATCGATCTCATCGAAAACTTCGGCATGGAGCGCAAAACCGGCATTTTGACGCTTTACAACGCCAACAATAAAAGCGGCGAAATTTATTTTCGCGACGGCGCGGTGATCAACGCCTCGTTGGCGAATTTGAAAGCGGAGAAAGCGGTTTATCAAATGCTGCCGTGGAAGCACGGCCATTTTACCATGACCTTCAAAGAGATCAACGTGCCGGACGAAATCGCCGTGAGCAATCTTGGCTTGCTGCTGCAAGGCTTCAAGCGCATGGAAGAGCGCGAGCGCCTGTTCAAAGCGCTGCCGTCGCCGGAAACCACCTTTATCACCACGGAAACGTTCCGCAACATCATCGCCAAACGCGAGCTGACCACCGATGTGGCGAAGTTCATTTCGTTGATCGACGGCAAACGCGACATTTTGCAAATCATCGACGAAAGCAATTACGACGACATCAAAACCCTCGAGCGGCTGGTGAAATTGCATCAACAGGGTTTTATCAAGCCGAAGAAAACTTTGCTGGCGGGCGACGAGGAGATGGGCGACATGGTTTCCACTCTTGCCGAGCCAAAGATCGTCGAGAAGCTCGATTTCGATCCGAGCCTCGAGCAGCGTTTTACCGGCCGCTTGCCGGAAAAAGAAGTCCCAGCGCAAGCTCGCCCGCCGCAGGCGTTTCGCGGCCCGGAGCCGGCTTATGTTCCACCGGAACGCAAGCCGAGAGAAAGTTCGACGATCACAATTCAAACGAAGCCGGAAGTTCCTGCCTCGCCGCGGCCGGCGATGCCACCAAGCGCGCCGCCGAAACTGCCGCCCGCCAGACTGCAACCGCCGGAGATTTTTGAGCCGCCGACCGAAAAGGTTGAGGTACCGCCGGACTTTATTGTGCCTGACGATTTTTCAGAAGATCTCGAAACATTCGGCGAAGACGCGCCCTCGGAAGAACCGCCCAAGAAAATCGAAAAACCGCTGGAAGTCATTTCTTCAGCTTTGCAGCCGCGCGATGACAAGCCGAGCGCGCCGCCGGCCATATTGGAAATTGTCGACGAGTTTATTCCTTCGCCGCCGAGCAACGTCCCGGCTGCGCTGCCGGATCAGACGGAAAAATTTGACCGCCCAATTTCCGACGAAAAAACCGCGCAGGCTGTTGCGCGTCAGGAAATTTCCGTTCAGCCGCCGCCACCGCAAGAAGCTCCGGCGCCAATCGTGACGCCCGCGCCGATGCCAAGCGCGCCGGTTTCTGCGCCTGCGCCAAGTGAACCGACTACGCCAGTTGTTGCCGCGCCGATGCCGCCGTCGCAACTACCGGCGGATGCCATCACGTCATGTTTGGCGAAACTGCTGGCAGGCCGTCCGGCGGAGAAGCCGAAATTAGTCGTGATCGGACGTGAAGGCCAGCATATTTCACCGATGGTGCGTCATCTGCTCGGCGCCGAGTCCTCGCTGCGCCGGCTGCAGAGCACGGTTTTTCAATATCTCGAAATCGGCGAGCGCAAGGTGGAATCGCAGCCGTTCGAGATCGTTGGCATTTCGATGGAGCAGCAATTCACGCGCTTGCTCGACACCGCCGGGCAGGAGTTGGCCGGCTACATCGTGCTCATCGAGGCGCATCGGAAAGAAGGCGTCGAGTATTTGAGCTATTTGCTGAACATGCTGAAAAATGTTTACCGCCGGCCGCTCGGCCTCGCGGTGATCAAATCTCCCGAGCAAAGAAACATGTCCATCGAGACCCTGCGTGACCTGCTCAACATCGAGCCGGAGGATTTTCTGCAAGAATGCGCGCCGCTGGATAAAACTTCGGTGACAGAATTTTTGAAGGGCTTCACGAATGAGGAAAATTTGCAGCGGTGGAGTGCGCCTGAGAAAACGGTTGAGGTGGATAAGTAAATGTGCCAGGTGATATTGTGCCATGTACGCCATTGAATACACTGCTGTAGTTTTTGAAGATTTGGAATCTCTCAGGAAGTTTGAGCAAAAACAAATCATGGACGAGATTGACACCCAGCTTAAATATGAACCCAATTCGGAAACACGCAACCGAAAGCGACTCCGTCCCAACAATGTAGCGGAATGGGAATTACGCATTGGAAAGTTTCGTGTCTTTTTTGATGTACTAGCGAAAAAAATCGTTCAAGTCGAAGCTATTGGTTACAAAGAAGGCAACAAATTGTTCATACATGGAAAGGAATATAAATTATGAGAACTGTCGTTGTTTCAACCCAAGCGAAGACTTTGAATGCTCTTTTAAAGCGCGCGCAAGAAGGCGGTTTAATACTCCGTTCTCCGAATGGGCGCGAGTTTGTATTGGCAGAGATTGATGACTTTAATCGCGAAATCGAATTGACTCGCAAAAATAAAAAGCTCATGAAATTATTAGATGCGCGCGGCAAACAAACTAAAACATTTACAGCGGCTGAAGTTAGAGCAAAACTTGGCCTTCTATAAGATGTAAGATGAATATGATTGTAAAGTTGCGGCGCAAAAATTCACGCTACTCCGATTTGACACGACATCAAAATTATGTCGTGATCGGGATCGAAGCCGATGATCTCCGGATCTTGAACAATCAAGGGCGGCCTTATTTGTTTCCGGCTCGACTTTTCGAGATTGTTGACCCTCGCGAACCGGACAATTGGATGACGGAATTTGGCGATGATGGTGAACGCTATGCTTACCCGCCTCCATTAAATGATACCGGGTTCTTCGAGGATTTTTTTGATGACAAGAAAAAAGCCGTCACAACCTTCTGGCAGACTGTTAACCAAGGCCTTGCTGCAGCCAGGGCCGTATCTCAACCCTCTCGTAAAAAAGCTCTATCACAAATAAGACTCAAAACAGGTTCAAGATTAGCCTCTCAGGCCGCAATCTGAATGATACCGTTAATTCTATGTAACGACTGTCACACCGCTGCATCACAAAGTCATCTCCGCCGCTTCGGGCATTGAATTTGCTAATATTTTAGACGTTTGGTTGTGTGTTGTTCGCCGCTCACGGGTGCTACGACGAACGTGTGCTGTCAATTATGGATCGCAAAAAAATACTCATCGCCGAAAAAGAGCCGAACGAAGTTCAGGCGCTGCGGAAGGCCTTCGTCGCCACCGGTTACGAAGTTCGCATCGCAACGAACGGCCCGGAAGCCGTGGAATTGCTCGCGAGCTTCCATCCCGACGTGATTCTGGCCGAGATGCGCCTGCCGTTGATGGACGGGCCGCATCTGCTGCAGGAGATCCGCAATCTGCCGGCGCTGCAATGGCTGCCGTTCGTTTTGATCGGCAATTTGAAAACGCTGGACGAGCGTGTGAGCGCCATGAAATTGGCGGTGGATGATTATTTGCAGAAACCGCTCGATCCCGAAGAAACCGTGGCGCGAGTCGACAGCTTGATTCGCGAAGCCGAGCTGCGCGCCACCACGCCGGATCGCCGCTCGCGTGGTTTCAGCGGCAGCCTCAGCGAAATGAGCCTCGTCGATCTCTTGCAAACTCTCGAAGTCGGCAATAAAACCGCGGTGATCCGTCTGCGAAATGCGAGCCAGGAAGGCCTGGTTTACATCACCGACGGCCAGGTGGTCGACGCCGAGCTGAGTGGCTTGGAAACGCGCCGGGCGCTGCTCCGCATGTTCAGGTGGACCGACGGAACTTTTCACGTCGAGATGAAAGCGCATGAACGCCCGCGCTCTTTGACGACCTCGACGCGCGATTTGATTTCCGAAGGCATGACGCGCCTCTATCGCTGGGAACAGTTGTCCAACCAACTGCCGCCGTTGCAATCCCTCGTCAACCTCAATGGCGAAGCCGGCAAGACAAAAATCACCGAAGAAGAAAAAGGCTTGCTGCTATTGGTCAGGAAAAGCAGTTCCAAGCGCATCATCGATCTTGTCGAAGAAAGCCAATATGACGATCTCCGCGCCTTGACGCTCGTCAAGAATCTTTACGAGCGGCATGTTTTGAAAGCCCTGCCGTGGACGGAAACGCCGGCGAACGGCGAGCCCCGGCCGGTGTTGAAGCCGTTGCATAAAAACGGCCATGTGGCGAGCGATTTGCTCAACAGCGCGTTTCAAGCGACGCTGAAGCAGCCCGCCGATCTCGCGCCGCGGCAGCTTGATCGCCGCCGGGTCGAGCGCCGGCAGGATGACCGCCGCAAACACGACCGCCGTCGCGACGGCCAGCAGCGCGACAAAAACCGCGTTTTCTTGAATAAAAGCGAGCTGATTTTGATCCGCGAAAAGCTGCAGCAAATTTAAATTGTTTGCAACGAAAACAACTGTAAAAAAAAGCTTTATGATTTCGTTGCAGTTCTTTTTTCGTTGCCGATTCTCAGTTGCAAATTCCTATTTCATTATGCGCATCGGTGAAATTGCCATTCTCAGCCCCGGCCAGGAAGAAAAAAAACTCTTCATCGAATCGGTTTGCCAAAAACTCGAGCTGGTCAATGAGAACATCGCGTTTGGCCGTTTGCCGATCAACGATCAGCTCGTTTTGCATTTGTATGGCGTTGCTTTGCAATCTGAGATGGCGTGGGATTTACTCGCCAAAAAATGCCTGGGATATATCGTGCTTTTCCCCTGGCAGGATGCGGCATCGTTCGAGCGCTTGAAGCCGGCGCTGGATTTGCTTGCCGCGCGCTACGAGGCGACGATGGTCGTGGCCGCGCACGTCGCCAACGGCAAGACCCCGGTTCCGCCGGCGCTGTACGAAAGCGGCATCGCCGTCACGGCGGAAGGAAAATTTATGTTTTGTGATTTACGCCAGCCCGCCGGCGCCCGCAAGATTTTGCTGGCGTTGATCGAATCGCTGATCGAAAAAGTCTCGTAATCGCCATCACGAAATTTTTGATCGCCGCCGCTGCGGCCCCGCTCGGCGGCTTTTTGTTTTTGTCTTATGAGGAAGAGAATATGAAGCGTGTTTACCGCAATATTTCCGAAGCCGTCGGCAACACGCCGCTGGTGCGTTTGAATCGCGTGACCGCCGGCATCAAAGCCGCGGTTTACGCGAAAGTGGAATATCTCAATCCCGGCGGCAGCATCAAAGATCGCATCGCCTTTGCGATGTTGGAAGACGCCGAGAAATCCGGACGGCTCAAGCCCGGCGGCACCATCGTCGAAGCCACCAGCGGCAACACCGGCGCCGGCCTGGCTTTGGCTGCGGCGATCAAGGGCTATCGCGCGATTTTTACCATGCCCGATAAAATGAGCCAGGAAAAAGTGCGCATGCTCAAAGCCTACGGCGCCGAAGTCATCATCTGCCCGACCGCCGTGCCGCACGACTCGCCGGAAAGTTATCACAGCGTCGCCGACAAATTGGTGAAAGAAACCCCCAACGCTATTCTCGCCAATCAATATTTCAATCCTGAAAATCCCGGCGCGCATTATCGCACCACCGGCCCGGAGATTTGGGAGCAAACCGAGGGCAAGCTCGATTATTTCGTCTGCGGCGTCGGCACCGGCGGCACGATTTCCGGCGCCGCCAAATATCTCAAGGAAAAAAATCCCGCCATCAAAGTCATCGGCGCCGACCCCGCCGGCTCCGCCTTGCGCGAGCATTTTTACACGCGCAATCTGATTCACGGCCAACCTTACAAAGTCGAAGGCATCGGCCAGGAAATCATTCCCGGCACGCTGCATTGGGAATACGTCGACGAAGTGTACACCGTCGGCGACAAGGAATCATTTTTAATCGCGCGGCGTCTTGCCCGCGAGGAAGGCATGCTCGTCGGCGGCTCATCCGGCAGCGCCGCGTTTGTCGCGTTGAAAGTGGCGCGCGAGCTGCCCGCCGATAAAATTCTGGTTGTGATTCTCCCCGATACCGGAAAATATTATCTCTCCAAATTCTACTCCGACGAATGGATGAAAGAGAATCGCTTTCTCGACATCGAGCGCGCGCTGGTGCACAACTTGTTGAACGCGAAGCAAAAAGGCTTGCCGGTGCTGGTCTCGACGCCGCCCACCGAAACCGTGCGCGAAGCCTTAAAAACAATGGAGACCAACAACATCTCGCAATTGCCGGTCATCGAAGACGGAAAATCGATCGGCAGCCTCGAAGAGAGCACGTTGATGGGGCGGATTTTGGAAAACGCCAGTTTGATCGACCAACAGGTTCGCACGGTGATGGAGCCGAGCTTCCCGATTATTCAACACGACGACACGCTCGAGCATACCAAATATTTGCTGGCGCGGCGCTATCCTGCCATCCTCGTGCAGGAACACGGCCATCTCGTTGGCATCATTACGAAATCGGATTTGATCGACTTTATGGCGTGAACTTGTTGCTGGTTGCTTGTTGCTGGTCGCTCGTTGCTGGTAACTGCTTACTGAATACTGATTACTTTTTTTAAGGAAGGGAGAGCATGGGTTATCAAACAGACGCGGTTCACGCCGGACAACAGCCGGACGAATCCACCGGCGCGGTGATCACGCCGATCTTTCAGACGGCGACGTATGCGCAAGAAGCGCCGGCGGTGCACAAAGGTTATGAATACGGCCGCACCGGCAATCCCACGCGGCTGGCGCTTGAGCAAAATCTCGCGGCGCTCGAGCGCGGCAAATTTGCGTATGCTTTTAGCTCCGGCATGGCGGCGACTGCGACGGTGTCGCAGCTTTTGCGCGGCGGCGATCACGTGGTTTGCACCGCCAACGTTTACGGCGGCACGGCGCGCTATTTTCGCCAGGTGATGGCCCATTTCGGTTTGCAATTCGATCTCGTTGACACTTCGCAAATTTCCCTCCTCGAGCGCGTCTGGCGTCAAGAAACGAAAATGCTTTTCGTTGAAACGCCGACGAATCCCCTGCTCATCATTTCCGATCTCCGCGCGTTGGCGTCGTTTTGCCACGATCGGCAGGCGCTGCTCGTCGTCGACAACACGTTCATGAGTCCGTATTTTCAAAGGCCGCTGGAGCTTGGCGCGGACATCGTGCTGCACAGCACCACGAAGTTCATCAACGGCCACAGCGATGTTGTCGGCGGCATCGTCATTACCAATCGCGCCGAGATTGCCGAGCGCCTGGCGTTTTTGCAGAACGCGGTCGGCGCGGTGCCAAGCCCGTTTGATTGCTGGCTGATTTTGCGCGCGACCAAAACTTTGCCGCTGCGCATGCGCCAAATCAACGCCAACGCGATGGCGATTGCCGAATTTCTCCGCCACGACCGGCGCGTGCAAAAAGTTTATTATCCCGGTTTGAAGGATCACCCGCAACACGAGTTGGCGGCCCGGCAGCAGCTCGATCCCTACGGCCAACACGGCTTCGGCGGCATGATTTCGTTCGATCTGCCGGATTTTGAAACTGCCAAAAGATTTTTAACCGGCATCAAGCTTTTCACCCTGGCCGAAAGCCTGGGCGGCGTCGAAAGCTTGATCTGCCATCCGACTTCGATGACGCACGCCTCCGTCCCGCCCGAAGAACGCCGCCGCATCGGACTTTCGGACGGCCTCGTGCGGCTGGCGGTGGGCATTGAAGATGTTGAAGATTTGATTGCGGATTTAGTGCAGGGGCTGACGAAGCTTTAAAGCATATATGAGCAATTCGTAAAAAGTCCGAAATTCAAAATGCCATACAATATATTGTATGAAATTGAAAAATTTTTCAAAAACACCGACTATATACGGAAGCCTCATATATCCAACAAATATAAAAAATAAAAATATAAAAAATTCCCTTGTTTCTGTGCTTGCTGGATATTACATTATCGTTACTTACAGGGATTTGACACCTCGCCTTTGATTTGGTAAACGATTTTTTTGATTAAGATTGAGCTTCCGTTCCGCAAGCGCCGCCCCGCCCTTTCCTGCAACCGAGTGGGAAGAGCAAATTTGTGAGCGCGTGATGATTTGTGTGCTCTGTAAAAGCGCCAAACGTCAAGTTCGGTGAAATGACGAGGTATCTGCTAAAACATAAGTTACCCCAAACTTTAAATCATAAAGCTATAATATAATATTGTTAAAATACAAGGAGGTCCCACAATGAATTCGAAAACATTGATCGTTGGTATAATACAGCTTTTCGTTTTATTACTGTTGTTTGATAGGTTTAGCATTCAAGCACTGGCGCAAGTGGCCGAGACTGACTGGCCGATGTTTGGCCACGACTTGAGGCATACGTGGAGGAGCCCCTATAACGGCCCACAACAACCAAAACTCAAGTGGGAATTTATTAACCCTGATAAAAGATGGTGGCCGCCTGGAAAATCGTTGGCGTTAGGAGAAGATGGAACCATCTACGTAGGCGCCGCTGATTCGGCTATGTATGCCATTAATCCCAATGGCACGTTACGTTGGAAGTTTCACACAGGCGGTGAAGTGTGGTCTACCCCCGCGATCGCCAAAGATGGAACAATTTACGTAGGTGCAGATGATTCCAGTCTTTACGCGATCAATCCTCATGGGACTCTTCAGTGGAGATTTCGTACCGAAAGGAAGCATGTCAGTTCATCGCCCGCCATCGGTGCTGATGGAACGATCTATGTCGGTTCCGGCAGTTTTTTCTACGCCATCAGACCGGACGGGACGCTCAAATGGAAAGAATTTAATTGGGACGCTGTCGAATCCTCACCGGCCATTGCCAAGGATGGTACGATCTACTTTTGCTCGGAAGATGAAAGTAACGCACTCAAGGCTATGAATCCAGACGGAACCAAAAAATGGTCAAGGGGAATTTCAGGCTGGGGTATTACATACTCTTCACCGGCCATAGCGGATGACGGGACAATTTATATCGGTTCTACGGATCATAGGCTTTATGCCCTTGATCCGGCAAAGGGAGAAACAAAGTGGACGTTTACCACGAATGATGAGATTCATTCCTCGCCCGCTATAGGTCCAGATGGAACAATCTACATCAGTTCACGCAAAACTACTCTTTATGCAGTAACCCCACAAGGCCAGCAGAAGTGGACGTTCGGGAGGGGTTTGTCTTATCACGGTGTGACAATAGGACAAGACGGAACAGTTTATGTTAGCGCGGGAATAGCATTGACGCCAGATGGCAAGGTAAAGTGGCAAGACTTTCATTTCGGCTCTGGGTGGCCATCGGTTATAGGGAAAGACGGTACCCTCTATGGTATATCCAGTTTGATCGTAGCAGTGACAGAACAGACGGTTTCAGTCAGTGAGAACACAACAGATGTATCGAATAGCTATTTGCTGTCCCAAAACTATCCAAACCCCTTCAATCCGGTTACGACGATTTCATTTACCGTTCCCAAAGTTTCCCACGTGACATTGAAGATTTTCAATTTACTCGGCGAGCACGTGACCACGCTGGTGGAACAGGAATTTGTGCCGGGCCGTTATCAAGTGGAGTGGAACGCTGGAGACATGAAAGGCGGCACTTATCTCTATCAACTTCAAGCGGGTGATTTCCGAGAAATCAAGAAGCTCGTGCTGTTGAAATAGTTCGTGCTGACTTCGCGAAAGTGATTACCGATCCGAAAGTTTACCCCCATTTTTAAAAGCCGCAAAAAAAGCAAATTAACATGCAAGGAACGACAAAGCGGATCGGCAAGGAATAAAAGTTGGGTAAAATACAGAGTTTGAAAGAGCAAAAAGCAAAGTCGTGGAAGAGACAAAAGCTGTATTTCAATTCGGACAAAAAATTCGTGTTAAATGGCAAGCTTTTTTTACCACCATGCTTGTGGTAGACGCGGACAACACAGCATGATTTGAACGGACGGTGCTCGCACAATCTTGTGTGGAACTCCGACGTTTGTACTTTCGAGTCCGCGCCACACAGAAGCGGTGTTATTTTGCTAAACGTCCAAAGCAGTTTCAGTTTTCATTGGTTTGCAAACTCGCGTCGGCTATTGCATGCGATGAAGAGCACACGCCGTTGTGGTTAGAATTAGACATTATACCTGCCACACAACTTCCGAGCTACTTGCGCGGAGAACAATATAACGCTTGACATTTAACGTTTGGCGTTATATATTTATTTTATGATCAGGTCGTTCAAGGACAAGGAAACAGAGAAGGTTTTTCAGCGCACTTTTTCTCGTAAGCTGCCGCATAATATTCAGCAAGTCGCCTTCCGCAAGTTGCGAATGTTAAATCGCGCCGCCACGCTGAATGATTTGCGCATTCCACCGGCCAATCGACTCGAACAGTTATACGGCGACCGCGCCGGCCAGCACAGTATTCGAATAAATGATCAATGGCGGATATGCTTTGAATGGCGTGATGGCGATTCATATCATGTTGAAATAACCGATTATCATTAGGAGTTTGACGACATGCGAACCAAGAAAATCCCCCCGTTGCATCCCGGTGAAGTGTTGTTCGAAGAATTTCTCAAACCGATGAATATCAGCCAAAATCGGTTGGCCCTTGACATCGGCGTTCCGCCACGGCGTATTAATGAAATTGTGTTAGGCAAACGCAGCATATCCGCTGATACGGCGCTGCGCCTGGCGAGATATTTCAACATGTCGGCGCAATTCTGGCTGGGGCTGCAAATGGATTACGATCTTGATGTTGAGGAAGATAGATCGACAAAAAAGTTTGATCGAGAAGTGCGCGTATACGCAACGGCTGCTTGAAAAATCAGTTTTCATTGGTTTGCAAACTCACATCGGCTTTTACTGCTGAGAAATTCTATATGGCTCGATGAACTTTTTGCTTTCAAAGTTTTTTGCATTGCTGTTCTACCTGCGTTCACATATTCTGCTGTTCCTCTGCGTATCTTCGCCTTTTCCCAGAACTCTGCCGGCCAGTTGCTTCAAAAAATAATTTGACAATGTCAAAATTTATCTTTATGATGAAAGAGACAAAGAGACGAAACTCACGCATTAAGGTTCAAATTCAAATGAATACGGCAACTATTCAATATATATCGGACGAAAAAGGCGCGCCAACGGCTGTGGTTATTCCCATCGAGCTCTGGCGGGCAATCGCATCCGAACGAGAAACGGCTTATTTACTCAAAAGCAAGCGCATGAAAAAGCGTCTTCTTGAAGCAAAGAATCGGCGCAAAGGTATTCCATTCGAGGAAGCCTGTGAAAAGCTTGGAATTTGATGCAAACGGCTTTGAAGATTTGGCTTGGTGGGTGGAGCAAGATCGCAAAAAAGCAATTAAAATCATCAAGCTGATCAAAGAAACCCAACGTACTCCTTTTCATGGCACTGGGAAGCCCGAACCTTTGAAGCATGATTTTTCCGGGTGCTGGTCTCGTCGAATTGATGATGAGCATCGACTTGTCTACGAAGTTTTGGCCGATAAGATTAGAATATTGGCTTGCCGGTATCATTATTAAGCGCGGCCTTTTGATTGGTTGCCTCCTCACTCTCACACCGTCTGTTGCTCAAAATCTCTCGAGTATCTCTTGGCGCTATCACAGCACTTCAAGTTTTGTCATTGCCTATCGAGAAGCCGATAAAACGCTGGCGATTCGCGTGCTCGGTGAATTGCATGAACGCCAGCAGCAACTCGCCCAGCGTCTCAGTTATCAACCGCGGCAGGTGATCACCGTTTTTCTTTGTCCAACGCAAGAAATTTTCGACCGCATGACCGGCGGCGTGGTGCCGCATTGGGGCGAGGCCGCGGCCAACACCGCGCAGTGGCGGATTTTTTTGAAAACACCGGCGGCAAACGACTCGCGCGCGCTGCTGCCGGTCACGGTGACGCACGAGCTGGCGCATCTTTGTCTGGCGGAATTGGCCCAGCCCAACACTTTGCCGCGCTGGTTCAACGAGGGCGCCGCGATTTTACTCTCCAACGAGCCGCGCTATACCGATCCGGTGATCATCTCCCGCGCGATTCTCACCAACTCGCTGGTGGATTTTGACGAGATCGACGATTTGCTCTCGTTTCCCAATGCCCGCGCGGCTCTGGCGTATGCGGAGAGTTATCAGGCCGTGAGTTTTCTGAACCGGCAATTTGGCCAGGACGCTGTCGCCAAATTGGCTCGCGCCTTCGCTGCGCACGGCGATTCGCGGCAAGCTTTTCAATTTGCTTTCAATAAAGATTTGTGGGATTTTGAAACCGCGTATTTTGACGATTTGCGCCGGCGCTTTCGCTGGTATTTTTTTCTGGACGAGGCGTTTCTGTTTGGCGGGGTGATTTTAATTCTGGTGATCGCCGGATTTTTCGTCACCCGCTGGCGCGCGAAAAAGAAGATCAAAGAATGGGAAAAAGACGAGACTGAAAACGATGACGAGTTTTTGCCGCCGGAGGTTGATGACACTCAAGATAAAATATAATTATAGAATTTTTTCTTCGGCATCCTGATAAACGCCGACGCGATTGCGGCCGCGCGATTTGGCAAGATAGAGGCCTTGATCGGCGAAATGAATCAAATCCGCCGCGCCCTCGGCGTCTTCGGGAAAAGCGGCCAGGCCCAACGAAACCGTGAGGCGTCCCAGCGGCTGCGTTTCAGCTTTTGGAAATGTGGCGTTCTCGATGGCGCGACGCAATTTTTCGGCGACCTGCCGGCCGTGCGCTTTGTCGATTTCCGGCAGCAGGATGACGAACTCCTCGCCGCCGAAGCGCGCGAGAATATCCGCCCGGCGCAAATTTTCTTCGAGCGTTTGCGCCGCCTGCTTCAACACCGCATCGCCCCACAAATGGCCGTGGGTGTCGTTGAAAATTTTGAAATGGTCGATGTCCAGCATGATCAGCGAGAGCGGGCGGCGATAGCGCTGGGCGCGCTGCATTTCGCGCTCGAAGCGCTGGTTGAAATAGCGGCGATTGAAAACTTTGGTCAGCTCGTCGGTGATCGAAAGCTCGCGGGTTTGATGGTAGACGGCGATGGTCGCCAGCACCTCGCCGAGCTGGCCGGCAATTTTTCGCAGCAAATCGATTTCTTTCGCCGAAAAGCTGTTGGGGCGGCGGCGGAACAAATTAATGACACCGGCCGCGCGCCCGTTTTTCGCCGTCAGCGGCAGGGAAAGAAAAGCGCCTTTCAACACATGATTTCCCGCATGATAGTCGTAGCGTGCCGCGGCGGTTTTCACATCCGGCACGTAAATGTATTGCCCGCGTTTCAAAGCTTCCCCGAAAACATTCTCGTCAAGCGCGTAGCGGCCGTTCTCCGCTTCGCGGCGCGGCAGGCCGAAGTGGCTGCGCAAAATCAGCTCGCCGCCGCTGTCGGCGATCAACAGCAGAGAATATTGGTCGGCGGGAAAATTTTTGCGGATGAGCTTTTTGACGACGGCGAGCGTGCGATCGATGTCCATTTGCTCGCTCAGCGTGGAAAGAATTTTGAAGCGGATATAATATTCGAGAAACAGCGTGTTGGTCTTGTGGCTCAGCTTGGCCATTTCGCGCGAAAAGGCGAGGTGAGGCTGAAGCGCTTTGCCGAGGCGATCACCTTGGCGATTTTTGACGACGCCGCGTTTGCGTGTGAGGGTTGAACGGCCCATGTTGTGTTTGCCTATGATGAATGCGAGAATCAGGGCGGGTTGTCTGCGGGTGGAGCCTGAAGGCCGGGTGACAGCGTCATTGATTTTTTTGCCGCAACGTCAGGTTGGCCGCTTAAAGCACATCCGCGGTTTCAGCCATCGCCTCGCGCGGCATCAGATTATTCGTGAAAACCGCCAGGTAATTGACCAGGCTTTGATATTTTTGTGCGTGCGAATTGCTGTCGAGCGCGCGAATTTGAAAATTGTAAAAAGGATCGCGCGCCGGATGGACGAAACAAATGCGCAGTTTCGCCTCGCTGGTGCGGCACAAAAACGTGGCGATCAAATTAAAGTCGAGATTCAAATCAATGACCATGTCGAAATGGCGCGAGCGGATGGCCTGCTGCAGCGTGTCTTTCGGCAAACCGTGAAAGCCGATTTCCTCGGTCTCGTAGGAGATGAGCCGGATGCGCTCGTCCAACGACACCATCTCGGTGCACGCTTTCGGCGTCAAGAGGTAAAACTGCGTTTGCGCAAAATTCTGCCGCAGATCATCCAAAATGCGAATGGCGGTCTTGAAGTGCTCGGGCTGCTCCGGGGGCAAAATCAGCGCCGTCGCGATCTTCGACAGATATTCACCGACATCGTAAACATCGTTGCGATCGCGGCGCCGAGCATAAGCCAGATAAGCGCGAGCTGTAAATTTTCTTGCCAGATCCTTGAGCATAGTAAATTGAAAACGTCGCCTGAGCCATGTCATGTTGTTGTCATTAAAATATAATATTCTTGCTGAAACTTGTCAATGATAAAATTTTTTAACGAAGTTGCAACACGGCTCACACCGAGGCAACGCGCGATCTGGAAATGAATTCGACTGTGTTCGACCGCCTTTCGCGGCGCGCCTACGCTGGCCGCGAGACAACCCTAGGGACGTATCCGCCAATCGATCTGCGCTCCCCACGCGCCGGAACGCCGGCGCTCGAAAATCGAGCGCTCCAGTTCCGTGCCAGCCAGCTTGAGGGAAAAATCAAAGCCAAAAGTTGACAAGTAACGTAGATAAATGTACGCGCGGCGGCCCCGTTCGCGGAGGGCAAAATTGGTGAAGATGCCCGGCAAATCGTGTTCGTAAAGATAAATCGGCGCCTGCGTTGGCGTGTCGAAAAGCGTGTAACGCGTTGTGATCTGCCAGCGGCGGCGCATTTTCCATTGCGCCTCCTGGCTCAACGCCAAACCGCGTTTTGCGGCCAGCGGCGATTTTTGAGCGACATCGAGCCGCGACGTCAAGCGCAGCGCCGCCGAGGCTTGATATTCTATTTTCAAGCGCCCGCTGTGCCGGGATTGCGGCGAGATCATTTTGCTGCTCGTCGACGCCTGCTCGTCGCTGCGCGTTTGCTGCCAACGCATTTGCAGCAGCAAGCCGCGCTGAATTTTCCAATCCAATCGCGCGCCCGCCCGCAACTGCGAGCCGGGCAGCGGCAGGCTCGTGGTGCGCCACAAATCTTGCCGTTTCGCCACAAAAATTTCCGTCCACAAACCGCGGCGCAGCCGCCGGCTCAGGCCGAGTGAATAACCAAATTCGTTTTGCGGCGGATCGGCGATGCTATTGAAAGCCCGGCCATGCGGGCTGTGAAAATCGCGGTCGTAATAATGGCTCTCGACCGTCCATCGTAAACGCGACGCCTCGCCCGACAAAACCGCGCTGCCGGCGACGCCGCCGGAACGGCTTTTCGCCAGCTCGACATTGGCTTGCAACCCGGCGGTTGTCGATGACAACGAAAGCCCGATCAACTCATTCACGCGCCCGCTAAAATCGAAATAACCGGCGGAAAGATTTCTGCGAACCCAATCTTTGTCGTACTCGCTGCGATAAGCCAGCACGCCAAGTTCGACTTTGTTTCGCCAATTTATTTTTGCTGCCGCCCCCAAAATTTGTTCCTGCAAGGTTCTGCGATGCGACAATTCGGTTGCCGTGCGATGATAGCCGCTTTCATCATAGCTCACCGCGGCGCTGTCGTTCAGCCTCACATTCAAGCGCTGCGAGCTGGCAAAAGTTATTAAAGAAAACTGCGCCCAATTCCACGCCAAAGCCCCGCCGCGCAAAGCCGCATTTTCGTCGCCGGAAAGATATGGCAGCAATCCCCGCCCCTCGCGGCGGCTCGCCGCATGAACGTCTGCCGAGAGCGTCATGCCATAAGGACTCCACAACACCAGGCCTTGCGCCCATTCGATTTGGTAATTTCCGGCAATCACCCGCCGCATATTTTTTTGTGATCCGGTTTGCCAGTGGCCGTAAAAAAGCCGGTGATCGTCGAGGCGTTGTTCGCCGGGATCGCGCTCGGCCAGCACCCCGAGAGAAAGGGCGCCGGTTGAGATCATCGCGCGCTCATAAGAACGATACGTCGGCCCGAGCCATCTTTCTTCGACGGTTGCCGGCCGCATCACCCGCCAGCGCGCTGAAAAATTTTTCACCTCGATCAGGCGCGGCGACGACAGAAAAAAAATTTCCCGGCACAGCGCCAGCGTATCGCCGGTCACCTCGAGAGCGGCCAGCGCCTCGTCGAGGTTTTTGAAAGCGCCGGTTTTTTCCCGCTGCTGCAAAAAAGTGTTGATCTGCGCCGGCCAGAGAAAAGGCAGGCGCAGCAAATCTTCGCGATTGAGTTGATTGATTTCGAGCGGATGGGACAGCAGTTCTTGCAGGTAATTCTCGTTTTCTGCGGCGTTTTCCGCCTCTTGTTCGGAAAGCCGTTCGATCAAGGTTTCCTGGGCGATGGCGAAAGGGGGGAGACAAAAGAAAATTGCCAGCGCTGCGATAAAGCTTTTTGATAGGTACCGGGTCATGATTGGGAATTATCTTTTGAATATCGCCGCGGCGAGAATGTCGAGATGAGTGGTTACAGATGGCAAAAGTTGCTTATTGATTCAATAAAACGATCCAAATCGTCTAACTTCGTGGTCATGATTTCATACACTTCTGTAAAATTAGTTTCTGCATACTCATGCGCCAGGCGGTTACGAAATCCAAGCATTTGCCGGTAAGTCTCGCCTTGCTCGCGCGTAAGAACTTTCTCTCTCACCAATATTTCCCCCGTTTCCCTAAAGCTTCCCGGTATTCCCCATCCTTGATCTGACACAAGATAATTGGCTAAATCAGCGCAACCCTGAATAGCTTGAAGCAGATTAAAACAAACAATGTCCTGTCGATTGCGATCGCTGAGAAATTCTTCGATAGTACATTTTTGTTGTGAGCGCACCCGTTCGACATGATCACGAATGAAAGTGATCTTTCTCAGAATGATATTGGGATTTACCACGTCGGAGGCTCCTTGAATAATTGCGTAGCGCCGTCTCGTAGAAAGGTTGAAAATCGAGAAAGGCAATGACCGTTCGTGCGACAAACTCGCGATGTGTTTCACGATCACGTTCGTAAATCAGCTTGCCGCTGGAAAGCACTTGGTGGAGAAACGGCAAGTCTTTGATGCGATTCAGAACTTTCACGTCGCCCTCTCGATGAAAAATTTCCTGCGCGTCGGACATCACATCAAAGACGAGCGAAAGCTCCCGGTCAAATTGTGTTTGCCGCTGCAGTAATATAGCGATATCCACATCGCTCATCGGATTCAGCTTGCCGGTTACCGCCGAGCCGAAAAGATAGGCGGCGACGATTTCGGGATAGCGGCTCAATCTTTGTTGTAATTCGGCAATTTCCATGTTGCCAATTTATCGGTTTTATCTATGATTTGCAAGGTTTTTATTTTCAGCAGCCTGGTGCAGAAAATAATACTTGCGCCTCGTCAAAAAGTTTTGTACTTTGGCGGAAAATTAAAACGGCTGGCAATTCGTTCTATCAATTTTGCTGAAAGAAAACGCCATGCTCCGCAAACCGGTTTTGGCGAAATGCGACAATCGCCGGCTGACGGCCAAGATCAATCCGCTGGCCGGCGAGCCGCAGGAGTGGCTCACCACGCCCGTTCTCAAACAACGGCAGCTTCGCGTGTTGTCATTTGATTTCTTCGTGAACTGGCCGCGGCGCTCCATCGCCGATGAAATCTGGATCAAACGCCTGGTTCGCGAGGAAATTTCGCCCTGGCCCGTCCTCGATCCGCAAGTCTTGAAGGATTGGATCGAACAGGTTGATTCGCCTGAAACCGCGCAGGCGTTGCAAGCTTTTTGTCGAGAGCAGAGTTTCACCAGCCATTATTTTCTTTTCAAAGACGCGACCCGCTGGGAAACGGATCCGCAAGTTGTGGTTGATGTGGAAATCGGCGTGTCTACGCAATCGCCTCTTCTCACCAAGCCGAGTGAACTTCGCCAGCGCATCAGGAAATTACGCGGCGGCAGCGTTCCTATCGGCCCCGGCGGGCTGGTCTACAGCACCTCGTCGTTGGAATGTTTTCTCTCCAAAACCGCCGACTTTTGGCCCGGCGATGCCGACGCGGTTTTGGTCGATGAGAAAAATCAGGCGCGCGCCATTCTGGAGTTTAAAAAACACAATCTCGACACGCCCATCGAAAAGCAAACCTTGTTGAATTACCGCGACCGCGATAAATTGAAGTATCAAAGCCTCGGCTTGCTGCGCGACCGCCTGCAAGCCGCCGCGACCCTGCCGATTTTGATGGTTTACTATCCCACCCAGTCTCACATAAAAAATGTAAAAATCGAGCGGCTCGCCGGCCCGTATGATGCTTTGCAAGTTGTCGTCGCTCACCTGTGCGAGCTGCCGCGACGATCGGCGCCGGATTCTTTTCACCGGTTTTCCGAAGCGGTACTGAAATTGGCGGCGATGCCGCCGGCATAGAAAAACGGCATGTCAAAAATTTTCGACATCGCCGGCTTCGGGATTTGCTCGGTGGATTTTCTCGGGTTGATGAAAAATTATCCCGAGCCTGGCGAGAAAATTCCAATGCAGGCGTTTTCCAAACAAGGCGGCGGCTTGACCGGCACGGCGCTCACCGCCGCGGCGCGCTTGGGCGCGAAGACGGCTTATCTCGGCAAGCTTGGCCGCGATGAGTACAGCCGCTTTCTGCTCGAAGAATTTCAAAAGGACGGCGTGAATATTGAGCATGTTATTTTGGAAGATGGTGCGCAGCCGCCGATTGCCTTCATTCATGTTGAGCAAGACACTGGCGAGCGCCGCATCGCGCGTTACTGGCAGGAGTTTGAGCTGAATCCGTATGAGCTTGATCGCCGCGCCATCCAGAACAGCCGCATTCTTTTTTTGGAGCATCATTTTGTCGCCGCCGGAATTGCCGCGGCAAAATGGATCAAAGAGGCCGGTGGCCTGATCGTGGTAGATGTCGAGCGTGAAGTCCCGCAATTTGAAGCGATTCTGCAGCTCGCCGATTATATTATTGTCTCACAGCGTTTTGCCGCTCAACAAACCGGCAGCGACAATCCGGAGAAAAGCGCGACTTTGCTGCAACAGAAATATGGCGGGATGGCCGTCGTCACCGCCGGAGAAAATGGCGCTTTTTGCCGGACTTCTGAAAGCATTTTTTATCAACCTGCCTTTCAAGTCGACGTGGTGGACACCACCGGCGCTGGCGATGTTTTTCACGGCGCGTTTATGGCGGGCTTGATTGAGAATTGGCCTTTGCCGAAAATTCTCGAATTTGCCGCGGTGGCAGCGGCGATGAAATGCCGTGGGCTGGGAGGTCGCGCGATGATTCCGAGTCGAGAAGAAGTGATGGAGTTTTTGCGGGAAAGGAGTATATCTGAGTTTTGGAAATGATTTGTTTTTTTAGTTGGATAGTATTAAATTTTGTAAGATTAGAGATGATAATTTCACAGAAGATGGAAACCCAGTATGAACCCGAAAAGCTATAAAAGATGAAAAGGAGTGCCTATGGAAACAACGACTCTAAGAAAAAAACTTCCCAACAAAGAAGAGCGCGCCAAGGTCGGCAAAGCTGCTGATGCAATCTATGAACCTTTGCGTGAGCGGCTTGAAAAAGAGCATTGGGGAGAATACATTTCCATCAATGTCGCAAATGGCGATTACGCTTTGGCCTCGGATCATTTAGAAGCCGTGAAAGCGATTAAAGCTAAATATCCGGGAATCATTCCTTACACCATACGCATTGGTTACAAAGCGATTGTCCACTTTGGTGGAACCGGTGTCTCAGACGGGCGACGCTCATAGGGGGAAACGGCTATGCTGATTGGAACGATTGAAAAGTCACGATATCCCCGACTGATAATTGCAATCGTCGTCCAGGGGAAGCCCATCAATCTTAAGTTTTTGGTCGATAGCGGGTTTGATGACGAAGTGGCGCTATCTTATGACCAAGCTGAACTTTTCGGGCTTGAGATTCAGGATTACGTAAAAGTTACATACGCCAGCGGCGAATGGGAGGATGAACTCATTGCGCAAGGCAAGGTCGTTTGGTTCGGTGAAGAATGCGACGTTCGTGTTATTCTTTCGAATGACGAACAGCCTGCCATTGGCACTGGGTTGCTCAAAAATTGTGTTATGACAATGAATTTCAGAAATGATACCTTAACCATCGAAAAACCGATACCATAAAACAATTGGGCTATGTCTCCTTCCAGTCCCCAAACCTATCCTGATCCCGAATCCTACTTCACCATCGGGCCTTATATTACCGACCCGCAGAAATTTTTTGGCCGTGAGGAAGAGCTGCGCGCGATTCTCAACCGGTTGAGAACGATGCAGTCCACTTCCGTAGTTGGGGAGCGGCGCATTGGCAAGTCGTCTTTGCTCTATCATATCTTCCAAAACGGAAACGCGCGATTACAAACAAATGATCTTCGCTTTGTCTTCATCGATCTGCAGGAGGCGAGGTTTCAACGGCAAGATTTGTTTTTAAAAAATGTGTTGAAGGAGTTAGATTTGCCTCACACTTGCATAGAACCCGACGTAGATATCACCGAAGCGCTTGTCGCATTTTCTGAAGAGATTGAAAAGCTCGAACGCAAGCCGGTGCTGCTGGTCGATGAGTTTGACGACGGACTGAAACACGGACGCTACTCCGAGAACTTTTTTGAGCATCTGCGTAGCATGATCGGCAGCCGAAGACTCGGGTTTGTCACCGCCTCGAAAAAATCGCTGAAAGACGCTTGTTTGGAAGGCGGCTACACTTCACCGTTTTACAATGTTTTCACCACCAAAGCGCTCGGGGCGTTAACTGACGAAGAAGCGGGGCAATTTCTCTTGGCGGTGCATCACGATTTCGACCTGACCGAATTTGAGTGGAAACTGGTCAACTCTTATTGCACCAATGAACCGATCAAGTTGCAGATTGCGCTGAAACATATTCTCAGTTTGCGGGAAGCGCAAGGGGATAATGAAGCGATGTTTTATAACCACTACCATGAGGAGTTGAGCAGTTTCTTTGCGGATACTGAAGACCATCTCAAAGCGTTGGCCAAGCGCGGGATGAAAAATTGGAAAGAGATTGTCAAAACGGTTTTGGATATTGGCAAAGCTATAAAATGATTGCTTATCTCAAAAGAAATCTACAGCTTTTGCACCTCATTTTTTTCAAGCCGACGACCTTTCAAAAGCGTTATGAAAATATTTCCCGTATTGCTGGATTAAAGCTTATCGCCCAACAACTTCCTTTTATCCTTTTGCTTTCCGTTGCTTTCATTGCTCTAGCCGGAAGTGCTTCAGAACTGATTGGTTTAGAATTTGACTGGCACCGCGCCTTAATTGAGTTAACAAAAGGCGTGGCAATAGGTATGGCAGGTGGTGTGGGAGTTGGTGTACCAATCGGTGTGAAAGTCAAAGTGGCAGGCAGGGTAGCAGGTGGCATCGTATTCGCAGTAGCATTAGGCGTTGTGGTTGGCGTGGCAGGGGGTGGAGCAGGTGGCGTTGTAGGTATAGTTGTAGGCGGAATGGTGGGTGGTGTTGCATTTGGTGTGGCGAGTGGTGTGGCAGGGGGCGTACTAATGAGCGTGGCAGCCGGGGTATCAAGCTGCATGGCAGGTGGCTTGGCATTTGGTATGGCATATTTCCGATTATTCTATTTTTTTATTTATCCTGTATCCTTTTTAAAATTTACGCAAAAACCTGTATGGCCGCAATTCGTCAAGCTGCCTTTTTATTACGATGAAGTCATTCGCATTCCATTGCCGCGCTTACACCGCTTATTGGTGGCCTTTGTGCAAGCCGACCGCACCGATGGAATGAAAGCCATCAATTTCATCATCCAAGAGCGCCCCTATCAGTTACCTCAAGCTCGCCGGGCTTTGTTTGAAATTGCTGTGCATGATTTAAGCAATATGAAAGAATTTAAGCAAATTGCCACCGCTCCTGAAGCTATCGGTTTTTTGCGAGGCGTACCTAAAATTGAGGTACCCATAATGCCCCGGTTGGTGGTAGTGAAACACCAATTTATAATTATTTTTATAAACACTTTTATAAACGTTTTCATAGTCTTTTTAAATACGCTCTTTAAATTGCTTGTATCCATAATCGAGGCATTACGCGTCCAACCCAAACAATTCGAGAGCGGAACACCGTTTCTGCAGGAAATCCCTCAGCTCGTGGCACAATACCTCGCCTTCACGACCATCTATAGCCGAAAGAAGCAGCTAGAAGTCATTGCGCAAAAATTAAAAGACTTGCAGCTCGCTGCCGCTTATTTGGAAGGATATGTCGGTAGGGGATTGGTCAAAGTCGTTTATGCCTGGGAAGAGTTGGTGAAAGCGGAAGAAGCCGCGCTGCAACGCCAGATTGAGGCCGAGCCGATTCCCAATCCTTTTGTGGTGGGCAATCCGTTGCGCCGCGAGGACAAAGAGGTGTTTCAAGGCCGGGAGGATGTCGCGCGCATGTTGGAGAATGAGATCATGCGGGATAAGAGCATGTCGCCTTTGCTGCTGTATGGCAAACGCCGCATCGGCAAAACTTCCACGCTGTTGAATTTGCGAAAACTGCTTGGACCGAGAATCATTCCGGTTTATCTTGATGGTCAGGATGCCGGATTAACCCAATCGGACGCCGGCTTTCTGTACCAAACCCTGGCCAAAATTCTGCAAGCAGCGCCGAGAGAATGGACGGCTGCCGATTCCCTGATCTTGCCCAACCGCCAAGAGTTCGAGGCGCGTGCGTTTGAGCTGAGCGGCAAGCTGTTAGGGCAACTGCGCGAGCGCTTGCAAGCTGAGAACGCGCGCGTGCTATTATGTTTGGATGAATACGAACGCTTGGATCGCGCTTATGCGCAGGGCCGCATTACGGACGATCTGCTCAATCAACTGCGGCATTACCTCCAGCACGAGACGCGTCTGGCTTTTCTTTTTGCCGGTAGCCATCGCATGACCGAGCGCCGGGCCATCCGCTGGTCTGATTATCTCATCAATGTCAAAACCATCAAGCTCGGCTTTCTCGATCACACAAGCGCGGAAAAGCTTATCACTGCGCCGATTCCGGCTTGGCCGCTAACGTATGAACCAGGTGTGGTTGAGCAAATTCTGCAAATCACTCATCGCCAACCCTACTTGCTGCAAGCTGTGGCTTCCGATCTGGTGGATTATCTCAACACGCAACAACGGACGCGAGCCACGCTGGCCGATTTGGAGGAAGCCATTCGGCGCGTGCTGGTGACGGCAGAGCTTTATTTTCAGAACACGTGGGAAGAAGATTTGACCGAGCCGGAGCGCGCGCTGATCATCGCGTATCTCCGCGCGAATGAAAATGTCGATCCTGTGGCCAACAAAGATCTGCTGCATGGTCTGGTGCAGAATGATATTTTCGAGGTGCTGGAGGGCCGCCACGTTTTCGTGATTGATTTGTTCAAACGGTGGATTTTGAAAAACTTGCCGGTGTGATGGCTGTTTGCCGCAGTGAGTCCGTTGCCTTAAAAAAGCAGCTAACGCCTAATGCGGACGATGTTTTCTTCAATGAGAATCAGAGCATGGCGCAGGTCGTTATGTATTTTGTTGGCGAGATATTTTTGGAGCGTGGCGTGAAGAACAACTCGTTCCTTTGTCCTTGTTGAAACGACAATAATCCCCTGATAATTTGCAGGCGGGTAAAGCAAAATATCCCCAAAATCTCGATCTTCTGTAATGAACACTCGGTCAAGAGACTCTGCCAAAGCAAGCAAATCTGGATCGGGAGATTTTTGCTGGCCAAGTTGTTTGACAGTAATCACCTCATGTCCCTGTTGGCGCAGAAATCGCACGGTACGGAATGATAAGCAGTGATCTGCCAAAAAGTTCACACCGCCTCCACGGTTTCCTCGGCAAACACTTCAATTTCTTCGTCACGTACGAGTTTGTTTGCATAGGCAATGCACGCTAAAACATCTTCTCTCGTTAAATCCGGAAAATCTTCTTTTATAATTTCATCGATAGTGGCATCTGCCGCAAGCAGATCAAGCACTTGATGAACCATGATGCGCGTGCCAATAATGTGAGGCTTGCCGTGGCAAATGTTTTTATCCACGGCGATGCGTGAACGTAAAATATCCATAATATTTCACTCCTTTTTGTCAATGTACTGAATTTTAATCACGAAGTCAACATTTGCTTTCTTCTCCTAAAAACCTTATATTCCTGCAAGTTGTTGTGGCATTCATAAAACGAATTGACTCATGTCTTCCGACAATAAAAACAAAATCACCTCCCACCTCTCTGACGAAGCCATCGTCTACATGCGCCTGCACATTCGCGACGCCGGCGGCAACGAGGTGTTCTTCCTCGGCAAGACCGACGACAAGGGCGTCGTCGAATCGGCGCAGGTGGTGGCGCGCGGCAACAAGAATTTGGTGCCGGCGATTACGAATATTGCGCACACCGGCGATGTGGTGATTCACAACCATCCGTCCGGCGTGTTGCAGCCGTCGGATGCGGACGCGATGATCGCCTCGCAGCTTGGCAACGAGGGCATCGGTTTTTTCATCGTCAACAATACCGTCACCGACATTTACGTCGTCGTTGAGGCGCAGAAGCCGAAGGAAGTCGTGTTGCTTGCGGCGCCGCCATTGAAAAAGCTGCTCTCAACCGAAGGCCCGCTGGCGGCGAAATTGGAAAATTTTGAATCGCGGCCGCAGCAGCTAACGATGCTGGAAAAAGTGGCCGACGCTTTTAATGAAAACAAAATCGCCATTATCGAAGCCGGCACAGGCACAGGCAAGACGATGGCGTATCTGCTGCCGGCCATCGAATGGAGCGTGAAAAATCGCGAGCGCACGGTGATCGCCACCGGCACGATCAATCTGCAGGAGCAGTTGATCAACAAAGACATACCACTTTTGCAGCAGGCGCTCGATCTGAAATTTCGCGCCGAGCTGGTGAAGGGCCGCACGAATTACGCCTGCCGGCGCAAGCTCTCCGAGGCGCAAATTCAACCTGATCTTTTTACCGAGCCGGCGCAGCAGCAGGAATTGCAGGCGATCCTCGAGTGGGCCAAGAAAACGCCGGACGGCAGCAAGTCGGATTTGGCTTTCATGCCGCAAGAACAGGTTTGGGAAAAAATTCAATCCGAAAGCGACACGACGCTGCGCTCAAAATGCAAATTTTATCACGAATGTTTTTTTTACAATGCGCGGCGGCGCGCGGCTTCGGCGGACGTTCTCGTTGCCAACCATCATTTGCTCTTCGCCGATCTCTCCGTGCGGCAAGAGTCGGGCGAAAGCTCCGAGATCGCGGTTTTGCCGAAATATCAGCGCCTCATTCTCGATGAGGCGCACGATGTCGAGGAAGTGGCGTCGTCTTATTTCGGCGCGGCGGCGAGTTATCACGGGATTCTGCGCATTTTGCACCGGCTCTATCGGGTGAAAGAGGCGAAAATCACCGGTGTGCTGCCGTTCACGATGGCGAAGATTCAAGGCGCGGCTGGCAGGATCAATCGCTCGTTGATTGACAAATTTCATCAACAAATCGAAATGGTTTGTGAACCGGCGGTGGGGCACGTGGAATTTCGCCTCAAAGAGCTGATGGATCAGCTTTTTGATTGGGTTTCCGGCAAGGGCAATCGCGGCGGCGCGGCGAACGGCGAAAATTTTTCCGAAATCAAATTGCGGTTGACGCCTGCCGTCGTCAAAGACAAAACGTTTCAAGAGCTTGCCACGAAATTGACGCCGGCGCTGCTCAAGGAAATGCGCCAATGCGCCGATCACCTCGGTGAAGTGATCAAGCTGTGCGATATCGCCGAGTATCAAATCGGCGGCGAGGCAGCGTCGCTGGCGGTCGATCTCAACGCGCAGGCGAACCGGCTCGTCGAGATGGCAAACAAGGTCGAGACGGTTTTGCTCAACAACGATGAGAACAATATTCGCTGGTTGGAGGTGAAAGAGTCGAGATGGGGGAATCTCGTTCGCTTGCGCAGCGCGCCGCTCGATGTCGCGCCGATTCTTAAAAAGACGGTGTTTGAAAAATTTCCCACTGTCGTGCTCACTTCCGCCACGCTGGCCGTCGGCAAGTCGTTTGATTTTATTGAAAAAAATCTTGGCCTGGCTGAGAAAATTTCGGGCGCGCTGCAGGATAGCAAAGGCCGGCGCATTCACAAAACTGCGACGCAGCTCGGCTCGCCGTTTGATTTTGGCCGGCAGGCGCTGATTGTGATTCCGACCGATATTCCCGAGCCGAATGCCCGCGATTATCCGCAGCAATTGCGCGCCGGGTTGCTGCGCGCCTTGAAAATTTCGCAAGGGCGCGCGTTTATTCTATTCACGGCTTACGGCTTGCTGAATCAAATGCACCGCGAATTGGCCTCGGAACTGGCGGCAGCGGGCATTGTGGCGATGAAGCAAGGGCAGGAGAATCGCCACCGCCTGCTCGAAAATTTTAAAAGACAGATCGGATCGGCGCTTTTTGCGACCGACAGTTTTTGGCAGGGCGTCGATGTGCACGGCGAAGCGCTGGAATGCGTGATCATTCCGCGCCTGCCGTTCAAAGTGCCGAGCGAGCCGGTGCTGGAAGCGCGTGTCGAAGCGATCGAGCGCCGTGGCGGCAATTCGTTTATGGAATATTCCGTGCCGCAGGCGGTGATCAAATTCAAACAAGGTTTTGGCCGTCTGATTCGCCGCAAATCCGATTTCGGCGCGATCGTGATTTTCGACAACCGCATCGTCAAGAAGTTTTACGGCCGCTTGTTTTTGGAGTCGCTGCCCGAATGCCGCATTGCCGCGGGAAATTCCGACGAGGTGTTTGCCGAGATGGCGGCGTTTTACAAGCGGCAGCGGGGAAATTAGAAAGTGCTGGATCAAAACATTCGTTGCTAAACGCATCGGGGAAAATTTGAAAGCTTGATTTTGACGCATTAAAATTAATAAACACCTCTCCTGATCCTTCCAAAACTGTTTCGTTTTACTACAGAAAAATAATTTTGTCCCTCGGCATTGGAATTGCCTGAATTTTACATGGCAATCTTTCTGCGGGCAACAAACTCAGCAGTTATATTTAAATGATAACTGCGTTGCGCGCACTTTTTGTAATCCGCCGAATGACGAATTACGTATTTGCGTTTTTATGGAAAGGATTGTTCGATGAATAGTTGCAAGCTTCAGTTTGGTGCGATGTTGATGATGCTGTGGGCGCAGATTGGTTGGGCGCAAATCAGTCTCGGGCCGTATGTGCAAAGAGTTTCGACGGATCGCGCCACGGTGGTTTGGTATACAGGCAAAGCCGTCCCCGGGGTTCTCAAGTACGGGACGGCGAGCGGGCAGTGGCTCAATACCATTAATCTGAAGGCCGGAACAGTGCACGCCGCCGAAGCCACCGGATTGACACCGGGCACAAAATATTTTTATGAAGTGTCCGACAGCGCGGCAATATTGACGACCGGCGCCGAGTATTATTTCGAGACGCATATCCCGGCCGGCGTGCGCGCGCCGTTTAGCTTCATCGCGGCCGGTGATTTGGGCGACGGCTCAACCAATCAAAAAGAGGTGACGGCGCGCATGATCGCCGAGCGCCCCAAACATAAGTTCGCCCTTTTGTTGGGCGACATCGTCTACGACAGCGGCACGCGCAAAGAATATCTCAAATATTTTTTCCCGATCTATAAAAATCTGCATCGTAATTTTTGCTTTTTCCCGACGCTCGGCAACCACGATATTCAAACGTCCAAAGCCGGGCCGTATTTCGAGTTTTTTTACACGCCGACCAACAATCCCGAAAAGGTGGAAAATTATTATTCGTTTGATTATGCCAACGCCCACATTGTTTGTTTGGACGATGAGCTGTTGGTCTCGGGCGCGGCGCTCACGAAGCAGCTTGATTGGGCGAAGAAAGATCTCGCCGACGCGAAAAACCGCGGCCAGCAGTGGCTGCTCGTGATGTTTCACCGGCCGCCTTATACTTCCGGCACGCATATCGACGACGATTTTACCAAAACCCAATTCGTTCCTGTGCTCGAAAGCGCCGGCGTCGATTTGGTGCTCTGCGGCCATTCGCACGTTGCCGAGCGCTCGTTTTTGCTGTATGACAACAAGATTATCAATAACGATTTGAGCAATTATCCGAAGAACGGCATTGCGCCGGGAACGGTTTACGTGGTCTCCGGCAGCGGCGGCAAAGATGGTGTTTTGGCCGGCAAGCATCAGCTTATGGCTTTTCAGCAAGGGGATGCCGGCGGCTTTGAGATAGTTTATATCAACGGCGATACGCTTAGAGGCAAATACATGATGAAAGATGGGAACGTCATCGACAGCTTTGCGATGATCAAGGCGGGCAATTTTACGCGCGTTGAAATATCCGATCCCGCCCAGCGCCCGATGCAATACGTGTTCAATTATCCGAACCCCTTGCGCTTGAGCCAGTCGCCGGCGGGATTGAAGATTGTTTTTGAGCTGTCACAAACACTGCCGGTTTACGCCGCCGTGCACGATTTGACCGGACGCGAAGTGGCGAGGTTGGATAACGGCGCGCTTTTGCGGCCGGGGCGTCATGTTTTGCAATGGGATGGCAAGGGCGGAAACGGCGAACCCCTCGCCACCGGCATGTATTTTTACCGCCTGCGCGCCGGCGCGCAAGTTCATTCGGCAAAAGTCCTGCTCCTGCCCTGAGAGGCGGCGGAAAAGTTGTTGCAAAATCTTTAAAATTTTTTCTTGACTTATCCGCCGCCTTCTCGTATATTTTGATGGTTAAGAGAAAAGCGAAAGGTTTGCGTTCTTTTTAATTTTTGCCTGAACACGGCACGGCGGGTTTGCCTTTGAGCGAGTTTAACCCTTGCTGGCGCAGCCTACCAGCCCGGATCATGGTCAAAGCTTGCGGATCTTGCGGCGAGCTTGAACCAAGTTGCCGGGTTTTTTATTTTAACGCGCTCTAAAATTGAGAGCACGAGTGACGATCCGATTAAAATAATCCATTAACAACTTTGGCTAGACAACTGGTTTAAAAAACCATGAGGGAGAACTTATGAGAATCGCACTTGATCCCGGGCACGGCGGAATTTTTCCCGGCGCCATCGGTCTCAATCCCTTCGAGCTGCGCGAAAAGGACATTATGCTGGCTCTGGGTTTGAAAGTCGGTAAGCTTTTAAAGCAAAGCGGCCATCAAGTCGTCTTTACACGCCACAGCGATACCCAACTGGATGAGAACCTGCGGGCCGATTTGCTCAAACGTGTTGCCTGCGCGAATGACGCCAAGGCCGATGTCTTCGTCAGTTTGCATTGCAATGCCTACTCCGATCCCAATCCGGAAGGCATCGAAACGCTTTATTACCCCGATTCGTCGATGAGCGAAAAATTGGCGCGCGCGCTTCAAGATTCTGTGGTCTCGGTTTTTGCCGATCACGTCAACCGCGGCGTCAAGCCGAAAGATGTTTTTTTGCTGCGTTTTGCGGAAATGCCGGCCTGCCAGCTCGAAATCGAATTTATCTCCAATCCCGTCCAGCTCGAGTTTCTCGCCGCGCCGGAGAATCAGGAGCATCTCGCCCGCGCCATAGCCGACGGCATCCTGGATTTTACGGAAACATTTACGAAGCACAAGGCTTAGCCCTAAATTTCATGAGAAAAAGATTGACTTTTGAACGCGAAATAATTATTTTAAAACTTCGCGACAGCCTTGATTTTCCGCAAGCTGCGGCGATGTTCGGTACATGGTTTGCGCTGATTTGTGTCGGTCTTGGCGCCATGTCGTTGGGACTCGCCACGCCGGCAGGACTGCGTCCGCGGGAGGAACGAGCTTTTAACGACGCAAGAAGTATGATGGTGTGACGTATGAAAAAAAAACGGACGCGAAGAATTTCGGTTTTGCTCATCCCCGATGACAATGCCGAGCCGTATAATTTTCGCGTGAGTTGGCTGCTCGCCAAAGTGCTCATCGGCATCGGCATCGTTCTGGCGCTTCATATTGTTTTAGGCGGATTTTTTTACTGGAAATATTTTCTGGTCTCCGCCGAAAACAATGAGTTGGAGCGGTCGAATACGCAATTGCTGGAAGACAACAAGCGCGTCTACCAGTTGTCCGCGGAATTGGAACGGATGAGCAAAGAGCAGGCAAAAATTTTGAGCCTGTTAGGCGTTGATCCGCAGGCCAGAGGCGGCTTGAACGCCATTTTGCCGAACAATCTGGACAATCAGCCGATGGTCACGGCAAAAAGTATTCCGCCGATGCCGGGCGCGGAAATCGCCAACGGCTCTGAGTCAGTGAAAGAAGTGGCGATGCCGTCGAGCGGCTTTACAATCCGGCGGCGCGACAATGATTCGCGGTTTGCCGCGAACATGCCGACGCTGCTGCCGGTGGAAGGCGTGTTGACGACGGAATTTTCGCGCAGCAAAGAGTTTCCGTTTCGCTCGCATCCGGGCATTGATATTGCCGGCAAGCGCGGTTCCGTGGTTCTGGCCGCCGGTGACGGGCAGGTGGTGTTCGCCAATTGGACGTATGTTTGGGGGAATCTCGTCATTATTCATCATGGCGATAATATGTTTTCGTATTATGGGCACAATGATCGGCTTCTGGTCCATGATCGAACGTTTGTCAAAAGAGGCGAGCCGATCGCGTTATTGGGGAGTTCTGGGCAAAGCTCCGGCCCGCATCTGCACTTCGAGGTTTGGAAGGACGGTGTGGCCATCGACCCCCGCCAGATACTCCTTGCGTTTCGCGCCAACTCGAAATAGGATGATGTATTCGTTAACTAACTTACAGCATGCGAGGTGACAATGCTGGGGAAAAAGGACATGGACGATTTCGAGAAAAGTGGAGATTTAAACACGATTATTGGAAAGGGGTCGGCTGTTGATGGCACTCTCAAAGTGCAAAGCAGTCTGCGTGTGGATGGAAGAATAAAAGGTCAGGTTAGCACAACCGATTCGCTCGTCATCGGCAAAGAAGGCGAGATCGAAGGCGAAATTCGCGTGAAGAACGCCATCGTCGGCGGCAAGATCAAAGGCAAAATTTTCGCCAGCGGCAAAGTCGTGTTGGAATCCAAATCCTCGTTTTACGGCGAGCTCAAAACTTCCAAGCTCGTCATCGACGAGGGCGCGATCTTTGAAGGCGTTTGCTCGATGACGGACGACGGCAAAATGCTGGCGCTGCCGGAAGGCGTCGCCCTTGCCGATCGCGCGCGCTCCGGCGAGCGCCTGGTGCGGCCTGAAGTACAAGTTAATCGATAGGCAAGCGCGGTGCGAAAAATCGCCCCAACGAATTGGACACGACTCATCGCCGCTTACGGAGACCTCGGATTGCGTTTTGCGGTCGCCGCGGCGGTAGGCGGCTATCTCGGCTATCTGCTCGATCAGAAGCTGTCGATTTCACCCCTCGGTTTGATTCTGGGTGTGATGCTCGGCGGAACGGCCGGTTTCATCAATCTTTATCGCACCGTCATTCGTACGGAATCTAAAAACGATTCAAGCCAGGGCCGGCAAGCGCCGCCTCAGAAAAATTGATGCGAAACATTATCCACCATCTTGGCGTAGCTAAGATGGGAGTTTTTTCTGAAGAAGTCTCCCTGAATTTCATCTTGACGACCGCCGCCTCGCCAATTCAGTGGGGATTTTTTTATGCGCTGGCGCTGAGCGCGTTGCTGGCCGTCGGCGGTTATTTTGCCCTGCGCTGGGCGAGCAATCGTTCGCAGCAGGAATTTTTGTTGGTTTTGGTCGGCGGTTTTATTCTGCGCTTGGTAGTTTTTGGAATCGCGTTGGTCTGGGTTTGGAAATTTTCCGGTTTCGATGGAAAAACGTTCACCTGGACGCTTTTGATTTCGTATTTGCTTTTTCAAATTATCGAAACGATTGCTGTTCAAAGATATTTTAAACGGATGAAATCAACTTCATAAGGCATGAAGGGCGCATTGATTATCTCTCTTTCGATTCTTGCACTATTCTCTCAAATCGTATTGGCTGACCCGCCGGGCGAATCTTCTCTCTCAGTGTCCCCCATCGATACCTCTCACGCCGCTGCGGCGCAAGAAGGCCACGGCAGCGGTGACAATATCGGCGACGTGATTATGCATCACATCAGCGACAGCCATGAAATCGAGTTGCCCTTCATCGGCGCCGTGCATCTGCCGCGTATTGAATTGTATGGAATCGACTTTTCCATTACCAAGCACGTCGTGATGATGATGCTGGCGGCAACGCTGCTCGTCGTCGTGTTGAGCTTTGCCGCGCGCCGGCGCCATCCCAATGAAGTCCCCACCGGATTTGCGGCGGCGATAGAAACCCTGGTCGAATTTATCCGCAACGAGATCGCCATTCCCAACATGGGCGAAGCCCTCGGCATCAGGTTTGTGCCCTATCTGTGCACCGTCTTCTTTTTTATTCTCACGTGTAATCTTCTCGGCTTGGTGCCGTTTGCAGCCACCGCCACCGGCAACGTCAGTGTCACCGCGGCATTGGCCTCGCTGACGTTCCTTTCCACGCAGGCGGCGGGCATCAAAGCGCACGGTCTCGGCGGCTACCTCAAGCATTTTACCGGCGGCGTCCATCCGGCGATGTGGATTATCATGATCCCGGTGGAATTTCTCGGCCTGTTTACCAAGCCGTTTGCGTTGTGTATTCGTTTGTACGCGAACATGACCGCCGGCCACGTCGTTATTCTCTCGCTCATCAGCTTGATTTTCATTTTCGGCCAGGGCGGCGCCAATCCTGTGGCCGGCTATGGCGTGGCGCCGCTCTCGATCGGCTTCAGCTTGTTCGTCAATTTATTGGAAATTTTCGTCGCGTTTTTGCAGGCGTATATCTTTACTTTACTTTCGGCGTTGTTCATCGGCTTTGCTGCTCATTCCGGTCACGAGGAGGAAGGGCACGGAGCGCATCATTAATTGTGTAGAACCCCGATTTTGCAACGTAGGAAAATCGGGGTCTCTGTTGTCACATTTCACTTGATCTTTGTAAGGAGAAATTCGCAAATGGAAGGTCTGAGTTTCGCACATCTCGCGGCTGGTTTGGGCGCCGGCATTGTCGCCTTGGGCGCCGGTTTTGGCATCGGCAAAATTGCCAGTTCGGCGATGGACGCCATCGGCCGCCAACCGGAAGCTGCCGGTGACGTTCGCGGCACGATGATTATCGCCGCCGCGCTGATCGAAGGCGTGGCGCTTTTTGGTGAAGTCATTTGTGTGCTGCTGGCTATCAAATAATTCATCTTAAAGAGAAACCATGCTTGAACTTCATACCGGTCTGATCGCGTGGACCATCATCATTTTTGTGCTGCTGCTTTTCATTCTGCGGCGGGTGGCGTGGAAACCGATCGTGGGCGCGCTCGAAGAGCGCACCAAAAAGATCAAGGATTCATTGGAAAAAGCGGAAGCGGCCCAGCGCGCGGCGGAAAACGCCCGCGCGGAATATGAAGCGATGATGGCGAAAGCGAGCAAGGAAGCGCAGGAGCTGATCGCCCGCAGCCGCAAAGACGCTGAATCCGCGCGCGCCAAAATCGTCGCCGACGCGCAATCCGAATCCGAGCAGATCAAGCAGCGCACGCTGCGGGAAATCGACCTGGCGCGCCAAAAAGCGCTCGAGGAACTCAAGCAGACGGCGGCGGAGCTGTCCGTCAGCATCGCCGGTCGAATCATCGGCCGCTCGCTGGCCGTGAAAGATCATCACGATCTCATTCGCCAAGCCTTGAGCGAAATGCACAATTTGAGCGGCGAGCCGAATTGATGTATCTTTACGCATTACGCTTTTACGTTTTATTGCGTAATCCGTAAATCGCAATCCGTAATTTATTTTGCTATTATGAAAGAAGAAATTCTGGCGCGGCGCTACGCCAAGGCGCTGTTTGAAATGGCGCTAGCGCGCAACACGCTCGAAAAAATTCGCGGCGAGCTGCACAATTTTGCGGCGGTTTTGGAAGAAAACCGCGAGTTTGCCGATTTCTTCCGTTCGCCCGAGAACAGCCGCGCCGCTAAAAAGGCGGCGGTGGAAAAAGCTTTTCAGGATCGCTATTCCGCCCTCTTTTTCAATTTCCTGGCGCTCGTCGTGCAAAAAGGCCGGCACCGTGTCATCGGAGAAATCGTTCGCGCGTTTAACGCGTTTTACGACCGGCACATTCGCCGCGCCCGCGCCCTCGCCATCACCGCCGTGCCGCTGGACACCAAGCTGGCGGACGATTTGCAAGCCCGGCTCTCGAAGAGCTTGAACAAGCAAATTGATTTGGAGAACAAAGTCGACCCGGCGATTCTCGGCGGTATCGTGTTGAACATCGAAGGCCAGGTTCTCGACGGCTCCGTCAAACAGCAGTTGGATCGCCTGCGCGCGGAGTTTTTGGGAAGGCGGAATTGACTTTTCGTCGTGGTGCCTTGGCACTTTTAAAAATTGTTAAATAAAATTTTGATAGTTTATTTGTTTTGTGTGATTAGCGCCAGAAGGCTACGCCCGGAGGGCGCGACGCAAAACCGTTCATAAATTTTGAGGAGACGCCTCGCGCATGGATATTAGGCCGGATGAAATTACCTCGATTCTGAAAAAACAAATCGAAGGTTTTGAAAAGAAAGTCGACATCTCGGAAGTCGGCGAAGTCATTCAAGTCGGTGACGGCATCGCCCGCGTCTACGGCTTGCAAAATGTGCAAGCCAGCGAGCTGGTGGAATTTCCCGGCGGCGTCATGGGCATGGCGCTGAACCTCGAAGAGGACAACGTCGGCGTCGTGCTCTTTGGCCGCGATGTTGCCATCAAAGAAGGCGACGTGGTGAAACGAACCGGCCGCGTTATGGACGTGCCGGTCGGCCCGGAGCTGCTTGGCCGCGTCGTCAATCCGCTCGGCGAGCCGATTGACGGCAAAGGCCCGGTCAACACCAAGGAGCGCGGCCTGCTCGAACGCAAAGCCCTCGGCGTCGTGCAGCGCCAGCCGGTAAAAGAGCCGCTGCAAACCGGCCTCAAAGCCATCGACGCGATGATTCCCATCGGCCGCGGCCAGCGCGAGCTGATCATCGGCGATCGCGGCACCGGCAAAACCGCCGTTGCGTTGGATACGATCATCAACCAAAGAGGCGGCGATGTCAAATGCATCTACGTCGCCATCGGCCAAAAAGGCTCGTCGGTTGCCAAAGTCGTGAAAATTTTTGAAGACAGCGGCGCGATGGATTACACCATCGTCGTGGCCGCCAATGCCAGCGACCCGGCGGCGCTGCAATACATCGCCCCTTATGCCGGCGCTGCCATGGGCGAATATTTCCGCGATAACGGCATGCACGCGCTCGTCGTCTATGACGATCTCTCCAAACATGCGGTGGCCTATCGCCAGGTTTCGTTGCTCCTGCGCCGTCCGCCCGGTCGCGAGGCCTATCCCGGCGACGTTTTTTATCTGCACTCTCGCTTGCTTGAGCGCGCCGCAAAATTGACCGATGATTTGAGTGCATTAAAGAAAGACGGCGTCACCAAAGGCGGCGGCTCGCTGACCGCGCTGCCGATCATCGAAACGCAAGCCGGCGACGTTTCCGCGTACATTCCGACGAATGTGATCTCGATTACCGACGGCCAGATTTATCTCGAAGGCGATTTGTTTTACGCCGGCGTGCGTCCGGCCATCAACGTCGGCCTCTCGGTCAGCCGCGTCGGTGGCAATGCGCAGATCAAAGCCACGAAGCAGGTTGCCGGCCGTCTGCGTCTCGATTTGGCGCAATATCGCGAGCTCGCGGCGTTTGCCAAATTCGGATCGGATTTGGATAAAACCACGCTGTCGCAGCTCACCCGCGGCGAGCGCATGGTGGAGCTGCTCAAGCAGGATCAATATCAGCCGATGCCGGTCGAAAAACAAATCGCCATGATCTTTCTCGGCGTCAACGGGTATCTCGACGACATTCCCACCAGCCAGATCGGGCGTTTGCAGCAAGAGTATCTGTCTTATCTCGAATCGAGCCATTCACAGGCGCTGCAAGACATCATCTCGAAAAAGCAGATTGATGATAAGTTGCGCGCCGCGATGACGGCTGCCGCCGGCGAGTTCATCAGCGGTTTCAAAGCAAAGCTGGAAACAAAATAAGCGATTTCACAGGAAATTCCCTTGGCAACACTTCGTACTATTCGTCGTCGCATCACCAGCGTCAAAAGCACGCAACAGATTACCAAAGCCATGAAAATGGTGGCGGCGGCGCGATTGCGCAAAGCCCAGGAACGCATGATGCGGGCGCGCCCGTACTCCAAGAGCCTCGACGAGGTGCTGGGCCACGTCGCCGCGAAAGTCGAGCATTCCTTGCATCCGTTGCTGCACCAGCGCGAGCCGAAGCATGTGGCTTTCGTCGTCGTGACCGGTGATCGCGGCTTGTGCGGCAGTTTCAACGCCAACATCATTCGCCGCGCCACCAGCGAGATCAACGCCGCGCGCCAAGACGGCCGCGCGGTCGAGTTGATCACCGTCGGCAAAAAATCTTTCGAGCATTTCAACCGTCGCCGGTATCCGATTTTGGAAAGATACATCAACTTTTTCGACAAATTGGATTTCTCGCACGCCCAGGATATTGCCGCGCTGATTCAGGATCGCTATGTCAACGGCAAGCTCGACCGCATTTATCTGGTGTTCAACGAGTTCAAATCCGCCATTCAGCAAAACATCATCGTGCAGCAATTGCTGCCGATTGTGCCGCGCCCGCCGAAAGACGAAAAATATGCGGCGGATTTTCTTTTCGAGCCGTCGACGGTGAAAATTCTCGACAACCTCTGCCCGCGTTATTTGAACGTCGAAATCTGGCACGCGCTGCTCGAATCCTTTGCCGCCGAAATGGGCGCGCGCATGGCCGCCATGAGCACCGCCAGCGACAACGCCAAAGAATTGATCGTGCAGCTCACGCTGTATTACAACAAAGTCCGGCAGGCGAGCATTACCAAAGAGTTGATGGACATCGTCGGCGGCGCGGAGGCGTTGAAGAAATAGCAATATTTCATACTCTTACTCATACTTATACTCTTACTCTTACTCTTACTCGCTTTTCAACAATTTCAAGAGCGAGTAAGAGTATGAGTAAGAGTAAGAGAAATAAGGATGAAAATATGGAATTCCTTTATTTGGATATTGCCGACGGTTCGGCAGTAGAATGCGCGGCCGCGCTTGACGTTCTGGTCGCGCAAAAGCGGCTGAAATCAGATGATGTCCGCGAAGGAAAGTTGATATTACAGCAAGTTGTGTCCTTGATCATGGGGTTGCGCAACAATGCGCAGAGCCGAATTGCTGAAGATTTTGAGCCGTATGGTGGTAAAGGGCAAGAATAGATCTTAAAATTATGTTTTCTTGCTCGTATTGGTTTTTGAAAAGCTTTAAAGCGAGTAGGAGTATGAGTACGAGTAAGAGTATGAGAAAATCAAATTCGAAATGAGGTCAATATAATATGAACGTCGGCAAAATCGTCCAAATCATCGGCCCGGTCGTGGACGTAGCTTTTGAAGACAGCGAGCTTCCCGCGATTCTCACGGCCATCGAAGTCGAACGCGATGGCAAAAGCGAGACGCGCGCCGGCCGTCTCGTGCTCGAAGTCCAGCAGCATCTCGGCGAAAACACCGTGCGCACGGTGGCGATGGATTCCACCGAGGGTTTGGTGCGCGGCATGAAAGTTCGCAACACCGGCCAGCCGATTGCGGTGCCGGTCGGCGCCGGCACACTGGGCCGCGTTTTGAATATCATCGGCGAGCCGATCGACGAACTGGGGCCGGTGCAAGCGGCAAAAACTTACCCGATTCATCGTCCCGCGCCGGCGTTCGATCAGCTCGATACACGCTCGCAGATTCTCGAAACCGGCATCAAAGTCATCGACCTGCTCGAGCCGTATTCCCGCGGCGGCAAGACCGGCCTCTTCGGCGGCGCCGGCGTCGGCAAAACCGTCTTGATTCAGGAACTCATTCGCAACATTGCGACCGAGCACGGCGGCTACTCGGTGTTCGCTGGCGTCGGCGAGCGCACGCGCGAAGGCAACGACCTGCTGCTGGAAATGAAGCAATCCGGCGTCATCAGCAAAACCAGCATGGTGTTCGGCCAGATGAACGAGCCGCCGGGCGCGCGCCAGCGTGTCGGACTTTCGGCGCTGACGATTGCCGAATATTTCCGCGACGAGGAAGGCAAAGACGTTTTGCTCTTTATCGACAACATCTTCCGCTTCACGCAAGCCGGCTCGGAAGTGTCCGCTCTGCTCGGGCGCATGCCCTCCGCCGTCGGTTATCAGCCGACCCTGGCCACGGAATTGGGCGCGTTGCAAGAGCGCATCACCTCGACCAAGCGCGGCTCGATCACTTCGGTGCAGGCGATTTACGTTCCCGCCGACGATTTGACCGATCCCGCGCCGGCGACGACATTCTCGCATCTCGACGCCACCACCGTGTTGTCGCGTCAGATCGCCGAGCTGGCGATTTATCCGGCCGTCGATCCGCTCGATTCGACTTCACGTATTTTAACGCCGGCGATCGTCGGCGATGAACATTATGGCGTGGCCAGACAGGTGCAGCAGATTTTGCAGAAGTACAAAGACTTGCAGGACATCATCGCCATTCTCGGCATGGAAGAACTCACTGACGACGACAAGATCGTCGTCAATCGCGCCCGCCGCATTCAGAGATTTCTCAGCCAGCCGTTCTTTGTGGCGCAGGAATTTACCGGCACCGCCGGCCGCTACGTTCGCCTCGAAGACACCGTTCGCGGCTTCAAAGGCATCGTCGACGGCGAATACGATGATCTGCCCGAGCAGGCGTTTTACATGGTTGGCACGATTGAAGAAGCGGTTGAAAACGCGAAGAAGATGAAGGGATGATAAACTCTTACTCTTTCTCATACTCTTACTCGCTTTAGGAATTTGTTAAAAGCGAGTAGGAGTAAGAGTGGGAGGATGAAAAGAGCATAATAAATCATGTCAAAATCTTTTCAGCTTGAAATCGTCACGCCCTTCCGCAAGGTTTTTTCCGGGAGCGTGGCTGCCATTGTGGCGCCGGGTGAAGAAGGGTATCTCGGCGTTTTGCCGGGGCATACGCCTTTGCTGACGAGCTTGCAAACCGGTTATTTGAAGGTTGAGTCAAGCGCGCCGGGCGAGGAAAACCGCGTCATGCATTTTGCCATTTCCGGCGGCTTTGCGGAGGTTTTGCCAACCGGCGTCAAGATTTTTGCCGAGACCGCCGAAGCGGCTCCCGAGATCGACGTCAAACGCGCTGAAGAAGCGAAAGAGCGCGCGACAAAACGCTTGCACGAAGGCCGCAAGCAGTGGGACTTGGAGCGGGTTCAAGCCGCTCTGGCTCGCGCCAAAAACCGGTTGGAAGTGGCGGCACGGCGGTGAAATAGACCCCAAGCATCAGCGTAAGTTTTATACGAAGCCGACTCATCCTTAGATGAGCGGCTTTTTTATTTAATGAACTCAGATCAAAATGCGTTCGTGTTGACCGTCGGCTGCTGAGCTTCACGAGCGCGCATGTTTTTTTATAGCAAAAGTTTCACCCTCGTTTTAACGTTCACCCGATTAAAACACAACCTGCAAATTTTTGAATAACCTTCCAAAAATCCGTCGATCCCGCCATCTCTCAATAAAGTTAACTATCACCAACCCTAACTTTTCACAGCAGATAAGGCTTGAATAAATCGGCAGTTGCCTTTCCATCCAATTAACAGTTCTTACCGCCACAAACTCTGGTACGGTGCTTGCGTTATTTTACAGCAAAATGCTCAACTCGCCGTCTGTACGCGTGTTATGTATATAAATTTTTGCCCTGCCGGAGAACCTGTTATGAAACGTTCGTTTTTTTTCTTTCTGTTCATCTTGAGTCCGCTGGCGCTGCGCGCGCAATATTGGAGCGATTACGTGTTGGAAAAGGGTTTTGACTCGCGCGATTATTTTTTGCGGCCGCATCGCATCGTCTCGGTCAATTTGAAAAATATCGACGAAGGACTGCTGGGAATTTTGCCCGATCCGCTGAGCGAGCTGTCGTTTCAGCCGGCCTCGCTGTCGTCGATTTCCGGCACCCGGCTTTATATCGATCTCAAAGGTAGCGCGGAGAAACCCCAGGCGTTCAAGCATCGCCTCTATCCAATTTATTTGTATGACAACGCGCTGTTTGCGCCGCCGTACTGGGGACAGCCGGCCGAGCGCAAACTGGAACCGCTGATCTCGGCCGTTTACATCGGCGATGTCGCGGCGAAATATCTGCCCGGTTTCAAATATGCCGTGTCGTATGAGCTGATTCATCATCAAGGGAGGTTTTACGAATACGTGCCGTTTTGGTATTACGGCGGCTACGATGCGTTTGGCACACGCGCCGAGGCCAGCCGCAATTTTCCCGAGATCGATCCAAATATCAAACGCGACGGTCTCGACGAGAAAACCGAAACCGCGCATTTGTTGGACGCCACGCTCTCCCTCAAGCTCGCCAAATTTCTCGCGGCCGGCGTTAAAATGAGTAGGGTGCAAACCGACGTCTCCGGCGATTACGTGCGGTTGAACAATTACGATCAGCAATACGAGTACCGTTATCGCTCGCGTTATTTCAACGGCAAAAACACCGGCGCGACGATTCGCCAAAATGAATTGAGCGGCGGCGTTCTCGTCACGCTCTCCGACACGCGGCAGATCGGGGTGTTTGCCGGCCGCATCGAAGGCGATCACAAGCAAGCGGCCAACGATCAGGACAGCAGCTTTTATCAATACGGCGAAATCTCGCAAGCCGACTACTTCGGGCTTTGGCGTTATTCGCACGCGAGCCGGAGCCATTGGCGGCACGACGGCGCGACGGAATACGCCGGCGTGCATGGCGAGCTGCCGATGCAAAACGAGGTGACGCTGCGGTTCCGGTTCGAGTATCAGAAATCCAACGTCGATCTGGCCAACGGTGACGCGGTGGCGGACACCAGCTTCAGCCACTATCGTTTCCGCAATCATCCGGACAACGTGCTGCACAATTACATTGCCAGCTCGCGCTTCACGGATGACCGCATCGGCGAGGGAGATGAAAACACGACGCGAAAGAGCGGGGCGATTGGCTTGGTGGTGCCGATGTATAAAAACAGCGAATGCACGGTCGGCATTTTTGTGGAATCGGAGGAGAGCAAGACGTTAATGTTTGAAGACGCAAAAGTGAGGCGGGCCAGCCATCAACATACGGAGACGCCGTGGAGCCCGATCGGCAGCCAAATCGGCATCGAGGACAAAACGCTGCGGCTTGACAAACGCGCCACCACCACCAACCTGGCGCTGCCGATTGCGATGAGTTTTTATCTCGGCCGCGGCTTTACGGCGCATTTCGGCGCAATTAAAAAGTACGTCAAGGTCGAGGCGGATGAAGTGATCGATATTTGGTATCGCATTGATTCGACGGCGGTGATCCGGCCGGACGGCATCACGACGAAAAATCCGCCGCAGCGCATCGACCGCTATCGCTCGGTGCCGGCCCGGCGCAGCGACACCTCGACGAATTTTCGCGCCGGCCTCACGTTCCAACCGGTGCGGCGCGTTCGCCTCGATGTTGGCATGGGCGCAACGCCGGCGGAACTGGAAACCTGGCAGTTCGCCGTGCTGTTGAGTCTTTGAGAATGCCGAATCGAAATAAAAAAAGGAGAGCACATTGGCTCTCCTTTTTTATTTCATGCTATCAAAACAAAACTACCACGAGCGCCGGTTGCCACCACCACCGCCGCCACCAAAACGCCGTTCGCCGCCGCGACCGCCGCCACCACCACCGAAACGCCGCTCGCCACCGCCGCCGCCGCGACGATCATTAGTGCGCGGGCGCGCCTCGTTGACGGTCAACGATTTGCCATCCATGTCACGGCCGTTCAGACCCTGCATCGCGGCTTCCGCCTCGCTTTTGGAAGGCATTTCGATGAACGCAAAGCCTTTGGATTCGCCGTTGAATTTGTCGCGGATAATTTCAACCGCAGCGACCTGGCCGAAGGTTTCAAACAACTGCTGCAGCGCGTCCTGCGTCACACGACGGGAGAGATTGCCAACAAAAATCTTCATGGGTAAACCATCCTGAAATAAAAGTTAAAACAACACCACTGAATTAATTGAATGCGAAACGAGCGGAACGGCGTTTGTTCATGCCGCCGAAACGCTTTTTCCGCCGGCCGTCATTTTCACGGCCGGGGCGGGGCGCCATAACGCGCTTGTAATCGAACTCCGGCACGGTCCGGCGTGGAATTTCCATCTTCGTCAAATGTTGAATCGCGACCAGAAAATCTTCTTCACCGGGAGCGACCAGCGTCAGCGCCGTGCCGAGGGCTTTGGCGCGGGCGGTGCGGCCGACGCGGTGAACGTAGTCTTCCGGCGTCATCGGGACATCGAAATTGATCACATGCGAGATGCCGTCAATATCGAGGCCGCGCGCCGCAATATCGGTCGCCACCAAAATGCGGTAATCGCGATTGCGAAAACCCTCCAGCGCGGCCAGGCGCTGGCCTTGCGTGCGGTCGCCGTGAATGAGCGCGGCTTTATGGCCGCCTTCCTTCAAATGGCGCGCCAGCCGCTCGGTGCGAACCTTCGTTCGCGCAAAAATCAGCACCGATTCCATGTTCGCCGTTTGCAACAGCGCCAACAACAAATCGGTTTTGAGATGCTGCGCGACCGGATAGGCCGACTGGCTGACGCCTTCGGCCGGCTTGGCCTGGCGGCCGATTTGAATCATCGCCGGCTCTTGCAAAATTTGCCGGCTGAGATCGAGAATTTCCTTGGGCATGGTCGCGGAGAACAGCATGGTCTGGCGTTGTTTCGGCAGATGTGAAATGATCCGCTTGACGTCCGGCAGAAAGCCCATGTCGAGCATGCGGTCGGCCTCGTCGAGCACCAGCACTTCCAGCCCGTCAAAACGCCCGATGCCGCGATTGATATGGTCGAGCAAACGGCCCGGCGTGGCGACGATGACGTCGGTGCCGAGTCGCAGCGCGCGTTCTTGCGGCGGAATGCCGACGCCGCCATAAACCGCTGCGGTGTAGAGTTTCGTGTGAGCCGTCAGGCTTTCAAAAACCTCGTTGATTTGCGAAGCCAACTCGCGCGTCGGCGTCAAGATCAACGCGCGAATTTGGGCGCGCCGGATCGGATGCAGCCTATGCAAAATCGGCAGCGCGAACGCCGCGGTTTTGCCGGTGCCGGTTTGGGCGCAGCCGATGAGATCACGCCCGGTCATTGCCAATGGAATCGCTTGCTGTTGAATCGGGGTGGGTTCTTTATACCCCATTTGCTGCACTGCTTTGAGCAGGTCGGGATGCAGCCCGAATTGTTGAAACGACATAAAATCCTTATCAAACTATCGCGGAGAGAATGTGCAAAGAGTTCACCTTCTTGCGAAATCAAAAAAAATTGTGGTGGCCCGGGAATCTCTTTGTCTTTTGATCAAATCTCGATCTTTGGGGATAAGCTTGGCTACGCCCGTCGGGGTTGCTCGCGTCGTCGAGGCAGGGTCAAGCGCCATAGAGAGTTGAAAAAAACTTCGGCAGAAGCCACTGATTTTTGAGGCAGGCTGCACACTCGGTGAGGACGGCCACCTCACGCATCAATTTTCTATACCGCCGCGCTTCTCTATTACAGGCGCGGCCCGTAGCTGATGCGTAGGAACAACATACGAAAGTCTTCTGACAAAAACAAGATAAAGTTTTAAAAAGTTTTTGTAACTATCGCGGCGCTCAGACCAGGAACTGAAGCTTGCCGGGCAGAACTTCGACCGTAATCGGCGTCGCGCCCAGCGTTTCACCGTCCGGCGTGAGCAGCGAGGGCGGATCGGTTTCGAGGCGAATATGTTGGGCGCGAAAAATTTCGACCTCGGGATGCGAAGTGTGCGTGCCGGAGAAAACTTTGGGGAAGGTTTTGATCAGCTCCCAGCGCGAAATGGCGTTGGCGACCACCACGTCGAGCCAGCCGTCGCGGATGCTCGCCTCCGGCGCGATTAGCATGTTGCCGCCGGTCACGCGCGAGTTGCAAATCGTCACGAAGGTGTTCGGCGTTTCGATAATCTGCCCGTCCAGCTCCAGCCGCATTTGATAAGGCCGCAGCTTTGACAACGTCGCCAAAACGCTCACCGCGTAGCCGAACATGCCGAGTTTTTTGAAGCCAAACGACCGATGATTCACCTCGGCGACGAAGCCGGCGCCGAGCACGTTGATAAAATAAAATTCGTTTTTATGCCAACGCCGGCCAAGATGAGGTTGGTGATCGAATTGGCACCGCGCGACATCGACCGGCTGCGGCGCGCCTGTCGTGATCTTGTTTAAAAAATCTTCGAGTTTATGGCCGGAAAAATCTCTTGAGAAAGAATTTCCCGTGCCGCCGGGAATCACCGCCAGCGGCGTGTGAAACGCCGCCGTGTCGAGACAAATATTGATCACCTCGAAGAGCGTGCCGTCGCCGCCGAGCACGGCGATGGCATGCCAGTCTTCTTTGAGCAGCGGCGGCAGCGCTTCAAAAAGATGGCCGGCATGCTGCGAGACGAGCTGATGAGTTGGAATGCCGTTTTGCTTCAACCAGGCCACAGCGCGTTCCAACACGGCGCGGCTTCCGCCCTTCGCCGACGAGGGATTGGAGACGAGTAACAGCGGTTTCAAGCAACCTCCGGATTATTTTTTAAAAACGTCGTTGTGTCATTTTGTTTTTTAAATGATGGAGAAGATAGCATAAGTTGGCGCGAAAAGCAATGGAGAAGATTTTTCTCAGCAGTATTGACTTTTCTGATGGAACGATTTATCTTTAAAAATAAAAATGGGTCGGACGATTCTTGCGAATCTATAGCCGGGACAAGAAAGCCCAGCATCCAACCCAAAGACTTGCAACGTTGCGACATTATAATATACGTGTTCTGAATTAAAGGCAAGAAGATTTTTTGAGCTGTAATTAAAAACATGTGAAGCATAATACTGTACTTTCGCGTGAATGAAACGGGCTAAAAAATAATTTGTAAAGCGGAAAAATTTTGATTATCCTCTGCCCAATGGCAGAGATTCTTTCGATTTATCATGAACGCCTCGATGACGTCCC
>Ga0187892_10001426_pt1 | contig 54714 bp, 44 predicted proteins | sample MA1701073metaG_FD_139345 | JGI IMG/M metagenome (GOLD analysis project Ga0187892, IMG submission 139345) | Bio-ooze microbial communities from a basaltic lava cave in the Kipuka Kanohina Cave System on the Island of Hawaii, USA - MA170107-3 metaG ...
CCGACATCGAGGTGCCAAACGACTCCGCCGCTATGAACGCTCGGGAGTCATCAGCCTGTTATCCCCGGAGTACCTTTTATCCGTTGAGCGATAACCCTTCCACACGGGATTACCGGATCACTAGGGCCCACTTTCGTGTCTGCTCGATTTGTATATCTCGCAGTTAAGCCGGCTTGTGCCCTTGCACTCTAAAGCACGATTGCCAACCGTGCTGAGCCGACCTTTGCACTCCTCCGTTACTCTTTGGGAGGAGACCGCCCCAGTCAAACTGCCCACCTAACACGGTCCCCCGCCCGGATTCACGGGTCGGGGTGAGGTAACAAATAGCACAAGGGTGGTATTTCAACGTTGGCTCCCTGATGGCCGGAACCACCAGATCAGCGCCTCCCACCTATCCTACGCATGTGATATCTGCAACCAATATCAGGCTACAGTAAAGGTTCACGGGGTCTTTCCGTCTTGCTGCGGGTATGTGGTATCTTCACCACACGTTCAATTTCACCGAGTCGGTCCTTGAGACAGTGCACCAGTCGTTACGCCATTCATGCGCGTCGGAACTTACCCGACAAGGAATTTCGCTCAGGGTTGTTGCTCCGCAACAGACAGCTTTCAGCTTTCAGCTCGTTGTCGCGTGGGCCAGTCATTTCTGCTGACCTCTGCATGTCGCCATGCAGCTCGGACTATATCTTCGCATCACTGAGATGCGCTCGGCGTGTAGTCTCTGAGGATTCCGGAAAAGCGCTCCGGACTTTCCTGCTGATTATCCGCACCGGTCGGATTTTCACGCGGAGTTACGTTCGGCGATTTCGGCATTCAGCATTCGCCATTCGTAATTCCCACGTACCGCCGGATTCACCGGACCTCCCAGCATATGGCCGAGTTTGACTAAGGCTAGCGTTCGCTGACCTTAGGACCCTCATAGTTAGGGCCGCCGTTTATGGGTGCTTCGGTCGCCAGCTTCTCAGGGTTACCCCCGATGACCGCCTCCCTTAACATTCCCACACCGAGCAGGCGTCAGTCTCTATACGTCGTCTGTACGACTTTGCAGAGACCTGTGTTTTTGATAAACAGTCGCCAGTGCCGATTATCTGTGCCCTCCCACCGAAGTGGGTAGGGACCCCTTTTCCCGAAGTTACGGGGTCAAATTGCCTAGTTCCTTAAGGACCGTTCTCTCGAGCGCCTGAGGCTACGCGCCTCACCTACCTGTGTCAGTTTTAGTACGGTTCCGCAGATTGCCCCCACAGCTTTTCTCGGTCCCCTCTTTCCGCACTTCGGCAACAAATCGGCCTCGGCCTTGCGGCCACCCTCACGTCGTATCGTGGGCTGCAGTCTAGGGGGACGCACTGTGGTTTGATCGCACTACGGAGGGCAGGAATATTAACCTGCTGTCCATCGTCTACGCCTTTCAGCCTCGACTTAGGGACCGCCTAACCCTGGGCGGATTTACCTTCCCCAGGAAACCTTAGGTTTTCGGCGAGGTGGATTTTCACCACCTTTATCGTTACTCATACCGGCATAATCACTTGATGGGCCCGCTACCACTCCTTTCGGTATGGCCTGTATCTGCCCACCAACGCTCCCCTACCGTCTAGAAACTAGAAACTGGAGACTAGAGACTAGATAAAAGGCAACTACCGCTGGCTCCACTTCGCAATCAGACCATTCACCATCCGCCCCACCTCGCAGTACCGTTCGATCCAATCGTGGTGCTGCTCGGGACGGATGTACAACAGGTCCTTAGCGTAATCCAACCACAGTCGCGTCTCGTCACATGACCCCAGCGCATCTCGAAGGAACTTCACAATATCCTTCGCAGAAGTTTGCCGGGCCATGCCCTCGACGATGTTGGCTGTGATGGACCTGCTGGACTTTCGCAGTTGACGGCCGGTCTCGACCTGCTCAAACCCTGGAAACGTCAGACTCGCGCGGTGTACTTCTAGGGAGAGCGCGTACGCCTTCTGAAACACGTCCAGTTTGTGGTATGGCATTGTCGTTGCCGTTGCCGTTGCCGTTGCCGTTGCCGTTGCCGTTGCCGTTTTCTAGTTTCCAGTATCTAGTTTCTAGTTTCTAGACCCGTGGCTTCGGTACCATGCTTAGTCCCGTTCATTATCGGCGCCCCATTTCTCGACGGGTAAGCTATTACGCACTTTTTAAATGGTGGCTGCTTCTAAGCCAACATCCCCGCTGTCTCGGAAAAAGGACTTCCTTTTGCACTGAGCATGGATTAGGGACCTTAGCCGACGATCTGGGTTGTTTCCCTTTTGACCACGAAGGTTATCCCTCGTAGACTGACTCCCGGGATAGTCATTGCGGTATTCGGAGTTTGATTCGAGGTGGTAGTCGGGTAGACCCCACGTTCGATTCAGTAGCTCTACCCCCGCAATGTAGTGGCCCGAGGCTAGCCCAAAAGCTATTTCGGGGAGAACGAGATATCTCTGAGTTTGATTAGACTTTTACTCCTCCCCACAGCTCATCCCATAACTTTTCAACGTTAACGGGTTCGGCCCTCCGCAACCTTTTACGGTCGCTTCAGCCTGGCCATGGGTAGATCACTCAGTTTCGCGTCTAAAGCCTGCGACTTGTCGCCCTGTTCAGACTCGCTTTCGCTACGGCTCCTCCACGTAGTGGATTAACCTTGCCGCAGACCTTAACTCGCCGGTTCATTATGCAAAAGGCACGCGGTCACACACTAGAAACTAGAAACTGGAGACTAGAAAACTAGACAGGCTCCGCGAAGCTAATGGGCTTCGCAGGCGAGTCTAGTCTCTAGTTTCTAGTTTCTAGTTTCTAGATTGTGCTCCCACCGCTTGTAAGTGCATGGTTTCAGGTTCTGTTTCACTCCGCTTATTGCGGTTCTTTTCGCCATTCAATCGCTCTACTTGTGCGCTATCGGTCATCGAGTAGTACTTAGCCTTGGAGGGTGGGCCCCCCAGCTTCACACAGGGTTTCACGAGCCCTATGCTACTCTGGAACACCTCTCAACGGAGGGCCATCGCCTTCGGATACGAGACTGTCACTCTCTGTGGTGCGCCTTTCCAGACGCTTCTCCTGGCGACCGCCTTTGTAACTCCTCGAGGGTCCGCAACCCCAGGCCGAAGCCTGGTTTGGGCTAATCCGCCTTCGCTCGCCGCTACTGACGGAGTCTCTGTTGATTTCCTTTCCTCCAGGTACTGAGATGTTTCAGTTCCCTGGGTTGGCTTCACATGGACTATGCATTCATCCATGGATGGCGCCATCTGGTTGCCCAGTGACGCCCGGTTTCCCGATTCGGAGATCCCCGGATCAATGTGCGTTTGACCACTCCCCGGGGCATATCGCAGCCTACCACGTCCTTCATCGCCTCTCGATGCCAAGGCATCCACCAATGCACCCTTAATAGCTTGACCACATTAATGAGGGGCTGAGGCTCAAGACCGAAAACCAAGAGCCGAAAACCGAAACATGGCCTTCGACACTCAGCCTTCGATCGTGAGGCAGCATCAAATTGTCAAGCCGCCTTCTCGCTCTAGAGAACTTCGAAACGGCCGCCTTGCGGCAGCCGCCCAGAAATCGTTCTAGTGGCATTCATGTCCACATACTCACCGTCACGCCCGCCGCCCTCAGCCGAAACGACCGGCCCTGGCGACAGCTCGCGCGACGGATTGCGTCCGCTTATTCGATTGTCAAAGAGCAGCGACGAAAAAAGCCGACCCGGTTGACTCTTCGAGCCGCCGGGGCGACTTGCACGTCTTTGGCCGCCGGACATCAACTGCCCGGCGGCGTTAGGCAGGTATTTATATCGGTTCCTCGCGCCGAGTCAACTAGGCGCTGCCGAAAAAAATGCGAACAAAGTCGCGAGCCGTAAACCGTTGTCATAAAAAGACTTAGGTGTCGTCTTTCGGCTTCGGGGTCCGTCGGACGCGACCTCTGGAAGCTGACAGCCAGCCAGCCTACGCGCCACCGAGCCAAGTTTAGCGACTGCTCGCTACGGCCAGTCGGCCGATGTACCATGGTCGCACCGAGGACCTAGGCTCGGCATGGTACAATGAGGGCCTGCTGACGATGGGCGATAGTTCTGGCATTGACGCTGAAATCGCGGTGGTCTTTCAGAGGCTGTTCGGTCTAGCGCCGAACCAACTCAATCGAGAGATACGACGAGGTCAGCTTGAGCGATGGGACTCTCTCGGCCATTTGGATCTGCTCGAGGCGCTGCGGACCGAGTTCGGCATTGACATCCCGCCTGAGCAGGCCCTGGACATGGAAACGGTGGCGGACGTCGAGAGGGTCGTCTCCAGCCTGCGGAAGCCGAGGCGATAGAGTCCGAAGCACCAGCGCGTTAGGACCCCATGATGTCACCCATAGAACTTGAGCCCGCCAACAAGCGAGCGGCGAAGGGCCCGGCAGCAATCTTTGCGCGCGAATGGGGGCTGTGGATATCCGGGCACGTCCGCGGCGCTGGGGGTGACGGCTCATTCCCGGTCTTCAACCCGGCCACAGGCGAAGAGCTGTGCCGCGTGGCGCGCGGCGGTGAGGCCGACATCGATGCGGCCGTGGCCGCGGCGCGGCAGGCGCTGCCGGCCTGGTCGCAGCGACCAGTCGTCGAGCGCCGCAAGCTACTGCTGGAGATTGCCCGGCAGATCCGACTGGCCGCAGACGAACTTGCGCTGCTCGAAACGTTGAACAACGGCAAGCCGCTTCGGGAAGCGAAGCAGGACGTCGAGCAGTCAGCCGAGTCGTTCGAGTTCTACAGCGGGCTGGCCGACAAGCTGTTCGGCACCACGATCCCCGTCTCGCCCGAGTTTCTGAACTACACGATTCGCGAGCCGATGGGCGTCACGGCGCACATTTCGCCCTGGAATTACCCGCTGCGACTGGCCGTCCGGAGCATCGCGCCCGCCCTGGCCGCCGGCAATACGGTCGTGCTCAAACCGGCGGAAGAGACGCCGCTGACGGCGCTTCGCCTGGCCGAGGCCCTTGCGGCTGCGGGCGTGCCGGAAGGGGTCTTCAACGTCGTGCCGGGCTTCGGCCACGAGGCGGGCGCAGCCCTGGCGAGCCACGCGGGCATCAATCACTTGTCGTTCACCGGCTCGGTGCCCACTGGGATCGAAGTCATGCAGCGGGCGGCCCGCAACGTCGTGCCAGTTACGCTCGAACTGGGCGGCAAGTCGCCGAATATCGTCTTTGCAGACGCCGACGCAGAGCGAGCGGTCGAGGGCACGATCAAGGCCATCTTCGCCAATGCCGGACAGGTATGCTGTGCCGGGTCGCGGCTGTTGCTCGATCGAAAGGCCTACGACGCGTTCGTCGAGCGGCTGATCGATCGCACGAAGAGGATCCGCGTCGGCCCCGGCCTCGACGATCCGGACATGGGCCCGCTGATCTCGGACCGCCAGCGCCGCGGTGTCTTCGAGTATGTTGAACTGGGTCAGCAGGAGGGAGGCACCGTGCTGCTTGGCGGCAAAGCGCCCGCGTCAGCGGCCTGCCAGCGTGGCTACTTCGTAGAGCCGACGCTGCTGGCGGGCGTGGCCAACACGGCCCGCGTCGCCCAGGAGGAGATCTTTGGTCCGGTGCTGACGATCATCCCGTTCGACTCGCCCGAAGAGGCCGCGCGGCTGGCCAACGAAAGCCCGTTTGGCCTGGTGGCCGGCATCTGGACCAACAATCTTGATCTGGCGCACAAGCTGGCCGCCACGATTCAGGCGGGCCAGGTGTACATCAACGATTTCTTCAGCGGCTCGGTGGCCAGCCCGTTCGGCGGCTACAAGCGCAGCGGCTTCGGCCGCGAGCGCGGCGTCGAAGCCCTGCATCACTACACGCAGATCAAGAGCGTGTGCATCCGATTCGGAAAGTGACCATGCGGCTGGCCGATCGCGTCATCATCATCACCGGCGCCGCCCGTGGACTCGGCGCGGCCTATGCGCGCCGGTTGGCCGCCGAGGGCGCGGCCGTTGTCCTTACCGACCTCCACGAACCAGCGGCCGAAATGACCGCCTGGCTCAACGCCAATCCGGGCAGTTCGTTTGTGCGGACGGATGTCCGCTCGCCGGACGATGCCGCCCGCCTCGTCGCACACGTGCGCGAGCGCCACGGGCGCATCGACGTGCTTATCAATAACGCGGCCGTTTTCGCCGAACTGACGCGGCGGCCGTCCGAAGAGCTGACCGTCAAAGAATGGGAGCACGTGCTGGGTGTAAATGTCGTTGGCGTGTTCGCCTGTACGCAGGCGGTGATCCCGATCATGAAGGCTGCCGGCCGCGGCAAGATCATCAATGTCGCCTCGAACGTGGTGCACAAGGGCCTGCCGTTCCTGCTGCACTACGTCGCGTCGAAGGGCGCCGTTGTGGCCATGACCCGGGCGCTGGCCCGCGAGCTCGGTCCGTCCGGCATCACCGTCAACGCCATCGCACCGGGTTACGTCCTGCACGAAACGACGCTGGCGACCGACAAGGGCCGCAACGAGCAGGTCAAACAGCTCCGCGCGCTAGGCCGGACCGAGACGCCCGACGATCTGGTCGGGGCCATGGTCTTCCTGGCCTCGGCCGAGAGCGACTTCATCACCGGCCAGACGCTCGTCATCGACGGAGGTGAGGTGTTCGCGTGAGCGCGCCTGCCGCGCCATTTCTCGACCTTGGTTCGTTTCTGAAGTTCCTCGATTCGTCGGGCCGGTTGCTCCGCGTCAAAGCGGCGGTCGACAAGGACACCGAGCTGGCCTGCATCGCCCGCTGGGCGATGGAATCGACGCCGCGCGATCAGGCGTACGGCATCGTCTTCGAGAACATCCGCGGATTCGACGCGCCCGTCGCGGTCAACCTGTTCGCGCCGCACGCCACCTACGCCGCCGCGCTGGGCACGACGACGGATCGCTTGCTTGAACACTGGAGCAACGCCGTCGCCCGCCCGATCGTGCCGGTTGAAGTCGGTGACGCCCCGGTTCACGCAGTCGTTCGCGAAGGCGATGCCGCCGATGTCAACGTGCTGCCGATTCCAACCTGGACGCCCGGCCGCGATGCCGGACCGTACCTCTCGGCCGGCATCGTCATCACCAAGGACCCCGACGCCGGCATCCAAAACGTCGCCACGTACCGCATTCAGGTCCACGACGGCCGGCGGCTCGGCCTCTTCTTCGGGAGCCATTTGCAACATGGCGCCATGCACGTCGCCCGTTGGACCCAGCGCGGCGAGCCCACGCCGGTCGCGATCGCGGTCGGCGCTCCACCGGCCGTCAACTTTGCGGCCGCCGCCAAGACGCGCTACGGCGTGGACGAGATGACGATTGCCGGCGGTCTGGCAGGCGCACCGATCGAAGTTGTACGCGGCCGCACGGTCGACCTGCTCGTGCCAGCCCGTGCCGAATGCGTCATCGAGGGCTTCATCGCACCGGGCAACGTCGCCGTGGAAGGCCCGTTCGGCGAGGCCCTGGGCTACATGAACGACGCCGCACCGGCGCCCGTGGTCGATGTCACCGCCGTCTGCCTGCGTGAGCACGCCATTCACCACGGCTACGTGCAACAGCTTCCGCCGTCAGACGGCCACATCGTCATGGAAATGGGCATCCTCGGGCCGCTTTGGTACTACCTCACGCACGGCTTGCGGCTGAAGGGCTTGCGCGACCTGGCGATCGCTCCGGGCTCTGCCGGCGTAGCCACGCTGCTCGTCCAAGTCGAACGTGAACGGGCCAACGACGCCGCATCGATCGGCCGGACGATCGCCAAGCTCAACTTCGGCCAGAAGTTCATCTGCCTGTTCGACGACGACATCGACCTGCGCGATCCCGAGACCGTCAACTGGGCGCTCAGCGCCCGCGTCGATCCGCACCGCGACATCCAGACCGTCGACGGCATCTCGACGTTCCAGCTCGACCCATCGGTGTTGGCACGCGCCGCGGCTGACGGTCGCACGCTCGATGCGGCGCCCTATTCGTCATCGTTGGCCATCATCGATGCCACGCTCAAACGCCCGGCGCCCGATCTATCGCTCCCGACGGCCACCCACATGCAGACCGCCCTCGCCCGCTGGCATGAGCTGGGCCTGCCGGCCATCATTCCGCGTCCTCGTTTGCAGCGCCTTTTGTGACGGGCGACGCTAAAATCGTATCTGATGTCGGCCGAGAGTGAACCCGATCAGCCCGAGCCGATTCGCCTGGCGCCGCGGCGCTCCGGCGAAGAGACCGCGTACCTGTACGGCGCGCACCGCGTTACGCTGTCGGCCTATGACGCGCGGCATGCGCCGAACGTCGAGGGCTATCGCATCCTGGGCGTCGTTGGCCAGGGCGGCATGGGCATCGTCTACCGCGCGTATCAGGCGAAGCTCAATCGAATCGTTGCCCTGAAGGTGCTTCCGGCCATGATCGGCCGGGCCAATCCTCAGGCCGTGGTGCGCTTCCGCCGCGAGGCCAACGCCGCTGCCCGACTGCATCACACCAACATCATCCCCATCTACGACTTCGGCGAAACGCAGCATGCCTATTTCTATGCGATGGAGCTGGTCGACGGCCTGCCACTCGACGAGGTCATCGCGCGGCTGGGCGTGACCGACGTGACCAACGCGTCGATGCCGCAGTTCAGCCAGGCGCTGCAGGCCCTGTGGGCCGACAGCGACCGGGCCGCGCAAGCGGCGACGCGTCGCGCCCTCGAGTCCGGGAGGAGTTCCGACGATTCGTCGGGCGGTTCAGACGCGCCGACGTTTGCCGCGGCCAGCTCGGCGCCGGGCCGCGGACGGGTGTACTTTCACCAGGTAGCCCGCTGGATCGCCGATGCGGCCGACGCCCTGCAATATGCGCACGAGCACGGCATCACGCATCGCGATATCAAGCCGGGCAACCTGATTCTGTCGGTCGATGGGCGCATCATGATCGCCGACTTCGGACTGGCCCTGGTGGCCGGCGAGCAGGCGGTGACGATGACCGGTTCGATGCTGGGCACGCTACGCTACATGAGTCCCGAACAAGCCCTGGCCAACCGTGCGCAAACCGATCACCGGGCCGATATCTGGTCGCTCGGCGCGGTCCTATACGAACTGCTCACGCTTCAGCCGGCCTTTCCCGGCGCAGACCAGAAGGAGGTCCTGGGGCACATCCTGACCCGCGAGCCAACGCCGCCGCGCAAGGTCGTGGCGGGCGTGCCGCGCGAGCTCGAGGTCATCTGCCAGAAGGCCATCGAGAAGGCGCCGACCGACCGCTACGCCACGGCCCGGGCGATGGCCGACGATCTGCGTCGGTTCATCAACGACCTGCCGATCGCCGCCAAGCCGCCGGGGCCGATCGGCCGCGCCATCAAGTTCGTCCGTCGGCACAAGGCCGGCGTGGCGAGCGTCACGGCGCTGGTCGCCGTTCTGCTGCTGGCCCTGACCGCCATGATGTTGAGGTCCAGCTTCCGCCGCAACCGCGCGCAGCGACTCGAGTCGCTGATCAAGCAGGGCGGCGTTGAGCTGGCAGCCAGGAACTGGGAGGCGGCCGAGTCGGCCTTCAACGAGGCCCTTCAGATTCGCCCAGACTGCGCACGGGCTTTCTTCAACTTGGCGATCATGAAGAAGGATCAATACAACCGCCTGGGTGCCAGCGCGAGCGGGCGATTGCTCGAAGAAGCCGACGAATTATGCCGTCGCGGGCTGGAAATCGAGTCCAAAAACGTCGGCGGGCTGAACACCCACGGAGTGATCCTCAAGAAGCTGGAGCGATATGACGAAGCTCAGGCCGCCTATGCCCGAGCGGTCGACCTGGATCCGGGCCTCTTCACGGCCTGGGACAACCTTGCCATCGTATTCGCGCATCAGGGCGATCTGGCCAAGGCCGAGGCCCATGAGTTGAAGGCCACCGAGCTGGCGGGCACAAACGACAAGTACGCGGCCTATTGTTGGCGCAACCTGGCCTCGCTCTGGCTGCATTCGGGCAAGCCGGGCGTGTCGGAAGCGGTCGAAAAGGCGATCACAGCCAATGATCTCGACGCGGACAATTGGCTGGTCAGCGCGCTGAGCAAGCTCCGTTCCGGCGACTACCGGGCGGCCCTGGACGACATCAAGTACGCCGACCGGCTGGCCAAGGGCGGATACGGACGGGTGAAGCGCATTCTGGCCATGGCGCACCTGCGAACTGGCGAATACGCCGACGCGATCAAGCAGGCCGATGCGGCCATTGGGCTAGGCGACACGACCTGTATCAACGAGCTCACCAAGGCGACTTCACACGCCGGCCTGCGCGATTGGGACGCCGCCCGGGCAGCGCTGCGGACAGCGACCGAGCGATGGCCACCGGCCCTGATCAATGAGCACGCCGTCGTCGTAAACTCCGACCGGGGCGTCCTGTGGTTCGACACGGCGGCCGAATTGATGAGATTCCGAGCCGAAGTCAGCGCCCTGATCGAGGCGACTCCGCATGCGCGCCCTTGAGCAGATGACGGGGCCAGGCCAGAGCGATCGTCGAAGGCCATCCGTTGCTCGAATCATCCCTGGTGATTTGCGCAGCCCGCAGCGACGTTAGGTTGAGCTCCCGGCGTGCCACGCGTAGACTGGCCAGGATAGAAACTCGACCCGAGTGCCGGAACACGGGAGCGAGCTGATGTCAGCCTGCCTGCGAGATACCGACTTTGAACAATGGGAAGCCGGCGCGATTAATCAGCATCGGCTGGCACTCTTCCAATCGCACGTAGAATCCTGCGAAGTCTGTCGACGAGCGCACCACCAATTCCAGCGTGCCGCAGACCAGCTCCGCGCGGTGCGCCAGATTCTGCATGAGCCGGGTCTCGCGGCGAACTGCGTTCACTTACCGCCAGAGACGGTGCAATTCCCGACAATCGATGGTTACGAAATTCTTGGCGTGCTGGGCCGGGGTGGCATGGGCGTCGTTTATCGGGCAGTGCAGACGAAGCTGAAACGAACCGTGGCCCTCAAGATCCTGCCCAGCGTCGTCGGCGGGGCGAATCCGCAGGCGGTGGCCCGCTTCCGCCGCGAGGCGACGGCCGCAGCGAAACTGCACCATACGCACATCATCCCGATCCACGACTTCGGCGAATCGCATCACACCTGGTATTACACGATGGAGTTGGTCAACGGCCTGCCGCTCAATGAGGTGATCTCCCGCTTCGCGGCGGAGAGTGCGCCGACTCTGTCACCCTCGCGCCTGGCGGAGTTCCTGGCCGCCTTGACCCCTGGCAGCGAAGTTACCATCCCGCTTGATGCACCGGCCGAAGGTGCGTTGCGGGCCGACGGATCGCGCGGGTTGCCCGGCACTTCGAGCGGTCGCGGCCGCGCGTATTACCAGCAGGTCGCCCGCTGGATGGCCGACGCGGCCGACGCGCTGGCGTACGCCCACGGTGAGCGGATCGTTCACCGGGACGTAAAACCATCGAACTTCATTCTGTCGGCCGACGGCCGCATTATGGTGGCCGATTTCGGCTTGGCGCTCGTCGCCGACGAAAATTCGATGACGATGTCCGGCTCATTGCTCGGCACTCTGCTCTACATGAGTCCCGAGCAGGCCATGGGCAAGCGCATGGGCATCGACCACCGCACCGACATCTGGTCGCTAGGGGCGGTGATGTACGAGCTGCTCACGCTGCGGCCCGCGTTCGCAGGACCGGACCAAAAGGAGATCCTCAGCAACATCATTACCCGCGATCCGCGTCGGCCACACCAAGTCGCGCCACCGGTTCCGCGCGACCTCGAGACCATCTGCCTCAAGGCGCTTGAGAAAGACCCGCGTGCCCGGTACGACACAGCGCGGGCGATGGCAGACGATCTGCGGCGGTTCATCAACGACCTGCCCATCACGGCCAAGCCGCCGGGGCCGGTTGGCCGCACGATCAAATTCGTCCGGCGTCACCGGGCGGGCGTGGCGGCCGCAGCGGCGCTCGTGGCGCTGGTGCTGCTCGCCCTGACCGCGACGCTGCTCCTCTCAGCCAGTTTCCGGCGCAACCGCGAGCAGCGTCTCACGGCCCTGATCAAACAGGGAATCGACGACGGCGAAGCCCGGAAATGGGACGCGGCCGAATCCGCCTTTAACGAGGCCTTGAAGGTTCATCCGGACCACGCGCCGGCCCTCTTCATGCTCGCCCGCATGAAGAAGGACCAATTCAACAGCCTCGGTGCTCAGGCCAGCAAACACCTGCTCGAGGAGGCCGACGGGCTGTGCCGTCGCGGACTACAGATCGATCCCAACAACGTCGGCGGGCTGAACACGCACGGGGTGATCCTCAAGAAGCTCGAGCGCTACGGCGAAGCCCAGGCTGCCTATGCCCGAGCGGTCGAGCTGAACGCGGATCTATTTAACGCCTGGGACAATCTTGCCGTCGTTTGCGCGCATCAAGGCGACCTGGCCAAGGCCGTGACCCACGCGCAGCGGGCCACCGAGCTTGCAGGCACAACCGACAAGTACGCGGCCTATTGCTGGCGCAACCTGGCTTCGCTGCGCCTCCACTCAGGTGAGCCGGGTGTGTCGGAGGCGGTCGAGAAGGCTATCGCGGCCAACGACCTCGACCCCGACAGTTGGCTGGTCTGCGCGCTAAGCAAGCTGCGTACCGGCGAGTCCAAAGCCGCCCTCGACGACATTAAACACGCCGACCGACTGGCCAAGGGCGAGTATGGAAGGGTCAAGCGCATCCTGGCGCTGGCACACCTGCGAACCGGCGAATTCGCCGACGCGGTCAGACAAGCCGATGCAGCCATCCGGCTGGGCGACATGACCTGTATCAACGAGCTCACCAAGGCGACCGCCCACGCCGGCTTGGGCGATCGAGATGCGGCCCGCGGCGCGCTGCAAACAGCCATCGAGCGCTGGCCGCCGGCGCTGATTAACGAGCACGCGGTTGTGGTGACCTCCGACCGTGGTGTCCTCTGGTTCGACACGGCCACAGAACTGATGAGTTTCCGCGCCGAGGCCAGCGCCGCCATCGATTCCGGCCCTGACGCCAATCCTTGAGCGCGTGCTTCCGTCCGTCGTTCGGGTCAGCCGTCTCGCGGTCCACTTGGAATGTGCACCGGGTGACGGTAAACTAAGTTACCGGACCGCTTCGATCCGCAGTGCAGGTGCGTCGGCGTCGATCGGTGGAAAGGGCGGGGACAAGATGACATTTCGTTTCGAGCGTCGAGTGGGCTGCCTCGGGTTCCTGATCGCGATCGCGGCCGTGCCGGCTGCTTACTCGCAGGATGGCGCCGACCTGATCGTCGCCGACATCCCAGACGTCCAATGGTTGGGAAGCGTCGGCGGCATCACGGCCTACGGTGTGGCCAGCACCGCCTGCAACGTCGGCGGGCAGGCGGCACCGTGGCAAGCCATCACGCCCCAGCATCCGGTGACGATCCAGAACCTCTACCGCCTCAAGGATGGCCGGTTCGAGCAGATCGGCCAGTCGTGGGCTTTGCACAACGTCGCTGCCGACGACGACTCGTTCTGCGACGACTGCATGCCGAGCGGCACGTCCCAGGCGCTGGGGGTTGGCTGCTCGACGGAAAACTCGGCCTATCTCAACGGATTCCAGCTCTGGCTGGGTCCGCGTTCGCAGATCAACGCCGCCACCGGCGAATTCCCGGTCTGGTTCGGCGCGCCGCCGCTGCCGCCGTTAATCGGGCGCCGGTTGCAGGCTCACGACGACGACCTGGATCCGGAACTCAACGCGGGTGCGTCGTACTTCGTCGAGGTCCAGTATGTATCCGCCGCCGACGCTGCTTCCGGCCGGGGTGCCAATAGCGCTTCGCATCGCCGCGTTTCCGTTACCGAGGGCTGGTTCGAATCGTTCACCATCGACGTCACCGACACGACACGCGTGCATCAGCCAGCCATCCGTGCCTGGAGCTCAGCCGACGCGAGCGTGCTGCTCGCACCCGTTGATCTGCCCGGCGATGGCCGGCTATGGGTCGCATCCAGCCTGACCGATCTGGGCGGCGGGCTGTGGCGCTACGAGTACGCTGTCGAGAACCTCAGCTCAGACCGAAGCGCCGGATCATTCTCGATCGGTCTGCCCGATGGCGCCAACGTCAGCAACGTCGGCTTCCACGCCGTCGAATATCATAGTGGCGAGCCCTTTCCGCCCGAGAATTGGAGTGCCGAAGTCGTGGCCGGCCGCCTGACGTGGGCCACGCCAGCATACGCCGACAATCCCGATGCGAACGCGCTGCGGTGGGGCACGCTCTACAACTTCCGCTTCGATGTGGACGCGGCGCCCGGATCGGCGGGGGCCGTCGTCGGTTTGTTCAAGCCGGGTAACCCGGAAGCACGGCTCGTGCCGGTGAAGGGTCCGGCGACCGGCGATTGCAACGCCAACGGAACGCCGGATGCAACCGACATCACGTCCGGCGTCAGCGCCGATTGCAACGCCAACGGCGCGCCCGACGAGTGTGAGAACGACTGCAACTGCAACGGTGTGCCGGACATTGACGACATCGACGCGGCGACCTCTCCGGACGAGGACGGCAACGGCGTCCCGGATGAATGCGCACTTTGGGTCGGCGGTACCGGCAACTGGAGCGACCCGGCCGCGTGGGGCAACATGGTCGTGCCCAATAACAACGAGTCGGTCAGCTATGTGGCCTTGCTTCGCAATAACGCGGTCGTCACCGTCGACGCGCCGGTGGCGGTCGGCGGCTTGGCGGTGCTCGACGATGCCACCGTCCACGTGATCGATGGCGACCTGACGATCACTTCACCGGTCGGGATCTTCGCTCACTCCAGCGTGTTTGTCGGCCCGGGCCGTGCCATCGCGGCGGCTGGAGCCTTCAGCCTGGCCGGCAACGGATCGTTGCATCTGACCGCTCCCGACGCTGCGCTCGCGTCGAGCGGGCCTGCGGCAGTCGTCAGCAATCACGCCTCGCTTCGGGGCCACGGCCTGCTCGAAGCCGCGCTCATGAACGCCCCGGGCGGGATCGTGAAGGCCGACGCGCCAGGCGAATTGCTCGCGATCGTCGGACACCCCAAGACCAATAACGGCTTGTTCGAGGCTGCCAATCAGGGCGTCTTGTGCATCCGGCGAGACGTTGACGGAGGCGGCGCGTATCGAGCAAGCGGCGGCACGATCGAATTGTTGCCCGACGATGGACCGCTGAACGTAAGCGGGCTGATCCTGGACATTATCGACGCGGGGGCCGTGCACGTCAGCGGCGCCGCCGCCTTGAGTCTCGGCAGCACTTTGACCGTTGCGTCGTTTGGGACGTACCAGAAGAAACCGAATGCAGCGGGTGCGGTGTCGGCCGCGCTGGATGCTGGATCGGTCGTGATTCAGCCGGACGGCGCGGTCGTCTTGACCGACGCCATGGGGCTTACCACCGGAAGTTTGATGCTGGACGGCGTGCCCACTCCCGATGGATTTGTCGGCGGGGCGACGCCGCCGGTCATGATCGTCACAGGCGACGCGGTCGTGACGATCACCGGTGATGCGCTCTTCCAGGGCTGCGCCAGCGTTTCCTACTCGTCGACGCAGTCGGTGTTGCTCGGCGGCGACTTCCACAACCAGAGTACTTGCCCGGAGTTGTTCAGCTTTCAGGGCTCGCTGGTTATGGACGGCCCGCCCGGATTTGGCGGTGCGCCGATTCAGACCTTCGAAGTCGCCGGTTCCGATGTGGGACAGGGCGTGGGCGGGTTTGTGAACAATTTTGCCATGAGCCAGCTCGTCGTTGACGCGAACGCCAACGTGACATTCGAGGATGCGTTTGACAACAATCTCGGCGGTCAATCCCCGTGCAGCGAGGGGCTGTACGTCGGTCGGCTGACGCTCCGCACCGGCAGCACGGTTACGTTCGACAACGGCCGCGTGTACTTCAATCAGTTGGTTGACGAGGGGTCGGGATCGAGCTTGGCCGGGTGCGGGCAACTCCTGCCGACCGGTGACGGCAATAACGACGGCTTCATCGATCTGGCGGACCATTGTAGCTTTGCCGCTTGCCTGATCGGCCAGGCGCCGTGTCAGCCCGACGTATCCTGCGCTAACTTTGACATGGACGCCGATGGCAGTATCAACCTGGCCGACTTCGCCAGGTTCTCGCGAGTCTTTACCGGCAATTGAGCCAGCGCTCACGATCCACACTCGACGCGCGCTTCGACGGCGACACGCGTCGGCCGCGGAATCCGGAAACGGGCCTGGCGGCACTTGCCGCGACAGTGGCGCGGTCGGCAGAGACTCACACGGGACCAAGCATCACCGCGCATCCGTGGCGGGCACGTGTACTGGCTCCGCTTCTTCGGCCGCCGCCAGGCCGTGGCGGAGCGTGTTCTCGGTGATCGAGCGGACGCGCAGGAACTGGAGCAGGTAGTCGGCACCGCCGATGCGGGCGCCGTCGGCGCCGAGCGGCTGGATGTCGACGCGGGCGCCGGTGATCTTGCGGTTGATGAAGACGTTGCCGGCCAGCAGCTCGCGGCGGGCCAACTCGATGTGGGCCGGGCTGCGCGAGTAGACGCCGGCCGACAGTGACCCGCGGGCCAGGTCGAGCGCCGTTTCGAAGTCCGGCGCCTGCATCACCAGCAACACCGGGCCGCTGAAGCCGGCCCGAGCCAGGGGCGTGTTGGGGCGCACGTCGGCAAAGATCGTCGGCCCGACGTAGAAGCCGTCGCTGGGCAGGTGCTCGGTGCCGACTTCGATCAGCACACGGGCTTCGCGCCGGCCAAGCTCGATCACGCTGCGGACCTGCTCGCGCGTAGCCTCGTCAGCCAGCGGCCCGATCAGGATCGTCTCGGGGTCCTCGGCCGGCCCGACGCTCAGCCCGCGGGTCGCTTCGGTCAACCGGGTACAGAACGCGTCGTAGATCGGCGCCGCCACAATTACCCGCCGGCACGCGTCGACGCGCTGGCCGGCGCACTCAAATGCCGATTGGATCACGCCCACGACCGCGTGATCCAGATCAGCGTCATCATCGACGATGATGGCGCCGTAACGCATCCGCAGGGCGGCGCCGCCCGGCTCGACCCACTCGACGTTGGAGTGCAGCGTCTGATCACCACGCGGCGTGCCGTCGGGCAAGAGTGCGATCACGCCCGCGGGCAGACCCGCATCGACCAGCAGCGTGACCAGCCGCGCGGCCGTGACACCGCGCTGCGAGCGCGGCGCGAACAGCACGGCGTTGCCGGCTGCCAGCGCCGCCGTGATCGTCCCAGCCGGCTCCCAGAACGCAAAGTCGTGGGCCGCCGCCATGGCGATGATGCCCTTTGACCCGTACGCGAGGCGATTCGTCTCGCCCGGAAGGTCGCGGCGCCGCGGCCGGGCGTCGAACGCCTCCATGTGGGCGATGTAGCAGTTCATCAGGTCGATGGCCTGAGCCACCTCGCGATCGGCCTCGCGCCACGGCCGACCGCCTTCGAGCACCAGCGTGGCGGCGAATTCGAGCCGGCGGGCCTCGAGCGCCTGAACCGCTCGGCGAAGCGGCTGACAGCGCTCAGCCACGTTTCTGCGCCGCCACGCCGCCCAGGCCCGGCGAGCGACGTCGACCGCCAGGTCAAGTCGCGCTCGGTCGGCCACCGCCACCAGGCCGATGATCTCTTGTGGCGCGGCCGGGTTGCGCGCGATGACGTTGTCCAGCGAGTGCACCGGCTGATGGTCGATGAGCAGCGGGTACTCGCGGCCGAACTCGCCGCGGACGTAGCGGATCGCGCCCAGCATCCGCTCGCGGTTGGCGGGCTTGGCAAAGTCGACCTCAGGCGCGTGCGTGAGCTCGATCATCGGGTCATCCTCGTCGGTGTTCTGATAGTGGCGGTGCGGCAGCGGGGCGCTGGCCGGCTGCGCAATGGCTGGATCGGCCAGCAGGCGGTCGCGCGAAGCCCGGTCGCCGAAACTCTGCTTTAGGAACGAGTCATTCGACGTATTCTCGAGCAAGCGACGGATCAAGTAGGCCATGCCCGGCACGAGATCGCCGTACGGCGAGTAGACGCGCAAGCAGCAGCCCATCCCGGCCACGGCTGTCTTGAGCGGATCGCCCATGCCGTACAGCATCTGGATCTCGTAGTCGCTCTGCGCCAGTCCGAACTCTTCGGCCGTGGCCATGACCGCCGCCAGCGAACGCACGTTGTGGCTGGCACACGCCGGGCGGATCAGCCCCTGCCGTGCGGCCTGCAGCATGAACACGCTCAGCCGCTCGAACGATGCGTCCGACTCCCACTTGCGCGTCCAGACCGGCGGCGCGTTGCCTTTCTGAATCGCGACCGTCGTTTCGTAGTCCCAATACGCCCCCTTGACGAGTCGGATCGCGATGGGTGTGCCGCGCCGTTCGACCCAATCGAGCAGACCCAGCAGGTCGGCCTCGCCATCCTTCAGATAGGCCTGCACGACGATGCCGACGTTCGGCCAGTCGCGGAACTCGTCTTCGAGCATCAATCGCTTGAACGACTCGATCGTCACATCGCGCGTGGCGAACGACTCCATGTCGACGTTGATGAACGCGCCCAACTCACGGGCCCGCCGCAGGATCGGCCGCATTCGGTCCGAAATGTTGCGGACAAATCGGTTCGGGTCCAGGCCGGCTATTTGCGCGTCCAGACCGCTGAACTTGACCGAGATGTTGACGCGCGGCTGGAGGCCGTCGCGCGTTCGGTCGATCTGAGTGACTTCCGGCCAGGCCGCCGCGGCGGGGCACAGTGATTCGAGCAGCTCGAGGTACACGTGCTGATGTTGGCGGGCTTCGGCTTGGCTGGTGGTCGCTTCGCCTAGCACGTCGAGCGTAAACGCCATGCGCCGCGAGCGCAAATCGAGCAGGGTCTGCACCGCCTCGTCGGCCGTTGAACCGGTGATAAACCGCCGCGCCATCGCCACGGGCCCAAGCCGCGCCCACCTGGCCGCCAGCCGCGCCCGCAGCGCAACGCTGGTGCGAGAATCGCTGGTGCGAGAATCGCTGGTGCGAGAATCCCTTCTCGCACCCACTCCCGCGGGAATATCGCTGGTGCGCGAATCCTCTCTCGCACCCACTCCCGCGGGAGTATCGCTGGCGCGAGAATCCTCTCTCGCACCCACTCCCGCGGGAATCCCTTCCCGCGAATCGTCGTAGTCCAGCAACAGCGCCAGAGGCAGTGGCAACTGTACGCGCCGTGGATCGAGGTACTCGCGCAGATGCCGGGCCACGTCGGCTTCGGTCCGCAGCGCCGGCAGCACGTCGATGAACCGGAAGAGCTGCACCATGAGCCGTTCGTCGCGCTCCGCCAGCCGCATGGCCTGCTCATGCCACCAGGCCTGCTGCCAAACGCGCGGCCGGGCGGCGTGAGCCCGCTCTAGGATTTCTTCGCCCAGCTCACGGCAGCGCCGGCGAAAATGCTCGGTGTGCACCATTCGCCGCATAACTTACAGGGCACACGGCGCGCTGTGTAGACGCTGCATCGGACGTTAGGTATCGACGTTGCTGTGGCTGGCTGACGTGGCTATAATCGACTGTTGGATAGGATGTCGTAGGGGCCATCGCGAGGCTTCCGATGCAATCAATGGCACAAATGGTTAAGGAGTACTTGGCGGCTTCCAAGCGGGTTAGCAAGAAGGTGCTGCGCTCAAAGAAGGCCGCGCGGCAGTTTCTCATCGACGCAGGCATGGCTACCAAAGATGGTAAGCGGCTTGCACCGCCGTACCGCTGATTGTGTACGAATCGCTACCTTCGTTTGTGCTCGGCTTCCATGGGTGCGATCGCTCGGTGGCTGAGCAGGTTTTTGCTGGCGCACTCTCGCTAAAACCCAGCCTGAATGAGTACGATTGGCTGGGGCACGGCATCTACTTCTGGGAGAACAGTCCGGCGCGGGCACTGGACTACGCGCACGAGCTGCGGGACAGACCTGAGCGGTCGCGGCGTCGGATCACCGAGCCAGCGGTCGTGGGTGCCGTCATCGACCTCGGAGTTTGTCTGAATCTGCTCGACATGCGCGCCCTCCAGTTTGTCAAGGAGGGTTACGAGCAACTTCTCAAGTTCACAAAAGAGGCTGGACTCCCGATGCCGAAGAATCAGCGCCCGCGCGGCGCCGCGGATGGCTCCTGCGACCGTTGGATTGCGCCGTCATCGAAACCGTGCATGAGGTCCTCAAACGCGATCGGCTACCCTCCGTAGACTCCGTTCGCGGCGTTTTCGTGGAAGGCAAGGCACTCTATCCCGAAGCGGGTTTTCACGATCGCAGCCATATTCAGATTTGCGTCCGAAACCCCCGCTGCATCAACGGGTACTACCGAGTACGTGACGAGTCCGATGCCATGTTATCGGCGTCCGAGGCCGGCTCATGAATACGGGTGCAAACGCGCGATGACCGACGAGACGCTGCTGTCGCAGTTCGAATCCGCCACGGCCCCTCACGACACCTGGACGCACCGGGCGCACGTGCGGGTCGCCTATTTATACTTGCGCAGCGCCAGGTTCAACGAGGCGCTCGACCGGTTCCGCACCGGGTTGCACGCGCTGAACGCCAGCCACGGTACGCCGGACGCACTCGACCGCGGCTACCACGAGACCATCACCATCAGCTTCTTTCGCCTGATCGCCGCCACGCTGGCCGCGTTCGGGCCGGCTGAGACGTCGGACGCGTTCTGCGATCAGCATCCGCACCTGTTGCACAAGACCGTGCTGCGGCTGTACTACACGCGGCCGCGGATCATGAGCTGGGAGGCCAAGCGCGACTTCGTCGAGCCCGACATCGCCCCGCTGCCGCCGGTGCCCTAATGCCGAAGCCGCGCGTCATGAGGACGCGCCGTCCCGCGAGCCTGAAGCATCCGCCTGGCTTTCTTGAGCTCGCGCCGCCGTGCCGGATGGGGGTCCCCAACCGCGATCTGTTTGCGGTTGGGGTCCCCATGCTCGCACCTGATCACGCAAGGCACGATCACTGGCCGGTGAACTGAGTCGAACGGTCGACGAAGCAAACCTTGTTGCCGAATGGGTCACGGACGTAGAACGATCGCTCACCCCACGGACGCTTCGCGACCTGTCCCGCGGGGTCGCCGTGAACGTCACCGGCATCGAACGTCGCCCCTGCGGTTCGGCAAGCCGTGTAGGTCGCCTCGATGTCGTCGACCGCGAAGTAGAGCCATTCGGACAGGGGCTTCGGCTCGTAGGCGTCGCCGTCGGCTTTCGGGTCGAAGCACGCCAGGATGGTGCCGTCACAATCGAAATAGTGCCGGCCATCCGAGACCCGCATGCCCTTCATGCCGAGGACCGCCTCGTAGAACGCTGCCGCCCGGTCGATGTCCGACACCGGCAGGATCACGCGGAAGAGCTTGGGATTCATGGCACTAGCATAAGCCCAGCGGGCTGGAACGAGAAAGCGGTCTCGTCCCGAACTGGGAACGAGAAAGGACTCTCGTTCCGGCAGCGCCGGGAGTGCTGGAACGAGAATCCCTTCTCGTTCCGGCAGCGCCGGGAGTGCTGGAACGAGAATCCCTTCTCGTTCCGGGTCCTTTCGCCGGGCCGGGATTCTCGTTCGCGTGGTCCGCGGTACACTTGGGACATGCGACGCCGATCGTGGCTCAACATCTCGTTGGCCGCCAAGTGCCGATACCTATTCGGCGCCGCTGTCATTTTCATTATCGCGGTCTCGTACTACGTGCCGTGGACGCTGGTTCGCTCCTGGACGGAGGAGGCGTATTGCCAGGAAGCGCTCAGTATCGCCAAGCTGGTTCGCACGGACACCGATCTCGAAGGCGACTGGGCCACCGCCCAGAAGGCGCTCAACGAGCACTGGCCGCAGCTCAGCCGGCTGGCCAATCTGCCGGGTGACGTGCCGGACCTGATCTCGATCGAGGCGGCCCGCAACCGCGTGCTGTATCCGCCCAACGGCTTCGTGGCCGAGTCGATCGAGGCCCTGCAACGCGACCCCAACCGCGAGATCACGTTCAAGATTCAGGACGACGGGGCCACATTTCGTCTGGCCTGGCCGGTGCGCTCGGCGGCGGCCGACGTGCAGCCCGGCGCCCTGCTGGGCATCATCGACGTCAAGATGCCGATCGTCCGCCGCTCGATCGAGTTCTGGAACCTGCCCGTATTCATCCTGTCGGGCGCTGTGGCCGGGCTGCTTTCGATCCTGGTGTTCTATCTCATCACGCAGAAGCTGATCCTCTCGCCCGTCCGCGACCTGCGCGGCGTGGCCGAGGAGGTGGCCCGCGGCGATCTCGACGTGCGCTCGAACATCGCCACGGGCGACGAGTTCGAGTCTTTGGCCGACACGTTCAACGACATGCTGGCCCACCTGAAGACCACGCAGGACGAGCTGCGCACCATCAACAAGTCGCTGGACGTGAGGCTGGGCGAGCTGGCCGAGACCAACGTGGCCCTGTTCGAGTCGAACCGGCTCAAGAGCGAGTTTCTGGCCAACGTTTCGCACGAGCTGCGCACGCCGCTGGTGTCGATCATCGGCTTTGCCGAGCTGATGCGCGACGCGGCCGACCCGGACTCGGCCGACAAGGTCGATCAGGCCCGCTGGAAGCGCTACTCCGAGAACATCCTGGTGAGCGGCCGTATGCTGCTCGACATCATCAACGACCTGCTCGACCTGGCCAAAATCGAGGCCGGCAAGCTCGAGCTGCACGTGGCCGAGTTTCCGCTGCCGGACGTGTGCGAGTCGCTGATCGACTTCATCCGGCCGCTGGCCGACAAGAAGGGGCTGACGCTCGAGGTCGCGATCGACCCGTCGGTGACCGACCGGCCGCTGGTCCGCTCCGACTCGGGCAAGATCAAGCAGATCCTCTACAACCTGCTGCACAACGCGGTGAAATTCACGCCGTCGGGCGGAGGCGTGGGCCTGTCATCGCTGCGCCGCCCGTCGGGCAACGGGCAGGCCGCGACCGATCCGCACACCGACGAGATTGAGCTGACCGTCTGGGACACCGGGCCGGGCATCTCGCGCGAGCACCAGTCGGTGATCTTCGAAAAATTCCGCCAGCTCGACGCGTCCAAGACGCGCGAGGCCGGCGGCACCGGCCTGGGCCTGGCCATCACGCGCGAGCTGACCACCATGCTGGGCGGCACGATCCGCGTCGACAGCACCCCCGGCGCCGGCTGCCGATTCACCGTCACGCTGCCCGCCCAGGCCCCGCTCGAAGCCCTGCGCCCGCGCGTGCAGCTCGTGTAGCCCATTCGCGCACTGAGGAACGGAGAAACGGAGGGCGGTGGAGATCGGCTCCACACTGCACTCATCCTCCGTCTCTCAGTATCTCAGTGCCCGTCTTGGCAGCCCCGTCTGAATACGGGCCGGTGGGTGCGACCGAATCGGAACGCCGCCCGCCAAGGCCGCCGGCCCGAATGCAGTGGCGCATCGAGGCGCGGGGATGTTGCGTCGGAACGTAGCCTGGCAACGAGCGCGTCAGTTGAGGAGCGCGGCGACGGCAGCCGCGTACTCGTCGCCGTTGGCCGCGTCGGCGGCGTAGAGCGCAGCCACGCTGGCCAGGTCGGCGGCTGACAGCTCGGCCGCCAGCCAGGACGCCACCAGCTCGGGCGACGGCGGCAGGGCGGCCGGCTCGACGAACACGATCGGAGCCGCCTCTTCCTGCACCGCTTCCTGGCCAGCAGCCGACATCGCGAACGACTCACCGCCGCCGAACATGGCCGACTCCTCGCACGAGCCCTGGCCGGGACACGGCACGGCGCAGTTCGGCAGGCAGCCGCACGGGAACGGATACATTTCGCAGTTCGGGCAATCCAGCGGCGGAGTGAAACTCGTCTCCACGTGATACGGCCCGCCGCACACCACTATGTTCGGGTCGCCGTTCAGCAAGTTGGCATTGTTGGTCGGAATGGGATGCAGCGGGTCGGTTAGGCTGCACAACCTCGCGACGCTGCTGGCATCGCGCCTCCAGCGGGCGTAAAAGAAGGCATAGTCCGCGCCATCGACATCGCAGTCGGCCGGGCTGACCACGTTGCTGCCGCCCGGATAGGGAGCCTCGCCCGCATCAGCCGTGGCATAGTCCGATAGTGGATACCAGGTCGTCCCGCCCGAACCCGTGTAGGCGTTCTGGAAGCGGGCGAAGTCGATGATGTCGACATCGTAGTCACCATCCGCATCGCCGAAGCGGGTCAGGCGCAGATGTATGAACTGAGTAGACTCAGGCGTGCCGGACGAGTGCGAATACGCTCGGCTCTCTCCCACCTCAACGATGAAGTTCTGCGTTTCATCTCGCCGGCAGTAGAGCGCCTCGGCACCGTATCCGGCCGGTACGTAGTCGGGCTCCTGATTGTTGATCTCATCAACCAGCTCCAGCGTGGGCTGCGGACTCGCGGGAACCTCGGTCATCTTGATCAGGTCCAAGTACTTCTGGCAGCGGTTCCGCAAGGGAACGTACAGGTGGCCGCCCTCAAATCCGTCGAACCCAAGGTAGTGCATCCCGTCCATCAGCATCAGGTTGCAGGCGTCTGGCGTGAAGCACTCGAGGTCGAACTCCGATCCGGACTTGATGAATAGGTTCGTGAAGCTCAGGTCATGGGCCAAACCCTCTTTGCTGACGATGGTCTCGACGGCGACCACACCGTTGCGAAACTCGAGCGTCAGCCGGCCGGGCAGGTTGGGTTGTTCCGGATAGTCGTCCGGGCGGACGAGCGCCCCACGGCCGGCCAGCTCGAAACGCCCCACCGGCGCCCCCGGCTCGGCCCCGGTCTCGAACTCGATCAAGCTCTGCCCAAACGAGTTCGAGTGTACGATCTGGGCGTGATCGGGGACTCGGACGACTTCTTCGATGTCGTCGTGAGCCACGATCGTGATCGTGTTGTTCCCTGACGAAAGTGTCACGACGCCGTCGGTCGTGCTGCTGGGGTCATCGAATAGCTCGATGAATGTGGCGGTAATCCTGGCATCCACGACGGCGGACGAGTTGCTACTCAAGAAATCCCACTTGCCGACGTTGCGGATCTCGTCGGCCTGCAGATTCAGTGTGGCGAACGCGGCGTCGGCGGTGCCGTCCAGTTTCCAGGGGCTGGCGGTGATCGGGTTGACTCCGCCCGGAAAGGCGCAGTCGACCGTCTTGGCGCGGATCGTCCCGGCAAAGTTGATCACGTCCACCGGACCGTAGCCCATTGTGTCGCTCACGTCCAGGTTCGGGTTAGAGTCGAAGAAGCCCGCCACGAAATTGTAGTGGAAGCCGTAGATGTCCTGCGCGGTGGAGGGTCCTACGATGAGCTGACAGCCTTCGCGAAAGTCGATCCTGTAACTGCCCGTGCCGGTTCGTGTTACGTCGCCACTCGACCGAAGGATCATCCCGTCGTCCATGAAAAGTACACGAGGATCCGTAACCGACGTGTCTGCGACCCCCTGGAATGACTTAATAAGGCTGGTTGCTAAATCGTATGTGATCGTGGGTTCGCCGGATAGCGGATGGAGCACATCCTCGTCTGACGTAGGGACGTGGTTAAACGACCAGAGCGTCGGCTCAGACCAGCTGTCGTCCGTCGCTGATCCTACCCATTGATTCTGGGCGAGCACCGACCCAGGGCCGGCAACGACTATTGCGCCGACGATCGCAACGATCAGAGAGAATCTCATCGAAGGCTCCTTGAAACACAATCGTAGAGGCGACCTACTGTGTGCTTAACGCCTGCGAATCTCATTTGTGTCGGATCCTAACGTTAACGAGCATCGCGTACACCAGAGCTAGTATGGCTGAAGAGGGCTCCGGAACGGTAAACCGATAAACGCCAGAATAGATCGGCGCCACCGGAAGAAACCGAAGTCTAACCGCAAATGTCCCGTCGTCAACGAGGCTTTGCGAGAACGCGTTTCCAATGCTATTGGATGCACCCTCTAGGCTGATCGATGACCCAACTACGCCTCCGGCTGGGGCGATCGTCATTCCGTCGATCTGGTCGCCAGTGCGCAAGATGAGGCTCCAAATCCCAGTATAAGAATCTCTGAACCACAAGCTGTGATTGTTCGCTTCGGTCACGCCAGGCCCGGTGAGTCCCACGGCAAGCAATACGTCGCCTTCGGCGTTCTGCGCGAAACGAGGACTCGGGACATTCGACGACGGCATGAAGAACAGGAAGTTCACACCGTCCGGGAGACCGAACGCTTGTGTGCCCTCCCGCAAGAGCAGTTCGGGCTCGCCGTGAGCATCCGCTGTCCAAAGAGCTTGATCATTGAAGACCGTGACACCATCGCCGCGAAGGAATCCCTGGAAGAACAGTCGATCGGAGTGGCTGAGCAGAATCGAGCCGAAACCGTTGATATCGATACCGGGTTCTAGGCCAGGCAGGGTATCGCCCGTCGTTGCTACGACCTGGAGCGCATCGGCTTCCCCAGCCCAGATTCCGATATTGTTGGAAGCGTCAATGCCCGGGCCCTGTACGGCGCCGAGAAATCCGACGCTGCCGGAGTTGGCCAGCCGCGGATAGCTCGCCAAGCCCACGAATGTCACGCCGGGCGCCATGTCAGGAGCCTGGAAGCCGGTGCGAGCGACGACCGAGTTCGAACTCGCCGTGTGCAGCAGAAACGCGAAGCTGTCTTGCGGACTGATGTTCGGCCCGGAAAGCTCAGAGGTGTACAGCACGGTTCCTTGGTCGTTCAGATCAAAGCCATTGAAACCGATGTACTGATGTAGCGCACCGGGGATCGCCGCCACCTCGGCTCCGTCTTGGCCAACAAGGGTCACGGCCCCTGGCACGGCGAGGCTTAAAGCTCCTGGAGTCAGGGCTTCCGGCGGCGCGTTGGTGAGGAACGAATGGTAAACCACTTGCCCTGTTGAGTTGATCCCGGGCAGCGAGAGTGCCAGCGTTGTTTGCGAATTCTGTGCAGGATACGGCTGCCCCTCGGCGTCGACCAATTGCAGCATACTGGCGGGGACGCCTGAGTAGATGGCGTGATCAGAGTCGACGGGCGCGTTGAGCGTGCTCAGTGTTCCGACGAACCCGCTCCGGGCCAGGCTATAGCTCGACCCGCCGTTGAACGTGGTGCCGCGCGGCAGTCCGGGCGCCTGCGTGTCTTGCTCCTGAAAGAACACTGGGTCGCCGGGGGGTCCGTACATTAGTCCACACCAGGCCGGCGGAATCGGCGGCCCCGGTCGTCCCCAACACACGCGAGTAAGTACGCTTCCGGTGTTATCGATCTGAGCAATGGAAGTAGCCTTAAACACCATGCCGTCCAGCCCAGGCACCGGTTCGCCGACCTTAGCCACGCGTTCCCACGTGATCGTTTGGGCGAAAGATGCCGCTGGTGCGCAGACCACAAGCGCGAACCCCGTCCACTGGCCGATCAATCGTCGATACACGACCTCACTCCCCCACGGATGCGCGAGTCATTTCGCGCGATTAGCGCCCGCATTCTAGCGGGAGTGATCACGCGATGGAAGAAAATTCGGCGCAATTTTCACAGCGTACGTAACCTCATGCGCCACAAGGACTTACAAGCAATTAGTGCGTTTTTTTTTTCGCTTGATTTCAGTCCGGTAATGGGGTAGCCTCTGCTCACGGCGACGGGGGTTGGGGCCCGCGGTCCCGGCGCGCCGGGACGGCCGGGGTTCGGATTCATTCAATCTTTCTTCTACAGGAGTTGACGAGATGCGGACGGTGAGAATGGCGGTCATGGCAGGTGTAATGGTCGCGGCGGCGGGGGCCCATGCGGCCAACTTTGATCTGAAGGTTCAGACGGCCAACGGGCAATCGTCGATCACAGTACCCGTCAACAGCACGTTGAAGTACCGACTCTTGGCCACTGTCGACCAGACACCGCCGCTCTCGGCTTCCGATGGGCTGGCGCTGTGGAGTTGTGACCTGACGCTGGAAGGCTCACCCACAGTCACGCTGCCGCCGGCCAACTGTCCGAGCCAGGGCGCAGCGGTGGGCTCGTTCGACGCGCCGCGCGGCGTGGCCAACCCCAAGCTCACCTCGACCGACCCGAACTGCCTCAGCGACTATGGCGGGACGCGCGACCAGTCGGGCGCGGTCAACAAGCTCGTGCAGCTTGGCGGTGCGCAAAACACGATCAGAAACGTTGGCTCGACCGATGCGCCGTATCCGAGCGCGACGACCATCGTCACCAACTTCGCCGTGGTCGACGGGACGATCAACACGCCGCAGATCGTGGCCGTCGGCACGATCACGTTCGGCAGCGCGGGCACGTACACGCTGACCGCCAGCAACGTGCTGGCCAACGTCATCCGCGACGGTGAGGCCGGGACGGTGTTCTACAAGACCGAGCGCGTGGCCAACGTCTCGACCACGTCGCTCTCCATTACCGTGAGCAGCTCCGCCACGCAGACGACCATCGTGTCGGCCAATCCGCCGTTGGCCATCGACAACCCGTAGATTCCCGGTAACCCGTTCCGCGACGTGCTGCAAAACCAGGCCACCCCCATCCAGGGGGGACACGCGCAAGGTATCGGCAGCGGAACCGGCACGCCGGCCGAGGGTCCCGTGCAATACAACACGGTCATTGTAACCTTCGGCGCCACGCCATCGCCTGCGCCGACCACCGGCAATATCAGCGTGGTCTGCACGGACGCGTTTCCGCCCACGGGCGGTTGCCCCACTGTGACCAATGTCACCGGATCCGGCGCCGGCCCGTACACGCTTACACTGAGCGGGATCATACCAACCAGGGAATGCACGACGTTCACGTTCGCGGGCACGCAGACAAACGAGAAGCTGCAATACCAGTTCCTGCCGGGCGATGTAAATCTGAACGGAGTCACAAACACGCTGGACCTCCAGGCGCTGGTGCTGGGGCTCAATACCGGTGGGACGCTGGCCGTTAACCTGGCGCGTTACGACACCGATCGGTCCGGGGTCGCCAATACACAGAACCTGAATCGAGTCATCCAGTTGCTCAACGGCGTTAACACGACCGAGGCATGGAACTTCAAGACCGTCGCTGCGTGCCCGTGACCGGCTACGCGAAGCGCAGGGCGGCTTCGACGGCCAGGCGGTCGCAGCGTTCGTTTTCGGGATGGCCGGCGTGGCCGTAGACGTGCGTGAACGTGACGTCGTGCGCGCCGACCAGCTCGACCAGGCGCTGCCATAGTTCGGCGTTCTTGACGGGTTCGGCCGACGAGCCACGGCCTTTGCGCCAACCGTTGCGGATCCATCCTTTGACCCACTCGGTCATGCCGCGCTGCACGTACTCGCTGTCGGTGACGACGTTGACGCGCAGGCGGCGGCCGGCCTTGAGGGCTTCGAGGCCGCGGATCACGGCTGTCAGCTCCATGCGGTTGTTGGTCGTCTGGGCTTCGCCGCCCGACAGCTCCTTGGTCTTGCCGCTGGCCGGGTGCTTGAGGATGCAGGCCCAGCCGCCCGGTCCGGGGTTGCCGCGGCAGGCGCCGTCGGAGTAGAGGATCACGTCAAAAGCGGTGTCGGGCATGCTCGCTGGCCTTCGCACGATCGGCGGTAGGACAGCCGGTCTAACCGAACCGGTCAACGACGCTGCCGTCCACCGACTCACCGTGCAATGATCGTAGCCCCATCCCAGATTATTCACGAGCGCGCCAGCGTTGGCACCACACGTTGCTTCCGGGGCAGCACTCGCGCGCGTCATCCGGGCAAACCCGGCGCAACGCGTTGTCGAAACGTGAGCGTCAAGCGCGCCCTCGCGCACGACCTGGACGGGCGGGGTTCCGATTCTGAGTGGCCGCGGGAGTCGGAACCCCGGCCGCCAAGGCCGCGGGTCACGGGCACTGGAACGCTGGCGGTCGACGGTGTCGCCGATGGCGCGAGGTCGCGAATAAACCGGGCTAGACTTCTTGGGTCGTCAGACTTGTTGTGAATGAGTCAAGTTTTCGGACCGGATGATGGACGCAGATCCGGGACACGCGCGCTCCGCTAGCGCGTCCCGGACAGAGTCGCAGGGGTGCGCAGAGCAAAGAGGTGGTCATGAGGCATGTAGATCGCGCTGCCACTTCGCCTCTCCCTCAGCGTCCTCAGCGCCTCTGCGTCCATCTCGACCGCGGGCAACACGCTCGTGGGTCTGAGGCGCAGTCTCGCGAGCCCTCGTGAATCATCCGGGCTAGCGCGGGGCAAACTTGTTGTCGGGTCGAAGACTCTCCAAATATCGGCCGTGCCGACCATGGGCCATGCTTCGGAGCATGAATCGGCACAGGTACTCAACGTTGTCGTCGAGCGGCGTCTCGGCCAGCATCTCTTCGAGTGCCTCGATGATGGGTTTGCCGCTGCTGCGGGCCCTCCGGGAGAAGAGTCGCAGGTAGGCGTTCTTGAGCGTGGCGATCTGGGTCTCGCTGAAGCCGCGCCGCTTGAGTCCGACGCCGTTGACCATCCGTACTTGAGCGTGCGTGCGAGCGGCCACATACACCATGAACGGCGGCACATCCGACGTCACACGCGTAACTCCGCCGATCATGGCATGCTTGCCGATGGTGACAAAGTGGTGGACGCCCGAGAGTCCCCCGAAAACAACGTAGTCCTCAATCTTGACGTGCCCCGCCAGTTGCACGCTGTTGGCCAACACGCATCGGTCGCCGATCGTGCAATCGTGCGCTACGTGCGTGCCGACCAGGAAGAGGTTGTTGTTGCCGATGCGCGTCACCGAACCACCACCGGCCGTGCCCGGGTGGACCGTCACGCATTCGCGAAAAATGTTCGCCCGGCCGATCTCGAGCCGCGTCAACTCTCCCTTGTATTTGAGGTCCTGGGGCGCCATCCCTAACACGGCGTTTGGGAATACCTGGCAGTCGGCCCCCAGCGTCGTGTGCCCGGCGATGGTGACGTGATTGTGGAGCTGACAGCCATCGCCGAGCGTAACCTTCGATCCGACAACGGAATAGGCGCCAATCTGCACGTTCCGCCCGAGCTGCGCCGCCCCATCAACGACGGCCGTCGGATGGATCATCTCAGACTCGGCGGGTTCGACAGTGCCCATGGGCAGGGTCCCAACCGACCCCATGTCGCTTCTCCTCCAGAGCGCACGGCAACACGCCCGCCGCGCCGCGGGCGAACGCACAGCTTTGATGCCATGTGAGCGAGAGCTTACCCGATGGGCTGATCGGACTCAACGTCACTTTCTGCTTGTAGAAAGCGAGCCGCCTGGGCAAACTACGCCGCCTTGGCAGCCGATAAGGGCTGCGATGAGCAATCAGCTTAGCATGGAAATGAACCGTTCGGCGTCCCCGGCACCGGTCGCGCGCCTCAGCACACTGTCGCGCCTCTCGATTGGGTTGGCCGTGATCATTGTCGGACTGCTGATTTATCGGTCGTTCACCGCTGAGCCCGCGCACCACGCCGCGCATCACGGACCGCCGCCAATTCTTGCCGTGGCGCCGTTTGTGGGAATTCTGTTGTCTATCGCGATCCTGCCGCTCGTGCCGGCCACGCACCATTGGTGGGAGAACAACCACAACAAGCTGGCCGTTTCGCTGGCCTTCGCGGCGGCCACGTTGGTCTACTACCTCTTCGTGGGCGGGGTTGAGCAGGTGGTCACGATCCTCGACCACGCGATCCTTTGGGAGTACATCCCGTTCATCGTGCTGCTGTTCAGCCTGTACGCCATCAGCGGCGGAATTTCGCTGAGCGGTGACCTGGCCGCGCATCCGACCACGAATACCGCGTTTCTGGGGATCGGTGCGCTGATCGCCAGCTTCATTGGCACGACCGGAGCCAGCATGCTGCTGATCCGCCCGCTGCTTCAGACCAATTCCGAGCGCAAGCACGTCGTTCACACCGTGATCTTCTTCATCTTCCTGGTCAGCAACATCGGCGGCTCGCTGTTGCCGGTGGGCGATCCGCCGCTGTTTCTGGGCTACCTCAAGGGCGTGCCGTTCTTGTGGACGCTGGGCCTATGGAAGCCGTGGTTGTTCTGCTGCGTGATTCTCCTGGGCATTTACTTCGTCTGGGATACGCTGGCCTATCGCCGCGAACTCAAGCGCGACATCTTGAAGGACGAGACGCAGCGCGCTCCGCTGGTGCTGCGCGGCACGATCAACATGGGCTGGCTGGCGGGCGTGGTCCTGGCGGCTGCGCTGATCGATCCGAGCAAGAATCTGCCGCTGATCGGTGTGAAGCCCTTCCCGTTTCTGCGCGAGCTGGTCATGCTGGCGTTCGTCGGGCTGTCGCTGCGAACGACGCCGGGCGGGGTCCGCGAGGCCAACAAGTTCAACTATGTGGCCATCCTGGAAGTGGCGGCGCTGTTCATCGGCATCTTCATCGCCATGCAGGTGCCGATCGAGATTCTGAACGCGCGCGGCGCGTCGCTGGGGCTGGAGCGGCCGTGGCAGTTCTTCTGGGCAACCGGCGCGCTCTCCAGCTTCTTGGACAATGCCCCGACCTACGTGGTGTTCTTCGAGACAGCCAACGCCATGACCCATTCGCCGGGGCCGGGCATCCTCCAACTGCTTAGCGACCACTTCATCCGAGTCGACCTGCTGGTGGCGATCAGTCTCGGAGCGGTGTTCATGGGCGCTAACACGTACATCGGCAACGGCCCGAACTTCATGGTCAAGAGCATCGCCGAGCAGTCGGGCGTGAAGATGCCCAGCTTCTTTGGCTATATGCTCTACAGCGTCGTAATCCTCGTGCCGCTGTTCCTGGTGGTCACGCTCGTGTTCCTGCGGTAGTCTGACCGTACTTGGCGCGCTCTGCTCGCGGGTGGCTCGCGCACGCGGGCGCGGCCAGAGCGGGCGACGCAGGTGACGGGTCGACGGGCACACACATCGGCCGACAAACTCACGGGCGTGGCGCTGCTGTTCCTGACGCTGGCCGGATGGTCCAGCTCTCCCTTGTTTCTGAAGTACTTCGTGAGCTCGATCGACGTCTGGACGTCGAACGGGTGGCGCTACGCCATTTCGGCGCTGATCTGGCTGCCGGCTGTGATCGTCGCGCTTCGCAACCGCGAGACGCCGAGCGCGCTGTGGCGGGCAGCGCTGTGGCCGTCGGTGTTCAACGTGGCCGGCCAGATCTGCTTTGCCTGGGTGCTCTATCTGAACATCGACCCGGGCTTGATGGCGTTCCTGCTGCGCCTGCACATCGTGTTCGCCACGACCGGTGCGTTCCTGCTGTTTCCTGACGAACGGCGATTGATGGGCGAGCCGGCCTACTGGGTCGGCATGTTGATCGTCGTGGCCGGCGTTGTGGGCACGATCTTTCTGCGACACGAGCCGCTGGGTCGGGCCGGGGAGTGGGGCATCGCGGCTGGGCTGGTCGCCGGAGCATTGTTCGGCTGTTACGCGGTCGCGGTGCGGCGCTGCATGAGCTCATTCTCATCCGTCACGTCGTTCGCGGTCATCAGCCTCTACTCGGCCATCGGGCTGCTGGTTCCCATGCTGCTGCTGGCACGCGGCGGCGGCGTCGAGGCGCTGCGGCTCCTGCCGTTTGAGATGGTGATGCTGTTCGTTTCTGCGCTGGCCGGTATTGCCCTGGGACACGTGTTCTATTACGCCAGCATGGCGCGGCTGGGCGTGGCCGTCGCTTCGGGCGTGCTGCTGTTGCAGCCGTTCGTGACCGCTTGCGCCTCGGCCCTGATCTACGGCGAGCGGCTGACGGCGGCGCAGTGGGTCTCGGGCGCCGTCAGCGTCCTCGGCGCCGCCTTGCTGCTTCGCATCCAAGCGCCGCGGCTCTCGAACCGCGATCCAGATGCGCTCCACTGCGGCCGCCTCGCCGAACCCGTTCGGGAGAGACACGCCGACGTCCGTTAGGCCCTGACCTCGCTGACGGTGGTCACCGCAACTGGGTGCATGTCCGCTCTTGCGCACTCCTTGCGGACGGCCGAGTGGCAGGTCATGGCCCTGGAAGGGCCGCGCTAGGTCAGCCCAGGCCAACGGCCTGGGTCTGGCGAGCGAGGGGTGATCGCAGCCCTGAAAGGGCGCGCTAAAGGCCGCCGGCGTTCTAGCGCGCCCTTTCAGGGCTGCGAACGATCGTGGCTCCGGATCCCAGGGCGATGCCCTCGTTATTCTACACATCTCGGGTGGCGAAACTGGCCGGGGCCCGCTACGCCGAAGGCGTTGTGGCCCAAAGCCCAGGGTTGCCGCGCAGCGGCTGCCCTGGGATCGCGGGGCCACGTCGATGCCAACCCCAAAGGGGTTGTGTCTTTTTGCCGACGACCGACGAAGCGATCGCAACCAGAGACGACGCAACCCCGTTGGGGTTGGTGGTGGTCCGGCCCGGTTGACCCAGGGTAGCGCCTGCGGCGCAACCCTGGGCTGGAGGTCGCAGCCCCGTTGGGGCAATTAGGAGGCGCGCGAGTTGTGTAGAACAACGAGGGCACCGCCCTGGGCTGGCGTAGCGCGCCCTTTCAGGGCGATGTGCATCCCACCGATCCGCAAGACCGGACATGCACCCACCGCAACTGCCGGTGTTGACTCGCAAATGGCCGCGCTTCGAACGTAGGGAATACACCGTTCGCGCGCCCAGTCGCAACAACGCGCCGATCACGACGGCGGCACGCGCACGCTGACCTCCTGATGGGTTACAAGCACCTTGCCGGTCAGGAAGTCGGTGAACGTCACGCGTAGCAGCACCCTGGGCGGAGGCTTGCTGCCGGGCGACGACCACCCGCACTTGATGGTGTAGTGGTTGGTCAGGAACTTGCCATACCAGCTCTTGCGCAGCTCGTCGGGATCGCTCACCTCGCACTCGGCCAGCAGCTTCGGCTCTGCGCCGCCCAGGTCAAAGGCCTGCACCTTGATCGCGCCGGCTGCCTTGACCACGTCGCCGGCCGCGTCGATCGGCTTGACATAGGCAACGACGCCATCGTCCCCTGGCTGGCCGTTCAGGTCGGTCCCACCCGACAGGCTGGCCAGCTCGATGCGTTCGACCGAAAACACCACCGGCGCGTCGGGGCGCCCGCGAAGGTTCTGCACCTGCTGTTCGAGCTCGGCGATGACGGCTCGCTGGTCCTCGATCTCGCGCGTCAGCCGCTCGTTCTCAGCGGTCAGTGCATCGACGCGCTGCTGCAACTCGATCTGGAACGGCGACGGCGGCTGCTCGCATGCGGACAGCACCATCAGGATCGCAAGCTGGCCGAAGGCGATGCACCGCCGGCGACGCGTGGCATGGCCAAGTGCCATCGGTCTCAAACGGCGATCGATCGCGGTTGGGGACCCCCGCGCGGCCCTGCCGAGCGGCGCGGGCGGGCGAGCCGCGCCATGCCGCTGCTCATGCCGACCGGCCTCCCGCGATCGCGTCGCGTGGCGTACACGGACCGCGGCGCATCGTTGTCGAATCGCACCCACCACGCCGCGCTGAATACCCTCCCGCTAGGCTGTCGGCAAGCCCAGCGCGGCAAACGGCCCACGGCCGCCACGCGCGAAGTCGCGTCAGTTGATCCGCAGTCGTGCCTGCCGCAGGTCGCGCTCGAGTGCATCGAGCGCACTGGTCTCGGAGTCCGAGAGCGCCAGCCGCCGAGCACGGGCGAGCGCCTCGGCGCCCAGGTCGAGTTGACCCGCCAATGTCGATACGCGGCCCAACTCCTGCCAGAGCGTCAGCGCGTCCGGCCGGACCGCCGTCAAGCGCTGAAGCACTCGAACGGTTCGCCGCCAGTCGGCCGCGTTGGCGTAGAGCGAATAGAGGTTGCCCAGCATTCGTTCGAGCACGCCCAGCGTCCCGGCCGGCTCGAGGTGTTCCCGCGTCAGCGAGACCTCGCCGCCGAACATGGCCGTGACGATCTGACCGCAATCCTCGACCGACAGCTCGCGGCCCTGGTTGAACGGGTCGAGCAGCACGCGGCCCTCGGTCCCCTCGTACGCGATGATGAAATGCCCGGGCAGCGAGACCGGCGTCAGCGGCCAGCCCAGCGTCGCGCCGATGTCCAGCCAGACGGCCGCGACGCTGATTGGGATCCCGCGCCGCGTATCGAGCACGCGATTGAGGTAGCTGTTGGCCGGATCGGCGTAGGCCACCCGATTGCCCCGCAGCCCGAGCCCTTCGACCAGGACCGTGCGCAGGCTTTCCACGCGGTCGGCGGCGCCGTGAGCATCAAAGCAGTCGACACGCCGCGCCAGGGCGTCGAGCCGCTGAAGGTACTGGACAGGCTTGATCGCCGGGTATTCGTCGCGCGCGAACTGAAGGGCCGCCTCGGCCAGACGAATCGTGTCCACCGGGCGACGAACGACCTCGTCGAACGGATGCAACCCCGGCTCGGAATCCATCCAGTCGTCCACGTTGCAGACAGTCCGCCGGGCGGCACTCAGGCCAGCAGCTCGGCCAGCTCCGGCACTTGAAGGACCTGGTCGGTGGCGACCATCGTGATGACGTTCCACGGGCACACCTGAGCGCACAGCTTGCAGCCGATGCACACGTTCAGGTCGATCGTGCAGACGCCCATGGCATATCCGGGGTGGTTGGGATCGGCCACCTTGTCGATGCAGTCGACCGGGCAGACGGTGACGCAAGCGTCGCAGCCGGTGCACAGGTCTTCGTCGAGAATGGCGAGTTGCTTGGGTAGCTTCTTCTTCTTGGCCATGGCGCCGAGTCTATCGGCATCGACGCCGCCGGACAACTGAACGCATCAAGCGCCGCGCCGATGGTGGCCATTCCCGTTTGGAAGAGTGGCGCCGTTGGGATGGCCGTTCACGCTCGGCTTGGGGCTCCCGTTCACGTGGCCGTTGACCCGCACTCGGCCGACCAGCCGCAGGCGCGACGGATACCGGACGGGCCGGCGCTGGCGGCGCTGCATCAATTCTTCCACCGTGATCAGCGTGGCCCCCTTGGCCTCCATCTGCCGCAGCGACAAGTCCGCCTCGCTTCGGTTCCAGAACCCGCAGGCATCGCGCACGACCGTGACGTGCTTCGAGCGGGCCAGCAATCCGAGCGTCAGCGCCTTGACCGAGTGCTCGGTCCCGATGCCGAACAGGATGAACTCGTGCGCCGCAAGCTGTGTCAGGAACCGGTCGGCTTTCGGGTTCGAGAGCAGATCGCGCGTGCGTTTGCGGAAGATGACTTGCTGGCACTCGGAAAACGGATCGAGCGGGATGGCCAACGTGTTGTCGAACTCGACGAACAGCCGCGACGGGCACAACGTGAAATCGAGTTTGCGATGTCCGGGGCTGCCGTCGACGCAGTGGACCGGAAACCCGTCGAGCGGCGCCTCGAACGGCCGGTGCGTGTCCATCGCCGAGATCATCGGCACGTGATTGCGCCGCGCCCACGCGATCACCCGGCGGCAAGCCGGCAGCAGTGTGGCAGCGTTATGTACGCGGCAGGATCCTTCCTCGTCCAGGAAATCGTGCTGCGTGTTTAAGTCCACGAGCACGCAGTCAAGGACCCTGCGATTCAATCGGCCGATCATCTGTTCCAACCCCCGTACCAGCGATACTGCGGGTCGAGGGGGTCCCCAACGCCCAATCAACAGGCATCGGGAGCCCCTGGTAACGACATCGGGTCTAGATGTACGACAAGGTTCGTCGGCAGCAGATGGCTTCTTCCCCGTCCTCTGCTCTGCCCGTCAAACCAGTTTTGGAAGCTGCTGGCCGCGAGGGGAGATCCCGCAAGATCGACACAGAGGCGACTACGATCGATCCTCCGAGCGGCGGCGTGCTGCCTCCATCCTTGTCCTCCGACGCGGAATCATAGCCGAGGCACATCGGACTGGCGAGTGGTCTACCCAGATTTTCGCGCAATCCTCACCGATCGCTAACACAGGGTAAATGAGTGCCATATGTAAGCGTGAGTTTAGGCAGTTTGCTGGTCTGGGTCAGCGATTCAGAGCCGACGCCGGATCGCATACGCGCGGACCGGCGGCGCGCCGTCGGCGCGGACGACGATGCGGCGCGCGTGCTTGCGGTAGCGTAAGGACTCGCGATCAGCGCTTCGAGAACTGGAATCGCCGTCGCGCGCCGGCCTGGCCGTACTTCTTGCGCTCGACCTGGCGACTGTCGCGCGTCAGGAACCCGTTATCGCGCAGGACCGAATCGTATTCAGAGTTGGCCCGGCGGAGTGCGCGGGCCAACCCGAGCACCACCGCCCCGGCTTGCCCGGTCGTACCGCCGCCGAAGAGGTTGACGAAGACGTCCACGCGGTCGCGCGTGTCCGTCGCGGAAAGCACGCGCGTGATTGCGAGGCGGTCCTTGTCGATACAGAAGTATTTGTCGAACGGCTTGCCGTTGACCACGATCTGCCCGCTGCCCGGACGGAGGCGCACGCGCGCGACCGACTTCTTTCGGCGGCCGGTTCCCAAATAGTAGTGCTGTCCGGTCGGCAGATCCTGCGGCGGACCAAGCGACTTCTCGGCCGGCGCAGCGACTTCGTTGTTCGAGACTTTGGCGGGACTCTGATCGATGGCTTCGGACATACGTAGTTCTTCGAAATCCTGTGCTTTCCGGGCCGGTTAGCTCGGGTAGACGCCGCTCAGCGCCACGGGCTGCTGGGCCGCATGTGGATGGCTCTCGCCGCAGTAGATCTTGAGTTTCTTGAGCATCTTTCGTCCAAGCGCGTTCTTCGGCAGCATCCGCCGGACGGCAAACATCAGCACGCGCTCGGGATGGCGGCCCATCATTTGGCGGGCCGTCACCGACTTGAACCCGCCGGGATAGAAGCTGTAGCGGTCGTACGTGATCGCGTCGAGCTTGCGGCCGGTGAACCGCACCTTTTCCGCGTTGGTTACCACGACGAAATCGCCCGTATCGACGTGCGGCGTGTACGTCGGCCGGTGCTTGCCCATCAGCACGGTGGCCAGCCTGGTCGCCAGCCGCCCGACGATCTCGCCCGAGGCGTCGACCTGGTACCACGTCGGCCGAACCTCGCCCCGCTTGGCCTGAAAACTCGCTTTGCGTCCTACCGGCATAGTCGCTCCACCTGCCGCCGCGCGGCACCCAAAAACTGCGAATCGGGTATTTTAGCCCCGACCCGCCGGCTGTCAATAGCCTTGTCCGAGGGTGCGGCACGCGGCACGCTTCACCCCTCACCCCGGCTGAGCCTGCGGCGCAGCTCGCTGTTTGCCGAGCGCACCGGCTGTCTTGTCCCGACCGGCGCCGACGGAGTCCACTTTGACCCCTACGCCGTCCTGGGCCGAGCGCACACCGATTCCGAAAGGCGGATGCGCGAGGGTCGCCCGTTTCCGCAGACCTGTCTCACGTGCCACTCCGGCCGCACGCTTGGGGGGTTCGCCACCGTTAAGGGGACCCCAACCGCAATCCGTTCGCGGTTGGGGGCCCCTAAGGGTGGGCGTCCCGGCGTGCTCGACGCGGTTCGCTTTGGTCGAGCACGCACCGCGGTGCGACGAGACGCGCCGTTGCGGCGGCTGCGCGCGTGAATAGGCCGAACGGCACGTGTTCAGGCACATCCACGGAGCGTATGATGTCGAAGTGTCCAGCGCTGAACGGGCCATTCGGCTGGGTGTGCTGCTGTCGGGCAGCGGGCGGACGCTGCAGAACTTCATCGCCGAAATTGCGGCCGGGCGGCTCAACGCGCAGATCGCGATCGTGGTCAGCTCGCGGGCCGGCGTGCGCGGCATCGAGCGGGCGCGATCGGCCGGCGTTCCGGCCGTCGTCGTCGATCGCACCGCACGCCGCGGGGTATCGTTCGACGATGCGATCACCGCGGCCCTGGCCGACGCTGGCGTCGAGCTGGTTTGCATGGCCGGCTTCCTGTCGCTGTGGCACATTCCGCCGCCATTCGATGGTCGCGTGACGAACATTCACCCGGCCCTGCTACCCGCCTTCGGCGGACCCGGCATGTACGGGCGGCGGGTGCACGAGGCGGTGCTGGCCTCGGGCGCGACCGAGAGCGGCTGCACGGTCCACTTCGCCGACAACGTCTACGACCACGGCCCGATCATCCTGCAGCGGCGTGTGCCGGTCTTGCCGGACGACTCGCCCGACAGGCTGGCGGCGCGCGTCCTTGAACAAGAGCTGATCGCGTACCCCGAGGCCGTCCGCCTGTTCGCCGCCGGCCGGCTCCGCGTGCAAGACGACATCTGCACGATAGCACCGGAGTAAGCGATGTCCTACGTCGCCGGACTCGTCCTCGTTGCAGTCATGATCCTCCGGCTCATTGTAGTGGGACGCGTGTGGCGGCGGTGGCTGACGGCTGAGCGTCCGCCCGAGGTCCGCTGCCACGCGTGCGGCTATGACTTGCGCGGTCAGCATCGGCCGCGCTGCCCGGAGTGCGGCGCGCTGTACGGCTTCCGCGTCCCGCTCGATTCGCTGGGCGTCAGCGAGCACGAGCTCCGCGCCGCGCACGAAGCCAGACAGCGGCGACGACAAGAGAGGCCTCACGACTTGAGTCCAGGTGGCGGTGACCCGTAAGGTCGGTCCAAATGGCTCAGGAGGGTATCGATGCGTTCTGACGCTCTCATCACATCGATCGGCGCCGCCTCGCTGACGCGGGGCGCAGGCGTCGAGCCGTGCAGCGCCGACCTCGTGACGCAGCAGGCGTACCTCAAGGCGTCGAACACGGGTGCATCGGATGCATTTGGCTACGCCGTCGCGGTATCGGGCGACACGCTGGTGATCGGCGCGCCCGACGAGGATAGCCGTGCCACCGGCGTCAACGGCGAGCAGAGCAACAACGACGCCCCCCCGATTTCGCGGCGGCGTACGTGTTTGTCCGCGACCGCAACGGCCGGTGGAGCCAGCAGGCCTCGCGTCGGGCCGTCGGTGAGGTCTGCGCCGCGCTTCCGAACTCAGTTCACGCTCGGCGGCGGCCAGGCGCCCCGGTCGGCGCGCTCGGCTGCCCGGCGTGCCTGGGCCAGCAGCGATTGCAGCCGGAGGGCGAGGATTTCGGTCCGCACGACCACGGCGGGTTCCTCCAGCACGCGCTGCTTGAGCTGATACTCGTCGCCGGGAATGAAATGGAACGAGAGCAGGTCGACCAGCGCCTCCAGCCGCGGCGCAGCCTGCACAATTCGGCTCATCGCCTCGCCCGGGCAGATCTCGAGCTCGACCGCCTGGCGAAGAAGGTTGTGAAACTCGCCGACAATGGGCGCTTCGTCGAGCACGTCGCTCGGTACGGTCTCGATGGGCGTGAGGTACGCCTGCCGATAGCTCTGCGCCTGGTCTTCGACCTTGATCCGCGCCCGCCGGCAGCCTAGCAGCAGCAGGTTGTAGCGGCCATCGTCGAGCTCCTCGTTGTGGATCACGCGACCCACGCACAGGGCGTCATGAACGGATGCGTGATTGGTGTGATACAGCGGCTCGAAGCCCTCCTTGAGCAGGGCCATCGCAATCAGCCTGCGATCCTCGTCGTGCTCCAGCACGTCGCGCATCATCTGGCAATAGCGCGGCTCGAACAGGTGCAGCGGCATGACCGCGCCCGGAAGCAGCACTCCGTTGGGCAGTGGAAATACCGGAACGAGGTCGGCCAGCAGCTCGTCGTCGAACTCGACCATGGGTCGCAAGATTGTACCGCGCGGCGGTGCGGCTGGCGATGCGGCCGAAGCCCTCGGGCGCCTGGCCGCGCCTGGCCGCGCCTGGGGGCCCAGCCGGACGCTGAGCACCCAATCAACCAAGCGAAATGGAGAGCGGAGAACCTGCACTAGCGCTGGCCTTAGCGGTTCAGAGTCCGCTCTGGCTACATGCCCGTCATGCACACACGTGCCTTGCGCCGATTGAAAGGGCCGCGTCCATGTCGGCGTGACCGTGGCAGGTCGAGAACGCGGTGAGTGGCCGCGGGGGTTCGGCGTCGTCGCGCAGCCGCAGCGACCACCAGCCGACGTCGTGCCACACGCCGAACTTGTAGCCGACGGCTGGATAGACGCCGATGGGCTTAAAGCCCAGCGATTCGTGCAGACCGACGCTGGCCGCGTTGGGCAGCGTGATGCCGGCCAGCGCGTTCCAATAGCCGAGGAGTTTGAGGATCGGCAGCAGCGCGTGGTACAGCCCGCGGCCGACGCCGCAGCGATGGTGCGACGGCGACACGTAGACCGAAGTTTCGACGGTCCATTGATAGGCGATGCGGCTGCGGTGGTGCGTGGCGTAGGCATAACCGAGGACCTGATCGCCGCGCTCGCACACCAGCCACGGCCGTTCGACCAGGCTGTCGACGATCCGCGCCCGCATCTGGTCGACGCTGGGCGGTTCGTACTCGAACGACACGCCCGTCTCGCGTACGAACGGCGCGTAGATGGCCAAGACTGCGGCAGCGTCTTCCCGCGTAGCTATGCGGATTCTCGTGTGCACAGTGCCTGACCCCCAAGCCACGGGCAATCCCAGCGCGCCGGGGTGCTTGCCCATGGGGACCCCAATCCGGGACACGCGCGCTCCGCTAGCGAGTCCCGGACAACCGCACACCGATCGCGGTCGGGAACCCCATGCGACACATGCTACAATTGCCCGCAAGAGCCATCATACACCGTTGGTCGTTGCACATTCCCCCGACGCGGCCGTGATCGTTTTACGATGGGCGGATCGATGTGTTCGTTCGTGACGCACGCGCGCGGATGGGTGTGTTTCGTCCTTGGCGCAAGGGCCGACCATGACGCTCGGGAGCGCCCTCGCGGATCGGCTGGAAGACTCATCCCTTGCGGGCGCTTGCCCCGACGGATAGGCTCGCAGCTTGCCCCGGCTGAGTAGAAGCGGGCCGCCTACAGCATCCGTCGCCATCCATTGCGAGCGTGGCTCCTCAGGATGCCTTTCGACTGGCTCGTGCTTCGCATGGCTCAGACTTCGGGGCGCTTTTGAAGCCATCGGAGCGCTCGTGCCCGCTCGTGAAGTCATCATCAAGGAGACGCATCGCGGCCTCTGGTATCGCGATGGGGTGCTGACACGCGTGCTGGAGGCCGGTCGCTACCGCGTTCCGCGTTACGTCAACCTGGGGTTCTACCGCCGCCCGCGGGTGGAGGTCGTGCTGGTCGACATGCGCGAGCGCGACCTGACCATCAAGGGTCAGGAGATCCTCACGGCCGACAAAGTGGCCATCCGCGTCAGCATCATCGTGCAATTCCGCGTCGTCGATCCGCGGGCGGCCATGCACGCGGTCGCCAACTTCGAGGAGCGGCTCTACAGCGACGTGCAGCTCGCCGCCCGCCGGTCGCTGGCCACCATGAACCTCGAGCAGATCCTCACCAACCGCAATCAGCTCAACGAAGACATCCTGCGCGACGTCAAGGAGTCGGCCACCGGCTACGGCGTGCAGATCAGCCGGGCCGATGTGAAAGACCTGGTCTTCCCCGGCAACCTGCAGGAGATCATGAATCGGGTGCTGGCGGCCGAGCGCACCAGTCAGGCGCAACTGATCGAGGCCCGCACCAAGGCCCAGGTCCAGCGGATCGACGCCGCCACCAAGGCCGAAGCCCAGCGCGTTCACGCACAGACCGAGTCGGAGGCGACGCAGCTCACCGCGCAGGCCGAGGCCGAAGCACTGGCCGTGCGGACGGCGGCCGAGGTGCGTGCACTCCGCGAGCATCAGCAGGCGGCCGAGGCATATGCGGCCCATCCGGCCCTGCTGCGGCTGCGCGAACTCGAGACCATCCGAGAACTGGCCGGAAATGCCAACGCCCGCATCTACATCGGTTTCGATAAACACTTGCGGGCCGCCGATGGCCGCGGACCAAGAGAGGGCAAGGCGTGAGCAACGCCCAGATCAAACCACCCGCAGTTGAGCCGGCCATCCGCGTAGTCATGATGCCGCGCGATACGAACGCCGAGGGTACGATCTTTGGTGGTGTGCTGCTCAGCTATATCGACCAGGCCAGCTATGTTGAGGCCAAGCGCCAGGTCCATCGCAAGTACGTCACGGTGGCCATGAACGCGGTCGAGTTCAAGCAGCCGGTGTTCGTCGGTGACGTGCTCAGCTTCTACGCTCACACGACGCGCATCGGCCGCACCAGCATCCACATCCACGTCGACGTCATGGCCGACCGGTTTCGCCAAGAAGGGGTCACGGTCAAGGTCACCGAAGCCGACGTGGTCTTCGTGGCCGTCGACGAGGGCTGCCGCCCCGTGCCGATTAGGCCGGAGGCTTGATCTCGTGCATCGCGACGTTCGCGGCACGGATGGGTGCGAGAAGGGATTCTCGCACCAGCAGAGAAGATGGGTGCGAGAAGGGATTCTCGCACCAGCAGAGAAGGGATTCTCGCACCAGCAGAGAAGGTTGGTGCGAGAAGGGATTCTCGCACGAGCAGAGAAGATGGGTGCGAGAAGGGATTCTCGCACCAGCAGAGAAGGGATTCTCGCACGAGCAGAGAAGGGATTCTCGCACCAGCAGATTCTCTCGGACAAGCACCAGCACGGTGGGCTACGGGCCGAGTTCGGCCGCCATGACGGCGTGGTCGGCCAGGTCGGTGTCGCCGTCGGCGTCGAGATCGGCCGAGGCGCCCAAGCTGAACAGGTTCTGCATGATCGCGACGTCGGCCAGATTCACGTTGCCGTCATCGTCGATGTCGGCCGGGACCGGGAACGGCGGGATCGTAGCGACCCATCCCTGTGTGAATTGTCCGCCTTGATCGTTCGTAGCCGTGCCGACTCCGACGATGGTCGTGGCGTCGGCTGAGACGCCGGTCGCGAGGAAGAGGTTCCAGCCGGACAAATCGAGGCCGAGCTCGTCGCTGAGGAGCACCTGCAGATCGATCATGCCGGTTTCCGGCGTCCAGATCATGGCCCGATCCGCCGCGGTCGTTGCGATCGACGATCCGCCCGCGACGACGCGTCCGTTGGCCGAGACCGCCAGGGCAGCGCTGACGAACGTGCCGCCAGGCAGGTCGCCAAGGCCGACCATGCCACCCGCGGCAGTCCAGCGGAACGCTTCGAGCCCGGCGTTTGGCGAGGAGGTGCCGACGACCACGCGGCCGTCGATCGACACGTCATTCGCGCCGCTGAAGCGATGACCGGGCAGCGTACCCAGTCCGACCAGCCCATCGGCCGACGTCCAGCGGAACGCCTGCGGACCTGATGCCCCGTTGCCCGTGCCGACGATCACGCTGCCGTTGATCGAGGCGGCGTGTGCCTGCCTGCCGTTGAACCCGCCGGGCAGGTCGCCAAGCACTTCGAAGCCGCCGTCGCTTGACCAGCGAAATGCGACGTCGCCGCTCGCGTCGTTCAGGCTGCCCACGATGAACACACCGTCATCGGAGATACCGAAGGCCGAGCCCATGTCGAAGCCGGCCGCCGACACGTCCAGCGTCTCCAGGCCGGTGGCCGCGGTCCACCGCCACGGCAAGCTGCCGAACGGCACCTGCTGATTGCCGCCGATGCCAACGATGACCGAGCCGTCGGCCGATATGCCAGTGCTGCTGAAGCCGAAGTCGCTCACCGTGGCCGGCTCGAGCAGCAGCGGCACCAGTCCGCCCGCCTGCGTCCACATGACGGCCGCGCCCAGGAACGGTGACGGCGCAGTCGCCTGCCCGGTGACGACCAGTCCGTCGGCCGACACGGCGGAGGCGCTTGAGCTGCCAGCCGGCACGAGGCTGCCGACGCCCTGGAACGACGGGGTCGCCTGGGCAGCAACGCGCGGCACCGATCCGAGCGACAGCATCGATAGCGACATGACGGCGAAGACTGTGCGCCCGATCGCGTGGCCGGTGGATACAGCTTCAATCCGATTGCACGTGGTCGCGTTCATGTTCTGATCTCCAAAGTGAGGTTCGAGGCCTGGTCCGTTGCAGCACACGGCGTAGCGCGGAGATTCGCCACGGGCGAGCCCGCGGGGCGTTGGTTGGTGTGTTAATGCTTCAGGGGGGTCCCCACTCCTGGCATGCCGGGAGTGGGGACCCTCACCCCGTGCAGCGATCCGGAGGCTTGGATCGTGCTCCCCAGCCATATATGTCGGCGGCGCGACGGCGCATTGCGGCACCGCGCTTCGCACGGCAGTGTTCTTGTGACTCGGGCTAGATGCTGCAAGGGCAGCAACGTGCAACGGCGGTTCAGACCGCACGCGGGTGCGAGGGTTGATACAGCCCGATCGTGCCGCCGCTGGGGAGTTGCAAGAGCGTGTACCGGCCCCACTCCGCTTCGGCCATCGGCCTGCAGCGGACGCCGTGGGCCTCGAGCGCCTTGGCGACGGCCGCAACGTCGTCGCACATCAGGTAGAGCAGTGCCCCCATGAGCGAGTGCTCGGCGTGCGTCTGTACGAAGTCGCCCTCGCCGGGGTGGATGCCCAGCTCCGACGGCGGCAGGGCGAAGATGAGCCAGCCGCCGCCGGCGTCCACGCTGCGAAAACCGAGCACATCTCGAAAGAATGCCCGGTCTGCCTCGGGGTCTTTGCTGTAGATGAGCCAGTGCGCGCCGTTGATTCCGCCGACCATGCGGCCAGCGTACATGACTATCGCGACGGCTGCCAGTGCCACCATCAGCCGGTCATCGCCTAGCCCAAGTTTAGCCGCGGCCCCGCCGCAGACGCGGGCCGCGCGCCAACGCCGCAGAACGCGTGCCGGTCGGCCGTTCGTGGAATCTTGCTGGCCCGAAGATCGACCCGCCACATCCGACCCGAACAGGGTCGTGGAACCGGCGCCGCGCCCGACACGTTGGCGCGCACCCCGCTTGCGGCCGGGTGGCGGCTAAACGATTCATCACCCGGGGCGGGTTAAATGCCGCGCGTCGACGTCCTGCTTTGCACCCAGCGTGCGCAGGCCGAGCACGAGCGGGATCGACACGAATGACACGACCGCGAGGATCAGAAACGCGCCGGCGTAGTCGAGCGTGACGACGAGGCGGCCGACGGCGTAGGTGGCCCAGACTTCGCACAGGTTGGTGGCGCCCATGAAGGCGCTGAACTGCGTGGCGCCCAGGCTTGGGTCGGTGAGGTCCATGAACATGGCGTACGACGAGGCGGCGAAGGCGCCGTAGAGCAGGTCGAGCGCGGTGAGCAGGCCGACGATGGTTGAAACGCCGAGCGACGCGGCGTAGGCAGCCGCCAGCGCGGACACGTCGAGTGCGATCACGGCCGTCAGACACGCGACGGCGCGGGCATGGCCCAGCCAATCTGCCAGCCCGCCGCCGGCCAGCGCTCCGATGGCGGTGGCTGCCACCACCGGGAACGCAAAGAAGACGCCGACGTATTCCGACGAGCGCCCGCAGTCGATCAGCAGCGGACCGGCCACCGCCCCGACGGCCTCAGCGAGGCGGTGGTGCGCGTGATCTGGTCAACCGGCACGCCCCCGCTTCGCAGCAGCGTCGGCAGTGGAGCGATCTGATGCCGACCTTTCAGCGAATCCTGGTGCCGACCGATTTTTCGGAGTTGTCGGCCCACGCCGCCGTCTACGCCCGCGGCCTGGCCGAGACGCACGGCGCCGAGCTGCACGTGCTGCACGTGGTCGTTCCGCCGGCCGTCGCGTCAACGGTCGGGCTGGGGCCGGGCGTCGAGCCGGTTCCGTCGCAGCAGGCGATCGACGCCTTGCTGGACCGCGGACGGCAAAGCGTCGCATCGTTCGTCGCGGATCACTTCGGCGGCCTCTCGACCCGATCTGACGTACTGGTCGGGGCCGCCCACACTCAGATTTGCGACTACGCCCGCGAGCAGGCCTGTGACCTGATCATCATCGGCTCTCATGCGCGCGGCATTGTTCACCGCATTTTTCTCGGCTCGGTCAGCAAGGCCGTCCTGGAACACTCGCCGTGCCCGGTACTGATGGTGCCGCTCAAGGCCGTCGAATCACCCACACCCTGAGGCGGAGCGCAGGCTCGCTTGGATCAACACTTCGGCGATGCAGCCGTGATACGAAGCTTGCCGAGTTGAAGGTCCTGTCCGATCAGACGCTCGACGGATTGTTCAATCGGGACCAGATAGGCATCAATCACGCGCGGCTGGGTGTCTTCGGCCGAAATCCATGCCTGCGGGTCGGCCAGATAGCGAATGGTGCGCGAGAGCGAGTACAGCGGATGGTACGCCTTGTAGATGCGTTGATACCGGTTCGTTCGCATCAGCACGTCGTTGCGCGCCTGGTGCGAGGTGATGCCACGAACCTTGTCGAAGGCCAGGAGCGCGTCGATGGCGTGCAGTGCAGAGTAGAATGCGATGGTGATGATCCAGTCGCGATAGTCCAGCGGGATCATCGTCAGGAACGTGCGATTATGCTTCCACTGTCGGATGTGGTTGCCAAGGCTCGCCATGAACGTGTCGGGCCGCCTGCGGGTCTAAGAATCGGTCCAGCTCATCCCACGGCACCTGCTGTACCTCGGTCGAACCGACGTTGTATCGCTGCAGCAGGTTGACGCTAAGCTCCGCCAGCTCGTCCGCCAGAGTGAAGTCAACCGTGCTTGACGCGGGCGCGAAGAAGAGCGCCACGCGCCCGCCGCGCGGCGCACAATAGCAGGTGCGAATCTGCGCGCCGCGATCGGCAGCCCATCGCTGCACGTCGCCGAGCATGGCGTGGAGCTCTTGCAGCCAAAGGTCGAGGCTGATGCCCAGCCGGCAGGCGGCGATCACCTGCTTGCCCGTGCGGACGAACACGTCATCGTCGTCGGACTGAAGGACGACCGATCGCTCGGCGTCGTGCGACTCCGAAATCCGGATGGGCGCTCGCTGTGCTCTTGTTCGGGTCATCGCGCTGCTCACTCGGCGGTTGCCATCGAGTAGGCCGCCGCCATTTGCCAGGACGCTCGTGCGTCCAAGGGAATCATAGCACACACCCCATGCAGGCAAAAGCGCTGGCGAGTATGCTGTCGTGACATGAGTGACGCGGATTACCGGAACTTGGCTGGCCTGTCGCCGCTGCCGTATGCCATGGACGTGGCCCAGTCGCGCGGGCGCGTACACGACGAACCGTTCGCGCATGGGCTGGTCGGCTTTGCGCTCGACCGGCACCGCGTCATGACCAGTACGGCGTTCCGGCGGCTTCAGCACAAGACGCAGGTGTTCGTCACGCATGAGCACGACCATTTCCGCACGAGACTCACGCACTCGCTGGAAGTGGCCGAAGTGTCGCGGCGGCTGGCGCATGGCATCGGCGTCAACGCCGAGTTGGCCGAGTGCATTGCGCTGTGTCACGACCTGGGTCATGCCCCGTTCGGTCATGCCGGCGAAGCGACGCTGCGCAGCCTGATGCTCGAGCACGGCGGCTTCGAGCACAACCTGCATTCGCTGCGGATCGTCGACTATCTCGAACATCCGTTCCCGCCGTTTCGCGGGCTGAACCTCACGTATGAAGTCCGCGAGGGGCTGATCAAGCACTCGACCGTCTATGACCGCCCCGAGCCGGTCGCGCGCGACTCGGACATCTGGGACCTGCTGGATAGCGGGCCGTTGCCGACCGCCGAGGCGCAGGTCGCGTCGCTGGCCGACCGGCTGGCCTACGACACGCACGATCTGGAGGACGCGCTCGGGGCCGGACTGGTCAGCGAAGACGATTTGACCGAAGTCGAGCTGTGGCGCCGCGCGGCCGAGCCGGTGCGCATCGAGCATCGCGAGGCGCGCGTCTTCGCCGTGCGCCGGCCGGTGCTCGATCACATGCTCGAGCTGCTCGTCGATGACGCGGTCGCGACCACGCGCTCGCACGTGGCTGCGGCCGAGCTCAGCTCGGTCGACGCCGTTCGCCAGCACGAAGTGCCGGTCGTCACGCTGTCGAGCTCGATGCTGCCGCTGGTCAACGAGTTGGAGGCGTTCCTGGCCGAGCGGGTCTATCGCCACCACCGCCTGGTCCGCATGGACACCAAGGCCCGCCGCTTCATCGAGGAGTTATTTAGCGCCTACGTCGAGCGGCCCGAGATGCTGCCCGAACGCTTCGCCCTCCGGATCGATGAGCAGGGCGTACATCGTGTGGTGTGCGACTACATCGCCGGCATGACCGACCGATTCTGCCAGGATGAGTACAAGCGCCTGTTCGAGCCGTTTGAGCGCGTCTGATCCGCATCACGACCCGGACCGTCGCGCTCCATGCGCCGGATCACTGGCCGAGTGGTGATGACGTCCGCTCCATCGCACGCCTGCACGCTCGCGAAGTGGCCTGTTTCTGAGTGTTGGCTCCCACCCGCTACGCCGATGCCTCGTGCTGGAAGGCGACCTTGACAACATCAGCCGCGCCGCGGCGGGCCAGCAGGCGGAAGGCGTCGCGGTAGCGGTTGATGGGGAACGTGTGTGTGAGCAGGCCGGACAGATTGAGGCGGCCGGAGCAGACCAGCTCGAAGACCGCTTCATACGTGTGCATCCGGCGGCCTTCGAAGTCTTCGTACTGGCGACCCGAAGCGCCGAGAACAGTCAGCTCCTTGAACCAGAGCGGCGTCGTATCGAACCAGCCGATCTGCGATGTGCCGACCAGGATCACCGTGCCGCGGGCGCGGGTAAATTTGAGCGCGTCGGTCAGGCTGCCCGAGCGTTTGAAGCCGCTGCCGCTGCCGACGCAGTCGTAGACCACGTCGTATCCGCCGATGAATGCCTGATTGTCGAACAGCGTCTGCACGCGCCGGCCGCCAATGTCGGATGCTACCACGTCGTAGCGCTGGCCGTTGCTGGCGCCGGCCGGAATGATCAGCACGCGGTCAGCGCCCAGCGCGCTCATGCGCTCAGCCTGGCTGGGCCGGCGGACGATGGCCGTCACGATTGCCCGGCACCCGACTGCCCGCAGGCAGGCCACCACGCCCAGCGCGATGATGCCCGATCCGATGACCAGCACGCGCTCGTCGTCGAGCGGCCGTCGCCGCAGCACGGCGTGCAGGCTGCACGCGATCGGGTCGGTCAGGACCGCGGTCCGGTCGTCAATGTCCGGCGGCACGCGATGCAGTTGCGAGCGGTGGGCGACGAAGTACGACCCCCAGCTTCCGCCGGTGAAGCGGTTCATGCCGACGATGGACCCCGTCGGCAGCTTCTCGCGGCGGACGCGCTCACACAGAGCAAACAGGCCTGCGGCACACGGCCGGCAGACCGGATCGATACCGCGCGGCACGCAAGAAAGTGACGGCTCGACGCACACACGCTCGCCGGGCGCAAAGTCCCTTACGCCCGGTCCGATGTGGTCGACGATCGAGACGTTCTCATGGCCCACGATGGCCGGGAAGCTGCCGAACGCCCGGAGCAGCGAGGCCGGATGGCCGCGCTGAAACACGGACATCAGGTCGGTCCCGCACACGCCGCCGAAAATCGTGCGCAGACGCACCCAATCATCGCCAGGTAGCTCGGGCACAGGCACGTCGCGAAGTTGCAGGCAGGCCAGACGCGACCAGTAGATGGCCGGCGTCACGAAGCCGGCCGCGCGGCAGGCAAACCAGCGCAGCGGCCGCAGATGCAGGACGAGGGCTCTCACGCGGCGTATGTTACGCGAAACCAGCGCTGGCGATGCATCGCGGTGCCTGGCCCCAATCACCGTGCGACATAATGCGCCGTGGGGGGCATTGGTGGCATGCATGCCACCGGTGCCATGGGCGCTGCGGTCTCATCCGGCGTGGCCGCGTCAGCGTAGCGCAGGCGTCTCGCCTGCACGTACCGCAGGCCTCTGGCCTGCAAGTCTACGACTGCCGTGCGTCGCTCTCCACGCGCCGCCGGAACGCCGGCGCGACTCGCAGGCGTGACGCCTGCGGTACGTGCGGGCCGGAGGCCTGCGCTACGGCTCAGGGAGCCGGCTGCGTGGCGGGCCGGGTGGTTGGTTGCGCAAGGACCGCGCGCAGCTCCGCCGCCCGAGCGTTGGCCGGATCGAGCCGGTCAACCTCGTCGAGCGCCGTGCGGGCATCGTCGGGCCGATCCAGCAGGAGGTTGAGCCGGGTCGACTCGAGCAGCAGCGGCACGAGCGGCTGCGCGCCGGCCTTGATTCCTTGTTGAACACGGATGAAGGCCAGGTGGACCGCCAGAAGCTGACCGAGGTCGGCGCGCTCCTGCGCGTACCGCGCCCAGCGCGCATACAGCTCGGCGTTGGTGGGCGCCTTGGCGACCGCCTTCTCGATCACGCCGTCCAGCACCGCGTACTTGGTGTCCAGCAACTGGAGCGCCCGCGCGTTGCCGCGCTGCTGGCCGGCGTGCGCCTTGGTCAGCTCGAGCGACTGGACCGCCACGCTGTAGGCCCGTTCGAGCTCATTGTTGGCCACAAGGACCTCGACGAACGTATCGAGGTGCTTGAGCTCGGCCGAAGGGAGCTTGATGGCGTTCTCGATCAGCGTCACGGCTTCCGACTTTCGGCCCAGGTGAAACTCGCAGACCGCCAATGCAACCTGGATCTCGGCGTCATTCGCATTGAGGCCGGAGGCCAGTTGCAGGCAGTCTCGCGCCTGTCGATGCCACGCTCCCTGCATATACAGCAGGCCGAGTATCTTGTGCGCCTCCCAATCGTTCTGTCCCTCGCGCGACTTGGCGTACTCCTGAATGGTGGCGAGCGCTTCTTTGCTGCGCCCGAGCACGACGGCCGCGCGGGCCCGAAGAAACGCCGCCCGAATGTTGGTCGGCGCGAGCCGCTGCAGTTCGTCGAGGTAGCCGCTGGCCGCCTCCAGGTCTTGCGGCTGCGAGTCCTCGCCCTTTTCGGCCCGGCGAACCGCCTCGGTCGTCAGGGCGAGCAGCTCGTCGACGGTGCGCGGCGGCTGGGCCTCGAACGGGCCGCCGGGCGCCTTCACGTCGTCGACGGGCAGCGCCGGCGGCGCTTGACCGCTCGCAGCCGCGGCCACGGCCAGCCAGCAACACAGACGCACGTAACGGACAACGACACGGATGCTCATCGAATACCCCGCGAAAACAGCGAATGGTTCCAACAGCTCGCAGTGCGACGGACCCTAACGATCCTTGCATCAGTACCGAATGCACGGACTTGCGCCAGGCTTGGCATGCCCAATCGCACGGGATTCCCAACCGAACAGTTCACGGTTCGGGTCACCCGGCGCGGGCATGAAGTCACACGGCATGGCCGCTACGCACGGTCATTTAGCTTACGATTGCGGTCACCGTCAACCCAGCCCGATAACCGGCGGTGCGTTGGCGGCTGGTCAACAGCAACCTACCGCTGCGGTCGGTTCGCCGGTTTTATGGATAAGGGCGGTGCCTAGACCCTGCGGCCGGCAGCCCCCGCCCGACGGCTTGGAACCCCGGACGCCCTCGTGAGCGCCCGGGACAGCCCCGAATTCACGACGTGCAGTGCAACTGGCCATCGTGACCTTCGCGGAATTTCGGAGAACGGAAAACACGGAGAAGCGAACAGCTCTCCATTCTCATCAGTCAGGGCGCCTAACCTATTGTTAGCGCAAGTTTTATGAAATCTTTACGAAGCCACTTGACAGGAGACGACGCGGCAACGGACTCTACCGGCGTACGGAGGCAAGACCCATGCTCATGAATCGCCGTAGTTTCGCTCATACCCATGCCCGCTCACTTCGTGCGCTGGTGCGACTGTGCATCATCGCTAACACGCCGGGAGCCATGGCGACCGACGAGTGCCCGTGCGAACCGGACTGTGAGGGGCCATGCTGCGGCAACATGGGGCAACCGCCGCCCGGCATGCAATGCGGCTGCTTCACGCTGAGCGAGAGCCAGATTTCATGCGAATGCACGGTAGACGCGGCTTATTGCTCGGGCGTTGCTCTGAAGCTCACGCCATCGATCATCACCGCGCCGTCGATCTGCGAGCCGTGGAATACGGTACAGGCGTCCGTGGTGTGCACGGGCAACGAACAACCCGACCCCGCAGAACCCACTAACGTCGGCATATGCGGTGAAGACCCTTGCTGCGGAATCCCGGACTGCCAAAACTGTGCTGCCTGCTGCCCGCCGACGGGCGGAAGCAGCGGCGGATTCGGCATGAACTTGGGCGCGTGGAACGGCGGCGCAGAACTACGCGGCGGTTGGGCTTCGGAACCTGAATCTGAGGGTGGCGATGATCTCGAGCCTCTGTTCTGGGGCCGGTCACCCGATGGTGAGAACTTTCCCTGGATAACTTGGGACGGCGGGAACATCGAACCGCAGCAGTGCGGCTACCACAACGTCATCGGAGCCACCGAATTCGCCCAGGAGCTCGCTCGCCGCGGGTTGGTCGAACCCGGAAGCGTGATCGGCGAGTTGACCATCACCATTCAGCCCGTCAACGGGTGGCTGGCGGGCTGCGCCGGAGGGGCCGACGGCGGTCCGCTGTCGCAGACCGTTCAGATCGTTGCCCCGCCCGACAGCGGATGTGGGAGTTGCGATGGTGGCGACGGTTTCGATCCGTCGTCTGAATTCAGCGATTCATCGCTGAAAGTGCTGGATGGTCCCGCCGCGCACGGCCGGTCGGTGCCCGTGCCAACGCTTGAATTTGGGCTGTTGCGCTACGCCGCGTACCCGAGCGAACATGCGGCACGGGGCTTGACGCTGCACTACGCGCCGACCGGAGACGCGTACTTCTACTTGCCCGGCGCCGGTGTCATGGGCGCGCCGGCCGTCCAGTGGATGCAGGGCGGTTGGGCCTTTGACGCAGACTGCTTGGGGCAGCCCAACATGTGCGAGACGCTTCACGTCGAGCTCACCGATGGCGACGGCCAACAGTACGTGTACGAAGCAACGCACGAGGGATTCGATGGGATTGATGATTGGTACGGGGCCGACATCCCCATCGCCAGCATCAAGGACGCGGCCGGCCAGACGTTGGTCGAGTTCCAGAGCTCGGAGATCGGAACCACACTCGACTACAAGGTCACGCGGCAGACCCTTCCGAACAATCCTTCAGGCTCCCCCACGCTGGACTACATCTACGATGACGACTCGGACGAGACCACGCTGGACCGTGTGGTCGTGAACACCGATGGCGCCGGAACGTACGGCCGGTCGCTCAAGGTCGCGTATGACGAGCATGGACGCTTGACGTCGTATTCCGACGGGTGTTCGGCCTGCGGCTCGGGCCAGCGTGTCGAGTACGAAGACTACGACCCCACCTTCCCGATGAACGTGCTGGTCAAGAAGCGCGTGGCGACAGAGGGCGATCCGCCGACCGATGCCGAGATCCTCGCGGAGTACACGTACGACGCCAAGCAGCGCGTCACGCGGATATCACGTGGCAGCGGTGGAACTTACCAGGTCCTGCGCGAAATCGTGTACGACGACGACGTCGTGTATTCCGAAGGCGGCTTTGAAGTCACCGAGCAGGTCGGCAAGATCATCAAGGACTACGTCGACGCCGACGACTACGAGCAGACCGACGTACCACGC
>Ga0187892_10001427_pt1 | contig 54693 bp, 52 predicted proteins | sample MA1701073metaG_FD_139345 | JGI IMG/M metagenome (GOLD analysis project Ga0187892, IMG submission 139345) | Bio-ooze microbial communities from a basaltic lava cave in the Kipuka Kanohina Cave System on the Island of Hawaii, USA - MA170107-3 metaG ...
AATTGGGTCAATGCGTTCATCTATTACAGGAAGCTCAGCGGCGACCTCGACCAGCTCTCGCGCAAATGGTTCGGCGAGCCGCTGCGCCCCCTGCCCCCTCTCTGAATAACTGCCGGTGGCGCATCCGGCCGGCTGGGCTACCGCTCCCACCACTGGCCGGCCAGCGCGGCCTGGGCAAACGCGATGAAACTCGTGACCTTGGAGGGCACGAGCTTGGGCGAGGGGAAAACCGCGTGGATCTCCTGCTCGGGCAGGACATGGTCCTTGAGCACCTCGACCACATGGCCCGAGACCAGCGAATCATGGGCCACATAGCGGGGCATGGCGGCGACTCCGAGCCCTTCGCGCGCGGCCGCCAGGATGGCCGAAAGATTGTTGGAACGAAACCGGCCTGAGACCGGCACGGTCACCGGCTCGCCCTTGGGGGTGGTCATGCGCCAGACATCGTCGCCGAGCACGCTGCTGTAGATCAGCGCGACGTGGCTGCTGAGGTCGCTCGCCTTGCGCGGCGTGCCCTGCTTGCGCAGGTACTTGGGCGAGGCGACGATGACCCAGGGATTGGTCCCGAGGAAGCGTGCGCCCAGCGACGAGTCGGCCAGCTTGCCCATGCGGATTGCAAGGTCTATGCCCTGCGACACCAGGTCCACGTAGCGGTCCTCGAAGCTAAGATCCAGCTGCACCTGCGGGTGCCGGGCCATGAAGTCGAGTGCCAGCGGCACCAGGATGCGGCGGCCGAAGGCCACCGAGGTGCCGATGCGCAGCAGGCCCTGGGCCTGGCTCTGGCGCAGCCGCACGATGTTGTCGGCCTCCTCGGCCTCGCGCACTATGGATTTGCACTTGTCGTAGTACAGCGCCCCCGATTCCGTCAGGCTCACGCCGCGCGTGTTGCGGTTGAGCAGCCGCACCTTCAGGCGCGCCTCGGTGGCCGCGACCTGCTTGGTCACGGTCGGCTGCGTGGTGGCGAACTCCTTGGCCGCCTTCGAGAAGCTGCCGGTCTCCACCACCCGCACGAACATGTGCATGCCCTGCAATCTGTCCATCCCCAAATCATAGTCATTTATTCCGCAGAGGAATAGGTTTTATGGCCCGGGGCCGTCTTCCGCCAGGCCGCGAGGCTGCCTAAAGTTCAGGCATCCAAAGGAGATGCACACATGGCAAAAATGACCGCCGCCCAGGCCGCCGTCTGGGTAATGGAAAAGGAAGGCGTGACGCAGGCATTCGGCGTGCCGGGCGCCGCGATCAACCCGCTGTATTCGGCCTTGCGCAAGCAGGGCACGATCGGCCACATTCTGGCGCGCCACGTCGAGGGCGCGTCGCACATGGCCGAGGGCTACACCCGCGCAGTTGCAGGCAACATCGGCGTGTGCATAGGCACCTCCGGGCCCGCGGGCACCGACATGATCACCGGCCTGTACTCGGCCCAGGCCGACTCGATTCCGATTCTGTGCATCACCGGCCAGGCCCCGCGCGCGCGCCTGTACAAGGAAGACTTCCAGGCGGTGGACATCGAATCGATTTCCAAGCCCGTGACCAAATGGTCGGTGACCGTGCGCGAACCGGCCCAGGTGCCGCGCGTGTTCCAGCAGGCCTTTCACCTGATGCGCTCGGGCCGACCCGGCCCGGTGCTGATCGACCTGCCTTTCGACGTTCAGATGGCCGAGATCGAGTTCGACCCCGACACCTACGCCCCGCTGCCCGTCTACAAGCCGGCCGCCACGCGTGCCCAGGTTGAAAAAGCACTGACCATGCTCAACGAGGCGGACAAGCCGCTGATCGTGGCCGGCGGCGGCATCATCAACGCCGACGCCTCGGACCTGCTGGTGGAGTTCGCCGAGATCACCGGCATCCCCGTGATCCCGACGCTGATGGGTTGGGGCACGATTCCCGACAACCACCCGCTGATGGCCGGCATGTGCGGGCTGCAGACCAGCCACCGCTACGGCAACGCGACCATGCTCGAGTCCGACTTCGTGCTGGGCATCGGCAACCGCTGGGCCAACCGCCACACGGGCTCGGTCGAGGTCTACACCAAGGGCCGCAAGTTCGTGCACGTGGACATCGAGCCGACCCAGATCGGCCGCGTGTTCGCCCCCGACTACGGCATCGTGTCGGACGCCAAGCTCGCGCTCGAGCTGTTCGTGCAGGTGGCGCGCGAGATGAAGGCGACGGGCCAACTCAAGGACCGCGGCGCTTGGGTCGCGCAATGCCGCGAGCGCAAGCGCACCATGCTGCGCAAGACCAATTTCGACAACGTGCCGATGAAGCCGCAGCGCGTCTACCAGTGCATGAACCGCGCGTTCAGCGACGATACCTGCTATGTGAGCACGATCGGCCTGTCGCAGATCGCGGCCGCGCAGTTCCTCCATGTCTTCAAGCCGCGCCACTGGATCAACTGCGGCCAGGCCGGCCCGCTGGGCTGGACCGTGCCGGCAGCCCTGGGCGTGCGCGCCGCCGACCCCAGCCGCAAGATCGTGGCACTGTCTGGCGACTACGACTTCCAGTTCATGATCGAGGAACTGGCCGTGGGCGCGCAGTTCAAGCTGCCCTACATCCACATCGTGGTCAACAACTCCTACCTCGGCCTGATCCGCCAGAGCCAGCGCGGCTTCGAAATGGATTACTGCGTGCAGCTCGCGTTCGACAACATCAACACGCCCGAGGAAGAGAAGGTGGTCAAGGGCTATGGCGTCGATCACCTCAAGGTGGCCGAGGGCCTGGGCTGCAAGGCTCTGCGCGTTTACAAGCAGGAAGAGATCGCACCGGCGATCCAGCAGGCCGAAGCCTGGATGAAGGAATTCCAGGTGCCGGTGGTGGTGGAAGTGATTCTGGAGCGCGTGACCAACATCGCCATGGGCACCGAGATCAACAACATCACGGAATTCGAGGAACTGGCCGCCAGCAAGGCCGATGCGCCCACCGCCGTGACCGCGATGCTCGATTGATGACGGAATGACGCCGGCTGCGCCAGGCATGACAAATGACAGTCATGTGCGCAGCGCGTCACTGAAGCCTCGCCAAGTCATTTGTCATTCACCAATCCAGGAGCAACCCTTGCCAAGATTTGCCGCCAACCTCACCATGCTGTTCAACGAAGTGCCCTTCATGGAGCGCTTCGAGGCTGCCCGTTCCGCCGGTTTTGAAGCCGTGGAATACCTGTTTCCCTATGCCTACAGCCAGCAGGAGCTGGCCGCAGCCCTGAAGAAAAACGAGTTGAAGCAGGTGCTGCACAACCTGCCCGCCGGCAACTGGGAAGCCGGAGAGCGTGGCATCGCCTGCCATCCGGACCGCGTCGGCGAGTTCCGCGAGGGCGTGGGCCAGGCCATTGCCTACGCCACGGCGCTGGGCTGCCCGCAGGTCAACTGCCTGGCGGGCAAGGTGCCGGCCGGCGTGAGCGGCGAGCAGGCCCGCGCCACGTTTGTCGCCAACCTGAAATTTGCGGCGGCCGAGCTCAAGGCTGCGGGCATCCGCCTCTTGATCGAGCCCGTCAACAGCTACGACATTCCGGGCTTTTTCCTGACACGGACCCAGCAGGCCCTGAGCATCCTCGACGAAGTGGGCTCGGACAACCTGTTCGTGCAGTACGACATCTACCACGCCCAGCGCATGGAAGGCGAGCTCGGCAACACGCTGCAAAACCACCTCAGCCGCATCGGCCACATCCAGCTGGCCGACAACCCGGGGCGCAACGAGCCCGGCACCGGCGAGATCAACTACGCCTGGCTGCTGCGGCATATCGACGCCATTGGCTACACGGGCTGGATAGGCTGCGAATACAAGCCGGCGACGACGACGACCCGGGGCCTGGGCTGGATCGACGCGCTGACGCACAAACTGGCAAAGAACCCGTGACACATCACCACTGACACATCGAAGGACACCAAATGACCAAATCAGGACTCAAGATCGGCTTCATCGGCCTCGGCATCATGGGCGCCCCCATGGCGGGTCACCTGCTCAAGGCCGGCCATGTGCTGTTTGTCAACACCATCGGCAAGGTTCCCGAAGAGCTGGCCGCTGGCGGCGCCACCGTCTGCACCTCGGCCCGGGGCGTGACGGAGCGCTCCGACATCATCTTCGTCATGGTGCCCGACACGCCGGATGTGGAAGCCGTTCTGTTCAGCGAGAACGGCGTGGCGGCCGGCCTGTCCAAGGGCAAGACCGTGGTCGACTGCAGCTCCATCGACCCCATCGCCACCCGCGGCTTCGCCAAAAAGATCCAGGCGCTGGGCTGCGACTACCTTGACGCCCCGGTGTCGGGTGGCGAGGTCGGCGCCAAGGCCGCCAGCCTCACCATCATGGTGGGCGGTGAGCCCGCCGCGTTCGAACGCATCAAGCCCTTGCTCGAGTTGATGGGCAAGAACGTCACCCTGGTCGGCGGTGCGGGCGACGGCCAGGTTTGCAAGGTGGCCAACCAGATCATCGTGGCGCTCAATATTGCTGCCGTGGGCGAAGCCCTGCTGTTTGCCTCGAAGGCCGGCGCCGACCCGGCCAAGGTGCGCCAGGCGCTGATGGGCGGCTTTGCCTCGTCGCGCATTCTGGAAGTGCATGGCGAGCGCATGATCAAGCGCACCTTCGAGCCCGGCTTCAGGATTGCACTGCACCAGAAAGACCTGAACCTGGCCTTGCAAGGAGCGCGCAGCCTGGGCATGGCCCTGCCCCAGACCGCCAACGCCGCTCAGCTCATGCAGTCCTGCGTGGCCCTGGGTCACGGCCAGGCCGACCACTCGGCCCTGGTCCGTGCGCTGGAAAACATGGCCCAGCATCAGGTGATGCCCGACGCCTGATGCCGCAAGCTGAACCGCCCCAGGCCTCCAGGCGGGGCCGGATCAAGGACCCCTGCCACAGGGGTCTTTTTTTTGCACCATCTGCGCTCGCCATGGGGATGACCCGATGTTCTTTGCATCCAAGTCGGTCAAGAATCGCTCATCGCAAGGGGTGCATTCGGATCGCCTCCGGGCATCGTTCTTGCTATTCCCTTGCTGAATCACAGTCATTTGCCCAGGAGCACCGATGAAAAAAAGAGCCTTCCTCAAGACCGCCGCCGCACTGGCTGCCGCCGCCACGCTGGGCACGGCGCAGGCCCAGACGACCCCCATCAAGTTCCAGCTCGACTGGCGCTTTGAAGGCCCGTCCGCGCTGTTCCTCGCGCCGGCGGCCAAGGGCTACTTCAAGGATGCCAAGCTCGACGTGACCATCGATGCCGGCAACGGTTCGAGCGGTACGGTCACCCGGGTCGCTTCGGGTACCTACGACATGGGCCTGGCCGACATGGCAGCCTTGATGGAGTTCCACGCCAACAACCCGGATGCGCCGAACAAGCCGGTGGCCGTGATGATGGTCTACAACAACACGCCGGCCTCTGTCATGGCACTGAAGAAATCGGGCATCAAGAGCCCGGCCGACCTGACCGGCAAGAAGCTCGGCGCCCCGGTATTCGATGCGGGGCGGCGCGCCTTCCCGATCTTCGCCAAGGCCAACGGCATCGGCGGCGTGCAGTGGACCGCGATGGACCCGCCGCTGCGCGAGACCATGCTGGTGCGCGGCGATGTGGACGCGATCACGGGCTTTACCTTTACCTCGCTGCTCAACCTGGAGGCGCGCGGCGCCAAGGCGCAGGACGTGGTCGTTCTGCCCTATGCCGATCACGGGGTCAAGCTCTATGGCAACGCCATCATCGCCTCACCCAAAATCATCAAGGAGAACCCAGCCGCCGTGAAAGCCTTCCTGCAGGCCTTCACCAGGGGCGCCAAGGAGGTCATGGCCCAGCCCGAGGCGGCCATCGAGCATGTCAAGCAGCGCGACGGCATCATCAATGTCGAGCTCGAAACCCGGCGCCTGAAGCTGGCCATCGACACGGTGATCAACAGTCCGGACGCTCGCGCCGAGGGCTTTGGCCGGGTGATGGGGCCGCGCCTGTCCTTGATGGCCTCGCAGGTCTCCGATGCGTTCGCCACCAAGTCGCGCGTGAACCCGGAACTGGTGTGGAACGGCGCCTTCCTGCCCGCCGCGTCCGATCTGAACATCCTGCCCCCTGCCAGGAAATGACAAATGGCGCGGGCGCCGGGCGCCCTGCATGACGGGCCGGTGGCCCGTGACTGCAGGTCATTCGTCATTCAGCCGCACCGCGGCGAGTTCATTTGTCATTCCCATGCAAAACTATTTTGTCGATTTCAACAACGTCTGGCTCGCCTACAACGAAGAACTGCTGGCCCAGAACCATTTCGCGGTTGAAGGCATTGATCTGCAGGTGCGCGAAGGCGAGTTCATCGCAATCGTCGGCCCCTCGGGCTGCGGCAAGTCCACCTTCATGAAGCTGACCACCGGCCTGAAGCTGCCGTCCAGGGGCCGCATCCTGATCGACGGCCAGCCTGTGACCGGCCCACTCAAGATCTCGGGCATGGCGTTTCAGGCGCCCTCGCTGCTGCCCTGGCGGACCACGGTCGACAATGTGCTGCTGCCGCTGGAAATCGTCGAGCCCTACCGTAGCCAGTTCAAGGCGAAACGCAAGGAATATGTTGAGCGTGCACGCCGGCTGCTGCAAAAGGTTGGCCTGGGCGGCTACGAGGACCAGTTCCCGTGGCAGCTCTCGGGCGGCATGCAACAGCGCGCCAGCATCTGCCGCGCGCTGATCCACGAGCCCAAGATGCTGCTGCTCGACGAGCCCTTCGGCGCGCTCGACGCGTTCACGCGCGAGGAGCTCTGGTGCATTCTGCGCGACCTCTGGACCGAGCAGAAATTCAATGTGATCCTGGTCACGCACGATTTGCGCGAGAGCGTGTTCCTGGCCGACACGGTGTACGTGATGAGCAAGGGCCCCGGTCGATTCGTGGAGCGGCGCGAAATCGGCTTGCCGCGCCCGCGCGACCTGGAGATCACCTACACGCCTGAATTCACCGACATCGTGCACGAGCTGCGCGGCCACATCGGAGCCATGCGCCGCTCGGGCGCCGGAGCGGCCGTGGCATGAAGATCGGCAAGAACTTCGAGCGCTGGTCGCCGCTGGCCGTGCTGGCCGCGGCGCTGCTGCTGTGGCAGCTCGTCGTGGCGGGCTTGTCCATCCCCGAATTCATCTTCCCCAGCCCCTGGCAGATCGCGCGGGAATTCGTCGCATTCAAGGGCCCGCTGATCGAGGCGGCCTGGAAGACCTTCTGGGTCACGATGCTGGGCTTTGGCATTTCCATCGTGGTGGGCGTTTTGCTGGGCTTTCTGATCGGCAGTTCGCGCCTGGCCTATTCCTCGCTCTACCCGCTGATGGTGGGCTTCAATGCCGTGCCCAAGGCCGCCATCGTGCCCATCCTGGTGGTGTGGTTCGGCATCGGTCTGGGGCCGGGCATCCTCACGGCGTTCCTGATCTCGTTCTTTCCGATCACGGTGAACATCGCCACCGGCCTGGCCACGCTCGAGCCCGAACTGGAAGACGTGCTGCGCGTGCTGGGCGCCAGGCGCTGGGACGTGCTGGTCAAGGTGGGCCTGCCGCGTTCCATGCCGTTCTTCTACGGCTCGCTCAAGGTGGCCATTACCCTGGCCTTCGTGGGCACGGTGCTGGCCGAGATGACGGCCGGCGATTCCGGCATCGGCTACCTGATGCAGACCGCTGGCAGCCAGCAGCGCATGCCGCTGGCCTTCGCCGGCCTGGTGACGATCGGCGCCATGGCGATGGCGATGTACGAGCTGTTCAGCCGGATCGAAAAGCACACCACGGCCTGGGCGCATCGGGGCTCGCAAGGGGCGTAGGTTGTCATTGCGGGCTTGGCCCGCAATCCATTCGGCGGTGGATCGACGATGGATGCCGGGTCAAGCCCGGCGTGACAACTCCGTGCGGGACAGTATTTCCGTCGCCCTCCGAACCGCCCCCTGCGACACCAGTGCCTTCACCCCTTCGAACCCCGGCCCGCGGGTCGCGTCCATCCCCATGCGCGAAGTAGTGCCCGCACCGCTCGCTGATGGATCGAGCGCCGAACCCGGCAGACCGTCGACCACCAGCAGGTCGCGGTGCGGCTGGAAGTGCGTCGCCAGCGCCCACAGCACCTGCTCGTCCCTCGTCACGTCGACGTCGGGGTCGACCGCGATCACCGTCTTGAGGTACGGGTCCCAGCCGAGCAGGCCCAGCATCACCTGCCGCGCCTCGCCCGCGCGCATCTGTTTGAGTGCCACATACGCATGGAAGTGCGTGCCCGAGTTCGGGTAGTGCAGCGCCGTGACGCCAGGGAAGCGCTGCATCAGCTTCTCCGCCATCTCGGACTCGCGCGGGATGCGCGCGAGGTTGAGATGCTCGTCGCTGTGGCCGCCCAGCACGTCGACCAGCACGGCGTCGCGGCGGCGCAAGATCGCGTCGACCTTGAACAGGGTGTTGGTCGAGCGATCCGACGAGTAGCCGGTGAATTCGCCGAACGGCCCCTCATCGGCCCGCGCATTCGGGTCGATGGTGCCTTCCAGCACGAACTGCGCATGGGCGGGCACGCGCAGGCCGTGCCTGGGCGTCCGCACCACCTGCAAAGGCTCGCCCAGCAGCCCGCCCGCCACCTCGCGCTCGTCCACGCCGAAGGGAACGCGAGCCGACGCCGCCAGCATGAAGAGCGGATGCGCGCCGATCACCATGGCGACCGGCAGCGGCCTCCCGCGCTCCGCGGCGATCTGCAGCAGCCGCCACAGGTCACCGCGCGAATGCAGGCTGGTGGCGATCTCGTTCGTCGAGTGAATCGTCGAACGGTGATAGCTGAGGTTGCCCGCGCCGGTGTGCGGGTGCTCCGCCACCATCACGGCATTGGTGATGTACGGCCCGCGGTCGGTTTCGAAGTGCTTCAGCATCGGCAGCGTGGGCAGGTCTACCGCGTCGCCGTGCTGCACGACGTCGAGCACGGGGCCCTCCTTCACCTCATGCATCGGCGTGAGCCGCCGCGACCGCGCCTGGTACGTCACGTGCAGCTGCGCGGTGTCCACGCCCAGCATGCGCGCCACGCGCCTGCGCGAGGCGAAGAGGTTGGTCACCACCTCGCAGTCCAGCCCCAGCACCTTGCGCAGCAGTAGCGCCGGCTGCTCGCCGCCACGCTGCGCCAGGCCCTCGGCCAGCGCCGTGATCTCCTGGTTGCCGTCGACCGCCTCGGCGATCTCCAGCACGTCGTCGGGGTGGCGGTCGCGGTACCAGGCGAGGAAGGCCTGGAAATCCTGCCCGCCGGGCACCGCTGGCATCATCACGCGCTCCTTCAGGCCGTTTCCAGCGTGGCGTAGGTGTCGTGCAGGCGCGCCTGGGCCTCTTCCTGGTTGCGCGGCGGCTTGGTGGGCGTGATGCCGACCAGGCGCGCGATGTTGTTGCCCAGGTAGTCCTCCAGCGTGTCCTCGTCGATGCCGATGCCGTGCGGCGCCGGCCGGCACAGCATCTCCAGCTCGCGCAGCCACATGCCGGGCTCGTTGGGCGGGCTGTCGGTGCCGAACACCAGCTTGTGGCGCGGCAGTTCCTTCGCGAACTCGGCGATGCGCGCCTGGAAGCACCAGCCCGATTCCACGTACACGTTGGGCGTGTCCATCGCCATCCAGAAGGTTTCGAACGAGTAGTTGCCGCCGGTCTGGATGCCGAAGTGCGCGATCACGAAGTTCACCATCGGGAACTCGCGGATGATGGGGTAGAACATCGTCGGTATGGTGAACGGCCCATCGCCGGTGTGGATCAGCACCACCGTGCCGTACTTGGCACACACCTTCATCGCGGGGCGCAGCCAGTCCAGCGCGCGGTCGGGCCGGTAGCCGTGCATGTTGGCGTGCAGCTTGATCATCTTGAAGCCGTACTCCTTGACGTGGAATTCCAGCTCCGCCGCGCCGTTCTCGGGGCCCCAGCGGGGGTTGTAGGTGAAGTTGCCGATGAAGCGGTCCGGGTACTTCTGCGTGAGTTCCGCGATGTAGGCCATGTAGTCGCGGATGCCTTCGCGGCCGCGCCGGTTGCCGTCGCGGTAGCCGGTGTTGCCGGGCGGCGGCTGGATGAATCCCATGTCGATGCGGCGCGGCTTGCCGTTGATCATGTAGGGCCCGTCCATCAGCTTGAGCATGCGCTCGCCATTAAAGGGCGTGCCGGTGTGGCGCCAGGCCTCGTCGACCAGGTTGGTGGGGTGCAGGTGGGTGTCGATGATCATGTCGTGTCTCCGGCTTCGTTCTCAGTACAGCTCGATCACGGGCTGGCGCTCGACCTGGCGGCCGAGGCGCTTTTCCGCTTCCTCGAAGGTCTTGGGCGGATGGGTCGGCTCCAGGCCGATCATCCGGGCGATGTTGTTGCCCAGGTAGTCCTCCAGCGTGGCCTCGTCGAGGTTCAGCCCCTGCGGCGGGTTGGAGCACAGCACCTCGAGCAGGCGCAGCCACATGCCGGGCTCGTTGGGCGGAGTGTCGGAGCCAAAAATGATCTTGCTCGGGTGCAGCACCTTGGCGAACTCGACGATGCGCGACTGCAGGCACCAGCCCGATTCGCAGAACACGTTGGGCAGCTCCTGCGCCCACTGGAAGGGCTCGAAGCAGTAGACGCCGCCGGTCTGCACGCCGAAGTGGGCCATGATGAAGTTCACCGTGGGGAAGGCCTTGATCATGGGAATCCACTCGCTTGGGATGCTGTAGGGGCCATCGCCCACGTGCAGCTTGACCGGCACGCCCAGGTCAGCGCACTTCTCGAAGGCCGGCCGCACCCAGTCCAGCGCGCGATCCGGCCGGTAGGCATGCATGTTGGCCTGCATCTGGACCATCTTGAAGCCATGGTCCTTCACGTAGCGTTCGATCGCCTCGACGCCGTTCTGCACGCCGCAGCGCGGGTTATAGACGAAGCAGCCGATGAAGCGGTCCGGATACTTTTGTACCGTCTCCCGCGTGTACTTCATGTACGCGTCGATCGACTCTTGGCCCGACATCTCCCCGTCGGTCCATGTGTAGATGGTGTTGCCCTGCGGCGGCTGGATGAAGGCCTTGTCGATGCGGCGCGGCTTGCCGTTGATCATGTATGGGCCGTCCATCGTTTCCAGCAGGCGCTCGGCCGTGTAGGCCTCGCCGTCGGGCCACCAGGCCAGGTCGACCTGGTCGGTGGGGTAGCAGCTGATGTCGATGATCATGTCGTTTCTCTCTCTTTGACAGGTTGAAGCGCTTTCAGGCGGCTTCCAGCGCCTCGGGTTCGGTGGCGATGCAGGCTTCCAGCAGCGCGCGCAGCTTCTGCGCCTGCAGGTGGCGGCCGATGAAGACGATCTTGCAGACGGGCTCCTCGTCCCACCAGGGCAGCGAGGGCTTCAGGTCCACCAGCCGGTGCACGCCCTGCAGCACGTGGCGGCGGTCGTCGCCCTCGATCGCAAAGATGCCCTTCACGCGAAAGATGTCATCGCCGCGGATCGCCAGCAGGGCATTGATCTGGTGCGTCAGGCAGTCGGCGTGGACGCGGCCGTCGAAGGTGAATGACACCGAGGTCACCGAAGGGTCGTGCGAGTGGCCGTGGTCCGTGTGATGCCCGTGGTCGTGGTCGCAGCGCTCGTCACAGGCATGCCCGTGGTCGTGGTCATGCTCCAGGAAGTGCGGGTCGGTCATCGCCAGCGCGTCCGACTCGAACGACTGCAGCCCAAGGATCTGCTTGAGGTCCACCTTGGCCTGCACCGTGCGCAGGATGGGCGCCGCCTCGTTGAGCGCGCGGATGCGCCGCTCCAGTTCCTGAAGCTGCTCGTGCGACACGAGGTCGGTTTTGTTCAAAAGGATGCGGTCGGCTACGACGATCTGCGACACGGCCTGGTTGTCATGCTCGGCGAGCGCCGGGTTGTCCAGGTGAGGCACGACGTGCAGCGCGTCGACGAGCGTCACTACGCCGTCCAGCACCACCTGCTTGGCCACCTCGTTGTCCATGAAGAAGGTGGCGGCCACCGGCGTTGGGTCCGCGAGGCCGCTGGTTTCCACCAGGATGTGGTCGAACTGGTCCTTGCGGGCCAACAGCTTCTGCAGGATCTGCACCAGGTCGTTGCGCACGTCCACCACGCAGCAGATGCAGCCGTTGGCCACCTGGAAGATCTCCTCCTCCGAAGCCATGACCAGGTCGGAGTCCACGTCGACCTCGCCGAACTCGTTCTCGATCACCGCGATGCGATGGCCGTGTTTCTCGGTGAGGATGTGGTTCAACAGCGTGGTCTTGCCGGCGCCGAGGAAGCCGGTGAGGATGGTGACGGGCACCGGACGTTGCGCGGGGGCGTTCATGCGGGAACTCCTTCCTGTTCTTGCGATTGGGCTTGGGTGGATTGCTTCTCGCGCAGGGCCTGCAGCACCTGCTCGGGCTTGATCGGGTAGTGGCGGAAGCGCACGCCGATTGCGTCGTACACCGCGTTGGCGATCGCCGGGCCGATGGCCACGATCGGGTCCTCGCCCACGCCCTTGGCGCCGAACGGGCCGCCCGGGTCGGGCGCGGTTTCCAGCAGCACGGTATGAATGGGCGGCATGTCCATCGCGAGCGGCATCTTGTAGTCGACGAAGTTGGCGTTCAGCGAGCGGCCGGTCTTCAGGTCGACCTGGTAGTCCTCGTACAGCGTATGGCCGATGCCCTGCTGGATGCCGCCCTCGATCTGCCCGGCCGCGCCCACCGGGTGAATCACCTTGCCGATCTCGTGCACCGGCACCACCTGCGCCACGGCGATCTGGCCAGTCTCGGTGTCCACCTTTACCTCGACGAAATGTGCGGCGAAGGAATACGACTTGGTCGGGTGGTAGGTGGCACTGCCCACGAACTGCGCGGCCGGGATGCCCTTGCGCGCGCCCACCACCTCCTTCACGGACAGGCGCCGGACCGGGTCGGCGCGCAAATGCACGTGGTTGTCGCGCACCTCCAGTTCGGCGGCGGCCACCTCCAGCAGACCGGCGGCGCGCTCGAGCAGCTGCTCCTTCACCTTGGCCGCGGCCATCTGGGCGGCGCGCCCTCCCATGTAGGTGGTGTGGCTGGCGAAGGCGCCGATGTCCCAGGGCACTACGTCGGTGTCGCCGTGCACGCAGCTCACGCGCTCGAACGACACGCCCAGTTCCTCGGCCACGATCTGCGACAGCGCCGTGTGGGCGCCTGTGCCCAGGCCGGCGGTGCCGGTGAGCAGCACCACCGTGCCGTCCTCGTTCATCTTGACGATGGCGTTGCCCTGCTCCTTGATGCCGGGGTAGGCGCTGGAGCCGTGCATCTCGCATCCCATGCCCCAGCCGGTCTTGACCGCGCCCTCGTCGCGGCTGCGCTGGCGCAGCGCCTCCCAGCCCACGATGTCGCGGCCGTGGCGGATGCAGTCTTCCAGACCGTGGCCGATCAGCGGGTGGTTGGACGGCGCGATGTCGCCCTCTCGCACCGCATTTTTCAGCTTCAGCGCCACCGGGTCCATGCCCAGGCGCTGCGCCGCCTCATCCATCTGGATGTCCAGCGCGTAGTAGGTCTGCACCACGCCGTACCCGCGGAAGGCGCCGGCGATCGGGCTGTTCGTGTAGACGCAGCGGCCTTCCAGGTGCACGTTCTCGCAGCGGTACAGCGAAACCAGGGCCGAGGTGCCCACGATGGTCACGCCGGGGCCGTGCGAGCCGTAGGCACCCGAGTTGAATACCACCTTGGCCTGGCGCGCGGTGATGCTGCCGTCGTTCTTGAAGCCCTGTTTCAGCCAGATCTTGGCCGGGTGCCGGGTGCGCCCGCCCAGGAAGGTTTCCTCGCGCGTGTACTCCATGCGCACCGGCCGCTTGGTCTGCCTGGCCACCAGCGCGCACAGGAACTCGTGCTGGAACAGGTCCTGCTTGGCGCCGAAACCGCCGCCCATGTGATCCACCAGCACCCGCACCTTGGACAGCGGCAGGCCCAGCACCTCGGCCATGATGCCGCGCACCATGAAGGCCGTCTGGGTGGAGATCCACACCGTCAGGTTTCCGTTGCCGTCCCACTGGCAGGCGCAGACATTGGGCTCCATATAGGCCGGCGTGGGGCGACCTCCCTCGTACTCGCCCTCGATGATGAAGTCGGCCTCGGCAAAACCCTTCTCGATGTCGCCGCGGGTGAACAGCTGCGGTGCCAGCACCAGGTTGTGGCCAAAGCCGCGGTCGTGGATCAGCGGTGCATCGGGCTGCTGCGCCTCTTCCACCGTGAACACGGCCGGCAGCGGCTCGTATTCCACTTCTATCAGCTCCAACGCCGCTTCGGCGATCTCTTCGCTGGTGGCGGCCACGGCGGCCACGCCCTCGCCCCAGTAGCGCACCTTGCTGTCCAGGATGTACTGGTCGCAGGTGACCGAGGCTGAGCGCGGGTGCGGGGAGCCGGCATGCAGCACGCGCGGTACGTTCTCGTGCGTGAGCACCGCCTTCACACCGGGCAGGGCCAGCGCCTTGCTGACGTCAATGCGCAGGATGCGGGCGTGCGCCACGTTGCTGCGCTTGATGCGGCCGTACAGCATGCCCGGCCAGCTGAAGTCGCCGGCGTATCGGGCAGTGCCGGTCACCTTGCCGATCAGGTCGGTGCGCTTGACGCTGTGGCCAATCACGTCGTGGCTGTCGCGTTCGGGGGTCGTGTTCATGCCTGCTCCACGATGCGGGGGGTGGCGTGAGGCACCTGGGCTGCGGCGTCGGCGCGCTGGGCGCGGCAGGCGGCCGCGGTCTTGCCGATCGCCTCGACGATCTTGGTGTAGCCTGTGCAGCGGCAAATGTTGCCGGCGATCGCCATGCGGATCTCCTGGGTGCTGGGCTGCGGATTGACATCGAGCAGCGCCTTGGCCATGACGACGATGCCGGGCGTGCAGAAGCCGCATTGGGCGGCGCCGCACTGCATGAATTGCTCCTGCAGCTGATGCACCTCGTCGGGCGAGGGCTGGATACCCTCGACGGTGGTGATGTCCGCGCCGCGCGCTTCCAGCGCCAGCACCAGGCAGGCGTTGACCGGGTGGCCGTTCATGAGCACGGTGCACGAGCCGCACTCGCCCACGTCGCAGCCTTTCTTGGTGCCGGTCAGGCCGGCCTCGGTGCGCAGTGTGTCCAGCAGGCTGCGGTTGGGCTCGACCGCGAGTTCGCGCGCCTCGCCGTTGATGGTGAGTTCGATGATCTGCTTCACAGGGCCTCCTCGATGGCTTGTTCGATCGCGCGGCGGGTCAGCACCCGCACCATGTCGCGCCGGTACTCGGCCGAGGCGCGCACGTCGCCGATCGGCCGCGCCTCCTCGCTGGCGGCCTGGGCGGCGGCCGCGATGCCGGCGGTGGTGATCAGCCGCTGGCGCAACCCCGCCTCCGCGGCCCGCGCACGCAGGGGCGTGGGCGCCACCGCGGCCAGCACAATGCGGATGTCGCGGCAGCGCCCCCCGTCCAATGCCAGCGTGACGGCCACGCCCACGGTGGCCAGCTCCATCTGGGCACGCCGGCCGTGCTTGATGTAGGCCTTGCCGGTGCCGGGGCCCGGCGGCGGGATCTGGATGTGGGTGACGATCTCGTCGTCGCCCAGGCGCGTCTTGCCCGGGGCCAGGCAGAAGTCCTCCACCGCGCATTCGCGCCGGCACGCCGGCCCGTGGATGCGCAGCACGGCCCCGTCGGCGATCAGCGGCGGCAACGTGTCGGCCGAGGGGGAGGCGCGGCACACGTTGCCGACCACGGTGGCGCGGTGCCGTACCTGCACCGATGCGAAGTCGGTGGCCGCGCGGGCCAGGCTGGCGTAGTGCTCCTGGGTGATGGGCGAGGTTTCGACCTGGCGGGTGGTGACCAGTGCGCCCAGCGTGAGGCCGTGGCGTTCGTCGTAGTGAAAATCGTCCATGCCCGGGATGCGCTTGATGTCGATCACCCGCGCCGGCTGGCGCACATGTTCCTTCATCTGCACCATCAGGTCGGTGCCGCCGGCCATCAGGCTGGCCGGGCCCGCGCCGCTTCGCAGCAGGGCCACCGCTTCATCGAGGCTGGCCGGCGCGCAATAGTCAAAGTACTTCATGGCTGGGTTGGGTGGATTGGGCTTCGTCGATGGATGAACGCCCCGAAGCGGGCCCCGCCCAGCGCCTAACCGCGCCGGCGTCGATGTCGAACAGGTCCAGTACCCGGCCCAGGGTGTGATCCACCATCTGGTCCAGGTTGTCGGGCCGTGCGTAGAAGGCCGGCACCGGCGGCGCCACGATGGCGCCCATCTCGGTGACGGTGAGCATGTTGCGCAGGTGCACCAGCGTCAGTGGCGTCTCGCGGGCCAGCAGCACCAGGCGCTTGCGCTCCTTCAGGATCACGTCGGCCGCGCGGCCGATCAGCGAACCCGTCGTGCCGCAGGCGATTTCGGCCAGCGTCTTCATCGAGCACGGCGCCACCACCATGCCCAAGGTGCGGTAGGAGCCGCTGGCGACGCAGGCGCCGATGTCCTCGTTGCGGTGGACCCGCTCGGCCAGCGCCGTCACGTCGGCCAGCTTGAGCGAGGTCTCGCAGGCCATGGTGAGCTGGGCGGCGCGGCTGACGATCAGGTGCGCCTCCACGTCCAGCGGCTGCAGCATCTCCAGCAGCCGGTAGCCGTAGACGAAACCCGATGCGCCGGTCATGGCGACAATGAGGCGGCGCGGCGTGGCCATGGTGCTCACCTTCCTTCAGCGGCAAGGCGCCGCACAGCCTCGCGGGCCTGCGCGCGCAGTTCGGCCAGGTCCAGCCCGGGGATGGCGTCGTTCTCGACAATGACCTGGCCGTCGCACAGCAGCCATTGCAGATGCGGGCGGCCGGCGCAGGCCACCGGGCCAATGGCCGCGTCGTGCAGGCCCATGTGGCGCGGCTCGTCGAGCGAATAGACCGCGAAGTCGGCGGCCTGGCCCACGGCCAGCGTGCCCACGCCATCGAAGCCCAGCACCTGGGCGCCGCCGGCGCTGCCCCAGTGGACGATCTGCTCCACCGTCACCGCGTCGGCGCCCTGCTCGCCCCGGCCCTCGGGCCGTGCGCGCGAAGCCGCCCCGGCGGCGGCGCGGTGCACCAGCCAGCAGTGGTGCGCTTCGCTCAGCATGTCGGCCGCTTCATTGGAGGCGGCGCCGTCCACGCCCAGCGACACGCGCGCACCCTGACGTGCCAGCCCGGGCGCCGGCGCGATGCCGCTGCCCAGCCGGCCGTTGCTCTGCGGGCAGTGGGCCATGCCCGTGCGGGTTTCGGCCAGAATCTGCCGCTCGCGCGCATCCAGGTGCACTAGGTGGGCGAACCATACGTCCGGGCCCACCCATTCCTGTTTCTGCGCGTACTCCACCGGCAGGCAGCCGAAGGCCTCGCGGCAGTGCTCGATGTAGCTCACCGTCTCCGACAGGTGCGAGTGCAGCGGGATGCCCATGGCCCGCGCCGCGCGTGCCACCGGGCGTAGCTCGCCCGGGCGCAGCGAGATGGTGATGGTGGTCGGCGCCATGGCCACCCGCGTCATCGGGCGCGGGCCGCACTGATGCCAGCGCTGCGCGCTGCGCGCCACGTCGGTGATCAGCTGGTCCAGCGTTTCGGGCCGCAGGTGGGCCGGCGCACCTTCCATGGCCTCACGGGTCTGGGTGGCCCCGCCGCGCAGCAGCATGAAGCGCGCGCCCAGTTGCGCCGCCTCGTCGAACAGCGCGGCCGAGGCGTCCAGGCCCATGTTCGGGTAGTAGATGTAGTGGTGATCGGCCACCGTGGTGCAGCCCGACAGCAGCAGTTCCACCAGGCCGATGCGCGCGGCCAGCCGCAGCGTGGCCTCGTCGAAGCCGCCGCGGTGCGCATACGGCACGGCCTTCAGCCAGGGGGTGAGCGTGGCGTTGATGCCCGACGGCACGCCCTTGAGCAGCGACTGGAACAGGTGGTGGTGGGTGTTGACCCAGCCGGGGTAGACCACGCAGTCGGTGGCGTCCAGCACCCGCTCGCCAGGCTGCGCCACCAGGCCACGGCCCATCTCGGTGATCACGCCGCCGGCGACGCGGATGTCGCGGGCACCGCTGCGGGCCTGCTCGCCGGCCAGGCCGGTGAGCACCGCATGCGCGTTGCGAACCAGCAGGGGGGTGGGGGTGCGGACGGCGGCCATGTCAGTTCATCTCGCTTTCGTGCCAGCCGCCCAGCGCCCACTTGGACAGCAGCGCCATCGCGCTGAACAGCACGATGCCGGTAGCGGTGATCAGCACCAGCGCGGCGAACAGGCGCGGGATGTTCAGCTGGAAGCCGGCCTGCAGGATTTGGTAGGCCAGGCCCGAGGCGGTGCCGCCGGTGCCGGCGACGAACTCTGCCACCACCGCGCCGATCAGCGCCAGGCCGCTGGAGATGCGCAGGCCGCCGAAGAAATACGGCAGGGCGCTGGGCACACGCAGGCGGCGCAGCACCTGCCAGCGGGTGGCGCGGTTAAGGCGGAACAGGTTGAGCAGGCCGGGATTGACGCTGCGCAGGCCCAGGATGGTGTTGCTGATGATGGGGAACAACGCCACCAGCGTCGCGCACACCACCATGGCCAGCGTGGGGTTCTTGACCCAGATGATGATCAGCGGCGCTATGGCCACAATGGGCGTGACCTGCAGGACGATGGCGTAGGGAAACAGGCTGACCTCCATCAGCCGGCTCTGCACGAACAGGAAGGCCGCGGCCACGCCCAGCAGCACCGCCAGGCCGAAAGCCAGGAAGGTGATCTTCAGCGTGACGGCCAGCGCGCCGATCAGCAGGCTCCAGTCGGAGGCCAGCGTCTGCGCGATGGCGGTGGGTGTGGGCACCAGGTACACCGGCACCTTCAGCGCGGTGCACAGCGCCTGCCACAGGCCGAGCATGACGATGCCCAGGGCCAGCGGGGCGGCGATGCGCAGCACGGCGGGGTTGTGAGTGAGGGCGTTCATGGTCGAAGCTCCCTGGGCGGGCCGCTCAGGCGATGGCCTCGCGCTCGCCGCGGTTGGCGCGCGCCAGGTGGTCCGACAGGACCCGGCAGTACTCGATGAAGGACTGCGAGACTCGGAAGTCGTCACCGCGCTCGCGCGGGCCGTCGATGGCCACGTCGGCGATCACGCGGCCCGGCCGCGCAGCCATCACCACCACGCGGCTGGACAGGAACACCGCCTCGTAGATGCTGTGGGTGACGAATACCACGGTGAAGCCCTGGGCTTCCCACAGGCGGTGCAGGTCGGTGTCCAGCCGGTTGCGGGTGAACTCGTCCAGCGCGCCGAAGGGCTCGTCCATCAGCAGCACGCTGGGACGCACGGCCAGCGCGCGGGCGATCGAGGCGCGCATCTGCATGCCGCCGGACAGCTCGCGCGGATAGCAGTGGCCGAACTGGGACAGCCCCACCAGGTCCAGCGCCTCCAGGATGCGCGGCTGGCTCTGCGCCCTGGGCACGCCGGCCAGGTCCAGCGGCAGGCGCACGTTGTCGGTCACGCGGGCCCAGGGCATGAGCGTGGCCTCCTGAAACACCATGGCCATGTCGCGGCCATCTGTTCGCGCGCTGTCGCCGGCGCGCAGGATCTGTCCACTGGAAGGCTGCTCCAGCCCCGCGAACATCTTCAGCAGCGTGCTCTTGCCGCAGCCCGAGGGGCCCAGCAGCGAGACGAACTCGCCCTTGCGGATCGTCACTTCGGCGCGGTCCAGCGCATGGGTGCCGTTCGGATAGGTCTTCTCCACCCCCTGAGCCGTCAGCACCGCGGCGCCCTGCCGCATGGGTCGGACGCCGGCGGTGGCGGGCATCATCATTTCGAGATCACGTTTCACTTGGCTTGTCTCCTGGTCGAGGTTTGCGGCATCATTGCCTTGGCTTTGTGTCACTCCCGCTGAACAGCAATGTGGCAGCCGGCGCACGATCAGTAAACATGCTGATTCGTATAAATTGATCGATATTTACGATGAATTTGCAATCCGCCTGGACCTACGCCTTGCACCACTACGCCCAGCCCGGCGCGGCGGCGGAACTGCTGCGCCGCCAGGACGAAGAGGGGCTGGACGTGGTGCTGCATCTGTTCGTCCAATGGGCGCATGAGAACCGCGGCATCGTGCTCGATGCAGCCGCGCTGCGGGAAGCCGCCGCCACGGTTGCGAACTGGCGTGAGCACTCCGTGCTGCCGCTGCGCGCGCTGCGCCGGGCAATGAAGGGCCGCGAGCCCGAGGGCGCCGCCGAGGCCGCCCGTGCGGTACGCCAACAGATCCAGCAGGCCGAACTGGCCGCCGAACGGGTGGAGCTGGAACTGCTGTCCGGCTGGCTGGCGCGGCGCGAGGCGCAGCCGGGTCAAATGGAAGCGGCCCTCGACAAGCGAGGGCCGCGGTGAACGGTGCCGATCAGGCCCCGCGGGGCCGCACGCCGATCAGGGCATGACCTTGAGATCTTTCACGAACTGGGTGGTGTAGGCCCTCTTCCAGTCGGTGCCGGGCTTGAGCAGGCCGGCGGCCACCATGAACTCGGCGGTCTTCTTCCAGCGCTCGTCGGTCATCGCGCCTATGCCCAGCCTGGCCGCATCGCCGCCGGTGACCACCTGCATCTCCTTCATGCGCTGCACGGCGAAGGCGATCTGGCCGTCGGTCATGTTCGGGTTGTCCTTCTTGATCAACTCTGCCGCCGGCGCCGGGCTGACCATGAAACTCTTCCAGCCCTCCAGCGTGGCCTTGACGAAGCGCGCCACCACGTCGGGCTTTTTCGCCACCATGTCCTGCGTGGTGGTGATCGCCTGGGTGTAGGGCGGGTAGCCCTGGTCGGCGAACAGGAAGAAGTTGGTCTTCACGCCCTTTTGCTGGGCCTGGTAGGGCTCGGACGAGGGAAAGGCCTGCTGGGCGATGTTCTTGTCGGCGAAGAAGGGCTGCAGGTTGAAGGTGTAGGGCCGCATCTGCGCGTCGGTGTAGCCGTACTTCTGCTTGAACCAGGGCCACCAGTAGGTGGTGCCGGTGCCGGCCACCAGGATGGTCTTGTCCTTCAGCGAGGCGAGGTTGGGCACGTCCTCGTGCGTCATCAGGCCCTGCATGTCGAACTGGAAGGGCGCGGCCACCGTTACCAGCGGAAAGCCCTTCTCCACGCCCTGCAGGATGGCGAAGTCGTAGTTCATGATGAAGTCGGCCTGCCCCGCCAGCAGCAGCTGCACGCCGTTGACCTGCGGGCCGCCCATCTTGATGGTGACGTCCAGCCCGTGCTTCTTGAAAGTGCCGGTGGCCACGGCCTGGTACAGGCCGCCATGTTCGGCCTGGGCGAACCAGGTGGTGATGACGGTCACCTTGTCATCGGCCCAGCCCGGCACGGCTGCCGCCAGGGCCAGCAGGGCGCCGGCCACTGCCCGGCGGGCCGGGCGCAGAAACGAAAATGCACGCATCGCAATCTCCTTCGTCGTCAAGAAAAAATTCGGACAAGCGGCTTGGCTTGCAGCTATGCTGGCACCGCTAACCCATCAAGGAAACGGGTAAACTTGTATATATTCATCAGGTAATTCAATGAGTGTCACCCTGCGCCAGCTGCGTGTGTTCATCGCCGTCGCCGAGGCCCTGCACTTCACGCGGGCGGGCGACTCGCTAAACCTGTCGCAGTCCTCGGTCAGCACGCTGATTCGCGAGCTGGAGGAGAACCTGGGCCTGCGCCTGTTCGACCGCCACACCCGCATGCTGCGCCTCACCGAGGCCGGCGCCGAGATCCTGCCGCTGGCGCGCAAGGCGGTGGCCGACCTGGACAGCGTGATCGGCAGCTCGGCCCAGCTCAAGACGCTGGGTCGCGGCCGCGTCTCCATGGCCGTGGCCTCGGTTCAAGCGGCGCTGGTGATGCCGCGCATGATCCGCGAATACTGCGTGGCCAACCCCGGGGTGAAGGTGGTGCTGCACGACGTGGCGCAGGACGAGGTGCTGGAGATGGTGCGCGCCGGCGAGGTCGATTTCGGCCTGGGCACGGCCTCGGGCTCGCGCCATGACCTGGGCACGCGCACGCTGTGGCATGAGGTGTTCGTCGCCGTGCTGCCGCCCGACCACGCGCTGGCCCGCAAGCGCGAGCTCACCTGGCGAGACCTGAAGGAGGTGCCCATCATCGGCCCGCGGCCCGACAACCCGGTGCGCGAGCAGCTGGACTTCGCCCTGGCGCGCGAGGGCATTTCGCTCACGCGGCTGTACGAGGTGTCGCTGCCCCTGACCATCGTGGGCATGGTCGAGGGCGGGCTGGGCGTGGGCGTGATGACCACCTCGATGAGCCGCGTGGTCAAGGCTCTGGGCCTGACCATCAAGGAGATCACGCGGCCGGTGGTCAAGCGCGAGGTCTCGCTGGTGTTCCACCCCGACCGTTCGCTGTCGCCCGCGGCCCAGACCTTTCGCGACCTGCTGGTGCGAAAGCGCGCCGAGCTCTCGCCGCACTGAAGCAGCATCGCCGCTGCCGGCGCGGGCCCTACATTTATCGCCTATGTCCTGGCACGCCCGACTCCAGCTTGACTACTGCCTCGAGGCCGGCCGCACGGTGGCCCGCTTCGAGCACGCGGGCCCTTTGCGCATCCTGCAAAGCCTGTACCCCGAAGGCGATGCGATCTGCCACAACGTGCTCGTCCACCCGCCGGGCGGCCTGGTCGGCGGCGACACGCTGGACATTGGCGTCACCGCAGGCGTTGGGGCCCACGGCCTGATCACCACACCGGGCGCAACGCGCTTTTACCGCTCTGAAGGCGAACCCGCGCTGCAGCGCAGCCATGTGGTGCTGCAAAAGGATGCCCGCGTGGAATGGCTGCCGCTCGAAGCGATCTGCTACAGCGGCTGCCTCGCGGAAAACCATCTGACGCTCGAACTGGCCCCCGGTGCCGAACTGATAGGCTGGGACGTGACCGCGCTCGGTTTGCCGAATTCGCAACAGCCGTTCGAGCGAGGCAGCTACCTGCAGCAGATCGAGGTCCCGGGCCTGTGGCTCGAACGCGGTCGCATCGATGCGGCCGACGCAAGGCTGATGAACAGCCCACTCGGCCTTGCGGGCCAGCGCTGCATCGCAACGCTGTTCTTTGTTTCAGGCAGCAAGCTCGAGCGCCAGCGCAGGCAAGACGCACTCGATGTCGCGCGCCAGGTCATCGAAGCGAGCCCGCTGTGCGGCAGTGCCGGCGCGACCAGCCCTGATGGCCAGGTCGTGGTCGTGCGGGCGCTGGCGCCCGTTATCGAGCCCGCAATGGCATTGATGAAGGCGATCCGCGCGCAGTGGCGTCAGACGCTTTGGGCGCTGGGCAACATGGCGCCGCGCATCTGGGCGATGTAGCTGCGTCGATGGGGCTTCGGCAGTCTGAAGCCCCGTCAAATATGTGCAAGCCGCTATCGAAAGCGTAGCGGCGGCCGGTCACTTGCCGTAATACCTGGTCAGGTAGTCGACGATCTGCGCCACATCCTCCTCCTTGATCGGCGCGCCCATGACCTTGACCATCTTGTTGACCGAGGCCGTCCACCCATTGCGGTCGAGGAACACCGAGTTCATCTGGATGTAGTCGACGCTGTGACACATCACGCAGTTGGCCATGACCTTGTCTTTGCCCGGCCCGTCCTTGAGCCGGATCTGGCCTTCGTCGGCCAAGGCGGTGCCGGCAAGCAGCAGCAGGCTGATCAGTAGCGTTTTCATGACATGGCCCTCAGACGACCTCGACCGTGACCTTCTGCACCACGTTGTGGTGATAGCCGGCCGGGTTGTGGATCAGCTCGAAGGTCTGGGTCGCACCGATCCGGTTGCTCGCCTTGGCCATGACCGTGACCGGGCCCTTCCTGTCGGGCCGGAATTTGAAGCTGAACTGGCGGAACGAGTAGCGGCCGTGGTCCTGTCCCAGCTCGGCCGCGCGCCAGGTCTGGCCAGCGTCGATCGAGACCTCGACGCGGTTGACGCCGTAGCCGCCGTCCCAGGCGATCCCGTTGATCTCGACAACGCTGCCGCGCCGCGACTTCTGGCCGGGCATGGGGCTGGTCATCAGCGAGTTCACGACCATCTCGGTGATCGGCATATTGGCCTCGGTTTCCTGGGCGACGAAGCGGTCGACCACGGGGAACCTGCCCTTGGGGATGCGGTAGGCCGGGTTCATCCAGAAGCCCGCGAGCGGTTTGCTGACGGCATCGATCGAGGTCACATGCTTGATCCAGTAGGTGGCGGTCCAGCCCGGCACGACGATGCGCGCCGGATAACCGTTCCAGTGCGGCAGCGGCGCACCATTCATCTCGTAGGCGATCAGCGTGTTCTCGTCGATCGCCTTCCACAGCGGCACGCTCTTGACGAAGTCCGGGGTCAGGGCGATGGCCGGGCCGTCGGCCCCGTCGAACACGACTTCGACCGCTTCCTTGCGAATCCCGGCCTTGGCCAGCACGTCCTTGAGCCGCACGCCGCGCCATTTCGCATTGCCCATCGCGCCCGGCCCCCACTCGACGCCGGGGACATGGGGCACAAACATGCCGCGGCGGTTGCCGGAACACAGGCACACAGCAGCCAGCTCGACCTGCTCGAACTCTTTCTTGAGCTGATCCAGGCTCAGCTCGAACGGATTCTGCGCCGCCTCCCCGCCGACCTTGAGGCGCCATTGCGCGGCATTGACCTCGGGGATGCCAGCGAGGTGGTAGCGTACGAAGAAGGCATTGTTGGGGGTGAAGACCTCGCGGAAATACGACAGCGGTGTCTCGTAGTTCGGCGGACGGTAGCTCCTCTTGATCAGCGGGACCTTGCCGGGCAGCGCTTCGAGCACGGCCGATTCCAGCGTGCCCTCGGGCAGCTCGGCAGGCATTCCCGCAACCGCCGCCTGGGCCGGCGCCGGGATGAGCTGCCCGGCGCCCACCAGGATCACGCCACCGGCGCCCGTCTTGAGAAACTCCCTGCGCGTGGCCATGGCCGCTCCTTGCGTAGTGGGCACTCAGGCACTCTAGTACAAAGGCGCGAATTTGCAAGCTGCCGAGCGTCGGTCGAACGCCCGCTGCCGGCCGCCGCGTCGGGCGATCAGATCGCGACGAGCTGCCGCACGCCGTCGGCTTCCATGTTCGTCCCCCGCCCGCGCGCAATGAACTCGCCGCGCTCCATCACCAGGTAGTCGTCGGCCAGTTCTTGCGCGAAGTCGTAGTACTGCTCCACCAGCAGGATGGCCATGTCGCCGCGGTCGGCCAGCATGCGGATCACGCGGGCGATGTCCTTGATGATGCTGGGCTGGATGCCTTCGGTCGGCTCGTCAAGGATCAGCAGCTTCGGCCTGGCCGCGAGCGCGCGCGCAATCGCGAGCTGCTGCTGCTGTCCGCCGGACAGGTCGCCGCCGCGGCGCCCCAGCATCTGCTTGAGCACCGGGAACAGCTCGTACAGCTCGACGGGAATCGGCGTGTTGGCACTCTTGTACGCCAGGCCCATGCGCAGGTTCTCTTCGACCGTGAGCCGCGCGAAGATTTCGCGGCCCTGCGGCACAAAGCCAATGCCGGCACGCGCGCGCTCGTAAGGCGTCGCGTTGTGAATCGGCTTGCCGTCGAATTCGATGGAGCCGGTCTTGATGGGCACCAGGCCCATCAGCGACTTGAGCAGCGTGGTCTTGCCCACGCCGTTGCGGCCCAGCAGCACGGTCACCCTGCCCGGCTGGGCCTGCAGGCTCAGGTCGCGCAGGATGTGGGAGCCGCCGTAGTACTGGTTGATGTTGTCGACTGAGAGCATGTCAGTTGTCCATTGCACCGTGGCCGGACTTCACGCGGGCCGCCGCGGAACCGGCTTTGCCGGGCCGCTGGCGGCGCCCCCTTGAGGGGGAGGCGCCGCAGGCGCTTCGGGGGAGGGCGTTATCTTCCAAGGTAGACCTCGATCACGCGCTCGTCGGCCTGTACCTGCTCCAGCGTTCCCTGCGCCAGCACCGAGCCCTCGCTGAGCACGGTCACGATGTCGCTGATGGTCTTGATGAAGCTCATGTCGTGCTCGACAACCATCAGCGAATGCCTGCCCTTGAGCGAAAGGAACAGCTCGGCCGTGCGGGCGGTTTCCTCGTCCGTCATACCGGCGACCGGCTCGTCGAGCAGCAGCAGCTTCGGGTCTTGCATCAGCAGCATGCCGATCTCCAGCCACTGCTTCTGGCCGTGGCTCAGGTTGCCGGCCATGCGCGAAACGCTGGCGGCCAGGTGGATCGTGTGCAGCACCTCGGCTAGGCGGTCGCCTTGCGCCGAGTCGAGGCGAAAGAGCATCGAGGCCCTCACGCCCTTGTCGGTCTTGAGCGCGAGCTCGAGGTTCTCGAACACCGTGAGCTGCTCGAACACCGTGGGCTTCTGGAACTTGCGACCTATGCCCAGCTGCGCGATCTCGGGCTCGGTATGGCGCAGCAGATCGATGGTGCTGCCGAAAAACACCGTGCCCTCGTCGGGCCGCGTCTTGCCGGTGATGATGTCCATCATCGTGGTCTTGCCGGCGCCGTTGGGGCCGATGACGCAGCGCAGCTCACCGGGCGCGATGTCCAGCGAGAGCTTGTTGATGGCCTTGAAACCGTCGAAGCTCACGCTGACGTCTTCGAGGTAGAGAATGCGGCCGTGGCTGATGTCGACCTCGCCTGGCATGGCGGCACGGCCATAGCCGGCCTGTCGGCCGCCCGATTCGGTGCTGCCCTGCTGGTGTCGGGCATGCGCCTCGACGCGGCGCGCGCCCTCTTCGAGCAGATCCGGCGTCATTTGGAACCGCCCTTCAGTTGCTTGACCAATCCCACAACGCCATCGGGCAGGAACAGCGTGACGGCAATGAACAACGCACCCAGGAAATACAGCCAGAACTCCGGGTGGGTCACCGTCAGCCAGCTCTTGGCGCCGTTGACGATGAAGGCGCCGGCGATCGGGCCGACCAGGGTCGCGCGGCCGCCGACGGCGGCCCAGATCGCGATCTCGATCGAGTTGGCCGGGCTCATCTCGCTGGGGTTGATGATGCCGACCTGCGGCACGTAGAGCGCACCGGCCACGCCGCACATGATGGCCGAGATCGTCCAGATCGTGAGCTTGTAGCCCAGGGGGTTGTAGCCCGAGAACATCACGCGCGACTCGGCATCGCGGATGGCCTGCAGCACGCGGCCGAACTTGGATGCAATGAGCCAGCGCGCGAACAGGAAAAAGCCCAGCAGGGTCAGCCCGGTCAGCACGAACAGCACCATGCGCATGGAGGGCGTGGCGATGGGAATGCCGAGGATGCGCTTGAAGTCGGTGAAGCCGTTGTTGCCGCCGAAGCCCGTTTCATTGCGGAAGAACAGCAGCATCGCGGCGAAGGTCATCGCTTGGGTGATGATGGAGAAGTAAACGCCCTTGATGCGCGAACGAAACGCGAAGTAGCCGAACACAAAGGCCACCAGGCCCGGCACGGCGACGACGAAGATCAGCGTGGCGATGAAGCTGTCCGACAGCGCCCAGTGCCAGGGCAGTGCCTTCCAGTCCAGGAACACCATGAAGTCGGGCAGGTCGCTCTTGTAGTTGCCCTCGCGCCCGATCTGGCGCATCAGGTACATGCCCATCGCATAGCCGCCCAAAGCGAAGAACAGCCCGTGGCCCAGACTGAGAATGCCGGTGTAGCCCCAGATCAGATCCATGGCCAACGCGCAGATCGCATAGCACATGATCTTGCCGACCAGGGCCACGGCATAGTCGCTCATGTGAAACACGCTGCCCTGTGGCACGACCAGGTTGAGCAGCGGCGCGACGGCGCAGACCGCGATCAGCACGATGATGAAGGCGCTCCAGCCTTTGCCCGTGAGCAGGCTTGTCCCCCTCCCCCTTTGGGTGAGGGCCGGGGTGGGGGCTTGGGTGGGGGCCACAGCGCCCCCACCCTGCCCTCCCCCAGGGGGGGAGGGTTCCAAATCCACGGAACCTTCGGGCGGCAACACGGCGCTCATGCCTCTGCACTCCGGCCCTTCATCGCGAAGATGCCCTGCGGCCGCTTCTGGATGAAGACGATGATGAAGACCAGCACGGCGATCTTGGCCAGCACCGCACCGGTCCAGCCTTCGAGGAACTTGTTCAGAATGCCCAGGCCGAGCGCGGCGTAGACCGTTCCGGCCAGCTGGCCCACACCGCCGAGCACCACCACCATGAACGCGTCGACGATGTAACCCTGGCCCAGGTCGGGACCGACGTTGCCGACCTGGCTCAAGGTGCAGCCGGCCAGGCCGGCAATGCCGGAGCCCAGTGCGAACGCATAGGTGTCGATGCGCGCGGTGTTGACCCCCATGCACGAGGCGATCGGCCGGTTCTGCGTGACGCCACGCACGAACAGGCCCAAGCGCGTGCGGCCGATCAGCCAGGCCATGGCCAGCAGCACGGCAGCGGCAAAGCCGATGATCACGATGCGGTTCCAGGGCAGCTGCAGGTTGCCCATGAGCTGCACCCCGCCGCTCATCCAGCTCGGGTTTTCGACGCCGACGTTCTGCGCGCCGAAGATGCTGCGCACCAGCTGCTGCAGCATCAGGCTGATGCCCCAGGTGGCCAGCAGGGTTTCCAGCGGGCGGCCGTAGAGGAAGCGGATCACGCTGCGCTCCAGCGCCGCGCCCATCAAGGCCGAGGCCAGGAAGGATGCGGGCACGGCCGCCACCAGGTACCAGTCGAAGGCGCCGGGCAGGTATTTCTGGAACAGGCCCTGCACCACATAGGTCGCGTAGGCGCCTATCATCATCAGCTCGCCATGGGCCATGTTGATCACGCCCATCAGGCCGTAGGTGATCGCCAGGCCCAGCGCCACCAGCAGCAGGATCGAGCCCAGGCTGATGCCGCTGAAGATCGCGCCGAGCTTGTCGCCCCAGGCCAGCGAGGCCTCGACCGTGCGCAACGAGCCCTCCAGCGCGGCCCGGACATCGCTTTCGGTCTCGGTCTTCAAACGCTCCAGCAGTGCCGTCTTGGTGTTGCCGCTGTTGCTCCGGGCCAGCAGGCGCGCCGCCTCCAGCCGTTTGACCCGGTCGGCGCTGTTGAGCCAGATGGCGGCACGCACCAGGCCCAGCTGCTCCAAGAGCAGCGGCACGGTTTCGGCCGCCAAGGCCTTGTCGATCAGCGGCAGCCTGGCTTCGTCGGTTTCGCTCTGCAAGGCCTTGATCGCCTCGCTGCGCACCTTGTCGTCGTTGGAAAACAGCTTGAGCACGGCCAGCGCCAAGTCGAGCTCGCCGCGCATGCGGTTATTGTTGATCACGTCCTCTGCGCTCTCAGGCACAACGGATTCAGCACCCGTCACCGGGTCGTAGCCCTTGCCGTCCCTGATGAGCAGCACCTTGTCGCCTGCGAACTTGACCGCGTCGTCGGCCAGGGCCTGGATGAAGGCGGCGGTCTTGTCGTCGGCGGCGGCGACCGCCCTGTTCAAGGCCTCGATGCGCGCGTCGGTTTCGCCCGATGCCATCGCTTTGGCCTCTTCGGCCGTCAGCGCATGGGCGCCAGACGCTATCAAAATCGTAGCAAGAAAGAATAGATATCGCATTGGCATGAAAGGACCTGTAGGGTGGGCAGCAAGCTGCCCACGCTGCAACTCCCTCTTGTCCCCTCTCCCCCTGGGAGAGGGTTAGGGTGAGGGCTCGGCGGGCCTGCCCTCTGGATCCCCGCCTGCGCGGGGATGACACAAGGTGCGCTGGGCGCACCTTGTGTCACTTCTTCGCCGGCTCGTCAGGCTTCTTGTCGTTGCCTTCGATGTAAGGGCTCCAGGGCTTGGCCTTGACCGGGCCCGGGGTTTTCCAGACCACGTTGAACTGGCCGTCGGCCTTGACTTCGCCAATGAACACCGACTTGTGCAGGTGATGGTTCTTCTCGTCCATCTTGGACACGATGCCCGATGGGGCCTTGAAGGTCTGGCCGGCCATCGCGGTGATGACCTTGTCGACGTCGGTGGACTGGGCCTTCTCGACCGCCTGCTTCCACATGTTGATGCCGATGTAGGTCGCCTCCATGGGGTCGTTGGTCAACGGCTTGTCCTTGTGGCCGGCAATGCCCTTGCCCTTGGCGTAGGCCGACCATTTCTTGATGAACTCGTCGTTGGCCGGGTTCTTGATCGATTCGAAATAGTTCCAGGCCGCCAGATGGCCGACCAGTGGCTTGGTGTCGACGCCACGCAGCTCTTCCTCGCCGACCGAGAAAGCGACAACCGGCACGTCCTTGGCCTTCAGGCCGGCGTTGCCGATCTCCTTGTAGAAAGGCACGTTGGAGTCGCCGTTGATCGTGGAAACCACGGCGGTCTTGCCGCCGGCGGCGAACTTCTTGATGTCGGCCACGATGGTCTGGTAGTCGGAGTGGCCGAACGGCGTGTACTTCTCGTCGATGTCGGACTCCTTCACGCCCTTGCTCTTCAAGTAGGCGCGCAGGATCTTGTTGGTGGTGCGCGGGTAGACATAGTCCGTGCCCAGCAGCACCCAGCGCTTGGCAGCGCCGCCTTCCTTGCCCATGAGGTAGTCGACCGCGGGAATGGCCTGCTGATTCGGCGCGGCACCGGTGTAGAACACGTTCTTGGACAGCTCCTCACCCTCGTACTGCACGGGGTAGAACAGCAGGCCGTTGAGTTCCTCGAACACCGGCAGCACCGACTTGCGCGACACCGAGGTCCAGCAGCCGAACACCACGGCGACCTTGTCCTGGGTCAGCAGCTGCTTGGCCTTCTCGGCAAACAGCGGCCAGTTCGAGGCCGGGTCGACGACCACGGGCTCGAGCTTCTTGCCGAGCACGCCGCCCTTGGCGTTGATTTCGTCGATCGCCATCAGCACCGTGTCCTTGAGCACGGTCTCGGAAATGGCCATGGTGCCGGAGAGGCTGTGCAGCACGCCGACCTTGATCGTGTCGGCGGCATGGGCCGGCAAGGCGCTCAGGCCCGCGAGCGCGGTGGCGGCCGCAAGGGCCTTGAGGGTGAATCGACGTTGCATGCGTGCTTCTCCAGCAAAGTGAAACTGTGCTCCCCACCCCGCCCCTTGCGGGGCGCCTCTGGTGGGGATGAGTCGATGCTAGGAAGAAGCCCTGCGGCGGGGAATACGCCGTGTGGCGTATGCCGGGGTGGGCATCGCGGCTCAGCCCTGGATCGCCGTGTTCGGCGCCTGCTCAATGATGAACAGCCTCGGCGTGCAACCATAGCCCAAGCGCGCCAATGACTTTAAGAATGGTGTCGAAGCCGGGAGCTCGCTCGCCTGAGAGCGCCTTGTAGAGGCTCTCGCGGGACAGACCTGCATCACGTGCAACCTGCGTCATGCCTTTGGCGCGAGCGATATCGCCAAGCGCCTTGGCAATGAAAGCAGCATCACCGTTTGCTTCTTCGATGCATGCTTCAAGATAAGCGGCCATTTCTTCTGGGGTGCGAAGATGTTCTGCGACGTCGTAGCGGGTAGTTGCGGTATCAGTTTCTTGCTGGTCGGGGGCGTCCATATAGGAGGGGTTATGCGCCACTGGTTCGAAGCCAGACTCACCTCCAAATTGAGGCAGTGAGTCGCCGATGGCATGCCACGCCGCCTTGTGGCTGACGAAGGAGTGCCCTTCCGGCGCGCTGGGCAGCTCGCCATGGATGACGCCAGCGGGGACACCCGCCACTTTCGGGAAGCGGACATCCGACGTGAATACGTGCGTGCCGCAAACGCTGCAGAAGTAACGAGTGGTGTTCTGGGTGGCGATCAAAGAGCGGAGCTTGTCTTTGCCAGCGAGCTTGGAGCCTATATCTGCCTTGGTGCTGACGGCGCCAAACCTTCACCCCTGCGCACGCAGCACCTCGTAGGCCTCGTTGACACGCTTGAACGCGTCCTCGGCAAGCTTTTGCACCAGCGGCGAGACCTGGGCCAGTTTGTCAGGGTGGTAGTGCTGGCGCAAGGTGCGCCGCGCGCGCTCCACCGCCTCCCAGGGGCAGCCGGGCTCCAGGCCCAGCACGGCCAGGGCCTGGCCCACGTCCATGCCGTCGCCGGCGGCGGGCGCGGCGTACTCGTGCGCCTCGGCGGCGGCGGGCAGCGACTGCACCAGGCAGACCGCGTCCTGCCAGTCGACCTGGTACTCGGCCTTGCACGACGGGCAGCGGATCTCACCCGTTTCGCTCAGGCGCGGGATGCGCAGGCGCGTGTCGCAGCCGGTGCAGCGCATCAGGGCCGGCGCGCAACTGTCCTCGCCGGCGGCGGCCCCGGGCCCGCCCAGGACTTCCAGGGCCCGGCGCAGCGTCTCGATCCGCGCCGGCGGGCGGCCCTGCAGTTCCTCGCGCAGCGCCTGCCGCACGGCCGGGTTGCGGCCGTAGCGGCGGTGCAGTTCCTCGAGTTCATCGAGTCTGGCGCCCGCCAGCGGGCGACTGCGGTCCGGCGGCGGCGCCAGCACGAGCTCGGCCGGCGCGGTGGCCGCGATGCGGCGTGCGTGCACGATGTCCAGGGCCGTGAGCGGCTCCCCGGCCAGCGCCTGCTCGGGGTCGAGCAGGCCGGCCAGCATCTGCACGCTCAGGCGCGGCAGGTCCAGGAATTCGGCGCAGGCCTGGGCCAGATCCTCGTCGAGCCTGGACAGGCGGCGAAAGCCTATGCGCAGCTGGCTGATGTCCCAGAAGGACACGCCCATGGCCTTGCCCATCTGCTGCAGCGTGAGGCCGCGCTCGCTCGCGCACTGCACCAGGGCCGCGATCAGCAGGCCACCCGGGCGCTTGAGTTCGGCGGGATCGATCCGGCCGCTCCAGGCCGCTGCCTCGTCGGCGACGTCAATGTCAGGCGCGGCGGCGCGGGCGCTGGCAGTGGTCATGGCGGTCCTCGGTGGCGGGAGAAGTCAGTCTCAGTGCGGCACGGCCAGGCAGTCGCTGAAGCCGTAGCGCTCGCAGAACGGGCTGTGCGGGTTGGGCAGGTAGGGCGGGATGCGGTGCAAACGCTCGGCCGCCTCGCGCAGCACATTGTCGCAGTGGGGATGGTACCTGAAGCCCTGTTGGGCAATCCGGCTAATCGAAGCGCGCATCGCGCAGCTGGAGCGGGAACTGACGGCCATTGCCAAACTCGGCCCGGCGTGCGCCACGCTGCTGTCGATTCCAGGCATTGGCCTGTTGACGGCCACCCCCTGGGTGGCGGCCACTCCCGGCGATGTCAGCCACTTCAAGGCCGCGGGCTGGCCGGGCGGTTATCCCCGGCCAATTGAAAGCTGTTGGTCCGGCTATTTGAAACCTTTCGCTATCCCTCGAACTGCGGATGCAGTTGCCGGATGCGGTTCATCGCCATCGCCGCGGCGGCGGTGCGGGTCTCGACGCCGAGCTTCGCGAACACGCGCTCGAGGTGCTTTTTCACGGTCGCCGGGCTGGCGCCCAGGATGTCGCCGATGTCGCGGTTGATCTTGCCCTTGACAACCCAGTACAGCACCTCGGCCTCGCGCGCCGTGAGCTTGAAGCTCAGGCTCATGGCCTCGATCACGGCCGCGTCGGAGACTTCGCGCATCACGATGAGCCAGTCGTCGTCGCCGGTCTGCTGGTGCAGCCGAAACGTCAGCCGGCTGGCGCCCTGCTCGATGCTCAGGCGCGGGGCCTCGGTCTGGCGCTCCCTGTGCTGCAGGTGGCGGCGCAGCCATTGAACGACGGGCTCGGGCGCCTGCGCCATGGGGGTGCCGCAGTAGCGCAGCAGCAGCTCGCGCGCCAGCGGGGTCTGCCACATCAGCCTGCCGTCGCTGGCACGCACCGTGATGCTCGCGTAGCCGAACGCATCGAGGGCGTTGCGCGCCTGCCGCTTCTCACGTGCGCCCTGCATGTGCACATGCATGCGGGCCAGCACCTCCTTGGGCTTGATCGGCTTGGTCACATAGTCGACCCCGCCGGCTTCGAGCGCAGCCACCAGGTGCTCGGTCTCGGTCAGCCCGGTCATGAAGATGATGGGAATATGCGCCGTCTGCGGTGCGGCCTTCAGGCGCTTGGCGACCTCGAAGCCGTCCATCCCGGGCATCATCGCGTCGAGCAGCACGATGTCGGGCAGGGCCTGGGTGGCGCGCTGCAGCGCCGCCTCGCCGCCCGTGGCCACCAACACGGTGTAGCCGGACTCATCGAGCGCATCGTGCAGCAGCGACAGGTTGTCGGGCACATCGTCGACGATCAGCACCACATCGCTGTGGGCGCGGTCCAGGGTTTGGTCGAGCAGGCTGGTGGTCATGGCAGGTCGGCCGTACGTTGTTCGAGGGCCTGGGCCACGGTGCGGCCGATCGCCTCAAACTGGAACTGCCGCGCCAGCTCGCGCAGACGGGCACAGAAGGCGGCGCATTCGGGCTGAGCGGCCTCGATCTCGTCGAGCTGGTTCATGATGCCGCGGTAGTAACCGAGCTGGACCAGCTCGTGCAGCGCGAGCAGGCGGCGCCGCTGCGGCCAAGCCAGATCAGGCGCGCTGGCCGGCGCAGGGGGCAAGGTCGTGACCGGCTCGTCGAACCAGTTCAGGCGCAGGCGGCGCTCGAGCCAGTCCAGCAGCTCGCTGTGGCGCACGGGCTTGAGGATGAAGTCCTCGGAGCGGATGCCCGCATCGTTGTCCATCCCCTTGTCAAAGGCATTGGCCGACACGATCGCGATCTGCTCGCACGCCATCCCAGTACGACGCAGACGTCGTATCGTCTCCCAGCCGTCGATGCCGGGCATGGCCAGGTCCATCAGGATCGCGTCGGGCCGGTAGCCGCTGGCCAGCAGATCGAGGCAGTCGTGCCCGCTGGCCGCCAGCCGCAGCTCGAAGCCCAGGGGCTCCAGCAGGTCGACCAGCAGCTCGCGGTCGGCCTCCTCGTTGTCCACCACCAACACGCGCCGCCGCTGGCCCGCATAGCCGCGCCGCGGCTTGGGGCCAGCCTGCGCGCCCTGTCCCGGCATGCTGGCATGGACTTCGGGCAGGAACAGCTTGACCCGAAACACCGAGCCCACACCGGGCGTGCTCGAGACGGTCAGCTCGCCGCCCATCAAATCGGTCAGCATCTTGGCGATGGTCAGGCCCAGCCCCGCGCCTGGCGCCGCCGGGCCCGGTGTCGAGGCACGCGTGAACGGCTCGAAGATCCGCTCCAGCTCCTGCGCCGTCATGCCCGGGCCGCTGTCCTCGATCTCGATGCCGGCCATCTCGCGCGCATGGCGCAGGCGGAACCTGACCTGCCCGACCGAGGTGAACTTGATCGCATTGCCCAGCAGGTTGATCAGGATCTGGCGCAGCCGTTTCTCGTCGGCCCGCACGACCTCGGGCAGCACGCCCTGGGGCTCGAAGACAAACGCCAGCCCCTTGCCCGCGGCCTGCAGCTCGAACATGCTGGCGACCTCGTGCACGCAGTCGGCAAACTGCATGGGCCTGACGTCGAGCGCGAGCTTGCCGGACTCGATGCGCGCAATGTCCAGCGTGCCCTCGATCAGCGACATCAGGTGTTCGCCGCCGCGCTGGATCACGCTGACGGCCTGCTTGCGGTGCGGCGGCACGGCCGGGTCTTCGCCCATGAGCTGGGCGTAGCCCAGGATGCTGTTGAGCGGCGTGCGCAGCTCATGGCTGATCGCGCTGATGTAGCGGCTCTTGGCCTGGTTGGCCTGCTCGGCCACGCGCTTGGCGTGCTGCAGCTGCTCGTCGGTCTGGCGGTGCAGCTCGATCTCGCGCATCAGCAAACCGGTCTGGCGGTTCGATTCTTCCTGCGCGACCTGTCGGCTCTTGTGCGCCAGCACCAGCCACCAGGCCACGATGCCGGCAATCACCAGCAGCGCCATGTAGGCTTTCAAAAAGCCCGAGCGCAGGGCCGACTGCGGCGCGAGCGCAGGCAGGACCTCGGCCAGCGCCCTCAACTCCTGGCGGTACAGCAGGCCGAACACGGCGGCCAGCAGCGGCACGATGATCAGCATCAGCAGCAGAAAATGGCTGAGCCCCGTATCCAGATAGGGCCAGATACGGCGCGGCAGCAGCCAGCGCAAGGCCGAGGACCACTGGGCCGACAGGCTGGCGTGGGGCTTGCACAGGTCCCCGCAACGCGCGTCCAGCGTGCAGCACAGCGAGCAGATCGGGCCCTGGTAGGCCGGGCAATGGGCCATGTCGGGCGCCTCGTAATCGCGCTCGCAGATCACGCAGCGCCTGAGGCTGTAGCGCCGGTAGGCGCCGGCCTCGGGCGCGATGCGGGCGATGTAGTAGCGCCCTTGAGTCAGCCAGGCAATGAGGGGGGCGGCCACGAACGCCGTGCCCAGGGCGATCAGGGCCGAGAAGGCCTGGGCCGTGGGCCCGAACCAGCCCAGATGCGCGGTGATGGACAGGACCGAGGCCAGCGCCATCGCGCCAACGCCCACCGGATTGATGTCGTACAGGTGGGCTCGCTTGAATTCGATGCCCGGCGGCGACAGGCCCAGCGGCTTGTTGACCACCAGATCGGCGACCACCGCCATCATCCAGGCGATCGCGATGTTGGAGTACAGGCCCAGCACATCGCCCAGCGCCTCGAACACGTTCATCTCCATGAGCATGAAGGCGATCAGCGTGTTGAACACGACCCACACGACCCGCCCGGGGTGGCTGTGCGTGAGGCGCGAGAAGAAGTTGGACCAGGCCAGCGAACCGGCATAGGCATTGGTGACGTTGATCTTGAGCTGCGAGACCACGACAAACAGCGCGGTCGCGGCCACCGCCCAGCCGTAGTGCGGGAACACGTACTCGTACGCGGCCAGGTACATCTGGTTCGGGTCGACCGCGCGGTCGGGCGGGACCATGTGGGTGATGGCCAGATTGGCCAGCAGCGCGCCGCCCAGCATCTTGGCCACGCCCAGCAGCACCCAGCCCGGCCCGCCCGCGAGCACACCAGCCCACCAGCGCCAGCGGTTGGCCGAGGTCTGGACGGGCATGAAGCGCAGATAGTCCGCCTGTTCTCCCATTTGCGTGATCAGCGCAATGCCCACGGTCAGGGCGGCACCAAACAGGTGCAAATCAAACTGGGCGCCCAGACCCTTGTCACCGGGGTAGTGCACGACTCCAGCGAAAGCACCAGGATCGCGCATCAACACATAGACAAAGGGCACGACCAGCATCAACAGCCACAGCGGCTGGGTCCAGACCTGCAGCCGGCTGATCGCCGAGACGCCATGCGTGACCAGCGGAATCACGACCAGCGCGCAGAGCAAGTAGCCCCAGCTCGGCGCAACGCCCAGCGCCAGCTCCAGCGCATAGGCCATGACCGCCGCTTCCAGCGCGAAGAAGATGAAGGTGAACGAGGCGTAGATCAGCGAGGTCAGCGTCGAGCCTATGTAGCCGAAGCCCGCGCCGCGCGTGAGCAGGTCCATGTCCACCCCGTGGCGGGCCGCGTAAATGCTGATGGGCAGGCCGGCTGCGAAGATGATCAGCCCGGTGGCGAGAATGGCGAGCGCGGCGTTGATGAAGCCGTACTGCACCAGCAGTGTCGCCCCGACGGCCTCCAGGATCAGGAACGAGGCCGCGCCGAACGCGGTATTCGCGACCCGCCATGCGGACCACTTGCGAAAACGCTGCGGTGCGAAGCGCAGCGCATAGTCTTCCATGGTCTCGCGGGCCACCCAGCTGTTGTAGTCGCGCCGGATCTTGACGACATGCTGCGGCGCGTCGTTCAGGGCGGGGGGCTGGGGCAGTTCGCTCACAGGGCAGCGCTGCAGATTTCATGCCATGGGCCAAACGGCGTATCGCACCACCTGGGGATTGCAAGATAATGAACCGCAGATTCCCAACCCCGCCGCTCCATGGAACTGACGCCCCGCGAAAAGGACAAGCTGCTGATCTTCACCGCGGCCCTGCTGGCCGAGCGGCGCAAGGCGCGTGGCCTCAAGCTCAACTACCCCGAGGCCGTGGCCCTGATCTCGGCCGCCGTGATGGAGGGCGCGCGCGACGGCAAGACCGTGGCCCAGCTCATGAGCGAAGGCCGAACCGTGCTCACGCGGGCAGACGTGATGGAGGGCATCGCCGAGATGATTCCCGACATCCAGGTCGAAGCCACCTTTCCCGACGGCACCAAGCTGGTCACCGTCCACCAGCCGATTGTTTGACAGACTTCATGACAAATCCGGCTGAAGCCCCTGCCGAATGGAGGTTTACCGCTATGAAAAAAAGAGCATTTCTGATCCCCGCCCTGTTGCCCTGCGTCTCCACCTGGGCTCATGAAGGCCATGGCCTGAGCGGCCCGCACTGGCACGCGACCGACGCCTGGGGCTTTGCCGTCGTCGCGGCGCTGATCGTGCTGGCCATCTGGTTGTCGCGCGGCGGCAAGTGAGGCCCGCATGATTCCCGGTGAACTGCTGACGGACGAAGGGGAACACGCCCTCAACACGGGCCGGCGCACGGTCACGCTGGTGGTCCGCAATACCGGCGACCGCCCGATCCAGGTCGGCTCGCACTACCACTTCGCCGAAACCAATGGCGCGCTCGGCTTCGACCGCGCCGCCGCCCGCGGCATGCGGCTGAACATCGCGTCGGGCACTGCCGTGCGCTTCGAGCCGGGCCAGCAGCGCACGGTGGAGCTGGTGGACTATGCGGGCGAGCGCAAGGTCTACGGCTTTCGTGGCCTTGTCCAGGGCGTTTTGTGATGGCAACGATCGGCAGGCGTGCCTACGCCGAAATGTTCGGCCCGACCGTGGGCGATCGCGTCCGGCTGGCCGACACGGACCTCATCATCGAGGTCGAGCGCGACTACACGCTGCGCGCCGGCAGCCATGGCGAGGAGGTGAAGTTCGGCGGCGGCAAGACCATCCGCGACGGCATGGCGCAGAGCCAGCGCACGCGCGCTGAGGCTGCGGTGGACTGCGTGATGACCAACGCGCTGATAGTGGACCACTGGGGCATCATCAAGGCCGACATCGGCATCAAGGGCGGGCGCATCGGCAAGATCGGCAAGGCCGGCAACCCCGACACGCAGCCTGGCGTGGACATCGTCATCGGCCCGGGCACGGAGGTGATCTCGTGCGAGGGCAACATCGTGACCGCCGGCGGCATCGACTCGCATATCCACTTCATCTGCCCGCAGCAGATCGAAGAAGCCCTGGCCTCGGGCGTGACGACCATGATAGGCGGCGGCACCGGGCCCGCCACCGGCACCTGTGCGACGACCTGTACGCCGGGCCCCTGGAACATGGAGCGCATGCTGCAGGCCGCCGACGCGTTCCCGATCAATCTCGGCTTTCTGGGCAAGGGCAATGCCAGCCTGCCCGAGCCGCTGCGCGAACAGATCCTGGCGGGCGCCATAGGCCTGAAGCTGCACGAGGACTGGGGCACCACGCCCTCGGCGATCAGCAACTGCCTGGACGTCGCCGACGAAACCGACACGCAGGTCGCGATCCACAGCGACACGCTCAACGAATCGGGCTTCGTCGAAAACACGATCGCCGCCACCAAGGGCCGCGCGATCTGCGCCTTCCACACCGAGGGCGCGGGCGGCGGCCATGCGCCCGACATCCTGCGCGTGGTGGGGGAAGCCAACTTCCTGCCCTCCTCCACCAACCCCACCATGCCCTACACGGTGAACACGCTCGACGAGCACGTGGACATGCTCATGGTGTGCCACCATCTCGACCCCGCGATCGCCGAAGACCTCGCGTTTGCCGAAAGCCGCATCCGCAAGGAAACCATCGCTGCCGAAGACATCCTGCACGACCTGGGCGCCATCAGCATGTTCAGCTCCGACTCGCAGGCCATGGGCCGCGTCGGCGAGGTCATCCTGCGCTGCTGGCAGACCGCGCACAAGATGAAGCTGCAAAGGGGCCACCTGACACCCCCTCCCCCGCTGGGGGAGGGCCGGGGTGGGGGCACGTCCGCCGACCACGCCACTCGAAACGACAACTTCCGCGTCAGGCGCTACGTCGCCAAGTACACGATCAACCCGGCCATCGCCCATGGCATCAGCCACGAGGTCGGCAGCATCGAGGAAGGCAAATGGGCCGACCTGGTGGTCTGGAAGCCCGCGTTCTTCGGCGTCAAGCCGGCCCTGGTCCTCAAGGGCGGCTTCATCGTCATGGCGGCCATGGGCGACCCCAATGCCTCGATCCCGACGCCGCAGCCGGTGCATTACCGGCCCATGTTCGGCGCGTTCGGCGGCGCTGTGGCCAAGACCTCGCTGAGCTTCGTGTCGCAGGCGGCCCTGGCAGCCGGCGTCCAGGGACGCTATGGCCTGGCCAAGACGCTGAGCGCCGTGAAGAACATCCGGCAGGTGCGCAAGGCCGACCTGATCCACAACGGCTACACGCCCAGGATGGAGGTGGATGCGCAGACCTACACGGTGCGCGCCGACGGCCAGCTGCTCATTTGCGAACCCGCAACCTCGCTGCCGATGGCGCAACGCTACTTTCTGTTCTGATGCTGCAAGTCTCCAAACTCCTCCCCGGCGGGCGCGGCCTTGCCGCCGCCCTGCTCAAGCGCGCCGCCACGGTCGAACTCGACTGGGACGTGCGCCAGAAAAGCCGCTTCGACGCCACCGACTCACAGGGCCGTCAACTCGGCGTGTTCCTGCCGCGCGGCACCGTCGTGCGCGGCGCTGACGTGCTCGTCGCGGAAGACGGCTCGCTGATCCGCGTGGTCGCGGCAGCGCAGCCCGTACTCGTGATCATGGCCTGCGCCGAACATGGCTCGCCGTTCGACCTGCTTCGTGCCGCCTACCACCTGGGCAACCGCCATGTGGCCATCGAGCTCCGGCCCGACCACCTGAAGATCGAGCCCGACCATGTGCTGGCCGACATGCTGCGCGCCATGCACCTGACCGTGAACGAAGCGCAGGCCGCCTTCGAGCCCGAGGGCGGCGCTTACAGCTCGCATGGCACGCCGCATGCACGACACGACCACCATGGTCATGACCACGGCGATCCCGGGCATGAGCACGGACATCAGCACTGAAAAAGCCCCTGCCGTCCTGCCGGCCGCCAGCCTGCTGCAGCTGATCTGGCTGGCCTCCCCGGCCCTGCCGGTTGGTGGTTTTTCCTACTCGGAAGGGCTCGAAGCCGCGGTGGACCGGGCAGGAGTTGCTACAGAAACAATAGCATCTGACTGGCTGGTCGACCAGCTGCACCTCAGCCTGACGCGCGGCGATCTGGCTGTGGTGGCCCAGGCCATTGGCGCCTGGCGCGGCGGCGATGGGGAGCGCCTCAGCGAGCTCAACGCCTGGGTCCTGCAGACCCGCGAAACCAGCGAGCTGCGCCTGCAAACCGAGCAAATGGGCCGCTCGCTGCTGGAGTGGCTGCGCAACCAGCCCAGCGCCAGCGCCGAGCAGATCGCGACCTGCGCCCGGCTCCAGCCGACCTACCCCGTCACCTTCGCGCTCGCGGCCTCGCAGACGCGGGCCAGCGTGTTCGACTGCCTTCTGGCCTATGCCTTCGGCTGGGCCGAAAACATGGTCGCCGCAGCGCTCAAGGCCGTGCCCCTGGGACAAAGCGCCGGCCAGCGCATACTGGCCCGGCTGGCCGATGAGATTCCGTCCCGCGCCGAGCGAGCCATGGTGCTGGCAGACGGCGAGCGCCAGGCCTTCTCGCCGATGCTGGCGATTCTGTCGTCCCAGCATGAAGTTCAATATTCCAGACTGTTTCGATCATGAACGCCTCTATGACTTTGCACCATATTCCCAACCGCACCAAGAAGCTGCCGCCGCTGCGCGTGGGCATAGGCGGGCCGGTCGGCTCCGGCAAGACCACGCTGCTGGAGATGCTGTGCAAGGCCATGCGCGACAAATACGACTTGGTGGCCATCACCAACGACATCTACACCAAGGAAGACCAGCGCCTGCTGACGGTGAGCGGCGCGCTGCCGGCCGAGCGCATCATGGGCGTGGAAACCGGCGGCTGCCCGCACACGGCGATCCGCGAAGACGCCTCGATCAACCTCGAGGCCATCGACCGCATGCTCGAGCAGTTCCCGGACGCCGACGTGGTGTTTGTCGAAAGCGGCGGCGACAATCTGGCCGCCACCTTCAGCCCCGAGCTGAGCGACCTGACGATTTACGTGATCGACGTCGCGGCCGGCGAAAAAATCCCGCGCAAGGGCGGCCCCGGCATCACCAAGAGCGACCTGTTCGTGATCAACAAGACCGACCTCGCGCCCTATGTCGGCGCCGACCTCGGCGTCATGGAGGCCGACACTCGGCGCATGCGCACCACGGCCCAGGGCCTCAAGCCCTACGTGATGACCAACCTCAAGACCCAGGCCGGGCTGGCCGAGGTGGTCTCGTTCATCGAGACCAAAGGCATGCTCAAGGCCGGCTGAGCGACGGCTCCTGCCTCGGGCCAGGGGCACGCGGGCGACGAAGCGGGGATGCCCCCTCTTTGTCAGAAGGCTCGCACCGCTACCCGCTGGCCGCTGCGCGCGGCCTCGATCACCGCCAGCGCCGCCGCCAGCGAGCGCACGCCGTCTTCCCCGCTGGCGGAGGCTGGGCCGAGCCCCTGCACCGCGCGGTTGAACGCCGCCAGCGCGTGGACATACAGGTTGTGGGGCTGCAAGGGGATCGCCCGCTCACCCTGCGCGTTGCGCAGCCGCACCTCGCCGACCGGCTGCTGCGTCATCACGTCGCGCCCGACGATGGAGCCGGCGCTGCCGTGGATCTCGATGCCGGTGCCGGCATGCGCGACGTTGAAGGCATCGTGCAGTTGCGCGAGCACGCCGTTGTCGAAGCGCAGCACCGCCATCACGCCGTCCTCGACCGGGCCGCCGCCCTGGGTCATCGCCACCGCTTCGACGGGCTCGGCGTCCAGGATGAAGCGCAGCGTGTCGGCATCATGCACCGTGATGTCGAGCACGACGCCGCCGCCGGCCTCGGGCTTGTGAATGCGCCAGCCCTGCAGGTGCTCGGGCAGGCGCACCGCGTGGAACACCCGCGCGAACAGCGGCGTGCCTATGGCGCCGTCGCGCACGAGCCGCCGGATCGCCTGGTGCGACGCGGCGTGGCGCAGGTGGTGGTTGGTGCCGAGCACCACGCCGGCGCTGCGGCAGGCCTGCACGATCGCCTGTGCGTCCGGCAGGTTCAACGCCAGCGGCTTCTCGCAAAGCACATGCTTGCCCGCCGCCGCGGCGGCAATGGCCTGCTGCGCATGCAGCTCGTTGGTGGTGCTGATGTAGACGGCATCGACGGCCGGATCGGCGAGCAGCTCGTCGATCGAGATGCAGGACTTCGCGATGCCATGCCTGGCCGCGTAGGCCGCGCCGCGCTGCGCATCGCTGCTCATCACGGCGACGACCTCATTGCCCGGCTGGGCCCGCATCGCACCGATCATCCACTCGTGCGCAATCGTGCTTGCGCCCACCAATCCCCAGCCCAGCTTGCCTGTCATCGGCGTTCTCCTTCGGTCGTTGCAGCCCCGCGGGCCGTTCGTCAGACAAGGGTAGCCGCGCCGAGGCCTGCGCATGGCAGGGAACTGGCGGCTTTTTGCATAATGGCCGCAAGCTCGAACGCCGAAGCGCGCCAATGGCACAATTTGCGCATGAAGCCCTGGTTCGAACAGGTGGTCGTCGCGAGCGGCCAGTCGTGGACGCTGTTCGACCGCCAGCTGCCGTCGTTTCCGTTCAACTGGCATTACCACCCCGAGTTCGAATTGACACTCACGCTCAACAGCGTCGGCGAACGCTTCGTGGGGGACCATGTGGCCCATTACGGCGACGGCGACCTCGTGCTGGTCGGGCCCAACCTGCCGCACGCCTGGCAGTCGCGCGCTGCGGTGGACAGCGGCCGGCCGCACCGCGCGCTGGTGCTGTGGTTCACGCAGCAGTGGGCGCAGGGGCTGACCCGGCCCTACCCCGAGCTCGGCGGCATCGACGCGCTGCTCGCCGAGTCCGCGCGCGGGCTCGCGTTCAGCCAGAGCGCCGTCGATGCCGTGCGGCCGCGGCTGCTGGCCCTGGCCGATGCGGCGCCGCCCATGCGTTGGCTCGGGCTGGTCGAGGTGCTGTTGCTGCTGGCCCAGGACACCGATCGCCAGCCGCTTGCGCTGCACGGGTTCGCATTGGACAAGCCGCCGCGCGACCGCGCCCGGCTCGACCGCGTGCTGGCCCACCTTCATGCGCACTACGCCGAGCCGGTGCGCCTCGCGACGCTGGCCGGGCTCGCCGCGATGAGCGAGAGCCAGCTGCAGCGCTTCTTCAAGCGCCACACGCGCATGACGGTGAGCGACTACCTCGCGCAGCTGCGCATCGGCCGCGCCTGCGCCCTGCTGCTAGAGAGCGACCAGCCGATGTCGCGGATCGCCGAGGCGGTCGGCTACGGCCAGCCGAGCTACTTCACGCGCCAGTTCAGCGCGGTCAAGGGCATGACGCCGCGGCTGTTTCGACAGACATTCGGCCAGGGGCCGCATTGAGGCTGGAAGTGCAGCCGGCGCCGCCATCGCGCAGGCGACCTTGTGTGGGCGGCGGCGTTCATTGGGCAGGATGAAAACGGCGGCTGGCGCGAAGCGGCCTGACCGCGCCAATCCTTGGACAACCCCATGGGATCTGGGGGTTCGGCGGAGAGTGTGAGATTCGAACTCACGGACGGTTGCCCGTCGGCAGTTTTCAAGACTGCTGGTTTAAACCACTCACCCAACTCTCCGGGAGCCGCAAATTCTACCCGGGCAGGAACAGCGACTGCAGGTCGCTCAGAAAATCAAATCCTCGCGGCGTGGGCTTGACGCGGACCAAGTCGCGTTCGACCAGGCCCTTGCGCTCGGCTGCCTCCAGCCCGTGCCCGATCGCGGAGAGTGCAAGGCCCGTGCGGGCCTGGAAGTCCTGCAGCGCAAAGCCGTCTTTCAGGCGCAGCGCATTGAGCATGAATTCGAACGGCAGCTCGGCGCGGCTGACCTCGTCGTCCTGCGCCACGGCCTGGCCGGCCAGGGCCTTGTCCATGTAGAGCTTGGGCTCGCGATAGCGCACCTGGCGCACGATGCGATGGGCGAAGCTGAGCTTGCTGTGCGCGCCTGCGCCTAGGCCCAGATAGTCACCGAACTGCCAGTAGTTCAGGTTGTGCCAGCAGCGGTGGCCGGGCCTGGCATAGGCCGAGATTTCATAGCGTTCCAGTCCGGCGGCAGTCGTCAGCTCGGTGATGCGGTCCAGCATCGCGTAAGCCATGTCGTCTTCGGGCACCCTGGGCGGGAACTTCGCGAAATAGGTGTTGGGCTCGATGGTCAGGTGGTAGATCGAGATGTGCGGCGGCTGCAGTGCCAGCGCCTGTGCCATGTCCTGCTCCAGCGCCTGGATCGTCTGGCCGGGCAGCGCATACATGATGTCGAGGTTGAAGGTGTCGAAGGCGGACGCCGCCTCTTCGACCGCTGCAATCGCCTGGGCGCGGTTGTGCACCCGGCCCAGGGTTTTCAGATGCGCGTCGTTGAAGCTCTGCACCCCGACCGACAGCCGCGTCACGCCGGCGCTGCGAAAGGCCCGAAAGCGATCCTTCTCGAAGGTGCCGGGATTGGCTTCGAGCGTGATCTCGCAGTCGGGATCGAGCTTGAGCCGGGCGCGGATGTCGCCCAAGAGGCGGTCTATGCCCTGCGGCGAGAACAGGCTGGGCGTGCCGCCGCCGAGGAAGATGCTGTGGACGGGGCGGCCCCAGATCAGGGGCAGGGCCGCTTCGAGGTCGGCCACCAGCGCGTCGAGGTAGCGCTGCTCGGGCATCTCGGCGTCCCGGATCTCATGCGAGTTGAAGTCGCAATAAGGGCACTTCAGGAGGCACCAGGGCAGATGGACGTAGAGCGACAGCGGCGGCAGCGCCGCGAGTTGCAGCAGGCCGGGCCGCATGTAATGCTGAATGTCTTTGGAGCTCAAGGCTTATAACCACCGCTCGCGCATCAGCGCGATCATTTGCCGGGCCGCCTTGCCGCGGTGGCTGTTCGCGTTTTTCACGTCCACCGGCAGCTGGGCAAAGGTCTGGCCGAACTCGGGGATGAACATCACCGGATCGAAACCGAAGCCGTTGCTGCCCCTGGGCTCGGGCGCGATCTCGCCGACCACGCGGCCCACGGCGATCAGCGGCTCGGGGTCCCGCGGCGTTCGCACGGCCACCAGCGTGCTGACCATCGCGGCACGCCGGTTCGCCACGCCACGCATTTGCTCCAGCAAGGCACGCACATTGTTGTCGTCGCCCTTCTCGTAGCCGAACTGCGTCGCGTAGTACGCCGTGTCCACGCCCGGCAGGCCGCCGAAGGCATCGACGCACAGGCCCGCGTCGTCGGCCAGCGCGGGCAGACCACTGTGCTGCGCCGCATGGCGCGCCTTGGCCAGGGCATTCTCGACAAAGGTCGGGTGCGGCTCCTCGGCCTCGCCAATGCCCAGGTCGGCCTGGCGCAGCAGCACCACACCCAGCGGCGCGAACAGGGCCTGCAACTCCGCCAGCTTGCCCAGGTTGTTCGATGCCAGAACCAGTTTCATGAATAAAACCTGCATGTAGCCCTTGCCATACGGCCGCAGGGCGCTATTATTTTGATAGCGACTGCTTTTGCAGCGCGATCAGTTCCTCGATGCCCTTGTCGGCCAGCGCCAGCAGCGCGTCCATCTCCGATCGCGTGAACGCCGCGCCTTCGGCCGTGCCCTGCACCTCGACGAAATGGCCGGCGCCGGTCATCACGACGTTCATGTCGGTGTCGCAGGCCGCGTCTTCGGTGTAATCCAGGTCCAGCAGCGCCGTGCCGCCGAGCATGCCGACCGAAATCGCGGCCACGTGATCGTGGATCGGCGACTCGGCGAGCTTGCCCTCGGCCAGCAGCTTGTTGACCGCGTCCTGGGCCGCGACAAAGGCGCCCGTGATGCTGGCCGTGCGCGTTCCGCCGTCGGCCTGGAGCACATCGCAGTCCAGGTGGATCGTGCGCTCGCCGAGCTTCTTCAGGTCGAACACGGCGCGCATCGAGCGACCGATCAGGCGCTGGATTTCCTGCGTGCGCCCGCTTTGCTTGCCGCGGGCCGCCTCGCGGTCGCTGCGCGTGTGGGTCGCGCGCGGCAGCATGCCGTATTCGGCCGTGACCCAGCCTTCGCCGCTGCCTTTCTTGTGGCCCGGCACCTTGTCTTCGACCGAGGCCGTGCACAGCACCTTGGTGGCGCCGAACTCGATCAGCACCGAGCCTTCGGCGTGGATGGTGTAGCCGCGCGTGATGCGCACAGGGCGAAGTTGGTCTGCGGCGCGCTCGCCGCTGCGGACAAAGTCAGTCATGGTTCAGTGTGCTGGGCGAAAAAGTAAAACGCGACCCGCAAGACTCAGGTCTTCTTGGCGGCGGTGCGTCGTATGGCTTCGTTGATTTCGGCAATCGATTTCTCGATGGCGGCGTCGTCCAGGTCATCGACCAGAGTGTCGAGCACGCCGGCCTGGATGGTGGAGGCGAACACGCCGTCATTGATGCTGTCGGTGGAAATGCCCCGGGTGGACTCGAAATAGTCGGGGGTTTCCCACTCCATCGCAATCACGGTCACGTTGTCGCTGTGCTCACCCCCGCTGCGCAGGGCCCGCTCGACCAGCTCAGGCACAGCGTCGGAGACCGATTGCTGGCTCAGCTGGTGAACGATGTCGTTGTCGCTCAGGCTGCCCCACAAGCCGTCGGAGCACAACAGGATCTTGTCGCCCTGATGCAGCGTGATGGGCCCGGTGACATCGAACACCGGCTTGCTGGGCGAGCCCAGGCAGGTGAACAGCACGTTGCGGCTGATCGTGCTGAGCTTGACCACGCCGGCATTCTTGTGTTCGAGATAGGAGTGGTCGCGCGTGCGGGTCAGCAGCTGGCCATCGCGCACCAAGTACAGGCGCGAATCGCCGCAGTGGATCCAGGTCGCGCTGGTTCCCTGCACGATGGCGGCCACCAGGGTCGTGCGCGGCGTGTCCAGCATGCCTTTTTCGGTCGCATAGCGGATGATCTGGTAGTGCGCAGCCATCAGCGCCGACACCAGAAATCCCGCAATGTCCTTGACCAGCGGCCGCGCCTCTTTCTGGTAGAGCGCCGAGACGGTTTGCAGGGCCAGCTGGGCCGCCACTTCGCCCTCGGGGTGGCCGCCCATGCCATCGGCGAGCACGAACAGGCCCGACTCCCGCGTGTAGCAATAGCCCATGCGGTCTTCGTTTTTCTCGCGCCCGCCTTTGCGGCTGACCTGGAACACGGAGAACTTCATCGGGTTCTCAGCCCGAAGCCGGTGGCTCTGCGCAGGCTCTTCTTGGTGTCGGACACCATGTTGTCAAACTGCAACCGCATCCGCTCGCCCACCGTGAGCTTGGTGTAGCGGCGCTCGCCCTCGCGGCTCAACTCCTTTTGCAGGGCGAACACCGACTGCGGACGCGATAGCGGATCGAGCGACATGCACCACTCGACGACCTCGATGAGGTTGTCCGAGTACACGCCGCGCAGACGCGACAGGGCCAGCGCCAACCGGTCCTTTTCCAGCCGCTGGGGCGCATCGTTGGGCGGGTAGCCCTGCATGCAGGCGTAAATGCAGGCGCCAATCGCATAAATGTCGGTCCACGGGCCCATGGACGAGTCGCGCCGGTACATCTCGGGCGCGGCGAAGCCGGGCGTGTACATCGGGCGGATGAAGTTGCCTTCCTTGCTCAGCACCTCGCGGGCCGCGCCGAAGTCGATCATCACGGCCTTGTTGTCGTCGGTAATGAAGATGTTGGCCGGCTTGATGTCCAGGTGCAGCATCTTGTGCTGGTGCACGATGCGCAGGCCGCGCAGGATCTCATCGAAGAGCGAGCGGATCGTCGACTCGCGAAACACCTTCTGCTTCTTGAGCTCGCGCGAGGTGATGATGAAGTCCTGCAGGGTCGCGCCCTCCAGGTAGTTCATCACCATGTAGACGGTTTCGTTCTCGCGGAAGAAATTCAGCACGCTCACCACCGAGGCGTGCGAGATTTGCGCCAGCGAGCGGCCTTCCTCGAAAAAGCTCTTGAGGCCCAGGCGGTAAAGCGACAGCTTTTCGGGCTGGACCTGGGGCAGCAATTCGCCCGGTGCGCGCGTGGCCAGCGATGAGGGCAGGTATTCCTTGACCGCGACCTGCTGGCCCTCGTTGTCAACCGCCAGATACACCACGCCAAAGCCCCCCGCCGACAGCTTGCGCACCACGCGGTAGCCGCCTATGACGGTATCGGGGGGCAAGGGAGCGGGTTTGACCTTTGACATAATTTGGGATGGGTTAGCCTCAGGCGGTTCGCCTGGGATGCGGCTATTCCCAGCACCCTTTCAACGACCAGCCACCTCCAGCAAACTTCGATGCCAGTTTACAGCATGACCGGCTACGCCAGTGCCCAGCACAGCGCAAGCGCGCCCGGCCCCGACCAGGATGCCAGACAGGCGGCTCCGTCCCGTCTCGGGCTGGAAATTCGCTCGGTCAACAGCCGCTTCCTGGACCTGACCTTCCGCCTGCCCGAAGAACTGCGCCAGCACGAACCGGCGCTGCGCGAGCTGCTGACGGCCAGGCTCAAGCGCGGCAAGGTCGAGGTGCGCGCCGCCCTGGAAAGCGTGGCCGCCAACGCCCTGCCCGAGCCGGTGCCGCGCATGCTGCAGCGGCTCAACACCCTGCAGGACAGCATCAAGGCCTGGCTGCCCGACGCCAGGAACCTCAGCGTGGCCGATGTGATCCGCCTCTCGGCCACCGAAACCCCGAGCGAGCGGGATTGGAGCCAGGACCTCACCAAACTGGCCGGCCAGACCCTGCAGGCCCTGCTGGCCGCCCGCGAGCGCGAGGGCGCCAGGCTGGTGGCCATGCTGCTGGGCCACATTGCCCAGCTGCGCGCGCTGGCCCAACAGGCCGCTCCGCTGGTGCCGCAGCTGGTCGAGCAGCAGCGCAGCCGCTTTCTGGAGCGCTGGAAGGAAGCCATGGCGCTGACCGACGGCGCCACCCTGCCCGAGGCGGCGCAGGATCGGGCGCTGACCGAGGCCACGGCCTTTGCGATCCGCATCGACGTGGCCGAGGAATTGACCCGCCTGAACTCGCACCTGGACGAAATCGAACGCCTGCTGAACAAGGGCGGGGAAGTCGGCAAGCGGCTCGACTTCCTGATCCAGGAGCTGCACCGCGAAGCCAACACCCTGGGCTCCAAGTCCGCCGCGCTGGAACTGACCCGCATTTCCGTGGACATGAAAGTGCTGGTCGAGCAGATGCGCGAGCAGGTGCAGAACATCGAATGACGCTACATTATCAGTAGCAAGCAACGCTCTATTCATATGGACTACCCTGGAAACCTGTTTGTCGTCGCAGCCCCCAGCGGGGCGGGCAAGTCCAGCCTGGTCAAGGCCTTGATGGAGCTCGATTCCCGGGTTCAACCATCTGTATCGCACACCACCCGCGCGCCTCGCGGCCAGGAAAAGCACGGGCGCGAATACTTCTTCGTGTCGCAGCAGGAATTCGACGCCATGGTGCAGGCCGACGCCTTCGTCGAATGGGCCCATGTGCATGGCCATCGCTACGGCACCTCGAAAAAAGCCATCGAGGAGCGCATCGCCCAGGGCGCCGACGTGATCCTGGAGATCGACTTCCAGGGCGCGATCCAGATCAAGAAGGTCTTTGCCAACGCGGTGCTGATCTTCATCCTGCCGCCGAGCTGGGAAGAGCTGCGCTCGCGGCTGGAGCGCCGGGGCGAGGACAAGCCCGAGGTGATCGAACTGCGGCTCAGGAACGCCGCTGAGGAGATGGCGCAGGCCAGGCAGTTCGATTTTGTTATAATCAATGAGTTATTTGAACGCGCGCTTTTTGACCTCAAAGCCATTGTTCACTCCCAGCGGCTCAAGTTTTCGGCACAGCGCCGCACCCGGGCCGACACCTTCCAAGCACTGAACATTTCCTAGATATCACCGGAGAACGTCATGGCCCGCATCACCGTTGAAGATTGCCTGCAGAAAATCCCCAACCGCTTCCAGCTGGTGCTGGCGGCCACCTACCGCGCCCGGATGCTGAGCCAGGGCCATGCACCCAAGATCGAGAGCAAGAACAAGCCCGGCGTGACCGCCCTGCGCGAGATCGCAGAAGGCAAGATCGGGCTGGAAATGCTCAAGAAAGTGCCGAGCTGACCGGGCACCGAACCCTTTGAAAAAGCACCGCTGCGCGGTGCTTTTTTGTTGGCCGTCACACAATTGTCACGTCCACGCTATATTTGCAAGGTGAATGCTGTGCTCCAACCCAAGTCGAGCGAGACTGGCAAGGCACCTTCTGGCGTAAAAACCGGCGGGGCCAGCTTGGCTGCCGCCAACGCGGCCGCAGCCAGCTTTGCCGCGCTCACCGCCAAGCTCGATTACCTCGAACAGGCTGAAATCGAGCAGGTGCGCCAGGCCTACCGCTTTGCCGACGAAGCCCACCTGGGCCAGATCCGCAACAGCGGCGAACCCTACATCACGCACCCCATCGCGGTGGCGGCTCAGTGCGCCGAATGGAAGCTCGACGCCCAGGCGCTGATGGCCGCCTTGCTCCACGACGCGATGGAAGACTGCGGCGTGACCAAATCCGAGCTGATTGAGCGCTTCGGTGCGCCGGTGGCCGAGCTGGTCGATGGCCTGACCAAGCTGGACAAGCTGCAGTTCACCACGCGCGAAGAAAACCAGGCTGAATCCTTTCGCAAGATGCTGCTGGCCATGGCCCGCGATGTGCGCGTCATCCTGATCAAGCTGGCCGACCGTTCGCACAACATGCGGACCCTGTCCGATGTGCCGCGAGCCAAGTGGACGCGCATTTCTTCCGAAACCCTGGACATCTATGCGCCCATCGCCCACCGCCTCGGGCTGAACCAGACCTACCGCGAGCTGCAGGACCTGTCGTTTCGTCATCTGCGGCCCTGGCGCTACGCCGTGCTGTCCAAGGCCGTGACCAAGGCGCGCAGCCGCCGGCGCGACTTGATCCAGAAAGTACAGCGCGACGTCGAGGCCGCTTTCGCCGCCGCCAAGATGCCGGCGCGCATCGCTGGCCGCGAGAAAACCCTCTACTCCATCTACCGCAAGATGGACGACAAGCACCTGAGCTTTGCCCAGGTGACCGACATCTACGGCCTGCGCGTGATCGTGCCAACCGTCACCGACTGCTACACCGCCCTGGGCCTGCTGCACCAGATGTACAAGCCTGTGCCCGGCAAGTTCAAGGACCACATCGCGATCGCCAAGGTCAACGGCTACCAGTCGCTGCACACCACCCTGGTCGGGCCCTCGGGCGTCAACGTCGAGTTCCAGATGCGCACCGAAGCCATGCATCTCGTGGCCGAGTCGGGCGTGGCCGCGCACTGGCTCTACAAGGCCAGCGATCCGAACGGCGCCGGCGCCGACCGGCTTGGAACGAAGTGGCTCCAATCGTTGCTGGACATCCAGGACGAAACCCGCGACGCCGCCGAGTTCTGGGATCACGTCAAGGTCGACCTGTTTCCTGACGCCGTCTATGTGTTCACGCCCAAGAGCCAGATCCTGGCCCTGCCGCGCGGCGCCACGGTGGTGGACTTCGCTTATGCCATCCACACCAATATCGGCGACCGCACCGTGGCCGCCAAGATCAACGGCGAACAGGTTCCCTTGCGCACCGAGCTGAAAAACGGCGACGTGATCGAGGTCATCACAGCCCCGGTTTCCACCCCCAATCCGGCCTGGCTGGGCTTTGTACGCACCGGCCGGGCCCGCTCCAAGATCCGCCACCACCTCAAGACCCTGGCGATGGCCGAGTCCCAGGAGCTGGGCGGCAAACTGCTGGCCCAGGCGCTGCGGGCCGAGGGCCTGGAAAAGACGCCGGACGACGATGCCCTGCACCACGCCATGTGGGAAAAACTGCTGCGCTTCACGGGCAACCGGGATCGCGCCGAACTGCTGACCGACATCGGCCTGGGCAAGCGGGTGGCCGTCATCGTTGCCAAGCGCCTGGTGGCCCTGCTGAGCGAGCAAGGTGAAAAACCCAACGCCCTGCTGATCAGCCGGGAGCGCTACACGGCGCACGAAACCGTGTCGCAGGGAGAGGTCACGCTCGACGGCAGCGAGAACGCCTCGGTCAAGTTTGCCCAGTGCTGCAGGCCGGTTCCGGGCGAGGGCATCGTGGGTTACCTGGGGCGCGGCGAAGGCCTGGTGGTCCATGCCCATGACTGCGCCGTGGTCAAGCGCCTGCAGAACAAGGACAGCGAGCGTTTCATCGCGGTCGTGTGGTCCGACGAGCCGGTCCGCCCATTCGAAACCAGCATCGTCATCACGGTGAGCAATGGCAAGGGCGTGCTGGCCCGGGTGGCCGCCGCGCTGGCTGCGGCCGAAGCCGACATCATCCACCTGAACATGAACGACGAGTCCGCGCAGGACGCCACCGATCTGCGCTTCATCGTCGCCGTGCGCGACCATGCGCACCTGGATGCCGTGCTGCGCACCCTCAGGCGCACGCCCTCCGTGTTGCGCGCCATGCGCTCCCAGCCGGCTTGAGCCTGCCTCTCAGGCAGCCTGCGGGTAGCTGACTTCCAGCACCTCGATGTCCTGGATGCCGGCCGGCGTCACTAGCTTGACCACATCGCCTTCGCGCGCCTTTAGCAGCGCCCGGGCAACCGGTGAAATCCAGCTGACCTGGCCTTGGGCGCTGTCCGCCTCGTCGATGCCCAATATGGTGACCGTGCGCTCCAGACCCGAGGCCTGGGCGTAGGTCACGGTGGCGCCGAAGAACACCTGGTCGCTGCCCTGATGCACGCTGGGGTCCGTGACCTCGGCGATATCGAGCCGCCTGGTCAGGAACCGGATGCGCCGATCGATCTCGCGCAGGCGCTTCTTCCCGTAGATGTAGTCGCCGTTTTCCGAGCGGTCGCCGTTGCTGGCGGCCCAATGCACGATCTCCACCACCTTGGGGCGCTCGTTGTCGAGCAAGTCCAGCAGCTCGGCGCGCAAGCGGGCAAAACCCTGGGGCGTGACGTAGTTCTTGCCACCGGCAGGCAAAGGCGCCGGCGCTGCTTCGTCATCGTCGTCTGTTTCGGTTTCCCTGGTAAAGGCCTTGCTCATGGCGCTCTCCACAACACAAGCCATGGTACACAAACGAAAAAGCCCGCAACTCTCGTTGCGGGCTTTCGTTTTTGGCGCGGCTGGCAGGAATCGAACCCACGACCCCTTGGTTCGTGGCTAGCTCGCTTTTATTAAGTCGTTGATTTTGCTAGGGAACTGATCTGGAAAACCATTCCGAACTGACCTGTTTTCGGATGTTTTTCAGAGGCGAGTCCCCCAAAAGTCCCCGAAGTCTGCGGGCGCCTAATTCGGTTTGTCAGTAGGGTTAGGGATGACTCACGTTTGGCGCAAAGAAGCGGCCCCGCTTGTCTGAACAACTTTCCCCGATTTATAAGTGGACTCCGTGCGGATTGCCGAAGATGCAGAGTTGTCCACGGCGCCGTGCGCCGATCACGGCGGACGCCTTGTCGAGCACCGCGCGGTTCACCCAGGTGTTGCCGACGCAATCCAGCTCTGCGAGTTGATGCGACGCTGTAACCTCGAGCGCCGCGGCCCGTGTGCCGGCCGGGACACGTGGTCGCCATCGGCGGCCGGCGTTTGGCGCTACCCCGCCCATGATGATCGGTTGAGTGACCGCATCTTCAGAGATTGCACCTCCGCACACGGACCCCGAGCTACGTCTGCTGTACCTTGAAACCGGCCGTTGGCGGCTGGTCTTTCTTGAGGCACGGATGACCGGAAGTGGCCGAGGCTGCGTGACCGCGGGCGTCCGGTCTTGACAGCGCGAGTGACCGCCGAGGGTCGGCGGCCGTCGATTGACGCTGTGAAATACTGTCACCGAAGCAGTCGCTTGCATCGGAAACGTTGGGGGTCGCAACGGTCGCCATGGAACGAGCCGAAAACGATTGCCACCAATGGGTACGGGTCGGGAGCGGCTGTCATCGGACAAATCACGACAGGCTGCTTCCAGTGTTCATGAGAACCCCCGCGAGCCGCGGCCGTTCTGCACTGTGACGAACGGGCCGGAACGAGTTCCGCCCCCTCGGCCGCTTGCCGGGTTCCGGCGCGGGCCGCCTAAGCGGAACGGTCTACTTCGACACCGACAACAGCGTGGGCGCGCTGGCGGGGACCGCAAGCCGGGTTTTCAGCGTGACGAACACGCTACACACCTAG